>Ga0326728_10026316_pt1 | contig 10313 bp, 6 predicted proteins | sample MB3enrmetagenome_FD_207602 | JGI IMG/M metagenome (GOLD analysis project Ga0326728, IMG submission 207602) | Lab enriched peat soil microbial communities from McLean, Ithaca, NY, United States - MB31MN | ecosystem: Environmental > Terrestrial > Soil > Wetlands > Peat | place: USA: New York... | reverse complement strand
TACGGCACCTACGATGAGATTACCAACCCAATTGTTCCCCTGAAGGCGGGTGTTACGGTGCAGCAGGCGCAGTTGCAGGGGACCACGGGCGTGAATGCGGGCAAACCAGTGCTCAACGCGAATGATTTCTCGCCCCAGTTCCTCGCACCGGGCCAGGACGGCGTGCCGCCCTGCGATGCAACCGGATGCGACCTCTACGAATCAGTCTACGGGACCACCGGAAGGAACACCTTCCGTGGTCCTTTCCATGTGCGCTTCGATATGAGCCTAGGTAAGGAATTCGCTCTCACCGAGCGCGTTCGGCTGCGCTTCAATGCCATGGCCTTCAATATATTTAATCATCCGGATTTTGACACACCGAATAACAATGTTGTCTTCTTCCCGTATTACGACGGGCCGCCTTCCATTCCACCCCAGGGTAGTCTCGGCATGATCCAGCACACCCTCGGCAGTCCACGATTCCTGCAACTGGCGCTGCACCTGACGTTCTAAGCGCGTGGGGCGGTCAGGTTCGGATGGCCGCCCTACTCAACTCCAGTAGTTCCGGTCCAGGCTGCGATACTGCACCGCCTCCGCCAGGTGTTTGGCGGAGACAGTCTCGGAGTGATCGAGATCGGCGATGGTGCGCGCGACCTTGAGAATACGATCGTGCGCACGCGCCGAGAGTCCCATGCGCCGCACGGCCATTTCGAGGGTCCGTTCACCGGCCTCGTCCAGCGCGCATTGCTTGCGAATGAGGCGGACTGGCATGCGCGAGTTGACGAAGCCGCGCGCCAGTTGCACGGCCCGAGCCTGATTGACGCGCTCGCGGATCTCGGCCGAAGATTCGCTCGTGCCGTTTGAACGCAGTTCCTTGTACGGTACCGCGGGTACTTCAATGTGGATATCGATGCGGTCGAGCAGCGGGCCGGAGATCTTACCCAGATAGCGCTGAATGATCCCAGGCGTGCAGCGGCATTCGCGCGTGGCGTCGCCGAAGAATCCACACGGGCATGGGTTCATTGCCGCAACCAGCATGAAACTGGAAGGAAAGCGAAGCGTCATGATGGATCGTGCGATGGTCACCGACGCATCTTCGAGTGGCTGGCGCAGTAGTTCCAAAACGTTCCGAGGAAACTCGGGGAACTCGTTGAGGAACAGAACACCGTTGTGAGCGAGGCTGACTTCGCCGGGCCGCGCCATTCCAGGCCCACCGCCAATGAGTCCTGCATCCGAGATGCTATGGTGCGGCGCCCGAAACGGACGTTCGCGCAGAAGGCCAGCGCCAGTGGGCAGGATACCGGCGATGCTGTGCACTTTCGTCGTCTCAATCGCTTCGGTAAAGCTCAATGGCGGCAGCACGCCGGCAAGACGCTTGGCAAGCATGGTCTTGCCCGATCCCGGCGGCCCGATCATTAACACGTTGTGGTCGCCCGCAGCTGCGACTTGCAAGGCACGTTTGGCGCTGGTTTGGCCGCGCACGTCGCGAAAATCGGGCGCGGATGAGTCAGGCGAGAACTGCGCGGCACTTTGCGGCGCGACAGGCGAAAATTCCAGAGGCCGCGAAATGAGCGCGACCACCTCCGCCAAGTGGCGCACGCCGAAGACACGAACGCCTTCCACCACCGCGGCCTCGGCGGCGTTTTCCGCGGGCAGCACGAGATTCGCCACGCCTTGCTTGCGCGCGCAGACCGCGATCGAGAGTGCCCCATGCACTGGCCGCACGGCGCCGTCGAGCGACAACTCACCAACGAGCAAGTGATCATCCAGGGCTGAGACCGCACCCATTGCCCCGAGAATACCGAGCGCCATGGGAAGATCGAACCCCGCGCCCTCTTTGCGCACGTCGGCCGGCGCCAGGTTTATCGTGACGGCTTTATTGGGATAGCCGAAGCCGGAGTTGATCAGGGCGGACTTGATGCGCTCGCGGCTCTCGCGCACTGCTGTGTCGGGCATCCCGACCGTAATGAAGTCGCGCGCCGTGCCTGACTTGTACATGTCCACTTCGACATCGATCAGATGAGCATCGATGCCGTAAACGGCGGCGCTGCGTGTCTTGAACAGCGCCATGGTGGAAGGTTCATCCACAAGTATAGCGAAAAACGCCGGATGCTATACTGAATGCGAAATCCCCAAGCTGGAGTGGCGGAACTGGCAGACGCACGGGACTCAAAATCCCGCGGCCTTCACTGGCCATGAGGGTTCGACCCCCTCCTCCAGCACCACAATATAATCAGCATCTTGCAGACTATAATCGTTTTCAGCGTGCAATAGCGTGCAGCTCTGATTTATGATGGTTGAGGCTGTATGGCGCTGAAGCTCTACCGCAGGCACCGCAAGGAGTGCGAAGGTGGGCACCCGGAAGACGCTCGCTCCGGTGAGTTCGAAGAGGGGAGGCGCGGTTGGAAAAAATGTGCCTGCCTGATTCACGTTTCGGGCACTCTGGGCGGCAGATTCAGCCGCAAACAGACCGGGAAATCTGATTGGGATGAAGCGAAGGCCGTAGCCGACCAATGGGAATCGGCGAACTCCTGGGACGGTTCTATTGGTCCTATTAAAGAAGTTGTAGCCACTGACGCCGCGCAGGATGACAAGCGGATTAGCATTAATGACGCGACAAGCGCGTTCATCGCAAGTCGCAAGAATCGAGGCGTCGAAGCCTCGACCCTTTCCAAGTACCAAACCTCCGTAAAACAACTCCGGGCCTATTGCGACTCGCGAGGTTATGTCCTGCTCAGTCAACTTACGGTCGCGGACATGGACCGCTTCTATGCCTCCTGGAAGGACGGCAAGCGGGCAGGGGCGAAAAAGCTGGAGCGGCTAAAGGGATTTGTCAAATTCTGTCTCAAACGGAAGTGGCTGACTGAGGACATCACCGAAGACCTGCAAGCCCAGGAAGGCTCCTCTATCCCGGCAAACAAGATGCCGTTCACTGACGCGGAGATGGATCGCATTTACGCGGCATGTGACTCGTTGGGCGGTCCTACCGTTCCAGGCCCCGGTCATCGCAATTGGAGCGGTGAAGATGTAAAGGACTTCATCATGCTCTCGATCTATACCGGGCTGCGGATTTCCGACGTTGCGACGTTTGACATCACGCAACGCCTCAAAGGAAATGATGTGTTCCTGCGCATGCACAAGACCAAGAAGGAGCTTTACACGTGGATTCCAGATTGGCTTGTCGAACGGTTACGCACGCGGCACAAGAAGCACGGGGCGCTGATATTCCGCACCGGCGAGTCGTTAGTGATGCGAACGATGGCCGAGCTATGGCGGGTGAAGCTGGGAAAGGTATTCAAGCTCGCTGGCCCGTTTGACGAGCCTGCGATGCCTCACCGCTTCCGGCATACGTTCGTGCGTATCCTACTGGAGAAAGGCGTGACGGTAGCCGATGTGGCGGAGTTAATCGGGGATACCGAAGAAGTCGTTCGCAAGCACTATGCCCGTTGGGTTCCCGAGCGCCAGGCGCGGCTCACCAAGATTCTCAAACAGGCGTTCGAGGATAAACCGCGACTCGTGGTAATGAAAGGGCACAAGGGCAAGTTCTAGAATCAGACGGCATGGTTGCAGCCTGCCCCCGTTTGCGCTGATGAAAACTGATATGACCGCCGAAGCCAGGGCTACTGAGCGACTCCTGACGTGACAGGTTTACGCTCAGGGCTCGTTACATCAATGATTTGCCTGTGCTTTCAGTAGTTTGAGGGTGCCGTGGTCCGACAAGGAACCCCATAAAACACCATGAAACGATACATTTAGTTCACGCCTACTTCACGCAGGCGAAATCACCACGGGCTCACCGGGAAATTTACATGAAGTGTTTGCTCCGGAGGCAAACTGAAGCCCAGGAAATGGCTAGAAAAACACCCTAGCTCGGGCGACCGATTTGGCCGTATTGCGAATTGGCGGAGCGCAGCGGACTTAGAACGTGAAATGCATACCGCCGTCCTGGTGAATCGTCTCGCCGGTAATCCAGGTGCATTCTTCGGAGGCCAGGAAGAGCGCAAGGCGAGCACAGTCTTCAGGGCTTCCGTATCTTCGGAGCGGGATGCGGCCCGATTCCAGGTACTCCCGGCGAAAGTCCGGATCGTCCAGCGAGTCCGCCGCCGAGAGGCGTGTCCTCACGAAACCGGGCGCGATCCCGTTCACGATGATTCCGTACGGCGCTAACTCCATCGCTAGCCCTTTTGTGAGATTGTCGAGTGCGGCCTTGGAGACATTGTACTGGGTCTGGCCATATGTTCCGCGGCGGTATCGAAAGGCGTTGAGGGAGGAAATGTTCACGATGCGTCCCGCCGTTTGCTGCGTAATCATGTGGCGTGCGGCCGCCTGAGAACAACGGTAAGCCCCGAACAGATTGACGTCAATTACTTCCTTCCACTGTGCAAAGGTAACCTCGGCAAATGGTACCCGCTCAGGGAAAATCGCGGCGTTATTGACGAGCACATCGAGCCCCGCCCAGTCATCTACGACCGCCTGCATTGCCGCCTCTACTTGCGCCTCATTGCGGATATCGCAGACGTAAGCTCTCGCGATCCCGGAGCCGGCGGCGATTGCATCTGCAACGGAACCGGCCTCGGCGGCCGAGCAGTCGAGGATCGCCACCCTTGCGCCCTCAGCGGCGAAACGGGATGCAATCGCCGCGCCGATGCCGCGGCCGGATCCCGTAATTACGGCCACTTTGCTGTTCAGGCGCATGGCTTCAGGCAGATTCCCCAGGGATCCCAACCGAGCTGCCTCGCCATTTCAGGTAGCTGGCTGCCGCGATCAAGTACGGCCCCTGTCCCCACGGCCACGCCCCTCCGACAGGTATGGAATTGTAGGCTGCGGGATCGCGACGCGGGGGTGTTCGCGCCGACACGCCCTGGACGACGCCCTCTTCGGATACGAGGCGGCAACAGCTGGCCCAGGCCGATTCGGCGGCCTCGGCGAAGGACGGTGGGAGCAACCCTCGCGCCACAGCCAGCAGAAATGCCGCCGTGAACATCAAGGATGACGAAGTTTCCAGCCGCGTCGCGGGCTCATCCAGAACTGTATGCCAGAGGCCGCTGTCATGGTCCTGCAGCCTTGCCAGACTGCCAGCCAGCCGCGTAAGGCTTTCTAGGATGCGGCCGCGCGAAGGATGCCCGGACGGCAACAGATCGAGGGTATCGACTAGGCCGAGTATTGCCCAGCCGTTTCCGCGGCCCCAATGGAGCGGTCCATTCCGGATGCCGGAAGCATCCCAAGCGTGGGCAAAAAGCCCGGACTCCTCGTCCTGTAGCACGCCGGCGTGGCCCCGAAGCTGATCCACCGCGGCGTCATACCACCGCATATCTCCAGTCGCTTCGGCAAGTGCCGCCAGAAACGGTCCGTCGGTCTGGATGCAGTCAACGGCAACGAATGTCGCCTGATCGGGCAGGTCGCAGCGGTGATAGTACGCGCCGGATGAGCTCTTGGGTAGCGCCGTCAGGAATTCGGCGAGCTGGACTGCGTAAGCCAGAAGCCGTTCTTCGCCGGCGTCCCGCCACAGATTGAGCAGGACCCGACCCGGGCCGACGTGATCGGGATACCACGGCTCGGGAGAGTGCCGCAGCCAGCCGTCAATCATCCGCTTCAAAAAAGCCCCGATTGCAGGATCCTGGTTCAGACCGTACGCGCGGAACAGGCCCTCCATGGCCACGGCTTCACCCCAGTCCCAGTGGTAATACCGATAGGCCATCGCCCGCGCCGCAACGGCGTCCATCCGCCCGCGAACCGTCTGTTCCGAATCTGCCACGCACCTGTTCATCGTTGCGCTCACCAGAACCGAATCATGAAAACCACCCACACCGCTCCAAAAACGAAATACCAGAACGAGAGACTTCCGTACCACCGCCCGTAGGCACCCCGCGGATAGGAAGCCGCCAGTGCGCTCCGGTCCCAGAGAAGACCGCTGGTGTCTTGAAGTTCGGGAACCGTACCAGCGCGGCTGACCACCACCATGATTGCCATGCTGAGGAGCCACCCGGCGAAGGAAACATATATGAAGGAAAGATTGGCTAGACTTACGTGGATCAGAGGTACGCCGGCGTCCGGATACAGATGTTTCGCTGCCTCGAGAGAAAGACAGAATCCGAGGCCGCCGGCCAGTGCCCAGAGAGCCGCGCGTTCGTTGGCGCGCTTCCAGAAAACTCCTAGCAGGAAGATCGCCCCTGCCGGGGCGGCGATGTAGGCGACGAAGGACTGAAAATAGGTGAATATCAGCGGGTAGTCGCCAATTAGCGGAGCCCACAAGACGCCGGCGAGGGCCGTCACCAGGCAAGTGATGCGTCCCACGCGCACCAGCTTCGCGTCAGACGCGCCTGGGTTCAGGCGCCGTTTGTAGATGTCGAGCGTAAACAGAGTTGCGGTCGAGTTGATCAGCGAGCTGGGCGTTGACATGACCGCAGCCAGCAGCCCCGCCATAATGAAACCTCGAATCCCGAAGCCGCCCGGGATCACGGCGTGCAGGACGAACGGAACGACCCGATTCGGATCGGGCAGGTGCGGATTCATCTGATAGGCGATCATGCCCGGAAGGATGTCCACGAAAGGAAGCACGAAGCACACAAACGCATAGGAGACGGCCCCCATGCGAGCGTGCCATGAACTCTTGGCCGCCAACGCGCGCTGTACGATGAACTGATTTGCGCAGTTGTAGTAGAGCTGCGTGGTGACCACGCGCATGAACATCGCGGGCCAAGGAATCAGTGGATGGTCGACTGGCTGAGCCAGATGAAAGCGCTGGCTCTGGGACTCGGTCAGCCTCCGCCAACCCTCCCAGAGGCCGTGAAGTCCGGGCATTCCGCTGAGCTCTTTCATCGAAAAGCCGAAAATGAGCAGTCCGGCGAAGGCCAAAATCACAAACTGGATGAAGTCCGTCCACACTACCGCCGCAAGGCCGCCCCACATCGTGTAGACCGCGGTGGAGACAACCAGCAGTGCGCTCCACAGCAGCACGGTGTAGTCCGCTCCGAACAGAATAACTTTCACCGGAAACAAGGAACTAAGCAGGATGCTGCCGCTGTAGAGGACCACCGCGAGAAACACCAGGGGATAACTAATCACGGTAATGAGGGCGAAGGCATCGCGCAACCGTGGGCCATACCGTTCCGAAAGATACCCCGGAATCGTGACTGTCTTGCGGCGCAGATAGATCGGCAGAAATATCCAGACCAACATGGTGACTGGCGGCAGCATGTAGCAGTCCCATTGAGCCACGGCAAAGCCATATTTGTAGGATGCGCCATTTTCCCCGATCATTTGTTCCGTGCTGAGAGTGCTGGCAATCATCGACGCGCCAACGGCGAACCAAGGCAGCGATTCCCCTGCCATGAAATATTGGTCCGCGCTGGATCGATGGGCGCGGCCGCAGCGCCACGCAAGAAAGAGAATTACTGCGAAATAGGCGACGCAGAGGCTCCAGTCGAAACCCGAGAGCGGAAATGCACCTGGACTCAACGCGCCACCCACCGCTCCAGGGCATTCACATCGATGTCTGCGCCCAGCCCGGGACGGTCGGAAAGGACTACCTTGCCGTGGTCCAGCGCCAAAGGCTCCCGGAGAAACTGGTTCGAGATCTCGAACATCGGCGGGTGATGTTCCATGATCAGAAAATTTGGCGTTGCGGCGGCCACGTGCCACGTGGCTAGAATGCCGATGCCAAAACAGATGCCCAGGTGAAAGGCCACGGGGAGGTGCCAGGCTGATGCCAGGTCCGCGATTCTGCGGCCTTCCGTGATCCCGCAGCGCGCGATATCCGGCTGTGCCAGATCGAGGGCTCCGAGCCGGAACCAGTCAAGAAACTGATACCGAGTGCGCAGGGGCTCGCCAACCGCAATGGCGACGTCCAGACTTTGAGCCAGCTTTGAATGCCCGTGGACATCCTCCGGCTGCAGGGGGGATTCCAGCCACTCGATGCCCAGCTCCTGGAGCGCGCGACCCAGCCGCTGAGCCTCCGGCAGCGTGTACTTCCAGAACAGATCCGCCATTAGACGCCGTCCGGGACCTACCCGTTGGCGTACGAGCGTCGCCTGCGCAATGTCCTGTTCCACGCCGCGCCCTAGGTAAAGCTTTACCCCGGCGAACCCTGCCTCGAAGTGTTCCAGAGCCAGATCGGCGCGGGCCTCGTCGGTATCGGCGCGAATTCCGGAAACATAGCCCGGAAACCGGCTGCGCGCTGAACCGCCCAGCAGACGCCAAACCGGCTCTCCCGCCGCTTTGCCTTTAATGTCCCAGAAGGCAATGTCCAGAGCCGCGATGGCGTCCAGCATGAAACCGGTGATCTGCCCCCGGTTGTTCAGCGTGGAGTACAGCTTGTCCCACAGAGCGATATTCTCCCTTGGATCCGCGCCTATCAGGACCGGGGCCAGTACGCGGTCAATGATTGTGGCCGCAACCTCGGGAACGATCGGAGCCTGCCCTTCGCCCCAGCCGTAGATCCCTTCATCGGTGTCCACGCGCACTAGGAGACTCTCTGAGTTGCGCGAGTAGATCTCCCGCCATTCCTTCTCGAAGTAATAGTCCGTGTCCAGCAGAGTTTGCGGCTGTTCGCTTTGACCGCCAAAGCGGTCGTGCCGTGGGACTTTGAGCACGAATGTCTGAATTGCGGAGATGCGCATCTTACTCCTGACCGCCCGAATGCAAGCAACTTGGGTGACACGGGATGAGGGTCTCGCAAAGAGTGTAAAGCCTGGCACTTCTGGATCGAAACAGCAAACCCCAGCGCCGTCCAATCACCTGGACGGCGGGCCTCAACTTACCTTGATATACCCCGTCCAGCCTAGTATAGTTTATCGATCGACGCACTAGAATATGTCAAATATGTTGCAGATTCTTAAGGAATTGGTCCACGCTGCACCTCCCTGTACGCCTCAGCGGGAGCGGCTTGGTCGTAATTCGCTGAGAGTGTATTGGCCTGCGGCCGGATGGCTCGGGCACGACGCTTTGTATGGAGGAAAGTATGCAGCAGTTTCGTAGAAAAGTTTTATCGCTGGCGGTGGCGCTTCTGGCGTCAGCGCCTCTCATCAGGTCGCAGGTGGATTCCGGGGTGATCCTGGGTACGATTTCAGATCAGTCCGGCGGAGTGCTTCAAAAGGCGATGGTTCTGTTGCGCAACGAAAGCACCGGGTTGACCGTTACCACGACCACGGATCAGCAGGGGAACTACAAGTTCTCGCCGGTCCGAATCGGAACTTATACGGTGACCGTGTCGCCGGCATCGAAAGATCTCGCTGAGTCAAGCCAGCTCCACGTGAACGTTAACATCCAGCAGCAGGTTGTGGTCAACTTCACGGTTCAGCCGGCTGCGGTAGCTCAGAAGGTGGAAGTGACTGCCGAGGCCTCGGTGCTGCAAACGCAGGACGGCTCGGTCGGCCAGGTGATTGAGTCCCACGCGATTGGGAGTCTGCCGCTCAACGGGAGGAACTACACCTTTCTGGCGCAGTTAGGTCCAGGTGTCACTGTCGCCCAGTGGGATTACCACAACGCCGACAACACCGGCCGATTTTCCGCCAACGGAACCAGCGCCATGGAAAATAACTACCTGCTCGACGGCATCGACAACAACTCCAACATCAATACGCGCCAGAGCGGGCATGACTACGTGGTGCTGTCTCCGGTGGACGCGATCGCAGAGTTCAAGATACAAACTAATAATTACAGCGCTCAGTTCGGGCATGGAGCGGGTGCAGTCTTAAACGCAACCATAAAATCCGGGACCAACGAATTTCACGGGGACGCGTGGGAGTTCCTCCGCAACAACGATCTCGACGGCAATGACTTCTTCCAGAACGCCGCGGGCCTGCCTATTCCGGAGTACCGCCGAAATCAGTTTGGGTTCACGCAGGGCGGCCCGGTCGTCCTGCCTCATGTTTACAATGGCCGCAATAAGACCTTCTTCTTTGCGGACTACGAGGGCACGCGAATCCGACAGGGAAAAACCTACACGAGCACGGTTCCCACGTCGGCTGAGCGCCAGAGCGGCTACACTAATTTCAGCGACTTAATAGGTGGGCAGACAGGTAGCCGCACCGATGTTCTGGGAAATACCTATGCCGCGGGCACCGTGTTCGACCCAACTACCACCAACGCTGTCGCCGGAGGGTATGTCCGCACCCCGTTTCCCGGCAATATCATTCCCGCATCGAGTCTGGATCCGAACGCGATAAAGCTGCTGGAACTGCTGCCGGCGCCGAACGGCCCCGGCATTCTCAACAACTACACCAGCTCGCCCATTTGGCAGAACAACACGAATTCGTTTGATGGCCGCGTGGACCGGATCTTCAACGAGCACGATCAGTTGTTCCTGCGCTACAGCTTCTCGCATCTCGTCCGCA
>Ga0326728_10026315_pt1 | contig 10313 bp, 10 predicted proteins | sample MB3enrmetagenome_FD_207602 | JGI IMG/M metagenome (GOLD analysis project Ga0326728, IMG submission 207602) | Lab enriched peat soil microbial communities from McLean, Ithaca, NY, United States - MB31MN | ecosystem: Environmental > Terrestrial > Soil > Wetlands > Peat | place: USA: New York... | reverse complement strand
CGGCATCACCATCCCCGACCGCCTCAGTTTCGATCAAGAATGTAGTGCAGACTCGAAGATAGCCTGAACTGATTCCAAAATACTTACCCTGTTTCTTGCCCCTTCCGTGACGAACTTGGGTTAGGGCGTCAAGCGGGAGTTGCCCAAATCGTCTTTGCGTAGATGTATGATGGCTCTGAATTGGTGTGCTTGTAGGCTTTGGTGAAAGGTCTAACCGATGCACTCTCTGAAGAAGAGTTTTAGTGTAGTGTCGTTAGCTATCCTGTCATGGTCACTCGCGCTTGCTCGCCGACCTCCGCAATCAGCGTCAGTGTCACCTTCGGCCGAGAGTCGGCCGCAATCCGCCAATCTCAACTACAACCTCCACATGTCCGATTGCGAAAATCAGTGGGTTGTCCTGTACCACAAACCAGACGACAGGAACTACACTTACGGTTTCGTTTACATCGACCCGCAAGCGGGATTCACACTGCATATCACCGGAAGTTTCACAATTGACTCCGAAGGGAAATACCGCCCGCACCCAACCCACTCGTTTCCAACTAGTAGTCGTTCAAGATTCGCCTCGACGGAAATGGAGTCACGGCTGCACTTCCACCCGAGGCCCGAACGCAACTCGGACTTCCCGAAGCGCCAGACTGGCTGAAGTTCTACAAGGACACCGCCGACTCGGTTACTCACAGAGTGAACTGGGGGTCGTTCTACAACGGTATTGGAGATTCACAGCGAGCACTGGATTACCTCGAATCTGCGTATAAAGAACGGCCCGATGCACCGAAGCTAGTGTTCGAGCTTGCATACGCCTACAACGCGCTCGGGCGACCCGCGGATGCCATTCGCGTCTCAAAGAGTGAGTTCGCCAAGAATCCGAAAGACGAGTTGTTGTGCCGGGAACTAGCTTTTGCCTACGGCAGGCTGAAAAGCTACAAAGAAGCAGCAGAGCAGTATCAGGATTGCATCGCTTTGTGCGGCGATTCGGAATCCGGAATGGCCGAGAAGAGTGAGTTGGCAATGAATTTGAGCGCAGCTTATGCCCGCCTCGGTGATTCCGCGAATCGCGATGCGTGGTTGGAAAAGGCCAAACACTGGGCCCCTAAGGGGTCCCCAGTGTACAAGCATTTTCACCCGGAAGAGCAATAGCTGCTGGCCTTCGCAAGGCTGGGCTCTGTGTTGCTTCGCGAAGGGTCCACACGCTAAGGCTAAGGCTAAGGCTCTTCAATAATCCCGCTAACTCAGGGCCCTTGGCTGGTCTCTAAACCGTACAAGTGGTCTGGGGTGGCAAGGCTGAGGGTCCGGTCCGTGGGATGCCCATCGAAAACATAGAAACTCCAGGGAAAGGCCCCGCCCCTTCCGACTGCCCCCCTATTTTTTCTCGCCGCATACGGGCCTGCCTCGACTCATCGCGGCATTGTTACTCATGTCGTTGATAATCTTCTTGACAACATAGCCTATAGTGGGTAAAATGGACGGGAGGCTATTCTCCTCGCGCCGGAAGAGGCGGCGCGGGAACGGGTGCGGCGGCGGCACTGGGAGAGTATCCTCGGGCGGCCGCGTTTGCCTCTCCGAAAGGTGCTTGGCTAACCTGGAATGTTAATGAAAACGCAGTAAGTTAGCGAAACATAGACAATATGTCGCGTAATTTCGAGGAGGGGCAAGCGTTTGATAATAGGGAAGTTGGCTGAAACCCCCGGCGGCGGCGCGAAATTTCCCGAAAAGGTATCGTGCTAACCTGGAATGTTGATGAAAAATCAACCAGTTAGCGAGGAAATTTGTCAGACGCTATGTATCTAGCCCATCTCCAAGAAACAGATGATAAAGGGGTTGCAAAAAACACGCGGAACGAGGGTCAAAAAAAGGGGACCAAGAATTTCCGGCCAAAAAAGTTTATGTTGTTGAAAATAAGCCAGTAAAAAACTTGATTTAAGTCAAATTCTCTCGGAACCTGGAATGTTATAGAAAAAACAGCTACTTATCGCCGCGAACCTGGAATGTGTTTGAAAATAAAGGCGGTTAAACGAAATGCAATCAGCCAATTCCCAAGTGTTTTTCGCCCGCTGTTCGGCCAGGGCCCACCGGCGGATGTTGCGCTTACTTTGAGGTTAGCACGCAAATGTGACACAGGCACTCCTGCCTGTGCCCGCGCATGGACATGATGGCCATGGCACGTCGTAGGGGCGGCGGAATTTATCCCGATGCAATCGGGACGCCGCCATGGCGAGGTAAACTCGCCGCTACGCCGGCCAATGCCGACCTCAAGGTCGGCGCTACGATTTCTTTGCGGCTCCACCGCGCTCGAGCGGAGGGTCGGGACGCGAAAATCGAGATTCGGAAGGCGTGAACAGATAATCGAAAATCTAGAATTTGCAATTGACCCGATGATCCGATGCTTCAATCACCAATCACAAACCGCAAATCGAAAATGACCCGATGGCCCGATGACCCGATAATCTCAGCCGGTGATGCCCTGTCCGGAGAGGGCGATGTTATTGCGGGTCGAGTTCTTGACGATGTACATGGCTTCGTCCGCTTTGCGCAGCAGTTCCTTGCGGGTGCGGCCATCGACGGGGAAGGCAGCCACTCCGAAGCTGGCGGTGACCTGGACGTTCATTTTCTCTTCCGCGAAAAAGACGCGGTTGACCAGCAGGTCGCGGATGCGGCGCACCACCATCAGGGCATTTTCCTTGGAGGTTTGGGGAAGCAGCACGACGAACTCGTCGCCGCCGTAGCGGAAAGCGTAGTCGATCATGCGCAGGTGGCCTTTGATGGTGTCGCCGATCATCCAGAGCAGTTTGGACCCCACCAGGTGTCCGTGCAGGTCGTTGACCTGTTTGAAATGGTCGAGGTCAATAAAGATGACGGAGAATTCATAGCCGTAGCGGTTGGAGCGGTAGATTTCCGTGTCGAGGACGAAGTTAAGATGGCGGGCGTTGTAAAGGGCGGTGCAGTCATCGGTGATGGTGAGTTCGTGGATGCGCTGCACGTAACGGGCGTTTTCGAGCGCGATGGCGGCATAGTCCGCCAGGCTCTTGAGGATGGGAATGTCCTCGTTGCCGAAACTGGGCTTGCCGAGGGTGTTGACGAGCTCGATGACCCCCAGCACGTGATCGTGCGCCTTGATGGGGACGCAGACGATGGAGCGCGTCTCGGTGTGGGTCAGTTCATCCACCTTGGGAGTGAAGCGCGAATCCTTGCGGGTGTCCTGAACCAGGAGGGGCTCGCCGTGCTGAGCCACCCATCCCGCAATGCCTTCGCCGAGCTTCAGGCGCACATCCCGGAGCTTTTCGGCGCCGCTCCCGATGGCGATCTCGAAATACAGTTCCTGCGTATCTTCATCCAGCATCAGGAGCGACCAGGTGTCGGGCTGGAGAAGATCGCTGATCTTTTCCATGATGGTCTGAAGAATCTTCTGCAAGTCGAGGGTGGAGAAAAGCGCCTTCCCCACCTCGTGAAAGAGGGAGAGGCGTTCGACCTGACGTCGCAGCTCGATAATTTCTTCTTCCGGACCCATTCCACTTCCATGCGAACTCGTATCAAACGCGTCTCTAGACCTTTTAAACCATTGAGCCCGGCTTTTCAACCCTTTTGTCGGGGGCTGGGGGCCGGGGGGTCTTCGGGGGGCGTGCCGTTAAAGGAATTGACACTCTGATGCAATGGAAAATATGATGCAAGAGGCTTGATTGGTAAGGAGCCCACAAGGTCCCCGCTATGTCTGCATTCGGTGAGAATCTTCGGCGTGAACGGGAAATGCGCGGCGTGAGCCTGGAGGAAATCTCCTCCGCCACGAAGATCAGCCTGCGTTTTCTCGAAGCCATTGAACGGGAGGAATTCTCCAAGCTTCCCGGAGGGATATTCTCGCGCAGTTTCATCCGTACCTACGCGCGCTACCTGGGACTCGACGAGGAGCGCGTGGTGGCCGAATACCAGCTTGCCGCGCATCCCCAGGAAGACTTTGACTTGCACCGCATGGCGGCGGGCAACACCTCTTTCGGGCGGCCGGCAACGCGCACGCCGCTGATCTCCACGCTGGTGGTGGTGGTGCTCCTGGTGGGAGGATATTGGCTTTTCCGCTATTCGCAACGCGCCGCAGAAGCCCCGGTGCCGCCGCCCCCCGCTCCGGTGGCGGCGCCCAAAGCGGTCACACCTCCACCCCCTCCCAAGAATTGCCCTGATACCACGGCTACGCCCGTTCCGCTGGGAGGCGAGGCGCTGCCGGGCGCGGCTCCCCCCGCCAATCCTGACTGCGTGCCTGCCCAGCCGGCCGCTCCTCCTTCGCCGGGAGGGGTGACGCCGGGCGCCGCCCCCAATCCCCAGGGAGGACCGGGTGCAGGGGTGAGCACCGCCCCCCCCTCCAATCCTCCGGCCGCCCCGCCCACGGGAAATCCGCCGGCCATCAATCCCATCTCGGCCACTGACCTGGTGCTGCAAGTGGCGGTGACCGAGCCTGCCTGGGTGGCCGTGGAGGCGGATGGCAAGACCGTGTTCCAGCGCACGCTGAATCCCGGCGAACTGCAAACCTTAAAGGCCCACACGTCTTTCGAGGTGACCGCGGGGAATGCGCAGGCGGTGATTCTCACCCTCAATGGCCAAACCCTCAAACCCCTGGGTGGCCGGGGCATGGTGAAGTCGATCCATCTGACGCGCGACGACCTGAAGAACTCCGCCCCCTGAGGTTCGAATATTTCCCCACGTTTGGTGGATTTAATCCGTTCCGGCAAGGCGCCCAACGTGATTTGTCGCAAAGGTGCGGAAGGAAGACTGCCTTTGCCGGTGGAGGATGGAATCGAGATTTTGACCGCGCTCGCGTCCGCCCCGGCGGGGGAGTGGCGCGCCCCGGCGCTCGCCACACTGAAGGGATGGGACAGGAGGGAAATGCGCAGGGTGCTGGCCAGTCCGCAAACGGCGCCTGAGGTGCTGCGGCTGGCGGCGGAAGAACTAGTCGGGGAACGCGAAGACCTCCGGGAAATACTGTTTTGGAACCCCAGCGTGCCGGCCGAATGCCGCGAGCTTCTGCAACCCCGGCCTGCCACGCGGCCCGTGGTGGCGCCTGCCGCGCCGTCCTCCCGCCCGCCCGCGCCCGAACTTCTCTCCGTGCCTGCCCCGCCGCCGGGGGCGGGGGAGACCACCTCAGAAGCTTCTGAAAGACAAGTTAAAGAGCCTGGTGATGAGATCGCCGGGGACAAGGCGGCGGTGGAGATTCTGGCCCGGCTGGCGGCGGGGGTGCGGGCGGCGGACGTGGAGGTCCCGGATGAATCCACCAAGCGCGACGATGAACTGACCCAGCAGGACCGTGAAACCCTGATCCAGAAGGTCAGCCGCATGTCCGTGGTGGAAAAGATCAAGGCGGCGCTGACCGGCAACATGGAAACCCGCTCGCTGCTGGTGCGCGACTCCAACAAAATCGTATCGCGAGCGGTATTGCAGTCGCCCAAGATTTCCGAGACGGAAGCGGAGAGTTATGCCTCCGCCAAGAATGTAAATGAAGAAGTGCTGCGTTTGATTGCCATGAACAGGAAGTTTATGAAATCCTACGCCGTGATCAGAGCCTTGGTTAATAATCCCCGCGCGCCTATCGACGTCACCATGCCCCTGATGGGCCGGATCAACGAGCGAGACTTGAAGGGGCTCTCCCAGAACCGCAACATTCCTGATGTCATCCGCGGCCTGGCGACCAAGGCGATCAAGCAGAAGGAGGAGGCCGCCAAGCCGAAACTTGGGGGCAAGCACTGACGCTCGCGGCGCTCCGGCGTGAAGTGTAAATCTGAGGTGAGAGTTACTGGGCAGGAGCATCCCCTCTTAAGGCTTCGAGGGCCTGAGGGGAGGCGAAGATGGTGCGGGCGTTGTGCCCCACGCCCGGCACCTCAACCAGTCGCCAGTTGCAGGGCCACGCGTGCGCTTGGGCAACCGCCCGGGCGGCGCGAAAGGTGTTTTGTCCGCGCTCGTACCGCGTGCCGCCTTGCTCCTGCGCCGAAGCGCTATCGTCGCGGTTGGTGTCACCCACATCTTCCTGTCCCAACAAAATGGTCACCGGCATGGCAAGATAGTTGCGAAGGGCGGCCTCGCGCGCCTCGGGGGCGTAAACACCTTTCAACCCAAAGGGCGCCTCCACCTCCAAATCGGGAAGCACGTATGTCGAGGGGTTGGCGATAACAATTTTCCGTGCTGAGTTGGGAATGAAGGCTGCAAACCGGCTCAGGAATTGCGCGCCGGCAGAATGGCCAATCAGAGAGTAAGGAAGCTGCGGTTGGCCTTCGGTATCCCGTACCCAATCGATGAGGAGCAAAATGAGATTTCCGGTCCACTCAGCGGGCGGCAGCAATGAACCTGCATGAACGATTCCGCCCTTTTGATAGCGCCAGGAGGGAAATCTTTGTTCGTCAAACAACGGCGCGACCTCGATCGCACATATTGCGTCGGCCAGGGGGCGTGCGTCATCACGGTAGGATTCGGCGTTGCGGCGAATTCCATGCAGGACCAGAAGGAGGGACGACGGTGTGCAGGTCTTGGGCCGGTAGGTGAATATCTCCTGCCGGACGCCCCCCAAATCCACCGTCTGGTGGCCGAGCCCTGTGGGGATCGGTTTGGCAGTGGCCGGTATAGCAGGAGCAACCAGGAGGAGGAACGTCCATATGGAGATTTGGGCGGCCACTGCTGGATGCGCGTATAGGTGAGCGGCTTCAGGATTGCTGCGTCTTTCCATGCGTCGAATTGAGGTCATATGTTCAGCCCTCCGCCGGAAGTGTTCACTATGGCTGCCGGCGCCCCGCCGCGCCCGCTAGGGTGCGTGCTGCGCCAGGACTTGGGTGAAGATTTGCAGCATCTCATCGTGCACCAGGCCGTTGGAAGCAAACACACCCGCCTCGGTGACCATCAGCGTGCCGGCGGCTTTGTCCCAGGGATTGAGTTTGAGTTCCCAGAACCCCTCAAAGCGCCCGGCCGCCACCCAGCAAAGGTCGAGCGCCGCCGAACCAGCCCGGCGAATCCCGTGGGAAAGCTCGGTGAAGCGGAAATAGAACTGAACATTCAAATCATGATTGGTCGCAAAAGGGGGAAAACCCGTGGCCACCAGGCTTTCGCTCAGGCTTTCCGTGGCGGAAGCATGCAGGCGCTGGTTGTTGAGATACGCGCCCGCGCCGCGTTCGGCCGTGTACAGATCATTGCGGGTGGGGTCGTAAACCACGCCTGCAATCACCTCGCCGCGATAGGTGAGCCCCAGCGTGACACAATACACGGGGAAGCCGTGGGCGTAATTCGTGGTCCCATCTAGGGGATCGACGTACCAGCAATAGTCGGAGGAAGCCCGGTGGTTGCCGCCTTCCTCGGCCACGATGGCGTGGTCGGGAAAGCGCTCGCGCAAATGGCCGACGATCAGGGCCTCGGACCGGCGGTCAGCCACCGTCACCAGATCCGCCCGGCGTTTATAACCAATATCCAGGGGCTGAGTCGAAAGCTCGGCGAGAAGCGCCCCCGCTTCCTTGGCAATCTCGACTGCGGTACTGAGATAATCCGGCATGAATTGAAACCACCTTCTGGTAAGAGCAAGTCAAAAGTCAAAACGCCAAAGTCAAAAGGCAAATCCGAAGCGCAGATCCGGGTTTGTCTACGGTTTCTTACTTTTGCCTTTTGCGTTTTGCCTTTTGCATTTTGACTTGTTCTTCCGAATTCAAAAGCTGTTCAGCGGCCGGGCTCAATCAGCACGTGAGTGCGGCCTTCCCCCTCCGCCCAGACAGCGCCATCCGCGAAGAACTCCTTCTTCCAGATGGGCACGATCTGTTTGAGCCGGTCGATGGCGTACTGACAGGCCTCAAAGGCGGCACGGCGATGCTCGGCGGTTACGATGATGGCCACGCTCGTCTCGCCAATTTCCAGGCGACCCAGGCGATGAATGATACCGATGCCATCAATCGCGAACTTCCGCTTCGCCTCCTCCCCCAGTTCTTCCATCTTGCGAATGGCCATGGGCTCGTAGGCTTCATATTCCAGGTAGAGCGTCGAGCGGCCGCGCGAATGGTTGCGGACAATGCCCTCAAAAACCACCACCGCTCCGTCTTCCGGCGCGCGAAGCAACTTGGAGGGTTCGGTGGCCAGAATCGGCTCGCGGGTGATGCGAAAGAAATCGCCGCCCGCTCCCCCGCTCACGGGAGGCATGAACGCCACCTCGTCACCGTCGCGCAAGGTGGTGGCCCCCCCGGCGATTTCCTGATTCACTGCGAAGAGAAGCGCTCCCGCTACCGCAAGAAGAGGCGGGAAGCGGCATTCATAGCGGCGGCGCAATCCCTCCAGGGTTTCGCCCTCGGGGAGTTCCACTTGTTCCTGCGCGCAACCCGTCAGGTCATGAGTGATGCCGAAAAAGAGCACGTTGACTTTCATGCTGGCCCTGAAACTCCACTGCCAATCCGCACTTCGTCTCTTTCAGTATACACGCGGGGTGCCGGGATGACATGGTGGAACCCCACCACGTTGGAGCCAACTGGAGAGCGTCATGGCACGTTTGCCACCGCGCCATGGGGGCGCAAAGCCCTTCCGCCTTTTTATTTTCCCAGCACATGGCGGAGGGCGCCTTCGAGTTCAGGAAAGCGGAACTCGTAGCCGCTTTCGAGGAGTCGCGTGGGTTTCACGCGGGCGCTGGCCAGAAGGAGTTCGTCCGCCATTTCTCCCATGACCATACGCGCGGCAAAGGCCGGCAGGGGAAAGATGGTGGGGCGCCGCAAGACGCGGCCCAGGGTCTTGGTGAATTCCCGATTGGTGACCTGATGCGGAGCCACGGCGTTCACCGGGCCGTGCAGGGAATCCGTCAGGATGGCGTGCGAAATGGCTCCCACCACATCATCGATGGCGATCCAACTCAGGTATTGCCGCCCACTCCCCACCTGTCCGCCCAACCCCAGTTTGAAAGGCAAGAGCATGGCAGCCAAGCCACCGCCCGCCTTGCTGAGGACGAACCCTATGCGCAGATTCACGACTCGAATACCCTGGTGCGCAGCGGGCTCAGTGGCGGCTTCCCATGCTTTGGCGACCTCCGAAAGAAACAGCGTGCCCGCGGAACTGCCCTCGTCGATCACCCGGTCGCCACCGTCACCGTAGTATCCGATGGCGGAAGCGGCAATAAGCACCCTGGGGGGGGTCCGCAAATGCGCCAGGGATGCGCAGAGCAATCGCGTGCCCTTGACGCGGCTCTCCAGAATGCGCGCCTTCTTCCCGGGCGTCCATCGGCCCACGATGCTTTCCCCCGCCAGGTGCACGATGGCGTCGAAGTTCTCAAGGCCGTTCTCATCGATGATGCCTGTGCCGGGATCCCACGAGATTTGCCGGTCACGGGCAGGAGTCTTCGACCGGGTGAGGCAAACCACGTTGTGGCCCTTGGACGTCAAGAAGGTGAGCAGCGATTGGCCGATCAATCCGCTGGAACCTGTCAGGAGAATGGGCATCGCAGTAACCTCCGTGCGGGGGGAGAAAGGCACGGAAGTTCAGGGAATAGGAAGGCCTTCTCTCCATCGCGAGGGGAAGCGCATAATACCTCAGTTGCCGCCCGCACACCAGCCTTGGTGTTCCGGTGAGCATCGAAATCTTTTTGCACCGCGGGGACGATGGGGTGAGGGCGCACTTTCTGCCTGGGAGGCATGTGGTGAGTCAAATTCTCATTGCCGGCAAGGACTGGCAAGCCCGCGCATTGTTACGTGCCCAACTGCTGGAAGAGGGATTCGAAGTGGAAGCCTACGAAACCATTCCCGAGGCTTTGGCGACGCTCCAGGCCGGTCCCCAGCTCCCGGATTTGATGATCGCAGACATTTCGGCGAGCGATGATCCTTCCGCCGACGTGGAAGCGCTCTCCGCTTACGCGCACAAGGTTCCCATTTGGGTCATCGCCAGCCGCTCCTACATCATCGAGAAAGGATTGCGCGGCCATGGATTCGAAATGATCTTGCTGCGCCCGGTGGATGTGGGCGAATTGGTAGACCAAATCAAGCAGCGGTTGGAAAAGAATTTGGAAATTGAATAAGGGCTAACGATAAGCTGCCGGCTGCTGTTGCGTGAGGCAGTGCAAGGTTCCCAATCCCCAAACCAAATCGACGGCGTGAACTCCCACCACCGGGCGATCGGAAAACAGGTCCCGGAGAATTCCCAAAGCGATGAAGTCGTTGGGGTCATTGAAAGTCGGGACCAAGACCGCGGCATTCGAAATGTAGAAATTCGCATAGCTCGCGGGCAGGCGCTGGCCGTCTAGATAGAGCGGAGACGGCATGGGCAGCGGTACAACCTCAAGTTTCACCCCTATTTCCGTGCGCATATCCTGGATGCGCTCCCAATTTTCCCGA
>Ga0326728_10026314_pt1 | contig 10313 bp, 6 predicted proteins | sample MB3enrmetagenome_FD_207602 | JGI IMG/M metagenome (GOLD analysis project Ga0326728, IMG submission 207602) | Lab enriched peat soil microbial communities from McLean, Ithaca, NY, United States - MB31MN | ecosystem: Environmental > Terrestrial > Soil > Wetlands > Peat | place: USA: New York... | reverse complement strand
ACTACCTCTATCCGCGCGCTCTGTGGGAGCGTGAGTTGGTCTGGCTCAAGACCATCGGCGTGCGCACGGTGGAATTCTCCATCCCCTGGAACTGGCACGAGGTGGCGCCTGCCGAGTTCGATTTCAGCGGCCGCACCAGCCCGCGCCGCGACCTGGCTGGTTTCATCCGCTTGCTGCGCCGGCTCGAGTTGCACGCCTGGGTGCGCCCGCTGCCGCCGGTTCCGCAGTGGCCCAATAACGGCAGCCCCACGCCCTCCGACGCCCGCGCGCAGCGGGTGTGGGTCAAGCAACTGGATCAACTGCTGACCACCCAGACCGCCCGTCACGGCGGTCCCGTGGCGTACGTGGAAGGCCGGGCGCTCTCCATCGAAGCCGCGCCTCCGCCCTCCCCGGTGACCAGCATTTCGGCCACCGACCCGGCGGCCTTGGCGCGCAGCCGCGAGGCCATCGCCGGCGCTCCTGCCGGAACCAGCTCCGCGCTCGTGTGGACCGGCGTTGAGGACGCGCTGTATCCCGCGGGTTGGTCGGCCGATGGAACCACGTTTCTGCGCAAAGGCGCGGTGGGACTCAGCGGGGACGAGCATCCCTCGACGGGAGCCCTGCGGCGGGACGCCGCGCTGCTGCGCAACTGGTCGCGCCTGCTGGGGTCGCTCCAGCCGGTGGCGCTTCCCAAACCCGCGGCCGGCAAGTTTCCGGCCGGTGTCAGCGCCGTGGAACTGGTCTCGCCCGCCGCTTCCGCCGTGAGCATCACCAATCGCGGCGCCCAGCCGTTTCACGACGACCTGCGCACGGTCGAGCCCGAGTCGAAGCGCGTGCTGATTATTCCGGGAGTCACGGTGCCGCCAGGCGATTCGCTCTGGCTGCCCCTCAGCGCCTCGATCGGCCCGGATGGCCTGTGCCGGGAATGCTCCAATTTCTCGGGTGTGGAACACATCGTCTACGCCACGGCCGAATTGCTCTCCATCGAGTTCGAAAACGGCATCCTGGCCATGGAATTCGCGGCGCCGCAGCCGGGCGAGGTGATCCTGCAACTGGCGCGCAAACCGGTCGGTCCGTTCCTGGCCGGCGGCCGGCCCACGGAATTCGATTGGGACGACAAGACCCTGCGCGCGCGCCTCAAGATTCCCGCCAGCCAGGCGGCGGGCAATCGCAGCCGCATCGGCATTGCCATCGAAGAGCCGGAGACCGCGGGTTTCTTCAACGAGGCCCACCGGCTGATCATCGGCCAGAAGAACCTACTGTCCACCACTTACTCCTCGGCGGAGGTGGCTGCGCGCTCGCGCCTGCGCCTGCCCGACGGATTCACCGCCCTCCGTACCGACAAATCCCCCAACGAAATCGAGTACTCGGTGGGCGTTCCGGCCGACGCCCTGCACGGCGATTACGCCAACCTGGCGCTGGAGGCCGACGCCATGCTCCTCGGCCGGGCGCGCCTGCAACTGCTGCGGCCGGCTTCCATCCGCCTCATGGAAGCCATCCAGATCCACTTCGGCGGGCAGACGGAACTGACGCCCGACCCGCCCACCGCCCCCATCGAGCCCAACGCCGGCAGCAATGTGGACATTTCCATCCGCAATAACGACCCGGAAATCCGCACCTATCGCCTGGAGGCGTCCGGCGAGGGGCTGGAGTTTTTCCCGCCCAAAACGGAAATCAGCATCGCCGGCACCGAAGAGCGGCACGTCTCGCTGCGGATCTTCTCCCGATCCGCCGATCCAGGCCTGCACGACTGGCGCCTGCGCGTCACCGGCGGCGCGACCCTCGATCTGCCCATGCGAGTCCTTCTGCTGCCGCGCGGCCGAACCGTGGCGTGGTCGGCGGACCTGGATGGCGATGGGTCGCCGGAATGGGTGCTCGAATCGCAGAAAGTGCGCGCCGTCTTCTCCAGCCAGGATGGCGGCCGGTGGATGGAGCTGAATGCCAAGGACCTGAACGCCAACTTCCTGCCCGACCAGGGGCTTTTCACCGGCTCGGGCCGGGTGGAAGTTCACCCCCACGGCGATACGCTGGAGTTCGCCGGCAACGGCTGGAAGCGCACCGTGCGGCTCGCGGAGAATACCCTGACTATCGATCAGACCACGCCCCTTCCGGCGGACGGTCTGAGCTCCGAGCGGCGCGGCAACGTGTCTCTCATGATCGCGCACCCGGCCCCGGCGCGGGCGGTTTACACCCTGCAATAGGAGGGCGAAAATCCCCGACGGAACAACTGCCGCCGGCCCATCGTATGGCTGTTCAGGAGAGCTTAATGGTCCGCGGAATGGCGGTTCTCAAACTTAGCCCGCTTCTGGCTGCGGCGATGTGCCTGTGCGGCTGCATTATCGAAGCGCCCGGGCCCACGCAACACGACTCCCGCACCATCGATCTGGACGCCTCGGAGCGGGTCTCGGTGGACCTGAACATGGGCGCCGGGAACCTGCGGGTGGAAGGCGGTGCGCAGAAGTTGATGCGCGCCGATTTCAGCTACAACGTAGCCTCGTGGAAACCGTACGTGCGCTACAGCAGCGCCGCCGGACACGGGCGCCTGAGCATCGAGCAGCCTTCCAGCGGCCACACGCACGTAGGGCACAACCGGTACGAGTGGGATCTGCGCCTGAACCGCGACGTTCCCATGGACATCCACGTCCATTTCGGCGCCGGCGAAGCTGAACTGAGCCTGGGGAGTCTTTCTTTGCGCAGCGTGGAAGTCGAAATGGGTGTGGGAAAACTCAATCTGGATTTGCGGGGCAATCCCAAGCGCAACTATGATGTGCGCATTCGCGGGGGCGTCGGAGAGGCAACCGTGCGCGTTCCCAGCGATGTCGGGGTCTACGGTGAAGTCGAAGGCGGAATCGGTGAGATCCGGACCACCGGCCTGCACCAGGAGGGCCGCCGGTACTTCAACAGCGCCTACGAGCACTCGAAGGTGACGATCCACCTGGATGTGCGCGGCGGAATCGGGGCCATCCGGCTGATCTCAGATTAATGCAAGCGCTGCGCGCTTGGCAGGGGGCGATTGACAACTCGCTGCTGCTGGGTTGTTGGTAGGAAGGGCGGTTATCGGCGGAATCGCAGCGAGTATCCCGCGTACCTGTACCACGACGGACGTCGGGACGAATAGCCACTCTCCGGTATGAAGCCGTTTTACTGCCCTAATCTGACCAACCGGTCCGGCAGCGTCGTGCAGTTGAAGCCCTGGGTGGTGGGGTTAAGCCGGTGCCGGCGATCACAGGTCTTCCGGGCGAAGCCCCGTGTCCTTCGCGATCTTGGCCAGCGCTGCTGGGCCGATCTCTTCGCCATCGTGAAAGCAGCCGCATACACTCTCTTGGCTTTTGTGGCGCGCCAGGTGCTCACGCGGCAAATAGAACTTTCAACGGTTCGGGGACTTCCTCGCCGCTCTCGATCATGTCAGCCAATACCTGAAGGGCTATCGACTTCACCTTGCGCACAGCCTCTTCTTCCACGGCGCCATAAGCCATCACCCCCGGAAGATCCGGCACGGAAGCCAGGATGCGGCCATCCTCCTCGCGTTCCACTTCGACACGGATTGGCTGAATCTCAACCATAGCCACCATCTAATTGTAGCCGGTTGCCGCAACTCCTTCCCGAACATCCTGAGCAATACCCGGGGCACGTAGAGCGGATGCGCCCTGCTCGTGGGTAGTGGCGTTTACCTGCCGCTATGCCACCTCCGAGTCGCGCGTGTTCGGGCGCTCCTCTCACGCACAGTGTTCGTGGTTCGCGTCATAATCAGTGGAGGGGGGTCGTGCGGTGCTGTTATTACTGCTTCTCGCTCTGTCCGGTGCGCTAGCGACTGCTCAAGTGCATGACGTGCATTATCAGGGCAACCTGACGCCGCTGAACACCACGCCGACATTTGATCACGGCTATCTGGTGGTTTACGATTGGGACCACCGTGTCGACGTCTTTGCTCCGGATGGGACGCTGATGTATAGCGTTCCTGCGAAAGTGCCTGGCGCAGATTGGGCCATGATCGAGAATGGGGCCGTAGATTCGGACGGAACGATGGCCGCAGCGGTTCGAGGCGTCTCGGAAGCCGGCCGTGCCGGCGGTGGTGGGATCGCATTATTTGACCGCACAGGAACCCAGATCCGGTTCCTGGATACCGGCGGCTATCTACCCACGCAGGTCGCATTCGGTCCAGACCATTCGATCTGGACCATCGGATGGCTCCCGGCCAGCCTGACGGCCGATTACCCAACATTGCGAAACTATGCGCAGGAGGGGAGAGAATTGGGTGAGTTTCTTTCCCGAGCGTCGTTCCCGTACGCCAAGGATCTTGAGGTGGGCGAGCCGCTGATTCTGCCTATGTTGGGCGGATGGGAGCTTCGGGTGGCGAACGAGCGGGTTGAGCTAATCCTCCATCGAGCGCATCTGTGGGTCCGGACGGACCTGAATGGGCAGGAGAAGGGCCGATGGAACACCAACCCCAATGTGCCCAATGGCCGCCGCCCTGACGCCATAACCCAAGATGGAAACGCTTGGTACACGGATTGGCATTACCTCAGGGTCTCCGACCGCTCCCATGGTGTTTGGCGTGTGGTGCCGTTCGACCCGCCCAAAGGGAACTTGCTGGGCGCCGACGGCAACAGTCTGGTGTTCCTGCTGTTGGGCCAAAACACGCTGCGTTGGATGCCTGCGCCCGGAGGGTCTCCGGCGCCCTGACTCTTGGAGGCGCAACGGACTGACTAGAAACGGCTGAAGCTCCGCCGCTCTCCTTCGAGGACCAGTTCTGTGCGGAAACGCCGTTTGTCCACGACCACCGGCGAGGTCTGCCTGGACAACTTGATCCCGAGCGGGAGCGCCTGCAGTGCTTTCGGATCTGGGCCTGAAGCTCATCGGAGTATCGCCTTGGTAGCAAGGCCCTGCGTTCCCTTCAGGCCGGCTCCCATTATGTGTCGTTTGTGGAAAGTACCCCAACCGCCTCACCGGCCGGAACGGCCTTCGACAAAGCGCCCACTCGTCCCAAGCGTCACCTGTCGATATATCCCCTCACGCCAGATTCGCCTCTCCAACTCTAAACTTGACGCCTATGAGCCGGGGGCGCGCCGGCGTTCCCGGTTTCTCTTACTGGGCTCGGCAGACGTTCTTCCGTACCTTGTTCCAGCCGGGCTGGATGCCCGGCGCCAGCCCGATACACCGCCTGTCCATCTCAAATCCCGTAATCTCATTGCGCTCGATGACGTTGCCGCGCGCGGGCGCGGGCCGCTCGGCGCCTTCGCCCAGATAGATTCCGCTCCGCAGGATGTCCGGCTCGCCGGGGTGGTGGCTGGTGTTGAGGTTCAGCAGCCGGTTGCGCGCGATCCAGTGGCCCGTGCCGATCGCGAAGATACCGCCGAAGGCCGCGCCATCCACCAGGTTGTCCAGGATGCGGATATTGCGCGACTGCATATCGGGATTGCTGTCGTTCATGACGATCCCGAAGTTGCCCAGGCTGGTGCACACATTGCCGCGAATTTCGCCGTTGTGAAAGCCATCGAGGTCGATGCATTTCCCGTTGATCTCGCGGAAGAGGTTGCCCGCGTACGTACATCGCTCCACGTTCCCGGCCGTATCGATGCCCACCGGCACCGCCAAATTCTCGATATCGACGTCCGCGGCGGGAAAGCCGATACGGACGCCGCTGTTCTCTTCCACGCGGACGTCCGTGGCGTGCCCCACCTGGATGGCGTCCCGGCCGATATTCTCAAAGCGGTTGCGCGCGAACCAGCCGCGCGAATTGCGCGGCGACGTGTAGAGCGAGTGCGTCCACAGGCCGTTGCCGCGGATGTCGCGGAACAGGCAAGCACTGACGCCAAAACCGGTGCTGCCTTCTTCGAACACAATGCCGCCCGTAGTGTTATTGCGGCCGGCCGCGTTGCGCGACCCGCTGGCGGCCACCTGGACCGCTTCGACCGTGACCTGGCGCGAACGGCTCGCCACCACGGCGAAGCCGGCGATCTCGCGAAATCGAACTCGCTCAATAGACAGGTCCGACACGCCTTCCGCCAGCACCCCGTTGCCGCGCGTGAAGCGCGCGAAAGGCACGTTGGAGGGCGGCAGGCCGGAGCGCGTTTCGAGCGCAGCGCGATTGCCGTCGATGGCGAAGTCGCGCAGGAGCACGCCGTCGCCGCGCACCACGATGAGGGCGCGGCCGGAGAATCCGGGAGCGGCGCGCAGCACGCTGCCGGACGCCGCGCCGCAGACTTCGGTGGCGCCTTCCACCAGGATTTCGGAGCGCACTTCGGTCACGCCCGGAGGAAGCAGCAGAAGCTTCCGGCGCGGCACGGAGGGGCGCAGGGCGATAGCAGCGGCAACCAGCGCGGCGGCCGACAACACAGGCAGGAATGCCCGTGTTACTAAATCCGAGAATCTTTGCGGTCCGCGACGATTTTTCATGCCGCTTGCCAGTGCAGGTTGTTGATCTGCCGCCGAGTCTCCTCGCGACGCAAAAGCTGATCGCTGAAAGCTGACCGCTGAAAGCTTGCGGCGAAGCCGCGCTGTGCCACTACACCACCTCGACAGTCATGGGCGGGAACGCGCGCCTGCCCATGGCGATGCGCACCTCGTGCGGGCCGCTCGACGTGCCCGGGGGCAGATCGACGTTGAATTCCCAACGCTGGGCGACTGGGTCGACGCAAAACGTGTCGGAGACCTCAATCGCGCGGCCGTCCAGCGCGATGCGGAATTTCGCCGCCTGGGTGACCTCGTGCATGGTCACCTTCAGGATGCCGCTCGAAATGCGGTTGTCGGAGAGCAGGTTGACCCCGTCGGTCAGGGCGCTGATCCGCGGAACGGAGGGCCCGGCGGGGACGATCCGCATCCAACCCGGCGCGCACACCGGCCGGCCCTGCCACGTCAACTCGATGGGCACGAGGCCAGTGCGGACGCCCTCGGGCAGCGCCGCGTTGACCTGGGAAACTCCGTCCGCCTCGGGCTCGCCGATGAAGGTCAGGCGGCAGGAGCGGCCGTCGGCGGTCATGGCCATGTGGTTCAAGTCGCAATCCGGCGGCAGGCGGTCGATCCACACCGAGACGAAAGCCATGGGCCCGGCGGCCGGCACGGCCCGCTCCCCGGTGAGTGCGTTGCCGATGGTCCGGATGCGGGACAGGCCCGCGGGCTTGCCGGGGAGCGAGCGGACCCAGCCTTCAGGCATCTTGCGGCAGGTAATCCACATGTACTGCGTCCAGATCTGTTCGAGCGCCAGCAGTTGGAAATCCTGCTCGCGGGCAAAGCGGGCGATCTCGCCGGGAGCGATGCGGACGCCGCTCCACGTGTCGTACTCCCGGGCGTGCGCCGGCAGGCCGTTGATTTGGCAGCGCAGGATGCCGCCGGTCTTCAGAACGCGGCGCGCCTCCCGGAGATAACCGAATACCACCTCGCGGCTGGGGATGTGCTGGAACACCGCGTACGAGTAGACGAAATCGAACATGTCCGCGGGAAACCGGGCGAGGTCCGCGCCGGAGCTGTGATGCACGTGGGCATTGGGTGTGGCGCCGAGGCGCTCCTGGGCCAGGCGGACCATGCGATCGGAAACATCCACCCCGTGGATCTCGGTGAAATGGCGGCTCAGCGGCCGCATGAGGCGGCCCGGACCACACCCGATTTCGAGGGCCGCGGCGCGTCCCCGAAGACGCTTCAGCTCGCCGCCCAGAAGGCGCAGCACATCGGTGGCGGTGGAGAAGAACTCCTCGTCATCCTGTTGGCGGCGGCCGAAGGCGACATAGTAATTGGCGTCTTCGCCGGCGCGCTGATTCCAGTCGGCGCGCATGCGCTCGAGGAGGTCGGGATCTTCCATCATTCGTGCACAGGGTGGCAGTTGTTATTCTAACGTCTATGAGCCTCGCCTTCCGCCGCGTCACCGCAGCGCCGTTTCGCGATTTCGACGCCGCCGCGCCGGATGGCGTGGTGATCGGGCTGGCGGGCGAGAACGGCTCCGGAAAAGGACTGCTGCTGAGCCTCGCCGCCGGAAAGGACAAGCCCGCCGCCGGGGTGGTGGAGCGATCCGGCGCCGCCCGGCTGCTGCGGCTGGGCGACGCGCTCAACCTCTCTCCCGTGCCGGTGCTGCTGATCGACCATGCCTTCGCGCATCACGACGCGCTGGTGCGCGAGCAGGCGTTCATCGGGCTCGACCGGCTGCGGCGCGCCGGAACGACCATCCTGCTGGCTTCGCACGAGGATGAGCTGCTTCGGCGGCTGGCCGACGAAATCTGGTGGCTGCACGAAGGCAAACTGGCCGGCCGGGGAGATCCGGAGGAAATGCTGGCCGCCTACCAGAAGCACATTGCGCAATGCGTGCGCGCGTGGGGCGAAAATGTGACCGCGCCGCTGGCCCCGCGCATGCGGCGCGGCGACGGGCGCGCCGAAGTCCTGGGGGTCGAAACGATCGGCGAAAACGGGCGGCCCACCATGGTGTGGCGGAGCGGGGAACTGGCGGTCGTGAAAGTGAAGGTGCGGTTCCGGGATGCGGTCGCCGACCCGGTGGTGGGGATGATGATCCGCACGCGCATCGGCCTCAACGTTTACGGCACCAACACGGAGCTGGAACGCTTGAAGCTGGGGCCGCGGGCGGCGGGAGACACCATCGAGGTCGCCTTCGCCTTCCGCTGCGAGCTTTGCCCCCAGGAGTACACGCTGACGGCGGCCTCGCACGACCCGAACGGGGTATGGCACGACTGGCTGGAGGACGCCGTGGCGTTCGCCGTGAGCGACAATCGCTACACGGCGGGGGTGGCCAACCTGCGGGCCACGGTCAGCTTCACCACGGTTGCGGGGTAGGTTTCCGGGGGCCCCGCGATGATCACGCCACCACGGTCAAGTAGGAATGAGGTTATTATTGAAGACCAGATAGACAAGCATCCTCGCGCGCGCGTCGGCCTCTTTCGCACCACAGAAGAAATAGTCGCCAGGACCATCAATGAACCATCGCTTGTCCTTGTCCGCTTCTGGCGAATACGACTTATGTGAACGACATTCTTCCGGCAACATCTCCCTAAGCTCGACGACGGTGAAGGCGGAACACAACTTGTCGTAGCTTCCGAAGTCCCTATGTTCACGGCACAGTGAACAGAACACCCTGATAACGTCCGCCGCCGACGGCACCAACCTGAGTCAAGCGGATACCCACCTCGTACAAAATCAGGGACAGGGTAAGAGCCGCTGAGTGGACTCAGCCGGACACCCGGGACACTTGAAAGTAGCGATACCGGATTCGACGGACGATATGTACATCCCGCCGCTGCATCCATTGGGGCGCGGATATGGCACGGCGACTTGAGATTGATCGCGCGTCTGATAACCAACCAGTGGATGATAGATGCTCCGGTGGCCTTCGCAGAGATAGGTGACACCCGGAAGCGGAGAACATGACCCCGCGGTCATCCGGACTTTTGTAAATCCGTTCTTCACGCACTCAACGCAGATGGGACGACTGTCCATGAAGGTTTATTTTAACACTTGCAGTCTGGCGTCTACCCTTCCCTCGCTGACAACTTGGGGCATTTGAACTTTAGCCTCTTATGCTATGCTTCCGGAGCTTTTGGCTCCGTGCGTCTGTAACCCGCACTGAACCCCTTAATCATTCCCTTGCGTCTTACTTCGTCAACTGTGGATAAAGGTCACTTCCTCTTGGCGATTGCCACGAGCACGATAGCCAGGAGCAATGCCACGACATGGGCATCGAACATAGTAGCCTCCTAAGTTTCGAAGGATTCCCAAAGTGGGGGCCGAGCTTACCTGCTGTTGAGCTGAGTTACTTGTCGGGCTTGTCTGGCTAATGCGCTTATTGGGCTACGAGGCTAACTCGCACGGGCTACTTGAGTGATACTACGGAGACAATTTTACGTCAATCGCACCGATGCTGTCAAGTGTGTGCCGCTCGGTCCCCTCAAACCAAGTTCAATCCCGCTCCCCGAGAAGCGGCCCGATAAAATGTCCGACCGAGTGAAGAGACATGAACAAGACGACAGTGCTGAAACTGACGCCTGAAGAAGTTGAGGAAAGGAAGAAGCTGGCTACAGATGCGGCTTGGATACCGCGGAGACACTCGTCCCGCCAGGGACACCGTACTGCGGGAAAAGGCAACTTTCTTTCGGCTGAATGATGGGGGTCACACGGCCGCCGGTTTTGCGACACGGCAGGGTTTCACCCCCAAACCACCCCTCCGAAATTCCCAGTCACAAGAGCCTCTTGCAAAATTCAGCGATGTTGTTAAAAAAAACAAAACGGCCTGATTTTGTTTGGAGAGCGGGCCCCGCGGAGTTAAGCTGTTGCTTCACACAAAGCAGCCACCCCGGAGGCCCATAGTGAAGTTTAACCTTCGCCAGCAGATCACGCAA
>Ga0326728_10026312_pt1 | contig 10313 bp, 11 predicted proteins | sample MB3enrmetagenome_FD_207602 | JGI IMG/M metagenome (GOLD analysis project Ga0326728, IMG submission 207602) | Lab enriched peat soil microbial communities from McLean, Ithaca, NY, United States - MB31MN | ecosystem: Environmental > Terrestrial > Soil > Wetlands > Peat | place: USA: New York... | reverse complement strand
GGACTCCCCAATCAGGCTGTATCAAAGTGAAATATTATATTTTTTTAAACAGCGTCAATTATTGATTATTCGTTCTAAAAACCGCCATTTTGGCAAGTCATAGAGGACCGCAAGGGGGGGAGGGCAGTAAGCCTCAAGCTGCTCAAAATTCTTGCCTCACACCGCGCGAGGTTGGTACGATTTACGTATGGGGACGGAAGGGCGGAAGACTCTGTGCCCCAGGAGGCTTTTTCGTGCCAGAACCAAGGGTGAAATCGATTGTGGCGCTTGCAGCATGCCTGCTGCTCGCGATCTCGGTGAGTGCAAAGAACGCCAAGAAATCTCCGCCGGCGCCCGCAAAACCGATCTCCACTTATGATGCGTCGCGGGACCCTGCCAAGGATCTTCAGGAGGCCATTGCCTTAGCCACAAAAACGAAGAAGAAGATTTTACTGGAGGTGGGCGGCGACTGGTCCGTCTATTGCAACATGATGGACCAAACATTTGACAGCCACCCTAAACTCCGCAAGCTGCTCGACGCCGATTACGTAACCTTGAAGGTCAACTATAGTAAAGAAAACCCCAACGAAGCGTTCCTCTCGCATTATCCCAAAATCCCCGATTACCCGCATTTTTTCGTCCTGGATTCCAAGGGCGCCTTTCTGTGTTCTCAACCTACCCACAAGTTCGAGCACGGGAGGTCTTATAACGTGAGCAAAATCGAATCGTTCTTGAAAAATGCGGGGCAGCCGCCCCGGCAATGGCTTACGAGTGTGGATTAACAGCGTTTTGTTCAACCTGGACGGCCTGGAACGCGAGTTCAATCGCTGGCATGCGGATGCGAAGGGAGCGGCGCCGCGCGGGGCCTTTCGCGCTTTCCCACGCCTTGCGGGTTGCGCCCTGACTGTCTGACCATAGCTTTATCGGCGCCACAGGAAGGAGAACCAGGTGCGCTTTCTCCCCTCGCCTTGGCCTTCGGACGTTTCCGGTTGGGGAGGCAACGGGCGTCCATTGATAACGGCTTCCGGATTCTTTTGCAAGAGCAGGTCCGCGATCTCCTTCCCCTTCTCCTTTACCACCTTTTGGTAGCAGCGGGAGAGCAGCGGCGGGCGTCTCTTGGTGTCGTGGGCATCGCTGGCAAAGAAGTGGACCGCGCCGGCATCGAGGAAGCGCTCAGAAAAGTTACGCGCTCTGGAACCGAATCCGCCCGTGTAGGATTGTGCCGTGATTTGGACCAGACATCCGATCGAAACCCAGTGCTGAAGCAGTTCCGGTTTGCGCTGAAGGAGGGGATTCCGTTCTGGGTGCGTAATGATGGGCTTAAGCCCGGCGACCTGGATGTCGTAATACACGCGGCTGAGGTGGTCGGGAATGAACTGGTCAGGGAGTTCCACGAGCAGGTAGGAAGTTCGATTGATAGTGAAATCTTTGGAATTTTGCAGGCAGATTTGTATGTTGTCGTAAGAGAGATGAAAGTCGCAGCCCAGCAGGAGCTTCGGTCTCTCACCAATTTTTTCCTGGAGCTCCGCGACCAGTTGCCGGTTGAGGTCGGGGTCAAATGTGTAGCTGTAATTGCTGTGCGGCGTAGCGACCAGATGCGTCACGCCATCCTGCGCCGCGACGCGGCACATCTCGACTGCCTCTTCGAATGACCTTGCGCCATCATCAACACCGGGCAAAGGATGGCAGTGAATATCAATCATAACCGGGCCCGGAAAAACGCGGCCGTGACCGCCGAGGCGTTCCCGGCCGAAACGGCACGGAAACCTCCTTCTTGCACAGCGACCATCTACTACAGGACAATCCCCTGGCCAATGCGAAATCTTGCGCCGGCGCAGCAGGGTTTTTAGGGAGTCAGGATAGCACGCCAGCGGACGCGCTCGTCAATAAGTTTAGTTCACGCCTACTATACAAATTGCCCGGGCGCGTTTTGCAGAATTCTGTATTTGGAATATCGAATATAGAAGAAACTTATAGCTCCCCAACCTATCTTGCCTATTCCCCGTCGGAGTCCTCTCCTAAAAGTTGCTGAATCTTAAGAGGTTAGCTTTATTAACAGCCGGAAGGAAATCAAAATTCAATTGGAATCCAGCTTGCTCTGTTGACCCAACGAGCCGACGTCGGACAAACCTAGAGGGTAGCCAGCGACGGCCCGGAGTTTAGACCCAAGACCCGACGCTTGGAGGGGGGAGAGAGCTTCCCCCTCACTTTTATTTTTGGGCTTCTTCACTCTTTACCCGAACGGCCCCTTCCCAGCTAAGTCAAGTTCACCTCCCAATATTGTGGACAGCCGGCATAACCACATGCCTCTCTGGATGCCACCATGAATTCGGAAATCAAAAGGCAGGATCCCTGCTTAAATCACGGCTGAAATACGACTTTAAGTCTGCATCAACCCGGCCTGTGCCTGACCCCTTCTTGATTATGCCGAGTTTGGAATTACTCTTGCCAGCCATTGGATGGAAAAACGTAACAAGACAGGGATTCGAAGCAAGGGGAATGAAGAATCATGGACATAATGGCAGCCACAAACCCGGCCGGATGCCATCTTTGGGTGGCAGGCGTCGGAGAAGGGTTTCGGCAGCCAGGGCACTCGGATATGGCGTAGTCCTTTGGCATTGTGCAAGTGCGTATGGACAAAATGAGTTAACTATTGCCACAGGATTGACTCCTTTCATGCTGGCTGTTAGACTGGGAAATTGTCATCTTGCGAATCGCATTTATTGAGACTGCTAAGGTATTTTCGGGGTTAGTCTTTACCGGCCTGCTCCTGGCGACGCCCGGGTGCTTGGTGCGGAAGGTGGCGCACGTCCATCCTCCGGGCCAAAATGTTCCCGTGCGCAACGCGACGCTTGCCGAGCTCGTGACCAAGATCGACGCCTGGAGCAATACCTTCCAAACCATGACCGCCACGGTCGACTTGGCGCCCACGGCGGGGTCGGTTTATTCAGAAGAAATAAAGGAATACCGCGATGTGAAGGGCTACGTTTTGTTGCAAAAACCCTCCACCCTTCGCATGCAGGGGCAAGCGCCGGTGGTCCGGACGAATGTCTTTGATATGGTCTCGAACGGCGAGGAATTCCGCCTTTACATCCCTTCCAAGAACAAGTTCATTGTGGGCAAAGCCACGTTTCACCGCCCCGCGAAAAATCCACTCGAAAATCTGCGGCCGCAACATATTTTGCAGGCCCTCATTGTTCCGCCCATCGACGCGGAGCGCGAGACGGTATTTACCGTGGAGGGCCAAAGTCGCTCGCAGCGGCGGCGCACCTATGTGGTTTACGTCGAGGAGTCCTCTCGGGAGCGCCACCAACCCCTCCACCGCATCATTACATTCGACCGGACGGACCTGGAACTGGTGAGGATACAATTCTACGACGCCGACGGCACCTTTACGGAAGACGTCCGCTACTCTGCCTACCAGGATTTTCAGGGAGTGCATTATCCCACGCACATTGAAGTATCCCGGCCAGCCGAGGATTACGAGGTTACCATCACCGTTGAAAAGGCGACGTTCAACGCGCCCATCGCTCCGGAGAAATTCGACCTGGAAAAACCCGAAGGAGCGGAATTGGTAGATTTGAACACCGCAAAGCAAGAGGACCACCCGCTTGGTCAATAAACTGATCATTTCCAATCTTCTGTACCGGCCCGTCCGTACCGCGGTGAGCGTGTTGGCGGTGGCCATTGAAGTAGCCATGGTCCTTCTGGTGGTGGGCCTTTGCCATGGGATGGTGGACGATAGCGCCAGGAGGGTGGAAGGTGTGGGCGCCGACATCCTGGTGCGCCCCCCCGGTTCTTCTTTTCTCATCGGTATGTCGGAAAGCCCCATGCCCATTAAGATCGGGGACCGGCTGCGGGAATTACCCCGCGTGCTGGCGGTGGCGCCCGCCCTGGTTCACGTCAACTCCGTACAGTCGCTCGATCTTATTTATGGCATTGACCTGGCCAGTTTCACTGCGGTTTCTGGCGGCTTTGTTTATCACTCCGGCGGACCCTTCCAGGCGCCGTACGACATCCTGGTGGACGACATTTATGCCCGTGCAAACAATTCCAAAGTGGGGCAAACCATCAATTTGCTGAACCACGATTTCCGCATCGCCGGGATCGTGGAACACGGCAAACTCGCGCGCCGGTTCATTCCCCTGGCCACCCTCCAGGATTTGATGGGTGCGCAGGACAAAGCGACGACGTTCTTCATCAAGTGCACGGACCCCGCTTACACCCAACAAACTGTCGATGCCATTCGGACCTTGCTGCCTGCTTATACGATCCTGCCGATGAAAGAATACCTGGATCTGATGACCTCGAATAACATTCCCGGCCTGAACTACTTTATTACGGTGATGATTGGCCTGGCCGTAGGAATCGGGTTTCTTGTCATTTTTCTCTCGATGTATACCACCATCACCGAGCGCACGCGCGAGATCGGCATATTGAAGTCACTCGGGGCGTCGAAGTTTTACATCATCTCTGTCATCCTGAGGGAAGCGGCGCTGCTAACTGCGGTGGGCATCATCGCCGGGTTCATCGGGTCGGTGATTCTGCGGAGAATTGTCATAGGACTCTACCCTACACTGCCCATCGAACTCACCTGGGACTGGAGACTTTACGCTGGCTGTCTGGCATTGATCGGGAGTATCCTGGGAGCGTTCTATCCTGCTCTAAGGGCCGCCCGACTTGACCCCGTGGATGCCCTCGCGTATGAGTAACCCGTCCGGTCTGAGGAACGTCTGCGCTTATGGGCCCGAGCACCCGTAACCCCGGTAATTCGCCCCGCGCCAACAACAGCCGAGGGAGAACGTAAGGATCACGTGGAACCAATTATCTCTACCAAGGCTCTGAAAAAGACCTACCGCCTCGGCAAAGTTGACGTGCCGGCGTTGCGGGGAGTGGACTTGGTGGTCCAGGAAGGTGAGTTCGTGGCGATCGTGGGACCCTCGGGATGCGGCAAGTCCACCTTGCTGCACGTCTTGGGGGGGCTGACGGGGCCGACGGACGGTCAGGTGTGCGTGGACGGCAACGACTTTCGCCTGATGTCCGACGCCGACCGCACGCGCTTCCGTCGCCATAAGATCGGGTTCGTCTTCCAACGCTTCAACCTATTACCCACGCTTACGGCGCGGGACAACATTGCCATCGCCCAGGACATTCAGGGCAACGGCTTCAACCCTCATCGTTTCGAGACCATCACCCGCATGTTGGGAATCGAGGGCAAACTGAATCATCGCCCCTATGCGCTTTCCGGCGGCGAGCAACAGCGCGTGGCGATTGCCCGCGCCATCATTTGCGAACCCAAAATTCTGCTGGCCGACGAACCCACAGGCAATCTGGATACGGAGAACTCCCAGGCGGTGCTCGACATGATGCGCGAACTCAACCGGACCTTCCGCCAGACCATCCTGATGATCACTCACAACCCTGAGGCTGCCGGCGTCGCCGACCGGATCATCCACATGCGGGACGGCCGAATTATTTCAGATTGATTCTTGCCCCATTTCTGGCTATTTTTCCAGGATACGAATTATGGCCCCGACCACGGAAGTCCACGAACCCGCTCGCGCGCCGGCGCCCGCCCCGCCGGGCAAGTCCATCCTGCGCAAGGTAGGATCGAGGATCAAACTGGTGGTCACGCGCAGCATTTTCTGGGCCTACGAACGCGGCAGTTGGCAGTATGACCTGATCGTGGCGGCGATCCTGGCTTTCATCTTCCTCTCCCCACGAGCCTGGTTCAACGATCGCCCCACGTTGGAGCTGACGAACTTGCGCCACATGCAAGGTATCGTCGAGATGAGCCGCGTCAATAAGGAAGTGACCTACTTGGTGGATGCCCGATTGGTGGAATCACTCAATCTGAAACCCGAGGACGCCATCCCCATTATCCTCAAACAACATCTTCAAAAGGCCTTCACCGTGAAATCCATCGATGCCTTGCGCGACGCCCATCAAGTCATCCTGAGCTATACTGTGATGGTGGAGGAATAGCTGAGCCGTGGGCGGGAGTTCGTTCCCTGCCGGTAGCGGCGGAAGCAGGTTTGCGGTCTTATGCGAAAGTCTCTCGACACCTGGATGCGAGTGCTTCTGGCCGGCGCCCTGGTACTGGCGCTGACCCCGCCCGCCCGCGCCCGCAAGGGAAAACACACCAATCTCGCTGAGGTTCTTTCGCAGATGAATGAGGTGGCCAAGACCCTTCGCACCGTTTCTGCCAACCTGGACTATACCAAGGTCACCGTGCTGGTCGACGACAAGTCCACAGAGTCGGGCCAGCTCTATTTCCGCAAAGGCAAAACGACGGAAATTTGCATTGAGTTTCAAAAGCCCGAGCCCAAGACCCTCCTCTTTAAGAAAAATAAAGGCGAAATCTATCTTCCCAAGATCAACCAGATTCAGGAATACGACCTGCAACAAAACAGCGGGCTGGTGCAGCAATTCCTGCTTCTGGGCTTCGGCACGAATACCGGCGAGCTGAAGAAAAACTACGATGTGAAATATATTCAGGAAGAAGATATGGAAGGCGACACGACCGTGGAACTTGAACTCGTGCCGTACAATTCCAAGCTCGCCGCGCAGATCACCAAAATCCAAATCTGGGTGAGCGAAGACTCCTGGCTGCCCAAGCAGCAGAAATTCTTCGAACCGGGTGGGGATTACCTCATCGCGCATTACACCGGCGTCAAGAAGAATTGGGACTTGCCCAACTCGAGATTTGAGTTGAATGCCCCCGGCGCCAAACGCGTCAAAATGAATTGACGGATGGCTCCCGGAATCCAGAATCCGGAATTCACTCCCGCAAGCATGGCGCGGACCTGTCTTCGTGATTCCGCGGCCGATGAGTAGCCGTAGCGCGGACACACTTTCTGGGCGGGTCCTTCCAGCTTCAAATCCTCGCCTTCGCGCGGCTTAATCAGCCCTTGCGCTTCGCCTGGTCGGCGACGGCCTGCGCAGCGCGGGCCACTGCCTCCGGATCACCCAGATAGTAATGGCGCAGGGGCTTTAAATCATCGTCCAACTCGTAGACCAGGGGAATGCCGGTAGGAATATTCAATCCCACAATATCCGCTTCGGAAACGTTATCCAGATACATCACCAGCCCGCGCAGGCTGTTTCCATGGGCGGCAATAATCACCCGCTTGCCCGAACGCACCACGGGGGCGATGGTTTCATGCCAGTAGGGCAGCGTGCGTGCCACGGTGTCTTTCAGGCATTCGGTGAGCGGCAATTCTTCGCGGGTCAGCCCGGCGTAGCGGGGATCCTTGCCGGGGTAGCGGTCGTCATCCGGTGTGAGTGCCGGCGGCTGGATGTCGTAACTGCGCCGCCAGATTTTCACTTGCGCCTCACCGTATTTCTCCGTCATTTGCGCCTTGTTCAACCCTTGCAGCGCGCCGTAATGGCGCTCGTTCAAGCGCCAGGTGTTGTAAATGGGGATCCACATCTGGTCCATTTCTTCCAGCGCCACCCAGAGGGTTTTGATGGCGCGCTTGAGCACCGAGGTATAGGCCACATCGAAAACAAAACCGTCCTGGCGAAGCTGGCGGCCTCCCTCGACCGCTTCCTGAAGCCCCTTCTCGCTGAGCCCCACGTCCGTCCAACCCGTAAAGAGATTTTCCTTGTTCCAAATACTCTCTCCGTGCCGCAACAACACGAGCTTAAACATGAGTGCATCTCCTTTTAAAAGCAGTGGCTAGTGGTTAGTTGCTGGTGGCTAGTCACTGATTGATCGTACTGAGTGAAATCCGAGCCGGATATTATATGCGGGATTGGAATCAGAGGGTGAACGAGTAACGCCCCGATGCTTCGGGGCGGCCCTTCCCCTCTTAACCACCAAAGCCGCGGACCTTCAGAACAGGTCCGCGCTACGCTGGCTGCTAGCATGATAGTATGCTATCATAGGGGATAAAGGAGTGATGCTCATGCGGAATTACGCTGGGAGGATCCTTATCCGCGTTCCACCCGAAATCCACAGGGAACTGGCGCGTGAAGCCTTTGAAAGCGGACGTTCCATCAACGAGCTCTGTTTGCAAGCGATCATCGCACGTAAGGCCCTCAGGAACTATGATCCCTGGAAGGCTGTGGAGGAAATATGGGACAAGAACCGAAGGGTCCGGCCGAAGCAATTGCGAGCAGATATCTTAACGGCGATCTCTGAGGTCCGGCATGGCCGTTAAGCCTCGGGCCGTCCTGGACACCAATGTGATCGTATCCGGCCTCATCAGCCCCCAAGGCTTCCCCGCCGCCATTCTCAAGGCTTTCCGCTCAGGTCGGTTTACCCTGTTGTCCAGCCCGCCTGTTAACGAGGAGATCATTGAGGTCCTGAATCGCCCACGCATTCGCGATCGCTATGGCTTGGGTGACCGCATCTTTGATGTGTCATTTATTTTGTGGGAACTTGCGGAACTTGTGATCGATCTGCCCGACGTGAGAGTGTGCAGCGATCCCAAAGATGACAAATTTCTCGCAACAGCCATCGGAGGAAGAGCCGATTACCTCGTGACCGGCGATGTCGGCGATCTACTGTATCTTCGTGAGTACAAAAGCGTCGCCATCGTTTCTCCCTGGGACTTCGTCGCTCGACTGAAAACTTGACACGACCTCAGCATGCGTGGCGCGGACGTGCATTATTCGCCCGCGCCACGCAAAAATAGCCGTCAGAACCCGAGACGTTGGCTGGGCCTGCTTTAATGACAAATTTCATTGTGTCGATGGCACGAGAGGCGTACGATGCAGACGAGCAACGGGTCCAAATCGGAAATCTCCCAGCGGCCCGCGGAATTTCTAGCCCAGGAATTCGCCCCGGTTCCCCTGGATGTGGCGCGCATGCTGCTGCGCGGCACCAAGGCGATGTAAGGCAAATAGGATAAACATGAAAACGAGAATCAATCTTGTGCTAATGCTCGCACTGGGGCTCGCGCTGATCGGCCCCACTTTGATGATGGCCCCACAGACCGGGGCGGGAGCCAATGTTCCTCCACCCAGACCGCAAGGCCCCTGTGACATCTACGCCGCCACCGGCGCTCCCTGCGTGGCCGCCCACAGCACCACGCGCGCGCTGTACGCCTCCTATAATGGTCCGCTCTACCAGGTTCTGCGCCAGTCGGACGGCAAGACCCTGGACATCGGCGTCGTCCAGCCCGTTGCGTCGCCGGCGCCGGATGGGGGCGGATACGCTGAGGCGGCCGCGCAGGACGCCTTCTGCGCCAACACGTACTGCTGGATCACCACCATCTACGACCAATCCCCCAAGCACAACGACCTCATCCAGGCGCCCCGTGGGGGATTCAGCGGCCCGGCCATGGGTGGATTTAACAACCTCCCGATCGCCGACATGGCGCCGATTACGATCATGGGCCACAAGGCCTACGGCGTCTTCATCGCGCCGGGCATGGGCCTCCGCCAAAACGACGCGAAGGGCACCGCAGTCGACGATCAGGCGGAAGGGCAGTACTGGGTCATTAACGGCCGGCACTATAACTCCGGCTGCTGCTTCGATTACGGCAACGCCGAGGTCGACAGTCGCGACGACGACAACGGCACCATGGAAACCGCCTACTACGGCGACGCCCCCTCGTGGTATCACGGGTCCCCCCCCGGCCCGTGGATCATGACCGACCAGGAGAACAACTTGGTCGGTTGCGTCAACCCGGATGGCTCCAACCTCTGCGCCGACCTGCCGAGCATCACCTGGCGATTCGTGACGGCGATCGCCAAGGGCGAACCGCACCACTGGACCTCCATGGGCGGTGACGCGCGGAAGGGCGCCCTGAAGGTCATGTTCGACGGACCGCGCGTCGACTTCACCTATGACCCAATGCGCAAGCAGGGGGCCATCCTCCTCGGCAACGGCGGCGACAACAGCAACCGCTCGCAGGGCACCTTCTATGAAGGCGCGATGACGGCCGCGGGCACCTTCCCGACGGACGCCACCGACCAGTCGGTGGAGGCCAACGTGGTGGCTGCCCAGTACGACGTTCCGCGGCTAAGTCTGGCACCCACGTCGGCAACTGCCACGCCGCCAGGACTCCAGACGTTCTCACCGGGATCCTCGCAGGACACTACCGTGACATTCACGAATACCACGGGGGCGCCCGCCACGGGCATCAAGTTGAGCATCTCCGTGCCCAAGCATTGGATATCCGTCGTTCCGGGGAAAACCGAGACGTCGGTAACGATCGCTGGCCCGGTCGCGCCGGGCGCGAGCGTGAGCGCGACCTTCAAGATCACCTCGGGACCGGCGGCCTTCAACGGCGACCTCGTCGGCAATGCCCGGTGGACGAACCAGACGAGCGGCAGGCCCCAGTCCGAGACAACGGCCGAGAAGGTGCGGAACGTCAGCCCGG
>Ga0326728_10026310_pt1 | contig 10314 bp, 9 predicted proteins | sample MB3enrmetagenome_FD_207602 | JGI IMG/M metagenome (GOLD analysis project Ga0326728, IMG submission 207602) | Lab enriched peat soil microbial communities from McLean, Ithaca, NY, United States - MB31MN | ecosystem: Environmental > Terrestrial > Soil > Wetlands > Peat | place: USA: New York... | reverse complement strand
GCCAGAAATTTTTTGGAGGGTATCGAGCAGGGCGACTTTTTTCTCCGCGGGAATTTCAATTCGCAGAATTCCGGCAAATTCGCCACCGAGCCGGGACATGCGGCTTTCGAGCCAGTTGCCGCCGTGCTCGGCCACCACACGCGCGACGGATTCAACCAGGCCGGTCCGGTCCGGTCCGATGACAGTCATTACCAGAGGAGTCAGCACGGCGTCTAGTTAAACGCTTCCTCTGGTGGTGGCAAGAGGTTCTTCGATGAGACGGACAAAACAAACGTTCTTTAATGCTTGCGCCGCCCAGCAATCAGGCAGGTCAATCCGCCGACAACGCCTAAAGTTACAATGGAAGGCTCAGGCACAAGCGTGGCGGTCACGATAAAATTATCAATTCGGTCGGCACCATTCCAAGCGACTGAGCCGCCGTTGATGGCCAGCGCTGAAACGTCCATAACGCGAAAAATGACGGAGAACTGATTGTTGAGATCGGTGATTGAGCTTAAATCGGAACCGACCGAAATCCAGCTATTGCTGGAGACGGTATAGGCAGAGCCAAAAGTCGCAAAGTCCGTCCCGTTGGTGCTGTAGACGAGTTGGAAACTGGCCGGACTGGCGCTGGTACCGATCTGATCGTAGGAAAGGGCGATGTCCTTAAAACCGATGGTGCTGATCGCAAATTGATAATAATCGCCGACCGACCAACGATTGGCGCTGATTGACTTCGATGAATTATTACCGGTGGAGGTACTGTACGCCGTGTTGGTCGCGGCGTGGAAACCGGACGCCGTTCCGCTGCCAGTTTCGGGAGCAATGTTGTTGAGCCAGCCATCCGGCGGCGCGTTGGTGTTGACACTGCCCAAGGTGAGCGATTCAAACGACCAACCGGCGATGGTGGCTGCGTGAGTGGGGCGGAGAAACAAACAGAACCCCAAAGCTATGGAAGAAATAATGGATTTAAGTGTTGTTTTCATAATGGACTGATTTCTAAAAACCCTCTAAACCCCAGAAGGGACCGACGACCCGAAAGCTAACAGAAAGTGAAAATTGGTCAATAAAAATTTAGGTAATGGTGCATCCTGTGGTTGATTTAATCATCGCACGATTTCCTGAATAGGTGGAGGCTGTTTTAGCTCCGGGTCGTTTAGGTCAAGGGCTTTGAAATACACCTGTGCGGCAGGCTCCGAGCCAAACTTAACGCCACTCTCAACCGTTTTGATTACCAAGATTTCCTTGCCGTGCTTTTTGCAATAAGCATCGGCCTCTTTAATCGCCGCCGCTTTGACTAATCCAGGGCCACGAAAACCCCATTGTGTTCTGGAAATCATATAGGTGTCCGGCCCTACGGCGACAACACCGGACGAGGTTGTGCATCCAGAAATCAACACGCAACACAGAGCCAATGGCAGGAGAATAATTTTCTTCATAACCCAATCAAACTCCCGCTTTTCGGAGGGGTCAATCACGAAAGTCATTTATGAAAAATCATGTGAATAACTTACCAGACAAAACGCTTGTCCTAGTCCCGCATCGGCTTTTCAGTTTGTGGAATATGACTCAATGTTCCTTGTTTCACATCAAGTTTGCTTTCGATTTGCTCGCCGTGCAAAAGAAGTCATTTCAAGAACATCCGCCGCAAGACAAACTACGATGGGAAATGCGAACAGAGGCACTTTTAACAGCTTGCAAGCGGATGATGGAACACGCGGAAAATCTGGAAATGGACAAGACGAGGGAACGGTGTTTCCTTTTCCATGCGGCTTTAGATGCCTCACGTAACCCAGTCCTTGACAGCGATAGGCTGACGCCACGTGAAATTGTCAGAGAACTAAAAGGAATTATAGACACCGGAATTGAAGAACTACGGCATAAGCAATTCGCTTTCGTTCCAACGAACAAGGCCGAATTCTTTGAACGGGATGATTTATTTGGAGTAGCAGTGAAGGAGGCTACTTCCGATGAAATCAATACCGAAATCAAAGCCGCTGGCAATTGTCTGGCAGCAGACCTGAACACCGCTGCGGTTTTTCACCTCATGCGGGTGGTTGAATATGCGATGCGCGCGACAGTGATTCACTTGCACCTGCCAATCGGCGACATACCGATTGAGCACGCCGAATGGAAGACACTTATTGAACTGATTGAAAAGGAGGTTCGTCGCAAGCGGGCGGTTTATGACCGAAGCGAGCCTAAAAAAAGGGAGGATTTTGAAGATTGTAAATTCTACCGGATGGTAGCTGACGAATGTTTTGCTTTCAAAGAGATATGGCGCAATAATGTAATGCACACGCAAGGGACTTATAGCGCGCCTGCTGCATTGGGTGTATTTGAGCGCGTGCGGGATTTCATGCAAAGGCTGGCAAACAGAATTTCTCTGAAGTAACTTCAACACCCAACAAAGACGCCGCTGGTGCTTGTAACACCAACGGCGTCGCAACCATAGGCTATAGACCTAACGGTTGCGTATCTTTTGAGGGATACACGCATACGTTAAGTCTTGGCCGAGAAAGGTCAAGTGACGTGTCATCATTGTAATGACAGTGAAATGGTCAAATTCGGCGTCCGCAACGGGATTCAACGCTACCAATGTCCAGTGTGCAAAGTGACGCGCTCGGACAGTCCCGAAAATCCGCTGGTCAATCTGCGCGTGCCGTTTGAAAAGGCCGTTCAAGTCGTCAGTTTGCTTTGCGAGTCAAACGGCATCCGCGCGTGCGAACGCCTCACCGGGCTTAACCGGCGCACGGTGCTCAACATTCTGGACATTGCTGGCCAAAAGGCTTCGGCAGTTTTGGACGACAAAATCCGCAGCGTGAAATCAGATTTTGTTCAAGTTGATGAACTGCTTTCGTTTGTCAGAAAGAAACAGCAATATGCCGGTGATGATGAAACTTGCGGTAATTTCTACACGCATCTTTCGGTCTGCCGCGATTCAAAGCTGATTGTCAATTTTCAGGTGTCCAAACGCCACCGCGAGGATTCGCTGGTGTTTATGCAAGACCTCAAAAATCGTATGACCGGGAGATTCATGCTGACAACGGACGGCCTGCCAACTTATGTCCGCAAAACCGGCGTGGTGCGCGAGGTGTTCGGAAACACGATTGACCACGCTTCCGAGGTCAAGGTCTTCTCAAAAGAGAATCCGTTTAGCATCTGGCGCGGTCGTCTGCCAGCCGTGGTGAGGATAAACCGCAAAGCCCGCATCGGAAATCCCGACCTGAACATGGCAACCACTTGCCATGTCGAGCGGACAAATCTTTCCGTGCGGCTTTTCACGCGCCGGTTCACCCGTTGCACCTTGGGTTACTCAAAGACTTTGGAGAATTTGCGGCACGCGGTTGCCCTGTTTGTCGCTCACTTCGATTTTTGCCGCATCCATTCAGCGCATGGCCAGACACCGGCGCAAGCGGCGGGAGTGACTGACCATGCTTGGACAGTTGCTGAACTTTTGAATTATTCCATTTCCTGACGCGCCGCTGGAGCGCGTTTGGTGTTCGCCACCTTCTTCGGTGGCGAGGAACCCCGAACGCATAAAGGCGGCGAACTTTTCATTTCCAGCGTTCCAATAAACAATACCTATGAAGCGTAAAAAACACGCCAAAATCAAATGCCGCAAATGCAAAGACACCGGCCTACTCTATGTCTTTTCAAAAAAGATTAGGAGAAAAATTGTCGCCGGAATATGCGACTGTCGCGCCGGTTACGATGTGATGCAGTATGTGCCGTTCAGACCAATCCCACTCGATCTGCTGATAATAAAGTTTGGGAACCGCAGTTTTCGCATTCGATTAGAACCGATGTGACTCCCATTCCATTTTGCGGGATTCCGTTCAAAAAACCGGGAATAAAAACCAATTGCTTTGACGACAGTTTGCTGTCGGCGTTGCAGTTAAAACAAAAGCGAAGCGCCTTTTTGGATTGGAGATAGTGTTCAACCTTCCCCAGTTGATGGGATGACAGTTTGGATGCTGGTTTTATCATAATAGTGTTGCGTGTGGTGTGTTTCAACCGCGCGCCGAATTAACGGCGCGCGGCCCTTTGTGATTCATCACCAACGAACAGGGAATGGTTCAAAAACCGCAAGCTTTACTTGTCCACCGCAAAGAAACAAAATCAACCACGAGATGCACCATTACCAAAATTTATTATTCTAAGTGCCTTTAGAATAAGAAATTACGGTGATGCAGGATTAGATTGCGCTGCCGAAACCAACAACGGAATAATTCTTGCTATTGGTGGAAATCAGAATTTTGACTCAACCAATGAAAGGCATGCAGGGTTTTAATCAACTAAAATCTCTATGACTCTTTCAGATTATATCGGGAGAGTTTTGTTTCCACGACAATGGGAGTGGAAGCGGCGACGCAATAAAGTCGTTATGCGTCTTTCAGATTTTGTCGGGAGAGTTTTGTTTCCACGACAATTGGAGTGGAAGCGGCGACGCAATAAAGTCGTTATGCGTCTTTCAGATTTTGTCGGGAGAGTTTTGTTTCCACGACAATTGGAGTGGAAGCGGCAACGCAATGTCAAATTTCTCTTTTCGGCTATTGCCACTTTGTCAATAACCCTCATCGCTCTAATCCTTGGATTATTGTTTCTTTCCCAAGAAATTCACCGAGATAGGCTCGAAACAGTGCCGCAATCAATTTTGCCCTCACCCGAATAGTCTTAGCCTACTGCGCATTCCCATTAGATTATTCTCTGCAACAATTCCTGAATCGTCATCGGTTTATCCGTGAGTCCCGCCGCTTGTGCTGGAGTTTTCCCGTGCGCCGAACAGACGCGCACAAAATCGAAATGCCATACAAATCCTACATTACCGAAATTACATTTGCTCTGCCGTTTCAATGCCGAGCGCCTCCAATCCTTGTTTGAGCACGCGTGCGGTCAAATCGCACAACGCCAGCCGGCTGGTGCGCGTGGCGTCATCGGCTTTGAGCACCGGACAATTTTCGTAGAACGCGGTGAACTTGCCGGCCAGCTCGTAGAGATAATTGCAGAGGAAATTCGGACGGTACTCCTCCGCCACCGCTTCCAGCGTCAGGCCGAAATTCAACAGATGTTTCGCCAGCGCGATTTCCTCCGGCGCCCCCAGCAAAATTGCGGATTGCGGATTGCGGACTACGGATTCAGCTTCCGCCTTGCGGCGAATGCTGGCGCTTCGCGCGTAAGCGTATTGCAGATACGGCGCGGTGTTGCCCTGGAGTGCCAGCATTTTGTCCCAACTGAAAACGTAATCGCTTTGCCGGTTCGGCAGCAGGTCGGCATATTTGACCGCGCCGAGGCCGACCACGCGCGCAATCTCACGCCGCTGCGCCTCCGGCAAATTCGGATTTTTCTCGGAAACGATTTTGAAGGCGCGCTCTTCGGCTTCGTCGAGCAAATTGGCCAGCTTCACCGTCTCGCCACTGCGGGTTTTGAACGGCTTGCCGTCCTCGCCCAGAATCGAGCCGAACCAGACATGGGCCAATTTGAGTTCGGAGTTCGGAGTTCGGAGTTCGGAGTTGGCCTGTTGCCATTTATAATACACGGCGAAGACCTGCTGGAAATGCAATTGCTGTCGGCCGTCGGTGACGTAAATGATTTCATTCGGCCGCCACGAATCGAGCCGGAATTCAAGCGTCGCCAGATCGGTGGTGGCATAATTGAAGCCGCCGTCGCTTTTCCGAATGATGAGCGGTTGCTTTTTTAACTGCGGAATGTCGTCGAAGAAAACCACGATCGCGCCCTCGCTTTCACGCGCAATGCCCTCAGCCATCAAATCCTGGACCAGGAATTCCAGCCGCGCGTTGTAATGGCTTTCTCCATAGGTATGATCGAACCTCACACCAAGGCGGTCGTAAATGGAACTGAATTGGCGCAATGAGAGGTCGCGCATTTCCTGCCAGATGCCCAGATTCTCGGGCTCGTGGCGCTGCAATTTGACGAGTTCCTGCCGTGCTTCCTCCAAAACCTTTTCGTCCGTCTGGCTCAGGGCAAACACCCGTTGGTAAAGCCGTTCCATTTCGCCCAGCGGATCGGCCTCGAGCGCGTCGTGGTTCAGGTGTTTTTTCCAACCGACAATCAACAAGCCGAACTGCAAGCCCCAGTCGCCGATGTGGTTGTCGGTGATGACGCGGTGGCCCAGCAGCCGCAAGGTGCGCCCCAGGCAATCGCCGAGAATCGTCGAGCGGATATGGCCGACGTGCATCGGCTTGGCCACGTTCGGCGCACTGAAATCAATGACGACGGTTTTCGGCCGCGCTGCTTTGTCGAAGCAAAGATGTTCGCCGCGCGCGGCGGCAACGAGCGTTTGCGCCAGCATGGAACTTTTGATTCGGAAATTCAGAAAACCCGCCCCGGCGATTTCGACTTTCTCGCAAATTTCCGAAACATCCAACTTTGCCAGGACGGCGGTGGCCAATTGCCGTGGATTTAACTTTCTCACCTTGGCGAGCGCCATCAGCGCGTTGCTCTGGTAATCGCCGAACTTCGGGTCCGGGCACGGACGAACGAGAACAGCGGTCGTGTCGGCCTCCGGCAAAACGGCGCGGACGGCCTGCTGCAAACGGAGTTCGATATGTTTGTGCGGGAGCACGGGATTTATTTAACCACGGATAAACACGGATGAACACGGATTTTTACAAAGCAGCTACCGCGAGAAATTCACAGGCAAGACGCCTGTGCCACTTTATTTTTTTCCGTATTCCTTGATGATATTGAGCATCGCCTCGGCGTCCGGCGCCTGTTCAAGCGCCTGGCGGAAGTCGGCCTTGTGGAGGAGTTTGGCGATGTTGGCGAGCGTGTGAAGATGTTTTTGAAACTGGCCTTGCGGCACGAGGAACAGCATGACGAGTTTGACCGGCTGGTTGTCGAGGGCGTCAAAGTTGACGCCCTTTGGGGAGCGGCCCAGCGCGCCGACGACTTCGTGGATCAGATCCGTCGAGGCGTGCGGGATGCCGATGCCGAACCCGATGCCGGTGCTCATGGACGTTTCACGCTTCTTCACGGCCGCCGTCACGGCATCCTGATCGCCGGCCTGAATCTTGCCGGTGGCCACCAGATTGCCAATCAGTTCGTCAATGGCTTCCCACCGGTTCGTCGCGCGCAAATCGGGGATGATTTGTGCCCTGCTTAAGATATCACCTAAATCCATACAAATGTTGCCGGCCATTTGAACCAGACCGCGCGCCATTTCACAAGTGCGAAATGTTGTTAAATCCGGCAAAAATTTTCAAAACCATTGCGCCAGGCGGTTAAAAACTTCGCCTGTGCCTTCCAGCCACCAGCCCAGTGCGTTGAGCAACTTTACTTTTTCCGTCAACAGCGGGACGCCGAACAGTAACACTCCGACGTTGCCGAGGAAAATGATCACGGCGGAAAACAGATAACCCTGCGACGTGATATCCGTCTGCCGTGTCTTCAAGGCGTGCCATGTCAGCGTCACGTGAAAGGCATACGCCGCGCCGATGGCCAGATGGAACCAGACGAGATAACTTCGCCAGTCCCAAATCAAATGGCCAACCGCAAACACCACAATGACCAGCACGGCGTACAACGGGAAAAAATAGGGCGCGAGCACAATGAGAAAATTAGTTTTGGAGGTGACCACGTGGCCGCCGCCGGCGGTGACCTTCATTTTTTTCACCCGCCCGCCAAACAGCCAGGTCCACAGTGCGTGCGTCAATTCGTGGCCAAACACGTAAATCCACATCGGCTTGGGCAGCAGCAGAAAAATTACCAGCCAGCACGCCGCGCCCGCCAGCAACGGCACCCAAACCGTGTCCGCACCGTAACTGGCGTGCAGCACCCGCCATAAGGCCATCGCCGCACCGGCACAGACCGGCAGCAACAGGACGGCAATGATGAATTTGATCCACTTCGGCACGGCGAAAGATTAACCGCAGAGACGCAAAGGCGCAGAGAAAAATTTAACTCTGCGTCTCGGCGTCTCAGCGGTAAAATAAACTTTGAACTTTGAACATTGGACTTAACATTCGCCCGATGACGCAGGACGAAGTCCTCCAAATTTTCCGCGACACTGGCGCATTGCTCGAAGGCCATTTCATCCTCCGCAGCGGCCTGCACAGCCGCCAATACTTCCAATGCGCCCTCGCGCTCCAGCAAATGTCCGCCGTCGAAAAGCTCGGCGCGGCGCTCGCGGCCAAGGTCAAATCACTCGGCGCGGTCACGGTTATCGCGCCCGCGCTCGGCGGATTGGTCATCGGCCAGGAAGTCGCCCGGCAACTGGGCGTCCGGTTCATTTTTACGGAAAAAGAGGAGGGCAAACTCGCTTTGCGGCGCGGATTCAAAATCGTCGCCGGCGAAAAAATTCTGGTCGTTGAAGACGTCGTGACCAAGGGCGGCCGGGTGCAGGAGACGATTGATATTGTTCGCGCCCATGGTGGAAACGTGGTGGGCGCGGCGGCGATTGTGGATCGTTCAAATGGCGCAGTGAATTTCGGCGTGCCGTTCGCCAGTCTGATCTCGCTGAAGGTTGAGAATTTCGAGCCGGACAAATTGCCGCCGGACCTCGCCAGAATTCCAGTGGAGAAACCGGGAAGCAAATAGATTTCATTTTTCGGAGGGACGAGCTCTGCGAGTCCCAAACTCTTCGCCAGATAAAATGGGACTCGTATAACTCGTCCCTCCGAAAGATATTGTGCCATACGGCCCTACCCAACTGTGCCATTATGTCGCTTTTGGCACAGTTTTGAGGATGATTGAATCGGGCCAGAATTACAATTTTCCACTTTGTTTACAACGGTTTTTACAACTTTTCGCCTCTACGGCACCATCATTGCTTGGAAAAAAGAGACATAGTGTCTTTTTAACCAAACAATTTTATGGCAAAAGTTCTAGGCATTGATTTGGGAACCACGAACTCCTGCATGGCGGTCATGGAAGGCGGCGAGCCGTTGGTTCTGGAAAATTCCGAGGGCAAACGCACCACGCCGTCCGTCGTCGCGTTCACCAAGAGCGGTGAACGTCTCGTCGGCGAAGCGGCCAAGCGCCAAGCCGTCACCAACTCGCGTAATACCATTTACTCCATCAAACGCTTCATGGGCCGCAAATACGACGAGGTGCCGGAGGAAATCAAGCGCGTGCCCTACAAAGTCGTGAAAACGTCCAACGGCGACGCCGCCGTGGAAGTGGAAGTGGACGGCAAGCCGAAGCAATTTTCGCCACCCGAAATTTCCGCAATGATTCTCTCGAAGATGAAGGCCGATGCTGAAATGCGCCTCGGCGAAAAAATCACGCAGGCCGTCATCACCGTTCCCGCCTATTTTAACGATTCACAGCGCCAGGCCACCAAGGATGCCGGCCGCATCGCCGGCCTTGAAGTGCTCCGCATCATTAACGAGCCGACGGCTGCCTCCCTCGCTTATGGCCTCGAAAAGAAGAAAGACGAGAAAATCGCCGTCTATGACCTGGGCGGCGGCACATTCGACATTTCCGTGCTGGAAATCGGCGACGGCGTGTTCGAGGTCAAGGCCACCAACGGCGACACGCACCTGGGCGGCGACGACTGGGACGGCCGCATCATGGATTGGATTCTCGAAGAATTCAAAAAAGAGCACGGCATGGATTTGCGCAAGCAGCCCGACGCCCTCCAGCGCATCAAGGAAGAGGCCGAGAAGGCCAAAATCGCCCTCAGTTCCGCGCAGCAATACGAAATCAATCTGCCGTTCATCACGGCCGACGCCAGCGGGCCGAAACACATTTCAACAAAGCTCACCCGCGCGAAGATGGAGCAACTCTGCGACGCGCTGTTCGAGCGCACGATTGCGCCGGTGAAGGCTTGTTTGAAGGACGCCGATATTGAGGCCGCGAAAATTGACGAGCTGGTGCTCGTCGGCGGCATGACTCGCATGCCGCGCGTCGTCGAAACCGCGAAAACGCTCGTCAACAAACCACCGCACCAGGGCGTGAACCCCGATGAAGTCGTCGCCGTGGGTGCCGGCATCCAGGGCGGTGTGCTCAAGGGCGAGGTGAAGGACGTTTTGCTGCTCGACGTGACGCCGTTGTCGCTCGGCATCGAGACGCTGGGCGGCGTGTTCACGCGGCTCATCGAGCGCAACACGACCATCCCGACGCGCAAATCGGAAATTTTCTCCACTGCGTCCGACAACCAGCCGGGCGTGGAAGTGCATGTGTTGCAGGGCGAACGCCAGTTTGCCCGCGACAACCGGACCATCGGCAAGTTTCATCTCACCGACATTCCGCCCGCGCCCCGCGGCGTGCCGCAAATCGAGGTGACGTTCGACATTGACGCCAACGGCATTTTGCACGTGAACGCCAAGGATCTCGGCACGGGCAAGGAACAGAAGATCACCATCACCGCCA
>Ga0326728_10026309_pt1 | contig 10314 bp, 7 predicted proteins | sample MB3enrmetagenome_FD_207602 | JGI IMG/M metagenome (GOLD analysis project Ga0326728, IMG submission 207602) | Lab enriched peat soil microbial communities from McLean, Ithaca, NY, United States - MB31MN | ecosystem: Environmental > Terrestrial > Soil > Wetlands > Peat | place: USA: New York... | reverse complement strand
GACCCTTCTCCTCGGGCCGCCGTCCCTCGACGTGGTCCAATTCTTCAGCGGCTGAATCTCCATGTACTTCTGGAGCATATTCATCTCCTTGTACCGGTCGACGATGAGCTGCCATCCGCACGGCGTCTCGTCGCTCACCTCGCACTTACCTCCGTGCGAGCCGCCGCAGGGGCCGTTGAAGAGGCTCTTGGCGCAGCGGGCAACGGGACAGACGCCGAGGGTCCTATCGAGAACGCAGTTCCCGCAGCCGAGACAGCGCTCCGCCCAGACCCCATGCTCCTCGGTCACGCCGTCGAAGGTCGTGTTGACCGCCGGCAGCACGAGCTTGTCCCGGTAGTGCTCGCCGACGAACTGGATGCCGCAGCCGCATGCCATGGAGAGGGCAGCCTCGACATCGCCGATGATCGGTCCGAGGGTCTCCACGTACTCCGGGTCGCAGTTCCGTTCGAGGGTATGCTCCTTGATCTCTATGGGCTGCCCTTCTTTCTGGCGGTGCATGCGCAATTCGGAGGCGAGGACCCCTACCTCCTTGGTCCCGCCGACCGCACAGACGGTGACGCACTCGTTGCAGCCGAGGAGGAGGATACGCTTGAACGGCTTGACCATCTCCACGATCTCCTCGAAGGGTTTCCTGTTCGCTACTATCATGGTCTCTCCCTCTTTACTTTTTTCCCTATTTCTCTGCTTTCGCGCTTCTTGGAGCCTTGCCGTTCTTCGCCGGGCTGGGCCCCAGGGCCCGCACCTTCTCCGTCATCTCTCGGGCGATCTCGGCAAACCTCTGCCCCTGGGCAGAAGAAAGGTTGTACATGAGGATACGATCCCCGCCGATACCGCACTCGTTGAGGAGCTCCTGCACGTGGGCCACGCGTTTCTTGGCCCTCAGGTTCCCTCTCAGGAAATGGCACTCCCCTTCCAGACAGCCTGCCAAGAAGACGCCGTCGGCGCCGTGCTCAAAGGCCTTCAGCATATGGATGATATCCACCCTGCCGGTACACGGTACCTTGACGATTTTCACGTTCGTCGGATAGGTGAGCCTCATCGAACCTGCCAGGTCCGCAGCCGTGTACGCTCAGTGCTCGCAGCAAAATGCCACGACATCGGGTTCAAACGACATCACACCCTCCTTCCGCAAGCATCATTGCGCCCGATTTTTCAATAATCTGGACATCGCGGTAGTGCATCAGGTCTATGGCCTTTGCCGGGCATTCGGCCACGCACGTGCCGCACCCCTTGCACTTGCTGATATCGATCTCCGCCTCCCCCTTCTCGTTGATCACCGGCACGCTGTAAGGACATGCGCGGACGCAGGTAAGGCAGGCAGCGCATTTTTCTCCCTCCACCTCTGCGACGATGCCGCCCACAAGGATCTGGTCTTTCGACAGCAGGGTGCAAGCCTTCGCTACAGCAGCCTCGGCCTGGGTTATGGTCTCCCGTATGTTCTTGGGCGAATGGGCAAGGCCGCACAGAAAGATGCCGTCGGAGGCGAAATCGACAGGCCGGAGCTTCATGTGTGCTTCAAGGAAAAAGCCCTCCTGGGTTCTCGGGACCTTCAGCAGGTTGCCCAGCTCTTCGTTCTGGCCGGCTACGGTCGCCGCGCTCAAGGCGAGGAGGTCCGCATCGAAGGTCTGCTCCTCTAGAATCGAGGGGTCGTAGCAGGTCAGGGTCAGCCTGCCGTTGCTCCTAGTCAGCACCGGCGGACGATCCTTCTCGTAACGCATGAACCGCACCCCGGTTTGCCGCGCCTTGAGGTAGTATTTCTCCAGGAACCCGTAGGTCATCACGTCCCTGAAGAGGATCACCACGTCGAGGCCGGGGTTACCCTGTTTCAGATCTATGGCATTTTTTATGGCATTGGAGCAGCAGACCCGGCTGCAGTAAGGCCGCTCATCGTTCCGCGAGCCTACGCACTGGATCATGGCGATCCGCTCCGCCCGGGGCACGGTCTTCGCGGCCAGCCGAGTTTCCAGCTCCATCTGGGTCATGACCCGGTCGTCCTCACCATAACCGTACATACCCTTGGGCTTCAGCTCCTCGCCTCCTGTGGCCAGGACGATGACCCCGTGTTTCAATGTGGTGGGGGTCTTCGAGGGGAGGTGGACGAGGCCGGTCTCGAAATTGCCCTTGAAGCCCGAGTGGGTGGCCACGGTCGTCTCCGTCATCACGTGTATAAGGGGGTGGCTCACGACCTGTTCGTGGAGGTTCGCGAGAAACTCCTGAACGTCCATCCCGTCGAGGGTCGAATAAATGTGTCGGAGGTTGCCACCAAGCTCGGCTTCCTTTTCAACCAGGAACACTTCGAAGTTCTGCCGAGCGAATTTGAGGGCCGCAGTCATGCCTGCAAGACCGCCACCCACCACGAGGGCGCTCTTGTTCACGCCGATGGGGACTTCCTTCAACGCCCTTATGTAGTTGGCATTGGTGACGGCCATCCGCACGAGGGTCTTCGCTTTTTCCGTGGCACCCAGCTTGTCTTTCATGTGGACCCAGGAGCATTGGTCCCTGATATTGGCCATCTCAAAGAGGTACTTGTTGAGACCCGCCTCGCGGATGGTCGTGCGGAAGAGAAATTCGTGCGTCCGGGGCGAACAGGAGGCGACGATCACCCTGTTGAGGCTGTATTCGTTGATCAGGTGTTTCATCTTCTCCTGCGTATCCTGGGAGCAGGTGAAGAGGTTCTCGTCGGCGACGATCACGTTGGGGAGGCTCTTCGCATACTCCTTCACCTCCGGCACGTTGACCACGGCGCCTATGTTGACGCCGCAGTGGCAGATAAAGACCCCTATCCTGGGCTCCTCCAGGACGGGCACCTCCCGCTCCTCCGGGAGCGGCTTGATCACCATATCCTTGCCTCGCGCCTCCGCGATGATTGACGCGGCCTCGCAGGCCGCCCCCGACGCCTGCGTCACCGTCTCGGGAATATCCTTGGGTGACTCGGAGGCACCGCTCACGTAGATTCCTTCGCGCGTGGTCACCAGGGGGTTCCGCGGGGATGACTGGACGAAGCCATACTCGTTAAGTCCGATGCCGAGGGCCCGGGCGAGGTTCCCCAGGTTCCGCGCCGGCCTCATGCCCACGGACAGGACGACCATGTCGAACCACTCCGATTTCATCTGGCCGTCTTCGTCCACGTAGACCACCTCGAGGTCGGTCGTCTCGGGGTCTTCCAGGATCCTTGATATGGCGGACTTCACGTAGCGGACGCCGTGCTCGTGCTTGGCCCTCTCGTAGTACTGGTCGAAGCCCTTGCCGAAGGCCCGTACGTCCATATAGAAGATGGTCGGCTCTATATCGTTCTGGTGCTCCTTGGCGATGATCGCCTCTTTCGTCGCATACATGCAGCAGACGGACGAACAGTATTCATTGGTCTTGTCCCTGCTTCCCACGCACTGGAGCCAGGCCACCTTTCTGGGTAGCTTGCCGTCGGACGGCCTCATGACCATGCTGAAGGTGGGCCCCGTGGCGGAAAGGGTCCGCTCGAACTCCGTGCTCGTGACCACATTCCTGTAAAGGCCGTACCCCAGCTCCGGCTTCTGCGACGGGTCGTACTCCTCGAGACCCGTGGCCAGGATCACACTGCCTACATCGATCCGCACCTCTTCCGGCCCCTGGAGATAATCGATGGCGCCGGGTTTACAGGCCTCCTCGCAGAGCTTGCACCCGAGGCAGCGCCGGCAGTTGAGGCAACGCTCCGCCTCTGCCCGGGCAGCCACCTCATCGAGGACCAGCTCCACCTCTTCGAAGCCCTTTCTATCGCCCACGGGGATGGAGGGCATCACCGCGCGGGGGCGCCGCTCCACATCCTCAGGCACCTCGATAACCAGCTCGGTCTCCTTTGCGCAGCGCCCTTCTTTCAGGTCCTTCCCTTCGAGGTAGCGCCTGATCGACTCTGCCGCCTCCTGCCCCTGGTTCACCGCATCGATCGCCATTTTCGGACCCGTCACCAGGTCGCCTCCGGCGAAAACGCCCGGAAGCCCCGTCTGCAGCGACAGGGGGTCTGCCTTGATCCACCCTCCCCGGAGCAACTCGACCTCGGGCAGGTCTTTCACAAACTCGGTCTCTGTAGATTGGCCGATGGCGAGGATGACCATGTCGGCGCCGTAGGTCTTCCTCACGCCGTCGTTGTACGTCGGGTTGAATCGCCCTAATTCGTCGAATACGGCGGTGCACCGCTTGAATTCGATGCCCCGGACCGTCCCGTTCTCCACCTTGATCTCGCGCGGACCCCAGGAGGTATGGATCTTTATCCCCTCTTCGAGGGACTGCTCGACCTCCCAGGCGCTCGCCGGCATTTCGTCCCATTTTTCGAGGCAGACCATGTGGACTTCCGCCTTGCCCAGGCGCCGTGCCGTGAGGGCCACATCGATCGCCACATTGCCTCCGCCCACCACGATCACCTTGCCGTGGACGTCGAGGGGATGCTTCTTGTTGGAGAGACGGAGGAATTCCACTCCCGTCATCACGCCCGCCGCATCCTCGTTCGGGAGCCCGATTTTTCTGCCTCCCTGGGCGCCGCAGCCGATATAGAGGGCATCGAAGTCTTTCCTGATCTGCGCCAGCGTGATATCCTTGCCCACCAGGGTATTGTACCGGACCTCGATCCCCAGGAGCCCGATGATCGAGGTCTCCCGGTCGAGCACGTCCTTGGGCAGACGATAGGCGGGAATGCCCCAGTAGAGCATGCCGCCCAGCTTGTCCTGCGCCTCGAAGATGGTGACGCCATAGCCCGCCTTCCTGAGGTCGATGGCACACGCCATGCCTGAAGGCCCACCGCCGATCACCGCCACCTTCTTGCCCCTGTCGGCCCCTATCTCGGGCACCGGCATTTCGCGGCGACCCGTCTCGTAGTCGGCAACGAACCGCTTGAGCGCGCATATGGCCAGGGGCTGGTCGACCTTCTCACCCCTGAGGCACGCATCTTCGCAGGGGTGGTTGCAGATACGACCGATGGTGCCCGGAAAGGGCAGCTTCTCCCGTATCACGTCGAGGGCGTCTAAGAACTTGCCCTGAGCGACGAGACCCACATAGTCCCGCGCGTTCAGGTTGATCGGGCACCTGTTGACGCAGGGTGGTATCTCCCGGTCGATGGAGTACGTGGAAGGAATGGCCTGGGGAAAATTGATGTAGGCCGCGCTCCTCCTCGAAAGCCCCTCGTTGTAGTCCGCGGGCACCTCGAGGGGGCAGTACGGCGCGCAGAGGCCGCAGGAGGTGCATTTCTCCTTGATGATTCTCCTCGGCCGCCTTTTAATCGTGGCGGTGAAATTACCGGGCTGCCCCTCCAGAGCGACGACCTCGCTGCTCATGAGCAGCTCGACGTTCGGGTTCCGCCCTACCTCGACCAGCTTCGGCGCCATGATGCACATGGAGCAGTCATTGGTGGGGAACGTCTTGTCGAGCTGTGCCATCTTGCCGCCAATGTTCGGCTTCTCATCGACCAGGTAGACCTTGAACCCGGCCTCCACCAGGTTGAGGGAAGCCTCCATGCCCCCGATGCCGCCTCCGATGACCAGTACTTTTCCAACCTTATCCATAATCCTCATCACCTCTTTTTGAAAACGGGGTGCCTTTCCTCGAACCCTGCGATCTCCACCATATTCTTCTTGAGCAGGTCCTTCAGGTACTCGAACACCTTGGCTTTATCCATGGAGAGCTGACCTGCCAGGGAGGCGACGGTATCGTCCTTTTGGCCCAAGAGCTCCAGTATCTGCGCCCTGTCGTACGCGGAGCGCAGGAGCGGATCGAAAACCAGCTGAAATTGCCGCTCCGTAAAGCGTTCCCCATAGACGTTCTTGTCGAGGAGGAAAGACTTCCGTTCGAGCAGCCGCTTTAGGCGCTCACTCCCCTCGGGGTCCTGCGCCTTGATGTAGTCCAGTTTCTCTTGCGTCTCCATGGCGTCATGCCTCCTTGATCTTCGTGAGTATGGCGTCCGCGGGAACGAGGTGAGAGCCCCTGCCTGCCATCTGACCGTAGAGGGCAAGCTCGAAGACCTCGGACAGGAACAGGGTGGGGATCATCGGCGCGGTGCTCCCGAGGCTCGGCAGCAGGTCGAGGTTCATCTGGCAGAGCGGGCACGGGGTGACGATCGCGTCCGCCCCTGCCTTTATTGCCCGATCCATGATCCGCTCGGAGAGGCGGACCGTCATCTCCTTGTTGGTCAGGGTCTTGGCTGCCCCACAGCACTCCATCTTGAAGGGCCAGTTGACGACGGTGGCGCCGAGGGCCCTGAGGAGGCCATCCATGCTCCGCGGATTCTCCCTGTCGTCAAAGGGCTTTACCCGCATGAGGCGGGTGAGGACACAGCCGTAGTAGGGCACGACCCGGAGGCCCGAGAGGTCGAAGCGTCGCTTCCGGGCGATGGCTGAGACGCCCACATGGTCGTCCAGGACTTCGATGATGTTTTTAACCTCCAGCGAGCCGGTACACTCCAGGGGACTGATGGCGCTATTGACCATGTCCTGCAACTCTGAGTCCGCCCGAATGGTGTCGTTGGTGATTTTTGAGCGGCTGTAGCAGGCAGAGCACGGGGCGAAGAGATTGAGCTCCTCCTTTTCCGCCAGCGCGAGGTTCCGCGCCACGAGCACGTGCGCAACCGCCTCGTCGACCGTGTGGGCCGCCGACGCGCCGCAGCACGACCAGTCATCCAGCTCCCTGAGATCGATGCCATATGCGGAAAACACCTTCCGGATGGAGGTCTCGTAGAATTTGCTTCCCGTCTTCAGGGAACAACCGGGGTAGTAGGTAAGCGTCACCATATCAAGACACCTCTGTATGCGGCTACCCGCGCGCGCCGGCAGTCGCGCTCAAACCTCTCTCCTCTCTCAACGCTTGTCGTAGAGTCTATCACATTTCTCGCGCCTTTTCGCTCGCCCCCTCCATGGCCTTCCTCAGTCCTGACCTGTCCCTGATGTTGTGGGGCAGGAGGGCCATTCTGCCCTTTTTGACCATGTCGAGGCCCATCCTGGTGTCGGAGAAGAAGTCCTTCTTCGCGAGCTTGTAGCGCATGACCGCCTCGAGCTCGTAGAGCCTGCCGTGGGAGCGCACGCTCTTGAGGAAGAGGTTGTCGAAGGTCCAGACGTCGTTTGAGATCTGCTTCTCACGGACGGCGATCTTCCGTGCCGTATCGAAGACGTGGCCTATGTGGATGTCGTTGGGGCAGCGGACGCTGCAGGTGTAGCACTGGAGGCAGGACCAGATGGTCTTCGAGGTAAGGACCTTCTCTTTCTCGCCGAGCATGATATAGCGGATCACCCGGTGGGGGAGGATGTCCATCTCGGGTACGGCAGGGCAGCCGTTCGTGCAGCGGTAGCACTGGTAGCAGGTCCCTATGGCCTCATGGCTTTCCCGTTCCATCTGTGTGAGGAAGGTCAAATCGTTCATGGCTACAACTCCAGCCAGGAGTCGGAGTAGAGGGTCTGCCCGATGAGGACCCGGGCAGTCTTGACGTAGTCGGTCTCTTCCTTGGAGAGACCCGGGAGGGAGACTGTTTCCCCGTCCATCACCCTGTGGACGAGGGCCTCGATCTCCGGCCTCTTGCCCTTGGCGATGGCCTGGAGGTCCTGATCGAAGGCATCGGCGATGGCGGAGTACATGCCGTAGCGCTTGAGGAAGATGGCATAGGTCCTGTTGAGGATGCCCCGGAGGTGCTCGGGGGCGCCGTTCGAGATGTTCGAGAGGCCGCAGGTCGACTTGCAGCCGGGGGCAATGTCACCGAGCATCATCATGAACTCGGTGCAGCCCTGGACCTGGATCTGCTGGGTGTTGATGGGCAGGACTATGGGGTCGATCCACATGTCCTGCTCGGAGAGGCCGTACTCCGCGGCCTTGGCCAGGTGCTCGGCGGCGAGGAGGCCCCGCTCGTTCGCGTCCCGGGGTATGCCTTCCACGCCGAGGGTGAGGGCGATGAAGCCGGCATTATACTTTTTCGCAAGGGGCATGAGGGCGCTCATCCGCTCGGGGCGGGCGGAGATGGAGTTCATGAGGGCCTTCTTCTTTGAGGCCCCGAGGCCCGCCTCCATGGCCTCTATGTTGGTGGTATCGAGGCAGAGGGTGACGTCGGTCACCTCCTGCACGGTCTTGACCACCCACGCCATGAGGTCGGCGCCGGCTTTCCGGGCAGGCCCCAGGTTGAGGTCGATCACGTCGACCCCTGCTTTGGTCTCGGCCTCCGCCATCTCCTGGATGGGCTTGGGGTCCCTGTCTTTCAGGGCCTGGCCGATCTTCTTCGATATGACATTCAGGTTTTCCCCTATGATCAGCATGTTTCCTCCCTTTATCTATTCTTTAAGAAGGCAGGGATATGGGCGGCTTCCCGGGGGCCGACCGTGATCTCCCAGCCGGGCAGCTCTTCTTCGAGGTCACCCAGGATGCCTGCTGCGTAGCCGGGGATGATGAGCTTCTTGTGGTTGATCTTCTCCGCAATGCCGGACTTCTTGATGAAGGGACCCACGGTGTCGGCCACGAACTTCCCCGCGGCCCAGGCGGTCATGACCGAGAGACCCTCCGTATCCATGACGCAGAGCCAGGTAGGCACCCGGGAGTTCTCTATCTCCCCGGAGACGATGAAGTAGGTGAGGGAGAAGTTGCAGGTGACCAGGACCGGGGACGAGGCATCGGGGTTATTGATGGGGTAGATGCCCTGATCGGTGGTCATGGGCCGCTGCGGGTCGGTGTAGATGTTGAGCCTCTCCAGGAGGAGGGGGAAGACGTTCTCGCCCGCAAAGTCGCGAAGGACGATGAGGCCCGCGTACTTGGCGATGAAGAGGGAGGCGATCAGGGTCTCCGTGATGGCATCATCGGTCATGTCGCAGGGGAACGTGATGGTGGGGAAGCCCAGGGGCTTGAAGCGGGACTGGAGGGCCGCACGCCTGATGACGATCTGGTCGGAGAAGGCCTCCTTGGCGGTCCGGGAGCCCGAGTCGAGCACCATGTCCTTGATGCCGAGGCCGGTGAGCTTCTCGGTGAGGGCAGCCAGGCTTTCGAGACCCTCGCCCACGACCGCGAGGGGACAGGCATACTCTTTCGCAAGGGCTGCCATGGCATCGGCGTTCTCTTTTTTGGCCCCGTAGATGAGGGGCTTCTTCTCCTTCGAGAGGTCGAGGGCCTGTTTCATGAGGGCGGGGTCGAAGGAGATGAGGATGAGGCCGTAGGGGGTCGAGGCCGCCTTCTTCACGATGGCGAGGAAGCGCTCCTTATTGCCCTCGTCACGGACGGCCACGAGCTCGGGCCGGAGGTTGAGGCCCACCCGCTCGTACTGGAGCTCGGCGAGGGTAGAAAGGCGCCTTCCCACCTCGTTGTCGTCCATCTTGTCCGTGATCAGAAGGGCTAGGCCGGGCTTGTTGAAGAAGGTCTTCTCGTGGCGGAACATGACCGTCTCGCCGCCGAGCTTGAGGGCATACTCGCCCGTGCCCAGGGTGAGTTGCCTGATGGGCGGGGCGCTCGCCTCCGAGAGCTGCGCCTTCGCCTCATCGGAGAGGGTCGGGCATTTCTCGAGCTCGGCCTTGCCCGCGGCCAGGGCCATGGCAAAGGCGAGACAGGTGGGGAAGCCGCAATCGGCGCAATTGGTCTTGGGAAGAAGCTTAAATATCTGGATACCGGTGAGTCCCATGCTCGTCTCCTTTCATTTGAGCGTCACTCCCGACCTCGAGGAGGTGTGAGCGATCGCGAGTCCTGCCCTTTACATGATCGACTCCATGGTCAGGGCCGGGTGTCCCTTCTCCGTACAATAGGCGATGACCTCTTCTTCGGTCGTCGCCACCGTCTCATCGGCGATCTTGTCGACGAGGCCGGGCACGCCAAGCTCTTCGGCCCGCTTGGCGAGGCGCTCGCCCAGCTCTTCCTTCAGCCGCTTCGGCATCCAGACGAGGCGCAGGAGGCCGCCGTCGCCGACGAGGAACTTCCTCTGGGTGATGTTGTACTTGCTGTGGCCTAAAAATCCCGGGGACTGGGCCCCGCCGCCGACCGAGCCGGCGAGCGTGGTGAACTTCATCCCGCAGGGGGTCATGCCCGCATAGTCACGGTCGACCGTCATGATGCCGTTCGCCATGGGCAGCACGGCAGCGATGCACTCGCAGCAGCCGCAGGTCGTCATGGGGTCGATCATGAGGCTGTAGAAGCTGACGTCCGATACCTTCTGCCGGGAGGCCTTGAAGACGAAGTCGTTGGCCCCCTTGAACTTGCCGTACCTGGCATCTAAGACCTCGCCTTTCTGGATGGGCTGGTTCGGCCCCTCGGGGTTGATCTCGTAGGAGGCCTTGCAGTCGAGCCAGTTGTAGGCGCCGCAGAGGCCCGTTCTCTCAGGGGCGATGACGCAGACGTGGT
>Ga0326728_10026308_pt1 | contig 10314 bp, 8 predicted proteins | sample MB3enrmetagenome_FD_207602 | JGI IMG/M metagenome (GOLD analysis project Ga0326728, IMG submission 207602) | Lab enriched peat soil microbial communities from McLean, Ithaca, NY, United States - MB31MN | ecosystem: Environmental > Terrestrial > Soil > Wetlands > Peat | place: USA: New York... | reverse complement strand
CCCCTGAATGGTGGTTGTGACTGTGGTGCCCATGATGATGGTAACTATCGTAAGCACTTACAGCCGGTGCTGCAACTGCTGCTACAAAAAAAACAATTAGTAAGATACCTAGTATCTTTTTTGTTTGATTGACTTTTTGTTTTCCCATTTGCTTAGACTCCAAACTGTTGTTCAGCTTCATTATAACATCAAAAGACTAATCGCACTTCTGAAAGGTTATGAGTTTTTACATTCCCCGTGTAGCTCGGTCTCCTGCTTGATCTGCTTCTTTCTGACAAACATAAGCGCCGCTCTTGGTGTTCCCATACCAATGTTGACCTTTGTAATGATAGATACCTGTTGGAAGATTGAGCCAAACAACAGTATCAGTAGGACAATGTTGTTTGGCTAATTGCTCGGTGCTGAATGTTTGTAGTCCTTTGTTGCTAGAATGGGGTGCATCCGCGCTTATTGCCGGAGCTGTCAATATTGCTACAAAAAGGACAACTAGTACAATGCCCAGTATCTTTTTTGTTTGGTTGAATGTTTGTTTGACCATTTGTTTAGACTCCAAAATTTTCTTATAGATACATTTAGAAATATATTTGATAATTAAAAAATTTTGGCGGAATAAACACTTTTATTTGTTAGGCTGTTGTTATAATTTTTTTAAATCAGTAAATTAAATGATGCACTATTTTTAACTCTCCTGCAGAGAATTACGTGAATATTTTTAGAAACATTCTTAAATTATACTCTACAATAATTCTCATATGCCCGAAGAAAAGAAACGTTCTGGACGAAAGGTGAATGCCTGGATCCCGGATGACTTGTACTCTAAGGTGGATGACTTAAAGTACAGGACATGGACAGAAGCCATCGTCAGTGGACTTGAGATTCTTGTGAAAAGTACACAGTCAGGGCAAAGCGAAGTACAAACTCAAAATGATGAAGTACAAAAAAGTACAGAGCAAAGTACTTTGGATGACTCAAAAGTACTAAGAGCTCAGCTATTAGAACTGCAAGCACATATCGAAACGTTGAAACTTGATCTAGACAGATCAAACAAAAACGCGGATGACATTAAAGAAATGTACACGAATCATGTACTTCAAGTTCAAAGCCTAATCAATCAGAAAGCAATTGAAGCACCTGGAGCAAAGAAGCCATGGTGGAGATTTTGGTAAGTCTAGTAACAATTATACAAACTGATCAAAATGGATAATAGAATATTATATATTAAAAATGGATTAAGTTAAGATTAAAAATATCAACTAGTTAAAGACTCATTATTTTCTTCAACCCTGATCAAACTTTTCTAGAATTTGTTTTCTAAGTATATTGGCTTCCTGGACTGTTATCTCAACATTTGCGTTTATATTTTCTGAAACGATATTTGTTTGCCTATAAAGGCGCCGACCAAAGTCTTCAGGAAACCTTCTGGATAATATCCACATACATGCAGTACAGTTTCCTGCTTTTGCCGCATCGTTCAGCTTTTCGAGTAGTATTCTAGCCCCTTCCGCATTGCATTTTTTAATGTGTTGTGCAAACTCAAAATATTTACCAGATTTCTCTGTCTGCCCCTTTTGATTCCATTCATTGTACGATTTGTAAGTGACGCCAGCCAATTCTGCAGCCAAGCGATATGTCAAACCTAGAGCAATATTTTCACCAATTCTCTTTTGTAGTTCAGGAGTAAGCTTTGATGGACGAGCCATAGATTCACCGTTTTTACTTTATAATTAATATTCGTTAGTCTTGTATTTTAATATTTAGTTCGTTCTGTTCTGTATTGAAGCGGGACCTATATCTATCAAATCAAATCTGAGCCATTCTCCAGCTCTGTGAGCTAGTATTTGAACAGGGCAATGAATTCCATCAAACGTCCTATAAAAGTCTCACCCGTGACTCCACAATAAGTCGGGTTTTGTCCAATTTAATTCCCCATGTTTAAAATGACGCTACACGGTAACTAACCAAAAGATATTTTTTCCTGCACAGTTATTACTTTAAAAATATATAAATTAAGTTAGAAGGAATATTTACTGATATTTTGGATTAAATTTCCACTCTTTTACTACTATTTAGTTTAAATAATGTTATATAGAATATATTGAAAAACTATATAATAAATTAAATCTTCTTATAACTTATAGGTATTCCCGTACCTTGCAACAGACTTTCCGGCAGGCTGCAGGCAACGACCCCTGCAGCTCAAGATCAACTTGTGATACTACTTAATTCAACTTAGGATCATTTATTCTTAAACGTATATAATAAATTAAATTTCATTATGATTGATGTATAATCCCATATATCAAAGTAGATAAGTGACCGAGCTGTAGGAATGAGCCCCTGCAGCTACAAGATCAACTTTCGACATCTAAAATCAGCCAAAATCACCTAAGCTAATGCAAAATTTATATTTAGGATGGATATTCTCACGCTTAGTCTCTTCCTTAACTACATAATTTTCTAGTGGAAGTTAGGGGCATTTTTTGTGATTTCAAGCAAATTAGATTCTGTCCCACATTACTTTGTAAGGAATAAATTACCATTTGTAGGTAACTCAATCATTTTTTGAGTATAAAGGATGTTCACCAAGGAAAAATTAGAAACCTACTATAGAGACTGAGATTAAATCATTTACTAATTTTCTAGAAAGGCTTCAGACAGTTATAATTTTTGAGATCACGGATACATAATAGACTTACTAATTAGTTTATGTGAGTACTATGTAGAATATATGCGAAAGTTATATGACAAATCAAATCAAGTTACATTTAATAGGATTTTAAAACCTTTACAGCAATTCTCTACCGGACTGCAGGATTCTCTTCCCTGCAGTTCACAAAACCAACTTTTTTGATATTTTAGATCGACCTTGTCCCCTTAGCTAATTAAATGAAGCACGAGAAGATCGACTATGGGGCTATTGAAGGCATTTTCTAGAGTAGATTAGGGCTATATACCGAGGGTAAATTATGAGCCTAGTGCAGGCTCTGAGATTAAGTTGTTTTTGGAAATGGCATGGAAAGGCTTCAAATGCTATAATCCATAAAATAGGGACCGCTGATATTAATTAATTTAAGTTAGAATAATATATTCTCAATAGTATGTATTTGATTAAATTTAATTATAATTATCATATAACCCCAATACCAAAGTAGATATCAATCTGGCTGCTGGTATTCACTCCGGCAGCTTACATATTAATTTTTGTGACATTTTAGATCAGCTGAATCGCCTAAGCTAATAAAAGAAGAAAGTTGGTCTCAATCAAGACTAATATATCAACCGCTTTGTTTTAAGCTGTTTAATGGTACTATAATCTTATGAAGATCAAAACGTCATGAAATATTATGCTAACATGTGAAAAAAAGTAGGGGTTACTAAAATAAAAAAGTAATGAATGTTGCTTTAAACACGCTTAGTAGGAGAGTCTGTTTTTATACAGTCTGCTTGTGCGACTGGTTCAGCTTTCCTTTCTGCATTAATGTTATTATCTTTAGGTGATACTTTTGAATCTGAATTCATCATACTATATATCTCCATATATTTCATTATATTTAATGCAGGTTTGTATGTAGTAATTGCCTGTAAACTATAGATACGTACCAACCTATAAGTATTGATGTATTTTTTAATTTCTTTAGAGAGTTGTGGTACTTTGTCGGCGTCAAAAAAATTGCCATATATCTAAAATAATTCACTTTTTTTTACCCATAATAACGTGTTAGTGAGGCTTATACAAGGTATACGGAAGTTCTAATGCAACCTTCTCTCAATTGGATATGAACCATTTTTTGACCAATTTATTCCCCATGATCTAGCTGGCAGATACCAACAGTAACCACGAGATATTTTCATGCATTTTTATTCTTTAAAAAATATATAAATAAAAGAATTTATTTACTGCGTGGAGAGTCTTCTCGCTGTTACAGTCTGTCGGATCAGGACACATAATGGTAATACTAAATACTTTAAGTTAGGATAATATATTCCTAAAAATATATAATCAATTAAATCTATTTATAATCCAACTGTTTCCAGTGCTTTCAAGTAAACCTACAACATAGCTGCAGGCATTTTCTCTTCTTCTTCTGCAGCTTAAAAGGTCACCTTTTAATATCTAAGATTATTACTTCCAGCCCCTATCCTTCTGTTTTTCGGCATTGCATAATACAGCCCACTGTCCAAACTTTATTTTGTATTCAGGGGTCCTTTCGTTGAATATCTTTACAAAGGCATCGATATCTTCTACTATGCCATTATATTCCAAAGAGTTTGCAAGCCTATTTAATTCACTTCTGAGTTGCGAAGCTACACCAGTACTATAGGTGGGTTTTTGTTCACAAATGGTTACAATTGCATCAGAAGACAAATTTGGGGTACTGAAGACATCAGAAGACATCAAAAGACAATCCGTTTGTATTCTGCTTTCCGCTATCTGTTGGCACATTTTTCCTTGAATTTCATCAGAGGACACATTTTTTCCATTTGCTAGAAAGAAAATATTTTTTCCATCTTTTTTCTGCTCATTATTTACAATTGCTGGGGGATATTCTAAATTTTGAGTAGAATTTTGTTCTCTTACATTATCTGTTATTTCTTGTCTTTTGATATCTTTATTTATATATACTATATTATTATCACTTATACTGCAGTCGTTTATACAGACGTCATTATTGTTTGTCTTCTGATGTCTTCTGATGTCTTCTGTGTCTTCAGATATCAAGGAACATTGTCCCCCGTTTTCTCTCCATTCTTTATCTAATCTTTGTGCCTTTTCCCTGTCTATACTAGCAACTGTCTGAAACAAGATACAATCAAATTTGACATGATTGCTCTCTGGCAAATGTTTGAAAATGTCCCCTGTATACTGGTACTTCTGAACATCTCGCGACACCGTTTTAATTTTGCCGTTTTTGGTTTCAATTGACATTATTTCCCGATCGATCCATTGGTTTAAGTCATTGACTTTTGTTAACATCCCAGTGCTGCCTTTTTCACCTTTAATCGTCCTAGTCATGGTCCTTTCAGCTTTGTTATAACCATAACCTTTTGCTTTTGTGTAAAGTTCTTTTGACGTTAATTCCTGTCCACTTGATAAACCCCACAATATCGCTTGCTCATCTTCGTTAAGGCACAAAGCATTACTTTTTGCTGTTCCACTATAGATTTGTATAGCTCGATCATAATCGTCTAGGGTAGAAACTAGCATGCCATTGATAATGTCTCTCTGCCTAAAATTATATACTGTAACTCCTGCTAGCATATCTAAAAATTTATCATGGTTTCTTCTATGCTCTTTATCATTCCAGGAAACAGCATCAATATAAGGAGCAGCTACATCGTAAACGTTCTGGAACAGTATTTCAAAGATGCACCTACACGTCAAAACATCCAGATCTTTTTCCAAGCATGTAGAGTGTTTCATTCTTTCTTTTTGTTTTTCATACACTCTCTCATCCTGTTCCTGGCTTTCGTCAACCTGGCCAAAGTAAAAGCGTGTGGCTAATTGATCGTCTTGTATACTATCAACTGAAGAAAGCCAAAAAGTAACCCTAGACGGTATACTAAACTCTTCAAATTTTCTATCAGCATTAACTGTCCTGTGTTTTGTCTCTGCCTGAAAGTCCGAAGTAGCTTGTTTCATCATCCCTACTACTTCTGGACTAAATTGTACATCGTCAGTGTACGTTATAGTTCCTGGTTTAAGATTCGGGTCATAGAATAACGCTTTTGAAGACATTGAACCGACTATACACTTATGGGCAGGCAATAAGTGAATCATATTCTGAAATGCACTACTTTTCCCTTTTCCACTTCCACCGCTAGGTTTTTGATGTGCTCCGAGTTTTGCGTTGATGACCTGAGTGCACCAAATAGAGCTCAACAGATTTTCCCCTATGTTGATATCTCCTACGTGTAACCGATTCCAAACACCCAGGATAAAATCAAATGAGTCGCCGTTGTTCGAGATATCATTTGCCATATCGATAATGTTTTCCGGATATGTGCTTAAGAAATCATTTGTTGGCTCAGCTTGTTGGTCTACATCTTGTTCTGCAGGAACCACTTTACTTGCTTGATCTCTGGCCTTCTCTGCTTGTGTAATCGCTTCTCTGACATGCGATTTTTTTAGTCCAAACGCCGGTATAACTTCTTCTTCAACAAACGGGAGCCATAAAATAGAACTCATATAAGAAAGATCATCATTAATTAATTTGCAAAATATCTTCATCTTCTTTTCAATTGATTCTGAATTCTTTGGCTTTGACAAATTTAAAATATGTTTCGCAAAACTAGGAGCATCCTCGACATATTTATCGAAATCAGCTTTCTGGTGCTTCTTGAAGAAATCGTTTAAGTCATAATCTATTTTGCCGTCTGCATCGTCTAAAGTTATTATATATACGTCTAAACCTTGCTTTACAAGTTCCCTTGCAGTATCTATTGCACCTTCTTGACCTGCTTTGGTTTCCTTGTCTATATCCAGGCAAATGTAAATCGGTCTGTTTCTGGCTAATTTAACAAATCTCTGGATGGTATCCTTCTTAAGGTGAGTTGTTACTGCTGATAGTGTAGGGTAACCGTTTTTTATTGCTGATATTGCATCCGTTATTCCTTCAGTGATGACAATATAATTTGCGCCCTTGATGGAGTCTTCACCATAAAAAAATTGATTTGAAATGGCTTTACTTACATATGGAGAATTGGTCCCAGCTTGTAACTTAACATATTTTGGTTTGACAGCTCCTTTACTGTTAAACTTTTCGCGCTCTGTTCGTCGACCAATAAGATAAATAACTTTCTCATTTTTTATATATGGTATTATTATTCGCTTTCTATAGAACTCTCCAACTGGCTTCCCATCCTTTAAAAAAAGCAATCCTGCTTTAGCAAGCACGTTTTTATCAAGTTCCTTAAGATCATGCCCTGTGGCATAACCTATCTTAAACTCTTTAATGTCTTCAATTTCAAAATTCCAATTATTTTTCACTTCACCTATAATTTCAGGATCTTTTAACAGATTATAGTGATATATATTAACTGCTTCTTCGAGTACTTTTTTTACTTCGTTCTCTTCTGCAATCGCCTTTTTATCTTCTTCGGACAAACCTTCTAATAGTATCCCAGCGAAGTCTGCAGCTATTTTAATTATTTCTGTAAAATTTAAATCCCTATCCAATCCATACTGAACGGCTATCCAATCAAAAACATCTCCACCTTCCTTTCCTTTTGTGTTTCTCCACAACTGTTTATCTGGTGTAACGACTAAACTTTCTCCACTTTTCCCAGCTTTCCAGACAGTCCCCCTATAGCTGTTACCTTTCTTGTGTAAAGGTATGTCTCTCCCAACGAGATCAACGATGTCAATACTGGACTTCACACGATTTATGAAGTCCGCGGAAAACAACATTCAAATCCATCCCTTATGTTTACATGCACATCGTAAAACCTTCCCACTGTTAGAGCAAAGCATCATCATAGGGCATTTTCGACAATCTGAACCCCTTGGAACACATTTGCAGGAAAAAGACTCATATTCTGGATAACTATTGACTAAAAAATTAATTGGGGCCATTTTCAGGCCATCCTGTCCAAAAACAGTTAATAATTCTTTACACTCTCTGTACTCAGGATCCATAGGATTATCTCGCACTCTGCTAGCGAACGGAGAGTTTGATACAGTTCCGGTTCTTTCAGCGGGTCGATCTGCTCCATTTGCGTTTTTACGAGCTTATGGTTAAACCGACTAGATTCGCTGATATGCTTTATAAGTGCATACGGTTTATCCAATGAATCATACTCAAGTGAATATTTGGGATCGGTTTTCATCATACGATCGACAAACTGTCCATTGAAATTTCTAAAGTTAATATTCCAAATCTTAAATTGCTTTCTGAACATGTTATTCGCCTTCATTTCTAATTATTACATAGTGTAAACTAAGCCAGCATTCGGAAAACCACATCGTCAAATATTCCACCCTGGGAAAGTTATAAGTTCAATGAAAAATAGAGATAGGTATGTCGAATACCATCTCCGTTATCATTACATTTACATTTTTGATTAGTGGTAGCGGTATCACCGACCGGTTGTTCTTAACAACCTGTCGGATTACTCTTTTAACCAGTTTTTTTTTCATTTTAGCGTCTTTGCTGTCTATTTTCACACTCCGTTTCGATTTCTATAGGACCTATTTGTCCATCGACTATATCGTCTAGCACTGTCTTCATATATTTATTTTTATAATATGCGACTTTTCTGAGCTTCTGCCAGGTCTGTGAACTTACACGTACTAGCTTGTCCGTCATTTCAACCTCTGTCTACTCTTAAATTCATTGATATGTTGTTCTGTTAATAAGAGTATATATACTTTTTTATTAATTAAAACTTATAAAAGCATATAACAAAAATTTAAATTTAATAGATATCGTTTTTAGCTTTTTTGTAAAAGCATACATTTATAAGCTTACTAGTTATGAACAATATTATGCCAAAAAAACAAGGCGGCCATTTAAATATTGGCGAAGTAAAATCCAGCATATTAGAATTCGTCTTGGAACAAAAGGGAGATGTCGGAGAACCAACTATCCGAAAATATTTATTTGAAAAATACGATGTAATCGCCCAAGGGAGCATCAATAGACATTTACACGATTTGCAAAAGCATGGATGTATTGAATTAATTCCACCACAAAAAAGGCTTAGGAATTATTGGAACATCGAAACACGCACAAACTTGAAAAACATTAGACTTGTGTTCCCTGGGCTCCGATTGAATAAATATGGAAAAGCTATAGGAATAATCATCAGGGAACTTGAGCAGGATCAAAATAACGATTGTTTTGACTGGTTAAAAATTTACATTTATCTCTTTATATCAGTTTCTTTTTTCAATACATGCATAGAAGCCGATACTAAAATATTATATCAAGGAAGTTGGAACTCTTACACAACTATCAACGACCCTTTCAGACATAAGCGAATCAATGATCTTTTGAAAATATGTTATATCACATGTGCCAAACGTTACCCTGATTTTAAAGTATCAGAAGACATGTTTACAGATATAGTAACCAAAACTCCTTGGGAAATTTTCAGATTTGATCACACAGGCTACCTCATAAAATTATTTGAAAAATATTTGCCAGGATTGCCAAAAGAAATACCCTTACAAATTTCCAAAACAAAGTTGTCCAGAATAGAAAAAATACCTGAAAAAATACCAGACGAAATAGATGATAAAAATCTTGTGAAATACATGCTCAATACGCTACAATTGATAGTAGAACGACAGTTGGATTATGAGTCATTAATACATGATTTGCTTTTAAAACACTTTTTCAATCACGATATTTTAATTGGAGTTGATTCCAAAGAAGAACACGAATTTGTGAAAAAAACACTCGAAAACCATGCTTTACCCAAGGGGTCAACTGACTCACCTTATGTGAACCTACGAAAGGCTACATTAGCCGATGCGAAACTAATCAGCGAAACTATAATCAAATATAACCAATCAGCAAAACTTAGTGACATTTATGACTATTATGATGAAGTATACCAGGCAGTAGTAAAATATTATTCTAACTTTCAATATGAGATTACTGTCTGATAAATAAACATCACAAATAGCCTATGAATTGTTATATTTTAACTCAAAAAAGCGAAACCTAAAATTATGCATGAAAAACTAATGAAACCATCTACATCCTTCATTTTTTACGAAATATTCCTATCTATTGAGCTGCGTAATACTTATAGTACTTTTTGTGTTCATCTAACTCACAGCAATCTTACAATCAGTGGAATCAAAAGGAATTTGGGAAATTCTTTAGTTCAAATAACTATAAAGTACTTGAATAACCAGATTTCTGCCCAATATAGAAATCATCTCTAAAATACTAACAACTTAAAGAAAAAATTTATAATGTATTGAAACAAATATTGTTTTGTCGAACAGACAAACAAATCCTCATACAGTAAATTAGATACTGTTGGTGTGTGCATCGCCAATGGTATCTTCTATCCAATTCATAATGAATTTTGATTTCAATAATGATTAATTTGTTTAAAGCACGGACTTATGCCCATGGTCGACTCTATATCCATTTTTTTCACCAAAAAAATAGAGTCAATAGTCAATGAATAACCTTACAAAACTGGCATTTTAATACATAGATTTTATTATAAAAACCTGTGCATATTGCTAGTAATAGAAATACTGTTTGTGTGTGTGCATCTTCAACAATATCTCCCTCTCCAATTCATAATCCAGCTTGATTTCCATAATAGTTAAGTTTTACAACACTTAGACCC
>Ga0326728_10026307_pt1 | contig 10315 bp, 8 predicted proteins | sample MB3enrmetagenome_FD_207602 | JGI IMG/M metagenome (GOLD analysis project Ga0326728, IMG submission 207602) | Lab enriched peat soil microbial communities from McLean, Ithaca, NY, United States - MB31MN | ecosystem: Environmental > Terrestrial > Soil > Wetlands > Peat | place: USA: New York... | reverse complement strand
AACCTTGAAGGCTGGCTGGAACAGACTGAACCGTGGTTTGAATACCTTCATCTCTTCTGGCTTGAGCCCCGTGTAGATGGTTCTTTCGCGCTGCAGAGGCAGAATCAGAGGGCGGGTTCCGGAATTGTGGTACGAGACTTTGACGTGGAGTTTCAGCACCAGGTAGGCAGGCGGCAGACGTTCGGGATTGTTGCCGCGCACGCGGTCGAAGCAGTAGCTTGCCTCGGCGTTCGATGCGATGGCGGTTGGGCCGGCTACGCCCGAGTCCCGAGGCGCCGCGTCCTGAGCGGGACAAAGGCCGGCGCACGCGAGTGCGCTCACATACACGATTGCGAGTTTGGTGGAGACCATCAGATTTCAAGTTTATCGAGGAATGGAGGCAGACCTGCAACCGCGCGATCGTCCGGCGTTCTTATGGCGGGTGCAACCTCATGCGGCGCGCGACTACCTGCTGCCGATGCGATACACAATTCCCGCAACAAGGCGAACTGCGTCGGTAGTGGCGCCGCTCGATCGAATGCCGAAGTAATCGCCTTCCAGGCGTACGGCCAGTTTTCGGCTGTTGCCGAGCCCAATGTCCGCGCCCCCTCCGAGCGCAAACGAGAACTCGCTGCCCCCGCCGGTGATTCCTCCGGATGACGCCGAATAATGCGATCCGCCGAACAGCGCCTGGGCGAACGGTACGATGCGGTCCAGCTTGCGGTAAGAAAACCGCGGACCAACCGTGTAAGTTTCTCCCGTCAAACTCTCCGAGGGATAGGCATGGTAGATGCCGAAATCGCCCGCGACACCGAACCAATCGTTAGCGTTGAAAGCGACTGAGCTGTTCGCGCCGTTCAACCAGATGGTATAGCCTTTAAGAACATAAAGCGGCGAATACCCGAGGGAGACGTCCGCCGCAGGAGTGTCCTGTGCGTGCGAGAAGGTGACACCAAAAGAGATCGCGAGAACCGCGCTGGCGAGTTTCTTCAGCCGGAGACAAGGTCTTTTCATGCTGCCCTCTCCTATGTAAGCGCAGCCAGTGTAACAGGGAATCGCGGCAAGTCCTGTAAGCAAAACGTAAACGTATGGTCACTCTTAAGGCCGATGCTGCTCCGCCCAACGCGCTCCGAACTTACGATGTAATGTTTGGTTCCGGTACGGGACTATCTGATCAAGAGCCATGACTGAGGCCGCTGCGCGCGAGACTTTCCTGAGGCTCATGGACGAGTATCAGGGGGCGCTGGCGCGGCTGGCTTCCGCGTATCTCAGCGATCCGGCGGACCGTGACGACCTGGTGCAGGAGATTGCCACCGCCATCTGGCAGGCCATTCCGCGTTTTCGCGGCGAATCCAGCGAACGCACGTGGCTGTACCGGATCGCCCATAACACCGCGATCACACGAGCGGCGCGGGTGCGGCGAAAAGCGCGGAGTGAGGCCGTACTGGACCATGATCATGTTTCGGACGCGGCGGGCATTGACGAACATCTGATCCGGCAACAACGGCGGCAGATTCTCTTGGCGCGCATCCGCGAACTGCCGGCGGCCGATCGTCAGACGATGGCGCTGCATCTGGAAGGTCTCAGTCATGGCGAGATCGGTGAAGTGACCGGAGCGACGCCGGGGGCCATTGCCACCCGGCTCTCGCGCATTCGAGAAAGGCTGACCCATGAACTCCAACGATGAACTTCGGGATCTGTGGCAGCAGTCGGCGGGCGAGCCCGCACGAACGGGAGAAGATATGTTGACCCTCGTAATCGAAAAAACCCGAAAGATGGACCGCCAGATTGCCAGCCGCAATGCGCGGGAGTGCCTGGCTGCGGCGGCGGTGACGATATTCTTCGGGTGGCTGGCAATATGGCATGCACCCACTGCGATCGAGCGCATTGGATGGACCATCACGGCACTCAGCGGGATTTGGATCGCGTTCTACATTCTGCGGTTCGGCAAAGGACCGGGGCAGCCCGATCGCACGGCGAGCGTGATGGCATACGCGTCGGTACTGGCGGAAAACTACGAACGGCAGATCCGCCTGCTGCGAAGCGTGAAGTACTGGTATCTGCTGCCCATCTGGGTGGGCATGGCGATCGGAATGACCGGGGTGTGGCTGCGGTTGCACACGCCGGCGTGGGTGCTGGCCGTGAAGCTTGGCTCGGTCACCGCAACGTTCGCGTTCGTGTGGGCGCTGAATGAGTGGTGGGGCGTGCGTTATCTGAAGCGGCTCAAGGCGGAGCTTCCGCAAAGTAATTAACAGGGCCGTCGCCGGAGCCCAGACCGGGACTGGTGCGGATGGCATCGGTGATCCATTGTTTGGCGCGGCGGACCGCTTCCGGCAGATCCCAGCCGAGGGCGAGTCCTGCGGTGATGGCCGCCGAGTAGGCACAGCCGGTGCCGTGAGTGTGGCGGGTGTTGATCCGATCGGCGGAGAACTCGAACCACTGACCGTCAAAGAGCAGGACGTCGACCGCGGCATCGGGCAGATGGCCGCCTTTCACCAGCACGGCCTTCGCACCCACGCCGAAGATCCGTTCAGCCGCGCGGCGCATAGTCGCGACATCGCGCACCTCGAGACCGCTCAAAGCCGCCGCCTCATGCAGGTTAGGCGTGATCAATGTGGCGAGCGGGAGCAGTTCATCGCGCAAAGCGTCTTCGGTGAGCAGTGGTGTTCCGTGGGTGCTCATCAACACGGGATCAACCACCAATGGAAACGCAAACTCGCGAGCCAGTTCCGCGACAGCATGCACGTTAGCCTCCGAGCCCAGCGCGCCGGTCTTCGCCGCCGCCGGAGGCATGTCTTCGAGCACGGCGCGAATTTGGCTCACCACCAATTGCCGCGAAAGCGATTCTACTTGCTCCACGCGTGTGGTGTTCTGCACGGTGACGGTGGCGATCACCGCCTCGCCGTAGACGCCGAATTGATGGAAGGTCTTGAGGTCGGCCTGAATCCCGGCGCCGCCACTCGGGTCCGAACCCGCAATGGTGAGGGCGATCGGAACGCGGCCGGCCATGGCGGCGATCACTTCATCAGCGTCGGCGCGGGCGCTTCGGGCTTCCCGAAGTAAGCCTCGTCGATGGTGATCGGCGTCCGCGTCCGGATCTTTTCGACGTAGTCTTTCTCGAGCTGCGGCTTCAACTGGCGCTCGATGTCCACCTTGGCTTCATCGAAGGGCTTCAGCTTGTGGTCGGTGACAAGGATGAGATGATAGCCGAAAATTGTTTTCACCGGGTCGGTGACTTTGCCGACCTCGGCGTCGAAGGCCGCTTTTTCAAATTCCGGCATCATGCTGCCACGCTTGAAGACCGGGAGAAGGCCGCCGTTCTTGGCCGAGCCCGGGTCGTCGGATTCGGCTTTGGCAAGGGCGGCAAAATCAGCGCCGGCATCGAGCTGTTTCTTGAGGTCCTGCGCCTTGGCCAGAGCCTCCTCGACAGTGAGATCCTTTTGTCCCGGGCGAATTGGCATTTTGGCGCCGTGCGCGCGAATCAGGATGTGCCGGGCCGTGACCTCGTCGAACTGCGCCTGATGCTTGTCGTAATAGTCCTTGAGTACGGCTTCATCGAGAGGTTTGTCGGCCACTTCCTTGGTGACCAGATCATTGGCCAGCCACTGATCGGTCACGATCTCGATATTCTCTTTGGCGTAAGGCGTCTGGTCGAGCGCCTGACGGCGGGCTTCAGCGGCGAGCGTGATGACGCTGGCGATGCCGACTGCCATCTTGCGCCGGTCGGTCTGCGACATCTTCTCCGCCATGCCCTTTTGGATCAGCAGCTCGAACTCGGCGCGAGTGAACTTCTGATCGCCGATGACGAGAACCACCTGATCGGGCGGAATCATGGTGGACGGCGCCGTGGCCGGAGCGGGAGTCGCGGGAGCAGCCAGCGATGGGGGCGCAGCCGAGGGAGCGGCCGGCGGATTCTGAGCGAGCAGTGCCAGCGGCAGCAGCGTGGAACAAAGAGGGAACAGCTTCATGGTTGTTGTTTTCGGAGATGACTACAGCCAACCGCGCGCGGAAGACTGACGCCAGCGTGTTTTCGGTATTTCTCAGGATAGCATCCGGCGTCGTTTTCGGGGATCAAAACGACCGTAGCGCCCACGGCCATCACGCTTCGGGCGGCATCGGAGCGTTGAGCGGTTCGAATTCGATCCAATTGAAGGCTACGCCGAGCCAGCGGCAATCCTCGTTGATTTCAAGATCAAATGGCCGGATGGTGCGCGCCGTGTGCAGGATCAATCGAATCGGCTCGGTCGCGCCGCCTCCTGGGACGATAGTGGAGAGCAGCCATCGCAATCCACACTGCGGGCTAAGTCGCTCCGGTGCGCAGGCTTTCGACCGGCGTCCGCGACAGCAACTCAAGCAACCCTTCGGCGACCACCTGAACCTGCGGCTCGGAGAAAATCGTCATGTGGTTGCCCGTAATATCGTGAACCTCGATTCCGCCCTCGGCGAGGCCTGTCCACCCCATCTCGGAATGTGGATAGGCATCGACATGGGGTTCGTCCACGCGGAACAGGTGGAGCCTGCCTGCCCAGACTTGTGGCACGTATCGTGAGGCAGCGAGCCGAATGGCAAGCCTCGGATCGTGAGACTTCAGTCCGGCTCCGGCAATCAGTCTGTATGTGCGCTCGACCGAGCGGTTTCGGGTTGTCTCCAGCAAAGCCGCGAACTTCGGACGCAGGTAGCGGATGGCGCCACTAACGCCTCTCTTCGCGATGTTACGCCGCTGGTAACGAAATCGCCGGCGGAACAGATCGATGCGGCAGGCCAGTCTCCGGAACCGCGACCGTCCCGCTGTCCACGCGTGGTTGTAGCAATCGAACAGAGCGAGGACGCCCACTTCTCCACCTTTTTCCCGAATCTGCCGGGCCATCTCGTACGCCACAAAACCTCCGGTGCAAAAGCCGGCCAGATGGTAAGGCCCCTCGGGTAGCGCCTCCATCATGTCCGCGACATAATGCGCGGCGAGTTCCTCGATACGGTAGCCGGAATCCCATGAGGGCAACCGGAACGCCGTAACCGCCTGCCCCTGACCGAGCCGCCGGGCAAGCTGGAAGAAGACAGCCACGTTTCCAGTGGAACCGGGGACACAGAACAGTGCCGGGCCGCCATTGCCCGGCCGCACCACAACACGAAGTTTGTCGTGGACTTGAGCCGGGCGCGTGGCAGCCAGCCTGCACAAGCCCGCTACTGTGGGCTCTTCCGCTAACTGGAGGAATGAGATCTCCGTTCCCTCCGATTCCCTGATCCGAGCCAGCAGCATGGCCACAAGCAACGAGTCGGCTTCCAAATCGAAGACGCTGTCGGTCATTCCGACTCGCGAAACTCCCAGCGTATCGGCGACAATCGCGGCGATTTGTTTCTCCATCCGGGAACGTGGCGCAACGAACGCGGCTCCACTCGAAGCCATCGGACGAATCTCGCCGACGCCCAGTCTGGCGGCCAATCCGATGCGCTGGATTTTCCCGGTGGCCCCTTTGGGGATCTCGTCAAGGAAGAGGATCTTCTCGGGAACCTTGAAAAGAGCCAGGCGCCCCGCAACGAACTCTCGCAGGTCCCTCTCCTCAGCTCTGCATCCGGGACGCAGCACGACCGCCGCGGCCACTGTTTCTCCCAGCGTGGAGTGAGGCACGGAAAATGCCACAGCCTGAGACACGGCTGGATGAGTGAGGAGAGTTTCGTCCAGCTCACGGGGAGCGATCTTCTCGCCTCCACGGTTGATGATCTCCTTCAGCCGCCCGCTAAGAAACAAGTAGCCGTCGGCGTCGATGTAACCCTGGTCGCCGGTACGAAACCGCCCATCTTTATATGCGGCGGCATTCGCCCCGGAGTTGCCGACGTAGCCAGGCGTGACATTGGCTCCGCGAATGACAATTTCACCGGCGGCTCCTGGCGGCAGAAGGCAGCCGCTGTCATCCATGATCGCCACCTCGGGTCCGGCGGCCAAGCCAACGGATCCGGGCTTCCGCTTACCTGGGGGCAACGGATTCGACGTCATCTGATGAGCGGCCTCGGTCATTCCATACGCCTCAATCACGGGGACCCGGAACACCGCCTCCATCTCTTCCATTAAAGACGGCGCCAGCGCGGAGGAGCAGGAACGAATGAAACGAAGGCGCGTCCCGGGCGAGTTCTGCTGTTTCGAGCGAGCGAGAACGGACTGATGGATCGTGGGAACGGCGGTGTACCATGTCGGAGCAAACTCGGCAACCCAATCGAAAAACTTCGGAGCCACGAACCCGGGACAACACACCACGCTGCCTCCCGAGGCGATTGTCGCCAGAAGCGCGGCTTCAAGTCCGTGGACATGGAAGAGAGGCATAACGTTCAGGCATCGGTCGTCCGAAGTTAGAGCGAGAGACTCTGCGATGTGGCGCGCGGAAGCGGTCAGGTTCGCCTGCGTCAGGGGCACGAGTTTGGGCCGCGAAGTGGTTCCGGAAGTGTGGAGCAGCAGTGCGACTTCTTCGGGCCTCGGAAGGAGCGGCTGCCCCGATGTAGCCAAGCCGGGTCCGCTGAGATCAATGTCTCCCGCCAGAGACGAAGGGCGCGCGGTCAGCTCGAACACGGGAATGTTCAGCGCCGCCGCTACGGGGCGCGCGGCAGAGTCCAATCCGGCTTCCACAACCAACGCCCGGGCATGAAGATCGGTCAGGTAAAACTCAAACTCGGCCGCCTGGTATCCAGGGTTCAACGGCGCACATGCGGAGTGAGCCGCAATGCCCAGGAACGCGGTCGCCGCTTGCGGGCCGTTGGAACATACCAGAGCAATTCTGTCAGCCGGCTCGATTCCAAAACGCGCCAGCGCGGCCCCAACACGATCAACCACAGCCTCGAGACTGCCGTAATCGAGAGCGCCATAGCCGGGTGCGAGAATTACCGGAATCTCCGGACGAACCAGCGCACGATCCCGAATGAGGTCGCGAAGCATCTTAACGCATCGTACCGTGTGCCCATCCTCAGCGCGGCAATTCAGAGCTTCGAGACGAACACCTTGAACTTGACGCTCTCGAATTTGGGCTCCGCCACAACCTCAATATCCACCGCCATGCCTTCGCCCGCCGCCTCCTCCATCCTGCGCTGAAGTTCTGCCAGTTTCTCTGCTGTCTGCGGGCAACGGAAGCACAGTTGGGCTTGTATTCGGTCCAGCCGGTCCTGCACGAAACGATACTGCACCAAGTCCGTCTCGTGCCGCAGCGAGACTTCAATGCGATCCGGGGAAACCCTCATGCCGTTCGGCAGCGTGAGCATGTCCGATTGGCGGCCGATTGGCGGATCCAGAACCGGCGTCTCCCAGCCGCATCCGCATGGCTCCAGCCGCTCGCGGCAGATGTCTCCCTGCTCATAGCGGATCAGCGGCATGGCGAACTGATCGAGGCACGTCACCACCACAGTGCCCTCACGCCCGCGTTCCACGGGCGAACCATTCTCCAGAAGTTCGAGAATAATGGCGCCGTCCTCCACATGCAATCCTCGCCGAGAGCGGCACTCGGACGCTATGCGCCCCGCTTCGGCGGAACCGTAGATATTAACGATCTCGAGCTCAGGCATTTCGGCGAGCAGCCTTTCCCGAAACAGCGGCGTCATCACAGCGGATGAATTGATAAGGAACCGTGGCCGAGCCAGGTCGCGCAGTCCGCATGCGCCGTAGTGGAGCACCGTTTGCAAAGAAGAAGGATAAGCCCAGAGCACATCGGGATGGGCGAGCCGGAAGCGCCGCAATTGCTCTTCGGGCGGAAGCAGCAGCGGGATCACTTCCATGCGGTAGAACCCAAGAACGCGATGCAGGCGCTTCGGTCTGGTACGAACCGGGCCCAGCAGAGTGAGCCGGTCGCGCGGACGGACACCGATGCCAATCAACATGCGAAACTCGCGGAGACGGCGCGTGCGTGCTTCGGCGGAAGTCATGCGGACCTCAAACGGAACGCCCGAGTGTCCGCTGGTATGCACTACGGTGGTGGCCTCCATTCCGATAGAGAGACAATTCTGTCCCGCTCGTCGAAGATCCGCCTTGGTGGTGACGGGCAGTTTGCGGAGATCGGAAAGCTCGCGAATATCCGCGGGCTTCACGCCGGCCTGGTCCATCAGGCGCCGATAATACGGCACGTTGTCGTACGCGTGCGCGATGAGGCGCTGGAGTTTACGACGACGCAGACCGTCCAGCCGCTCGCGGGGCCATGTCTTCCGGCGAAGCAGGCCGGCGAATTCCACCACTTCGAGCATCAGCGGCCGGCCACCTGGCAGAGAACCGATTTCACTTTTCCGCTCGGCTCCTGATCGAGGGCCTCCACCGGCTCCACCGCCACTCGAATCTGCTCTCCCAGTACAGCGCTCATGCTGGCCACCAGTTCGGCGGGTCTTTCCACGCAACCTCGCGCCCAAACCACCCGCAGCCGGAACCCATCGAGTTCCTCCTGGACCAACTGGACCTGCCGCACGCCGGCGACGGCCTGCAATCCCGGAAGAATGGCGAGCGCGTGTACCCGCGTTCCACCGGGCATCACAATCAGGTCGTCCAGCCGCCCGTCGATCCCCTGGATCATGGGAAGAGTTCGTCCGCACGCGCATCGTCCCCGCGCAACGGTAACCAGATCGCCCAGCTGGTAGTTCAACACCACCATGGCGCGGTTGGTCAGGTTGGTGAGAACTAACTCGCCGCGTTCGCCGGGGGACACGTCGCGGCCGCTGGCGTCCACCACGCGCACAATCACCTGGTCGGTACTGATGTGGAAACCCTGCCGCGCCTCGCATTGAAACCCGATGCGCAGTGCCTCCACCGCCTGGTAAATGCTGAGGACGGGAACACCGAGTTCCTCCTCAATTACCTTGCGGTCGCCCTCCGGCATAGCGTCCGCGCCATAAACCACGGCCTTCGGCTTCTCGAACGGGCGGCTGGTTTCGGCAACCCAGCGAAGAAAAGCGCCCATGTGCGATCCGATGCCGCGCAGCACCGCAGGCTTGAATTCATTGATGCCGGCCAGCAGCTCGGCGAATGGCAGAGATGGGGAAAAGCGGCGCCGCGTAAGTTCCACGCCGGGTGGCATCGTCATTCTGCTCTCCCAGAACTGGCGAAGCTGTACGCCGGCGCTGCCCTCGCGGTTGAACATCGCTTCGCGGTAACCCGTCTCCCTGCCGACGAAACCGCTAAGCGCGATCCTCTGGCGGCGCCCTGCGGCGAGAGCTTCGAACAGGGCCATCGAGTCATAGCGAAAGCGCCGCCGCCGGCCCGAGGTGCCGCTGGATAAGAGTGTCAGGCCGTCGCGGTTCTCATATCCGTCGGCCGCGAAGCGCTCCGGTTCCAGCGTGAGGGCCAGCTTGTCCACAAGAGGCATCGCCCGCAGGTCCGCCGCCGAGCGCAGGTCGCCAGGACCGGCGCCCGCCTGACGCATCCATTCACGGTAATAAGGAACGCGAGCCCAGGCGTGTTTCACCATGGCCTGAAGGCGCGACGACTGGATCGCCGCCAACTCGTCCTCAGAGCGGAAGACCACGGCCTTCTCTTTCCGTGCCAGCCACGCAACATGAGCGGTGGCGCCAATGCGGGAGAAAGCGTTCATGGTCTCACCTATGATAGCGAGGGCATGTCCCGGATAATAATCGGCTGTCTCAATCAGCGACGGTGGGGCAGGCCCTCGACCTGCGGCGGCCTCTCAGGCCGGCCGGGTGGCACTGAGAGGCCCACGCAGCCTGAGAGGCCACCCCACAAACTCTCTCAAGTATCAAGGGAGACAGGAGACTAGCCGGCCCGCTTGCCGCTCGCTCGCCGGGGCTTCGGCTTGTTCTTGATCATGAGATTGAGCCCCACTGCGGCGCGGATGAGATCCTTCAAGGCCGCCTCATCCACCTTGCCGCCCTCATGGATATCGATGGCGCGCCTGACATTCCCGTCAAGGCTGGAGTTGAACAGACCTGAAGGGTCCTTTAACGCAGCTCCTTTGGCAAATGTCATCTTGACGTGGTTCTTGTACGTCTCTCCCGTGCAGACGATGCCGCCGTGGGACCAGACGGGAGTCCCCCACTTCCACTCTTCGACGATCTCCGGGTCCGCCTGGCGTATGATTTTTCGCACTTTCGCGAGCGTCTTCCCGCGCCAGTCCCCAAGTTCTCTGATCTTCTGGTCGATTAATGCGGAGGCGGATTCCACCGGGATGGGCTTTTTCATGTATAGCTCCAACTCTCGCGCTATTTTAGCTGCGCTCAGTGTAACCTGCAACCTTGGCAAATGGAAGCCTCTTCGGGGGTGGAGTACCATAGCCGAAAGGCATAGACTTTGCACGAAACCGGGCCGCCGACCATGATTGCGCATACGCCCAAGCCGTACGATCCGCGATTTCAATTCGCTGTG
>Ga0326728_10026306_pt1 | contig 10315 bp, 13 predicted proteins | sample MB3enrmetagenome_FD_207602 | JGI IMG/M metagenome (GOLD analysis project Ga0326728, IMG submission 207602) | Lab enriched peat soil microbial communities from McLean, Ithaca, NY, United States - MB31MN | ecosystem: Environmental > Terrestrial > Soil > Wetlands > Peat | place: USA: New York... | reverse complement strand
ATCCGTGAGTATGTGGCAAAACAGGGGCAGCGCGACGGAGTGAAACAGCTAAAGCTTTTCGATTTATGACGTTTAGATACCCCGGGGCTTGCCCCGGGGAGGGTCATTTAAATGGAAGATATTCAATGGTTTATTGAACTTATTCGTAGGGCGACTGGTGACGGAATTCCTTCAACGATGACCGTTGGGTTAATGGTTCTTGTGGTTCTGGGATGTATTTGGACTTTTCTAATAAGAAAGCACCCTTTCAAAAAAAGCCTCATATGGATTTTTTCGCCTTTTTTTATAACTTTTCTAATTTTATTGATCGGCACAATTTTCAGAGAAAGAGACACCCTCGTAGCGTATAGGAAATGGACTCTCGATATTGTTTGGGTTGTATTATTTACTCACATACCGGTTGCTGGGATCCTGATGTATTATTTTCGTAAATATATAGTTCTTGTTTTAGTTTGTTCGGTGTTTATAACGTGGGTTTCTCTTCATGCCGTTATGATGAGCTGTTTCTCAATATCAGGTTGGCCTTAAGAGGTTGTCCACGACGGGGACCCGGATTGGACAGCTCAAAACTTAAAGTGAATATAAAGCTTTTTACCCCCTTTTAAGGGCATAACAATAATGTTATACTCCAAATTGAAGATATTCTTCTACCAAACAACCGCTGGAAACCGTCCGGTAGAGGAGTTTATCTTCACCCTTTCGAGTGGGGATCAAGCCCTATTCAAGACCCATAAGGATGGGATTGAAAGGGATGGGTTTAAATACCCTTATGTGGTCTTTAAACATCTAGAAGGAAAACTCTGGGAGATAAAGTTCAAGGGCTTGGATGGGAACTACCGAATAGCCTATGTAGTCGTTTCCGGGGCAAGAATGTTTTGGGTCCATGTCTTTAAAAAGAAAACCCCAAAAACGCCGGCCAACGATTTGGACACGGCCTTAAAACGGATGAAGGAGATATTGAACCATGAAAAAAGAGAATAAGCCCTATTACGACCCGACCGGCTTTTTCAAGAAACTCGAGAAAGACCCGGAAGTCGGTATTTTGATTAAACAACAGGAAGAAAAATTCCGCATGGCCACGGCCATTAAAAAGGCTCGGGAACATGCCGGTTTGAGCCAGGAGGCCTTGGCCAAAAGGATTGGTACCAAGCAAAGCGCCATTTCCAGGGTAGAAAGCGGAGTATATCGAAATGTCCCTTCAATAAGTTTTTTGCAGAAGGTTGCGGCGGCTTGCGGAGCCAACCTGGGAATAACATTTGATTTCCGAAAGGCAAGCTAGAAATAGCTGTCCACGACGGGGACCCATCGTAGACAAGGAATTTTCAGGGTCTAAGGATTAGTTTGAAAAATAATGAACTGGAATCTCAAAAGAAAATAAAAAAAGGGTTCTTTGCCACCTTCAGCATCTTTACGGCATTTATTATTTAAGCCGTAGGTTTTGCCATTTGTTTTTATTTAGTCATTGTGAAACCTTTTTCTCTTCCAGCACATTATGAACAGATAAATTACAATTTTTGCAATGGATTACTTATCGGGGCTGATACTCTGGGTTTTTTATTGATGTTTTTGGCCGGGGTTTCCAAGCGGACATACTATTTGGTTTATACCCTGTTTATCTTGATCTTAGGTTTAATCTATTTAGGGCCTGCGATAATAATTCAAGTGTTTCACGGTTAGGTGATAGGACCTCAGTTATGTTGTTCCTTCTGGGGACCCTTAATAGACAAGGAAAGGTTGTTCCTATCAAAAATATAATATTGGGCGTGTGTTTGGCTTGGGTAATTCCTTTATCTTTGGGAGGAATATTTCTGATTTGTTTTGATAATCGGTTTGGAATTTTTGAATTGCAGGTTGTGGATTTATGGCTCGGCTTATTTCTTATCTATGGTGGAATTACTCAGTTGGTTTATATCATTCCATTAACTGCTTTTTTTCGCAAAAAGAACAATCCAGGGTTGGTTCGAGGTCTATTGATCGGGGCACTAACTGTTTTTTTAGGAAACATAATTGGTATATACGTAAATAACAAGTTAGAGGATAGGGCAAGACAGGGTGCAACTAAGGGGGATATTAAAAATTTACAATCTGCTACACCGGCCTTCTATGAGAACGTCAAAGTAGTAAAGATTGTAAACGAATTAAAGACTTCACTTCCGGTAGGAACGACGAATCAAAACGTTATAACTTATTTGGACGCTAACAAAATAGAACATGGCGAATATGATCGGCAAAATCATTCATTGGCTGCGATTGTAAGAAACATTGAAGAGTCTCCGGTTGTAACGACGCATCTCAAAATATTTTTTATTTTTGATATAAATGGGCGATTGACTGATTTTACCTTGAAAGAGGTCTATACCGGCCTTTAACGAGTTGTCCGCGACGGGGTCTTGGACAAAGGAGTTCTATGTTATCCAAATTATCAAAATCGACGATGTTGATGATGCTGCTTATCTTTTCGGCGGTAACGGCATGGAGTGAAGAGCTTCAACCAATTGTTTACAGCGGTTCCGGGCAATTGTGCAGTGTTTCATCGGATGGAAACAAAAATAAATGCTTGGATGTCGAATATTCCTCCCCTGCCTGGAATCCCAAAGGCAAGCAACTCGTTGCGGAGACCTTTCAAGATGAAAGTTCCCCTGGTCCGGCGACGCTCGTATTACTTGATAGCTATGGAAATGAGCTAAAGAATCTCGACCAATCAATAGGTTTTATGAGGCCCGTTTGGGGACCTGATGGCGGGCATATTTATGCCCTCAAGTATGATCTGGGACCGCGCTTGGGAAGATGGGATTCGGATGGGAAGAACTTTCAATTTGTCCCTATTCTGGGGGAGCTTGGCAAGCAGGGGAATTTTCAGATGCTTTCTTTCAGCCCTTCCGGAAATCGCGCAGCCCTGCTCAATTACAATTTTAACCAAATCATATTGGCTCACCTAAATGATAAGGCCTTCGTTACAGATAAAAAGCTCATAAAAGGGTTTAATTATGTAGCCGATTCCGTTTGGCTCGACGAGAGCCATTTGCTCTTTGTCGGTCAGGTGAAAGAAAATGGATCCTCTTACCTTTGGGAAATGAATGTCGATGATGGCTCAACCCAGAGGGTAGTCATTCCTAAACTTTCCCTCAGGGATTTTCTTGCCCTCTCACCGGACCGCAAATCGGTTGTTGTTTGTGCGACAAAGGATGGTGAAGAGTTAGCGTGGAGCCTATGGGAATTCACCTTGGGTTCATCCAAAGCCAAAAGACTTACAAGGGGTTCGGAAGATGTTGAAGCTACCTGGGGGAAATAAGGTGGAGTCGTAAAAGTTGTCCAAGACGGGGACCCGAAGTGAACATCAAACCGCTGATTTGGATGCCTGTTTAAGGGAGATAATATTTATGGGCAGAACCCTCCGACTTATTTTTCTATTAACGGGATTTACTGCCGTTTTTCTAACACAAGTCCGTGCGGATGATACTTATTTTGGCGGATATGGCGCCGATGTCTTTCCCTCGACCCGGACAAAGGTGCGGATGGTGTCCGAGATCGTGAATATGAAAAAAGTGGATCGGGATGTCTTCGCGACTTGCGATTTCACTTTCCTCAACCCGGGGGAGGACGCCGTCGTAACCATGGGTTTTCCAGCCGAGCCCCAGGAAGATGAAAGTGATGAACCGGTTAAAGTGGACTTGAGGAATGTCCTCATCCAGAAATTCACTGTTTTGGTGGATGGGGAAAAGCTCCCTTTTCAGATCAGGAAATGTAAAAACGAGGAAAACCTTAAAGACCTGAATTTTGACTACGCTTTTGTTTGGAAGGTCAAACTTCCCCATGATAAGCCGGTGCATCTCCACCACACCTACCAATATGGGATGAGCGGGAATAGCATGGGGCAATGGTGGATGAGCTATATCCTGAAATCAGGGGCACTTTGGGATGGGAATATTGGTTCGGCGCAGATCACCATCGACTTAAATGAGAATGTCGCACCAGGCTTTTTGAAGGTCGAACCCAAGGGTTACCATTATCAAAAGGGTGTCATTCAATGGACCTTCCAGGATTTCAAACCAAAACAGGATGTCAGGATCGAAATCAATAAAAGCTATCCTGCCCAAATGACCTTCCTGGAGATGTATGACAATGGAACTTTGGAAAAGGAAACATTATCGGAATTGCGGTTGATGAGAAATGAAATTTACGCAAGGCACGGCAAAATATTTAAATCAAAAGACTTGCAGGGTTATTTCTCGAACCAACCTTGGTACCAACCATACCCTTACTACACACCCGACATGCTTTCTGTCGATGAAAAATTTGCGATCGACCAAATTCAAAGAATGGAAAAATTAAAAGAAAACGAAAACGAAGAAATGGGTGCTTCGAAAGAAAGAACTGAATAATTCACTTGTCCACGACGGGGAGCCGTCATAGACAATCCATTTTATGTTAAAGAAATAATTTTTTGTCGTGACGGAGAAATTATGAAGCGAAGGTTTTTGAATGTTCTTTGCTTGGCATTAATTATTTATTTCAATCGTAACTTGTGTTTGGAAAAACTCAACGCCGAAGGAATCGCTCCCTACAGGACCACGTCGGTACGAATATCAAATACTAAGGCACAAAAATTAATCGAGAAGTGGTTTTTCGATCAACCGACGCTTCATGGTTTGATCGACAAAGGGCAAAAATTCCCTGTCAAAGAAGTAACTCCTAATGAAGTTTGGAAAGAGTTGAAAGGCCAGATTTTTGAAGTTGATGAGAAACAAAATATTCAGTTGAATGCCGGAGATGCTTTTTTTGTCAAAAATACAAAAGTTTATCACCTTGGCTTTAATATAAAGGAATATTGCATTGCGGATTTGAACAAGGATGGAATACTTGAACTGGTTTTTGTCCGGAGTATACCCGGGGACATATGCTTTGATGCGCAGTTAGGTGTGTTTTCAGAAGCCTTTTCAGGGTCAAAATTGATAGTCCAAAAATCAATTTATTCCTGTGGTGATTTCCACCTCAAGAAATTAAACAGACAGAGTGTTGAAGTCGATGTGAATGATTATGTTTCCTTTTCATTCAATAAAAAAACGGCCTTAGCTTTGGGACGAGTAGGCCTTTTGAACCACGATGGTCAAAAGGAGTGTGGTATAAATTTTTATGAACATCTTCCGCCGAAAACGATGGAAAAATTTTATTCGATCAAATAAAGGCCGGCCTTTTTCGGCCCATAACAGCTTGTCTACGACGGGGACCCGTCGTGGGCAAGGGAATCACAAAAGCTGATAAAAGGTTGAGAGCAAAAATGGATATTCGCGCGCATAATCGGGAAGCTTGGGATCGGGCGTTTGAGTGGGGCAACCCCTGGACGATACCCGTAGCGACCGAGGTGGTACAAAAGGCCCGCCGGGGAGAACTTCGAATATTTCTTACGCCAACTAAACCTGTTCCTAAGGAATGGTTTCCGCCTTTAACGGGTTTGAAAATTCTTGGTCTGGCCGCATCAGGTGGACAACAAGGCCCGCTACTCGCCGCCGCCGGAGCCCAGGTCACGGTTTTGGACAATTCCCCGGCCCAGTTGGAACGCGACCGCATGGTGGCCAAACGGGAGGGTTTGACACTGGAAACGGTCGAGGGAGATATGGCCGACCTTTCCTGCTTCAAGGATTCTTGCTTTGATTTAATCGTCCATCCCGTCTCCAACGTCTTCGTTCCTGATGTAAAGCCGGTTTGGCGGGAGGCGGTCAGGGTCTTGAAGACCGGAGAGGCGATACTTTCCGGCATGACAAATCCCGTTGTTTACCTTTTCGATCCTGAGGATATAAAGAAGGATGGGATACTGAAAGCAGTGCGCAAGCTCCCCTATTCAGACCTCAAAGACTTAAGCGAAGAAGCGAAAAAAGAAATCATCGACCGGAAGCTTGCTTTTGAATTCAGCCATACGCTTCAGGATTTGATCGGGGGTCAGCTCGAATCGGGTCTTAGCTTGGAAGGATTCTACGAGGACAACTACGAGAACAACGATTCCGAACCGCTTTCCAAACTTATGCCCTTGTTTTTCGCGACTAGATCGATAAAACAAAAGTAGGTTGTCCACGGCGGGGACCCGTCGTGGACAAGGAAACAGAAGGGTTGGTTTGATGAATACAAAATTAATATATATAAGTGTTTTAATCGCCGTGATTTTTGCTTTGCTTGTTTCGGTTGTCGAATGTAAAGAGAGCTCGAAAATTCTTGGTGCGGATACTCTGGGTGGATTTAGTTTAAATGGGATTTTGATGAAAGAAAAAGACTTCATCGAAAAATACGGCCGTGGAACCGAAGTCCTTGGCCTGAGTGATTCCCATGGTTTTAATGTTCCTGAGCAAAAATGTTTCGTCTATTTCATGAGCGATCAATATCCGAAACATGAGATTTGGACAATTTTTGTGAGCCAGGCGCCATATTGCGAATGCGCGAAAAAAGAATCCAAGATTAAATTCCAAAATTTCACAACAGCTGAAGGCGTGGGTTTGGGCGATTCCTATGAAAAAGTCATCTCTACTTATGGAAAACCAAATTTTCATGAAGAGGGTAAGGGGTATAATTGCGCGCTTTTAACCCTTTCCCCCACGAAATCGAAATTTGCGTGCGATGAAGTCATCGGATATCGTCAATCGAACGACGATCTTTTAATGTCGAATTTTTACCTGAAAGACAAAAAGATAATTGCCATAGAAGTATCCGATTCGGAATAAAAAGAGCGTGAAACAGATCATTTTCCTTGTCCATGTCGGGGACCGGGATTGGACAATCCAGGGAGGCGTTTGAAATGACTGAGGGTGAAAGGCTGGCTCAATTCTCGGAATTAGTTCGGGAATCCAGTTTGAAAAGGTTCGAGAAAGTGGCCCCGGCAGACCGAGATTGGCGTCCAGCCACCGACCAATTGAGCTTCGTGGACTTGTTAAAACATTTGATCGATGCTGATAAGTGGAATATGTCCATTCTTAAAAGCGAAAAGACCATTCCAAGAGCCGTTATCCGCCCAGGCGATGCGAAACCAGAAGATTGGGATCGATACATATCGGAACTAGAAATTTTGGGAGGATTGAAAGCGGAATTTCTTAGAAAAATGTCAGATAGCGTATTATCCCAAGAAGTAGAAGATTGGGAGAAGATGGGAAAAATCAGCAAATGGCTTATTCTTGTTAGAGGCGGCTTGGATCATGAAATTCATCACCGGGGATCGCTTCAAACAATGTTGAATTTGAAATACTCAAAGATTTGATTTTCACAAATAATGAAAATAGGGATCAGGCCAACATTATCCATTTTAAAAAGTGGAGAATGGTGGCCTGATCCCTATTTTCCAGTGGATGAATTGGAAGCGAACGTCACGCGGTAGTAAACGGCGTCTGTACCAGATATTGCCCGAAAAAACCTTTCATTTGCACCAGCCATCTTTTTCATGGAATAAAACCACTTTCTGGCGTCTATATCTATAGGGCGGGAACCATTCCGGCATGGCAGGCCCTTTTAGTAAAGGTGATATAATTCTTTTAGATCATTTATGGAGAGCGGGTTTATGAAGCGTTTCGCGTATGCCACTTTAACGATCTTAATGACCCTGGTCATGTGGGGCTGTCACTCCATTCCGACCTCTGGTCCCACCTTACCCCCGTTATCATCGGTTCCGACCACCACGACTACTCCTACCTTGACTCCTCAAGCCACGAACACATCCGTCCTCAATACCCCTTCGTTCACGGCTACGGCCACTTTGACCTCCACTGCGACGTTGACCAGCCCCCCTACCTTATCTTCGACGTTCACATCCACCGGCACGCCATCTTCGACATTCACATCCACCAATTCTTCCACGCCTACCCGAACTGTCACCAATACCCCAACCTTGACCCGCCCCCCTTCCATATCACCGACCTTTACCCCCACCAACTCCCCAATGTTCACAACTACCGCCGTCCCTTCCACCGGTACCGGCACCTTCACCTGGACGCCTACCCCCGGTTCCCCCACATCCACCCCCACCATCACCAATACCCCCGTGGATACCCCGACCCTCATCCCCTGCTCGAATAACACGACCCTGGGAAGTCTCTCCGCCACCGCAATGGTATATGGAAACAACCATTGGATGCGGTTATCCCAGTACGGCCTTTATTGGCAGTCCAACATCACCCAGATCAACGGCTATGTGGTGAACGGTTATGGCTCGACGGGGACCTTGATCATGTTGGTTTACGACGATCTGGGGGGAGCGCCCCATAACTTGGTCTATGCCTCCTCTCCCATTCCGGTCCCGCCCAATAGCAGCGTCACTTTGAGCTGTTCACCCAACCTGTCGGTCAACGCCGGAAATTACTGGGTGGGATATTCGGGGTCGAACGCCGATTATACGGATGTCGCCAGCGGCATGGACCAGACACCGGGCGCGGGTAATTTCATCGATTTTGAGAATGTGACCACCATTCCTTCCGTGGCACCCGCTTACACGGCTTCCAATGGTGACTGGAAGGGAAGTTATGCTTTGTCCGAAACCTGGGTGGTTTGTCACCAGCCCATCCCCAGCCCAACCCCAACAGTCACCATGAGCCCAACGCCAACCCTCACCTATACCGTGACGCCCACCGGGACCATACCCACCCTGACTTTTACTCCGACTCCAACGCCGACCTGAAGCGTAACCTCTTTTTAAACGGTCCTTCCACAAATCCGGTCACGGTGGATCTGACCCCTATTTTCCGTGAACATGCTTTGCTCAACAGTGACCCATTAAAAGATCCGCATCAACTTATACAACCAAATCGTCAAGTGCAGTCCGAAGTGATAGACCGAGTCAAAGATCCAAAGGACTCCGGTGAATTTCATGAAAACATCCTGAAACGGGTTCGCCTCCGGGTATTCATAACCCAGGGGCCTTGTTTTCAGGAAAGACCAGCCTATCAAAAATTCAAACACCCAGTTTCCAAGGTTTTGAAAGTCTCCCAGTAAGATTCGGGTTAAGGACCAGCTTTTAAAAATCGAATCGATCTGGGTCTGACTGAGATTCCAAAGATTGGAGGTGTTCAAAATAGAACCGGTCATATCCCACATGGAGAAGATCAAAAGAAAGATTTGGGCGGGCTTTCGGTAGTCTGGGTTGATAAAACCATGAAGAATGATCCCAAGGGTTACAAGCGATGGAAAGATATCCAGCAGGAACAAATGTAAGGGGGTATAGACTGTGGGATGGAGGGGATGGATTCTCAGGAAAATGCAAAAAAAAGCCAGGCCAAATCCCCAGAATAAAATGAAAGGGAAGGGGAGGGGTTTTTTAAAAGAATCGCTGTTCATAGATGACTCCTGTCTATATCAAGAGATTCGGCATAACCCTATTATTTTGAACTTTTTTTGGCCCGGCAACAGGTTAAATCGCGGATATTTCCTCAACAGACCAACAAGAAAAACGGGGTCAGGTCACCATTAACCATTTTTGGTATGAGCTGTGTGTCCACGACGGCTGTGTCCTAAAGTAGAGCCCGTTGGGAAGCACCTTAAAGCAGAGCCCGTTGGGCACGCTTTATGACACGGCACTTTAGGACAAGCCCTGTAGTGCTGTGCCCTATAGCGCCGTGCCATGAAGCGTGCGAAGCTCTGCTGCATGGTGCCGCCAGGCTCTGCTATAGGGACGGTCTACTACAGGGGGACCCATCGTGGACAAGCTTTGTTCAACAGTGAACCATCACAACATCCTCATCAGCTTATATAACAAGACCGCCAGATGCAGGCCGAACAGATAAACCGAGTCGATGATCCAAATGACCCCGGTGAATTTAATGAAAACATCCTGGAATGGGTTCACATCCGGGTATTCATAGCCCAGAGGCCTTTTTTTCAGGAAAGACCAGCCGATCAAAAAATCCAACACCCAGTTACCGAGGTTTTGAAGCTCTCCCTTGAGTATAGAACGGGGGATCGACCAGCTTTTCAACACCGCGAAGACCTGTTCTTGGCTGAGGTTCCAAAGGTCCAAGGTGTTCAGGATAGCGCCGGTCATATCCCACATGGAGAAGATCAAAAGAAAGATTTGGGCTGGCTTTCGGTAGGCGGGATTGGTAAATCCGTAAAGAATGGTCGCGAGGATCACGAACGAAGGAACGATATTCACCAGAAGCAAATATAAAGGGGTATAGACCGCGGGATGGAAGGGATGGATCTTCTCGAAAATATTGAAAAAGATCAGGCCGAAACCCAAGAATAAAACGAAAGGGAAGGGGAGGGGTTTTTTAAAAGAATCGCTGTTCATAGATGACTCCTGTCTATATCAAGAGATTCGGCATAACCCTATTATTTTGAACTTTTT
>Ga0326728_10026304_pt1 | contig 10315 bp, 5 predicted proteins | sample MB3enrmetagenome_FD_207602 | JGI IMG/M metagenome (GOLD analysis project Ga0326728, IMG submission 207602) | Lab enriched peat soil microbial communities from McLean, Ithaca, NY, United States - MB31MN | ecosystem: Environmental > Terrestrial > Soil > Wetlands > Peat | place: USA: New York... | reverse complement strand
ACAGTCTCAACGTGCGCCAGGTGGCTACCGGCAGTGACGTGCAGGTCCTGCCGCCGGACGAAGTGCACTTTCGTGGCCTGGCCTACTCGCCGGACGGGAACTATATCTATTTCACCCGCTCCGACAAGAGCAATCCTATCTACAGCTACCTTTGGCAGATGCCGGCGCTGGGAGGCACGCCGCGCCAGTTGGTACGCGATATCGATTCCCGCATTGCTTTTTCTCCGGACGGCGGGCAATTCGCCTTTCTCAGGGAAGTTCCCGACAAGGGTGAGGTGCACGTCCTGGTGGCAGGCGTGGAGGGAGGCGGCGAACGTATACTCGCTAGCCTCCCTGCGGCCGTGTTTTACGGGCCCGACTGGTCACCGGATGGGAAGACGGTTGCTGTCACGACCGACATGGGCACAAAGGTCCTGCACGGCGCGCTATCAATCATATCGGTTTCCGACGGGAGGGTGCGTGAGATCTACTCCTCGCAGTGGCTGGGGCCGGCTCGCTGGCTCGCACATGGGAGTGGCCTGCTCGTGTCAGTATGGGATCCTGCCCTGGGGTGGCGGGGCCAGATTTGGCAAATCGCCTTTCCCGGCGGAGAAGCACACCGATTTACCAACGACCTGACGGATTACCGGACCTCTGACGGCTTTATCCACGGGGCTTCTCTCGGCATGACGCGGGATCGGAAGACCCTGGCTACGATTGAGAGCACGACGGCCGCCGATCTCTGGGTGGCGCGCGCCGACGATGCCGCGCGCGCCCGCCAGATCACCACCGGGGCGCGAGCGAACAACGGTCTCGCCTGGCTCGCCAGCGGCGCGCTTGTTTATGCCGATTTCGACGGCGAATTGTTCAGCCTAAAGGAGGATGGCAGCAAGCGGGCGTTGTTGGTGCCGGGCCAGAACGCTAGCGAGCTCCCCTCAACTTGCGGAGATGGGCGCTTCATTGTCTTTCTCGCGTACCGGAACGAAAAGCTCAACGTGTGGCGAATGGAGGCCGATGGTTCCAATCCGGCCCAGTTGACTGACGAACCATTTGCCTACAACCCTGGGTGTTCACCTGATGGCAAGTCAGTGCTGTATACCCGCGCCAATGACACGACCGCGTGGCAAGTGCCTATTCAAGGCGGGACGCCCTCGCAGGTGGTGGTGCCGAACACGGCCGGCGGAGCACTCCGAATTTCTCCGGACGGTAAGCTGCTCGCCTATCTCGCCCTGCCCGCGACGATGTCGAGCCCTGCGGTCCTTACTGTGGTTCCTTTCGGTGGGGGGTCGCCATTGTATAGGTTCGATGTGCCCATGGGCGCGTTTGAGGTCCATTGGGCTCCCGATGGCCAGGCGCTCGACTACGCATTGACTCGCGGGGGGGCTTCCAATATCTGGCGGCAGGCGCTCGCCGGTGGCCCCCCAAAGCAGATCACCAATTTCAAATCCGACCGGATCTTCTTCTTTGCCTGGTCGCGCGACGGTAAGCAACTCGCCCTCGAGCGCGGCAATACGCCCAGCGACGTCGTCCTTATCAGCAATTTCCAATAGCTCATCCCCTGCCGTCGCCCGCCGCAAGGCCAACCCATAAAGGGGAGCTGGATTACTCCCGATCAACGGGCTAGTGTTTACCTATACCGCACCGCCGATTGCTGGCGAAATCCCCTTCCCACCACCAAACGCCCCCGAAGTCCGCTTCGAGGAAGTTTGCGGCGGTCGGCAATCGCTGGGATTGATCGCGAGTGACGCCGCAGTGTTTACGAATCCACTTGGCCGGTAAGTCGCCATACTGGACAAGTGCAAAGTCGGACCCGATCTGCCCCGGAAGCGCAGAGCAGGACTCTATTCGCAATGGGCCCGCGGCGCGTCCACGTCGCGCGGGACAAGGCAATTATCAGGAAGGCCTTGTAACGGCGGGGCTAAAGCCCCGCCCTTCGAGACCCGTGGTGAGGAATACGGGCTAGCCCCTGTTCCCTAATCCCCAGGCTATTATTCAGCCTTTACGCTTCACCCTTTACACGCTATTGTTTTCGTTCCCCGGGGGGAGTAGTATCTCCACAGCAATAGTCCGAACATGACCTTGTGAGACTCAGCTCCGCGTTCTTGGGATGCTGGAGCAGTAGTACGGGAGGGAACATGCGAACGGGCCGTCCTTCGTTCTCTTTGATTGCCGCATTCTGCACCATTCTATTGACCGGGGGCCATCCCGGCCTCCATTTTGCCAAAGAGAAGATCCCAGTGGTCAGTCCGGATGACTTGACCCTGCGCCTTTTCCAGCTTCTCGACAGTTCTTACGGCGGGAAGCTGTCGGAGTTTTACCTCGTCGGCGACGTTTACAATGACCCAAAGACTCCCGGTAAGGAACTCCAGCACGTTTTCAAAGCGGAATACGAAAAAGGCAGAGCCTTTGGGAGGTTCAGGCTTTACGTGCGAAGCGTGGACAAGCTCACTGCGGGCCAATTGAAGGATTACACCCCCCAACAGGTTTACGAATTCGGCGAAGAGGATTCGGAAAAATTCACAAAGACCGACCCCGGACCCTTCGGCAAGACTGGGGACATTTACTCGCAAGCCACAACGGAGGGCCCGCTCGCCACCGCCCCAATCACCGACGAGGTTCGAAAAGAATACGAAACCTACGTTGCACAGTGGCTCTTACCCGCACTTGGAAAGAAGTGATCGCACGCAGTAGTTTGGCATGTCGCCGATCAGCTAGGCGGATCCCACCTGTAGAAGCGCCCGCAGCGTAATACCCCTATTTCACACACGAACCTTCGCTGAAATCAAGAAGGGATGTTCGCCCCACGGCATGCAGGGCGTTGTATGCGATTGGGAATAGCCGCCACCAAAACGAGGCTCTCTGCGTCCTTCGTGCCTCTCAAGCTTTAACACGGAGCACACTGAGCCTCTCAGTGACCTCCGTGTTGAAGCTCTTCTGACCACGGAGGACACGGAGACACCACGCACAGCAGGAAAAATCTCCGCGGCGCAACTAGAAGATGAAAACTGGTGCTACAGCGGAGCCTGCAGTGCATCCGACTCCCGTTTTTCAAAACGAGGCTTTGGAGTGTACACTCATACCCAAGCGGGATGCCAAAATGGAAATCCGGGACTACACTCGGAACGACGGGTGGGCGAGGTGAGTTCGTGAGAGTTCTGCTGATCTCTGCAAACACCGAAACGATGAGCATGCCTGTTCTCCCTCTAGGGCTCGCCTGCGTGGCGGCCGCAACACGAAATGCCGGCAACGAGGTGGCCTTGCTCAACCTGATGTTTGAAGGAGACCCAATGTTGGGCATCAGGAACTCCATCCAGGACTTCCGCCCCGACGTCATCGGCATTTCGGTTCGAAACATCGATGACCAAAACCTGCCGCACCCTCAGTTTCTGCTTGCTCCGGTCGGGGAAATCATAGCGAGTTGCCGAAGCTTGTCCGGCGCTCCGATTATCCTTGGCGGCGCCGGTTACAGCATCTTCCCCGAGAGCGCGCTGCGTTATCTGGGCGCAGACATGGGAATTCAAGGCGAGGGAGAGGTTGTTTTCCCTCTCGTGGTGGATCGAATAGGCAAAGGTGCGCAAGTTTCGGACATTCCCGGGATTTGCCTGCCAGGTCAGGCTGCTCGGGTAGCCGATGTAGGGGCGGTTCGCGAACCGCCCCTACGTTACTTTGAAAGGAACCTGGACGCTCTGCCTCTCCCAGAGCCTGGTCTTTGGATTCCTGCCGGCGCTGACAACCGCAAGCTTTGGGTGCCGGTGCAGAGCCGGCGAGGTTGCCCGCTGGACTGCACCTTTTGTTCGACCAGCGCGATCGAGGGGAGATCGGTACGAAGACGTTCGCCCGACCGAATCGTGAAATGGCTGGCGGAACTGAGGGAGACGGGATGCCGAAACTTCAACTTTGTCGATAACACGTTCAACCTTCCGCCCACTTATGCCAAGGACCTTTGCCGCCAAGTGATCCAGGCGGAACTAGACCTTAGTCTATGGTGCATCATTTACCCAAAGTGGATCGATACGGAGCTTGTGGAACTCATGCGGCGAGCAGGATGCCGCCAGATCAGTTTTGGTTTCGAGAGCGGCTCTGACCACATGCTGCGCAGCCTCAACAAGCAGTTCAATAGACAAGAGGTGAGCGCAGTCTCAAAGATGTTCGCGGAGGCGGGAATAGAGCGGATGGGATTCCTGCTGTTGGGAGGCCCCGGGGAGACGATAGACAGCGTCGAGGAAAGCCTTTCGTTCGCCGATTCCTTGAATCTCGAGGGTTTGAAGATTACCGTCGGCCTGCGCATCTACCCGCAGACACCTCTGGCAAGAACCGCTCTCAGTGAAGGAGTCATAAGAGCTGACGAGGACCTGCTGTTGCCGCGGTTTTACTTGACGAGTGAGTTGAGGGATTGGCTCCCGGAACGGGTAGCTACCTACAAGACCTCACGCCCGTGGGTGAATTAGCGGAAATGATTGATTGACCTGCGCCCAATTTGGTAACCCAAGGCCGCTGCAGTTTGGTATTCTCTCTAATGTTCCGGACCTTTTGGGGAGAAGAACCACATGGCGAACGGGAAGCATGAGACCGTGAAGATGCCCTTGGTGGCATATCAGAACCACCGATTTCTGGAAAGCAGTGATGCTCGTACGTTGCGCATCCTCAGCGAATACCTGGAACCGCAGGCAAAACTGCGACGCGCCGGCATCCATCATACCGTTGTATTCTTCGGTTCGGCGCGAATCCGGCCGCGCGACGAAGCGCTTCAGAAACTTCAGGAACTGGAAAGCAAGGGGAAAGGTGGCGGCGCAGACGCCACTGCTGCGGAACTGAAGAAAGCGCGCATGGCCCTGCACATGTCCCAGTACTACGAGGACGCGCGCGAACTTTCACGCCTTGTAACGGCATGGGCGCTTTCCCTCCAGCATGACTCCCATTTCCTCGTGGTTTGTTCGGGCGGGGGGCCGGGGATTATGGAAGCCGCCAATCGCGGCGCTTCCCAGGCCGGTGGCAAGTCCATTGGGCTGAACATCAAGTTGCCCGTCGAACAATGGCCCAATCCTTACATCTCGCCCGATCTGTGCTTTCTGTTCCGATACTTCTTCATGCGCAAGCTGTGGTTTACCCAGCCGGCCAGAGCCCTCATTGCCTTCCCGGGCGGCTTCGGTACTGTGGACGAACTCTTCGAAATGCTCACCCTCCGGCAAACACATAAGATGGGTCATCGCGTAACCATCGTGCTCTACGGTTCTACCTTCTGGAAGCACGCCATCAACTTCGACTATTTCGTCGAGGCGGGGACCATTTCAGAAGAAGACCTGAAACTTATCCGCTTTGCCGATACTCCCCAGGAGGCATTCGATATTCTTAAGGACTACTTGACGCGCATCTTGAAAGTGAAGCCGGCCATCAAGTATCCATTCATATGATTTTGGATTTAGGATTGGGCACATAAGTAATCAGTAATCGGTTTTCAGTTGTCAGTTTCAACCAACGTCCGGTCCGCTTTCAGGTGACGCTTGCTCGTCTGGTTCCTGACTCCTGAATCCTGAATCCCCATTCAGCGCTATAATTCGCCATGGAGGCTACGATGCAATTCTTCAAAGAAAGCATGCTGGAACTGATTATTCAGACTTCCACTAACCTGCCCCCGGACGTGCGCCAGGCCATGGGGGAGGCGCTCAAGTCCGAAGAACCGCAAACGCAGGCGGGCCAAGCGCTGGCCATCATCGGCCAGAACATTGACATGGCGTACGAAGATGAAGGCGCCATTTGCCAGGACACGGGCATGCTCACCTTCGAAATCAAAACTCCTGTGGGCGTGAACCAGATTGTGATGAAGAAGCAGATCCAGGAGGCCATCGTCGAAGCCACCAAGCGGGGCAAGCTGCGGCCCAATTCGGTGGACTCGATCAGCGGCAAGAACAGCGGCAACAACCTTGGTCCCGGCACTCCTGTCATCCATTTCGAGCAGTGGGAAGAGCCGGAAATCGAAGTGCGCCTGATCCTCAAGGGTGGCGGCTGCGAGAACATGAACATCCAGTATTCGGTGCCCTGCACCCTCGAACATTTGGGCCGCGTCGACCGCGACCTGGAAGGCGTAAAGAAATGCCTCCTGCACGCCGTGTGGCAGGCGCAGGGACAGGGCTGCGCGCCCGGGGCCATCGGGGTCTGCATCGGCAGCGACCGCGCGATGGGCTACCACTTGGCGAAGCTGCAACTCTTTCGCCCGCTCGACGACGTGAACCCCGACCCTACACTGGCCAAGCTCGAGCAGGCAATCATGGACGAGGCCAATAAGATTGGGGTGGGCACAATGGGCTTTGGCGGCAGGGTCTCCTTGATTGGCTGCAAGATCACCGCCGCCAATCGGCTGCCCGCGAGCTTTTTCGTTTCTGTGGCCTACGATTGCTGGGCCTTCCGGCGGCTCGGCGTGCTGCTCGAGGCCGAGTCTGGCGCCGTCAAGCAGTGGCTCTACCGCGACCCCAAGCGCCCAGTCGAGCGACTAGTGGCGGGCGCCGGGTTCCAGGTGTCGGGCAGAGAAATTCGGCTGGAGGCTCCGCTGAGCGAGGAAAAAGTTCGCGCCCTCGAGGTCGGTGACGTGGTCTTAATTAATGGGCCGATGATCACCGGCCGCGACGCTGCTCACCATTACCTGCTGCACCACGACGCCCCCTGCGATCTGAACGGCGCCATCCTCTACCACTGCGGCCCGGTCATGATAAAAGAGGGAACAGCGCCCAATACGCACTGGCGCACCAATGCTGCTGGCCCTACGACCAGCATCCGCGAAGAACCTTACGAAGCCGACATCATCAAGCGCTTCGGCATCCGCGCCGTAATGGGCAAGGGCGGCATGGGCAAGAAGACCCTGGCAGGCCTCAAAGAATTCGGAGCCGTCTATCTCCACGCCATCGGCGGCGCCGCGCAATTCTACGCTCGCTGCCTGCCCAAGGTCCTCAACGTCTACTTGCTCGAGGAACTCGGCATCCCGGAAGCTATGTGGGTCTTCGAAGCCAAAGATTTCCCGGCCATCGTCACCATGGATTCGCACGGGAATTCCTTGCACGAAGACGTTGCAGCCGCGACCGGCGCGGAGTTGGCGAGGGTCGGTGGGGGAGACGGCGGAACAGAGTAGGCAGTAGGCACAAGGCAGTAGGCAGGAAAGAGCGGCGCGGGGAAGTTGCGCGCCAGGCGCGTGTTCCCGCTGAAAGCGGCAATCCAACTCTTTCTGATGCGAGGCGGAGGGGATTTCCATTTTTGCCACTCTTCTCATTTTTTTGAAGTGTTCTGTGCCCGCGGCGTAGTTTGACCCTTTTTTTTCAAGCTGTTAGAAGAGTTTTATGAACATATTGAAAAGCGTATGAATGTGCATTTTGACACATTTGTGACTTGCTCGCTTAATAGTACGCTACATAGATAGCCTCATAACGCGGAAAAGACAACTTCCTCGCCCCGACGAGTGAGGCTCAGCATTACAGGCATTGGGAAAAGAGAGCGGCAAAGAAAAACGGCGGAGACGCTTCGCCCCAGGCTAATCGTCTTCGGGCAGGGAGTCTTGATACTCGCCGATGACGTCGTGGGGTGGCGCAGAGCGCAGCGCTGCGGTCCGCAGGCAAGGCTGAAATCATGTCGCCCGATCGCTCTCAAAAAGCCTGGCGCTGCGATAGGTGCCGCTGCCCAGGAGTTGCAGACCGCGGGCAAGATGGCGCTTGTGCGTGAGCATGACCAGCGCTAATACGGCACGCTGAAGCGCAGCGCGGCCTGCGGCCGCAATCCAAAATTCCAGATTCAAGATTCAAGAAGCGAATCGGCGCACCAGTCGATAATCCATGGGTAGAAAAACCAGTGTTCGTGCGGTTTCTACGCATCGCTCAGAAAAAAGCTTGTTAAAAAAACAAGAATTTAAGAACTTGCATTGCAGAGCTGCGCTCTGCGCCGGGCAGCGGTAGTGCTGCGTTGCGCAAGTAAGTGAAACGCGCTGCCCGCACACTGTCATGCTGAGCGAAGCGAAGCATCCCCGCAGTTCGCTAAAGAAAACGACCGCAGAGACCCTTCGCTGCGCTCAGGGTGACAGACCATCGAATGTTTCACTTTCTTCAGTAACACGCCACTAGCAGGCTACTTTGAATTCCCGCGACTAAACAAGTCTGCAATAGCAGTAAAGAAACTGCTGGGTAGTCCCGAACGGGGTTTTATGCAATTCCTCGGAGCTTTCGACAAGCTTAAACCGCCTGCCAAACTCACCGTGCAGGGAGTCGGCGTCATACCGCACTACATCAAGTCCACTGCATTTAGCAGGGCCTTGGGGTCCGAACGTGCTCACAATCACATGGCCGCCGGGCCTCACTGCTCGCACGGCAAGCCGGACATAAGCCCTTCGTTGTTCCGGTGCGATTAGGAAGTGAAACACGGCGCGATCATGCCACACGTCGAAGTAATGGGCAGGCAAGTCCGCCTGCGTGACATCAGCGCAAATCCAATGAATGCGTCGCCCGGCTTCCCCGAGCCTTGCTTTCGTTACATCCAGGGCAGTCTGCGAGACATCCAGGATTGTCAGGTTCTGGTATCCATGCGCGAGAAGATCATCCACTAACGTTGATTCTCCACCACCAATATCGATGATGCAAGCTGTACGGTCGGGCGAAGCCGATTCGATCAACGCGAGCGAGCGCGCCAGATGCGGAGCATACCAACTCACGGCATCGGGAGCTTTTGTCCTGTAAATCTTTTCCCAATGAGAGCCTGTATCCATGGGGCTATTTTATCACCTAGGCCGATTTTTATCCCCCTGCGGGGTGGCGCAGAGCCCAACTCTGCGGTCCGCGGGCAAGGCTGAAATCATGCCGGCCGATCACTCTCAAAAAGCTTGGCGCGGCGCTAGTGTAGTGTCCAGGAATTGGCTGGACAACGCGCCTTCTCGTAGCGCCGGTATCCTGCCGGCACATGCCACCGGGACGGTGGCGCTACATTGTCCACCTAGTTAGTGGACACTACACTAGTGTCCTGAGTCAGGAGTTGGCTTACAAAGCCTTTCTCATGTGGGCGGTCTTTTCGGAGCCCCGTTAGGGGCGGAAGGTTGTAGCCCAGGGCGCAAGCCCTGGGGGAAGGAGCCCTCACCCCGTCCGCCGCGGCGGACACCCCTCTCCCGCCCGAGCGGGAGAGGGGACGGGGGTGAGGGAGGGCTCGCCGACCCACGGCTTGCGCCGTGGGCTACATTCTTTCGCCCGTCAGCTGACGGGCTGACTTATTCAAAGAACTTCTGATTCTGGACACTAGGTGCTGCTGCCCAGGAGTTGCAGTCCGCGCGCAAAATGGCGTTTGTGGGCGGGCATGACCAGCGCTAGTACAGCACGCTAAAGCGCAGAGTTGCGCTTTGCGCCAGTCCGCGGCACAAGATGGACTGCTACGTGGCGAGCCAGAAGGGGTTATGACCTCACCGGACGCAAAGGCGACTTTCAGACTAAATCCTGAGACGGGACCGCAAGCGTACCTCCGCCGCGGTTTTTGAATCCCACGCCTTACATCGAGACGAAGCGATTGTCAATGGCTCTCTGGAGCGTCTTCGCAAACGTTTCCCAGGAGCAGCCGATACTCCCCGTTGCGGATTCACAACCCGCGACCGTAACATCTTCCTTCGCGGGCGGCGCTGCCATCGTGAGTGGAGTCGCGCTTCGCATCTGTTGCAGTGTCTGCGCAAGATACTGCGTGCGCACGAAGTACTGTGCTGTGCCGGGCCGCTGCCACAGCGAAAAGATGAGTGCGCCTCCGGGCGGCGTGTCGTCCGGCTGATACCCCGGCAAGTGCCAGGAAAGGCCGAGCATGCCGGAGAGATTCGACAGGTTTGTATCGTGGCCCACCAAGATCAAGACTGCGGCTCCCGGAGGGCCCAGCGCTCCCGGCACCGCCTTCCCGGTTGCCGCCTGCTCCATCGACAGCAAAACATGATCCAGAAGGTTGGAACCCCTCGCCCGAGCGATATAGGGGGTGCGCCGCGTTAGATCCGCAAACGCCACATGCAGTTCGAGAACACGGAAGAGGATATCCACGTCGAGGCGGCCCCAGCCGAGATCTTTGCCTTGCATCCCATCAGTGTATTCGAGCAACAGATTCTCACTGAGGGTCGAGGCTAAGCTCAACTGTTCATTGAGCCGAACGGACCTTCCGGTTGCAGTAACGCTGATCTCTTCCGGAGGTTCGATCAGTTTCTTCGGCGCGCTTCCTCCTCCCGCCAACACAAACTGAAGTGCCTCGAAAGCGGCTCGATGCAAATCCAGGAAGTGTCTTGGATTATCCCCCAGACGCTCCCGCACAGCCTTTGCGGCGATTTCCCAATCCGGCTTGGCGACGCCGG
>Ga0326728_10026303_pt1 | contig 10316 bp, 8 predicted proteins | sample MB3enrmetagenome_FD_207602 | JGI IMG/M metagenome (GOLD analysis project Ga0326728, IMG submission 207602) | Lab enriched peat soil microbial communities from McLean, Ithaca, NY, United States - MB31MN | ecosystem: Environmental > Terrestrial > Soil > Wetlands > Peat | place: USA: New York... | reverse complement strand
AAAGGATTGTCGATGCAAATTATGGCTTTGCCCATTCCCCTGGCGGTGGGCATTATGATAGTCAGGATGCCAGGAACATATCACCGGCCCGGAGGGCCGGAAATTACCAATACTGCCAATGAAATCAACACACTCCGATAGGTTTTGGACGAGGGGCCCAAAGGCCTTTACGCTCATTGAACTGCTGGTGGTCATCGCGATCATCGCGATACTGGCATCACTGTTGCTGCCGGCGCTGGCCCGGTCCAAGGAAGAGGCGCAGGGAAGCCAGTGCATCAGCAACCTCAAACAGTTGACTGTGGGAGCCATCGGCATGTACACAAGTGACAACCGGAACTATATGGTGCCCAATGGCGATGAGGCCTATCAGCCGTCACTTGCCAATCTTACCGTTGATCCGCAGTGGTGTCCGGGCCGGGAAGATGAAGCGATTGAGTCGAGCAATGTTTTTATCAAGGCGGGACTAATTTTTCCATATGCCAAAAATCTCGCCGTGTATGTATGTCCGGCGGACCATACGACGGTTTATCAGTCGCATCTGCCCAAGACGCGCAGCATGTCCATGAACGGCTGGATGAGTCCGGCACCGCCGAGCCAGTCGGACATGGGCAGCACGAGGAACTGCCACATGTATTTCAAAGAAACGGATTTGAACCTCGGGGGTCCCGCCAATCTCTGGCTCCTGATGGACGAGAATCCGTATAGCATTAACGACGGATTCATGCTCATCAACCCGAACGATGGAGGCTGGGTTGATTGGCCGGCGGTTTACCACAATAACGCCAATGGCATCTCCTTTTGCGATGGCCACGCGGTGATTCACAAGTGGACCGACCCCAAGGTGTTGCACAATACTACGGAAAACCCAAGCAGCGGCGCAGCCACTCCGGCCACTCCAGGCTACCCGGACTACGCGTGGCTCTGTAGAATAAGCACGGCTACGAACATCGTCGAGTACTGAGCCGCCGCGACTGGGTGGCAGTTCTTATCGGCCGTCACTGATTAGCCTTGGACCATTTTAGATTCCAAGAGCCGTTGATGTCATCGAGCAGGGATTGGCTGGTGATGTCGGCCAGGCTTTGATAAAACCAAAGGTTGCGGCCCCCGGCGTCCCAAGTCGTGAACTGGTACATCGTCTGGACTTTGCAGAACTTTGCCGAACAATCCACGAACACTTCATTCCCGCCCTCCGGATAGCGGGTATTGCCCTCGCGATGCTGTGGTATGTACTTGCAGGCTCCCTGGGCAAGCGGGGGAAGGTCCGTGTCGGGGCTGCCCCAAACGCCGCCTATTTTCATAGTTAGATCCGCCGCCATGCACCAAAACGGATAAGACTTGCTGAGCTTGACCGGACTGTGCGTCCCCGGGATTGTGCCGGTGGGAGGCGTCCAGCTTGAGAAGCCGCCGAAGTACTGATAGCCAATGATCCATTGGTCGTTGCCCGGGTCGGGATAGGGCAGGCCAACGATGTTGGGACACGACCAAACACTGTTCACATTGGTAGTGAGGGGGATCCCGGCCCCTTTGATCGCGTTGGTGTTTGGCGCCCAGATGGCGAATTGCACGAATGGCGCGGTGGGCGGATTGTCGTTACTGTCGGGCTTGGCCGGCGCCAGGGTATCGAGGTTGTCCTGGGCGTACATCGTCATGCCGACGGCCAGTTGGCGCAAATTGTTCATGCACTTGGTGCGCTGGGAGCGTTCCTTGGCGCTGGCCAGGGCTGGCAGCAGTATTGCCGCGAGAATAGCGATAATGGCAATGACTACGAGAAGTTCAATTAGAGTGAAAGCCGAGCGGTTGTAATGGGCTTTGTTCATGTTGTGAACAATACCCGCCGGAGAACGGCAAGTCAAGATCGGCAACGCCCATTTTCTGAATCCTGATCGCAAGGGACTCAAGTTTTTTTCCCAATTGCCGATAGCTCGACTGTCCAGTGCATCGACATGATGATACGCAACCACTCGGCGGGATCGCGGCCGCATTACCTATGACGGCAAAGGAAGCAATTTCCCAGATCAAGGAACTGCCCGTCGTCTCGGCAACGGCGCGCAAGCTGGTGAGCCTTCTCAACCAGCCGGACACCCCGCGCACTGACCTGATAAAAACGCTGCGTTGCGATAACGTGCTCACCGCCAAAGTCTTGCGCCTCTGCAATTCCGCCGACGCCGGATTGCGCCATCCGGTCACATCCATCGACCAAGCCGTTCTGCTCCTGGGTGACACCGCCCTGTTCCGCATGGTTTGCACCATTGGCTTTGGCGCCCCGATGAACCACGGCGTGCCCGGTTACGATGTGGAGGCCAATGGACTATGGGGCCACTCCCTGAGCACCGGCATGGCCGCGGAGTACATCGGCCAGAGGGAATCCTTTGGCGATTTCCAACCCTCCGTCGCTTTCACGGCGGGGTTGTTGCACGACATCGGCAAACTGATTCTGAACCAAATCCATACCCCTAAAACGCGCACCGACATCCGCAACAGAATCGCCCTCGAATCGCTCTCACGCGTGGAGGCCGAGAGGTCTGTCCTGGGCGTCGATCACGCCGAAGTCGGGGCCTGTTTGCTGCAAAAGTGGGGGTTGCCCGAAGTCATTATCGAAGCCGTTGCCAATCATCATTCGCCGGTCGGCCAGCCGGCCATCCAGCTTTCCGCCGTGGTTTATCTGGCCAATTGCGCGGCGCATATTTGCGCCTCGGCGCCCGGATCCGACGCCCACGCCGGGCGACTGACCAAGTCGGCCTCCAACCTGCTGGGCATCGAGGTTGAGAAGGTCGAGCAGATTCTCCTGGGCGCGCATGAAGCCATGAAGGCCGCCGACCCATTCTTGTGCGTCGCCTGACGAGGTCGGATTCAGTGTCAGTGCGCCCTTGACAGGCTCCCGCCCCTCCCTTTAGAGTTTCGGCTCTTTCAGGCATGAGCCGTTTTACACAATGAATAAAGGCAGAATCGTTCAGGTCATCGGGCCGGTTGTCGATATCGAGTTTCCCGACAGCATCCCGTCCATTTACAACGCTGTGACGGTCGATTTCGATGTTCCCGGCATGGGGAAAACCAAGCTGACCCTCGAAGTCCAGCAGCATTTGGGTGATAATTGGGTCCGCTCCGTGGCCATGTCCAGCACCGAGGGCCTCAAGCGCGGCCTGGAAGTTGTGGACACCGGCGCCTGCATATCCATGCCCGTCGGCCCCGGCGTCATGGGGCGGGTTTTCGATGTCACCGGCAATCCGGTCGATGAACGCGGACCGGTCACGGCCGAGAAGTATTACCCGATTCATCGGCTCGCCCCGCCGCTGGTCGATCAATCCACCTCGCCCCAGGTGTTGACGACCGGCATCAAGGTCATTGATCTTATATGCCCGTTTTTGAAGGGGGGAAAAGTGGGGGCCTTCGGGGGCGCCGGCGTCGGCAAGACGGTCGTCATCATGGAATTGATCAATAACATCGCCAAGCTTCATGGCGGCGTGTCGGTCTTCGCGGGCGTGGGCGAGCGCACGCGCGAGGGCAACGACCTGTATCATGAAATGTCCGAGGCTGACGTCATCAAACAGAAAAACCTGGGCGAATCCAAAATCGCGCTCGTGTATGGGCAGATGAACGAGCCGCCGGGAGCCCGGTTGCGCGTGGCATTGTCCGGCCTGGCGATCACCGAGTATTTCCGGGACGAAAAGAACCAGGACGTGCTGTTGTTCATCGACAACATATTTCGCTTTTCGCAGGCCGGCTCGGAGGTATCGGCGTTGCTCGGCCGCACGCCCAGCGCCGTCGGTTACCAGCCGACCCTGGCGGCGGAAATGGGCGATTTGCAGGAACGCATCACCTCGACCAAGAAAGGCTCCATCACCTCCTTCCAGGCGGTTTATGTGCCGGCGGACGACTTGACGGATCCGGCGCCGGCGACGACTTTCGCGCACCTGGACGCGACCATCGTGCTGGAGCGCTCAATCGCCGAGTTGGGCATTTTTCCGGCCGTCGATCCGCTGGCGTCCAACTCCCGGGCATTGACGCCGGAGATTGTCGGCCAGGAACATTACGACGTTGCGCGCGGGGTGCAGAAGGTGCTGCAGCGATACAAGGATTTGCAGGACATCATCGCCATTTTGGGCATGGACGAATTGTCGCCCGACGACAAGCTGACGGTTTACCGCGCCCGCAAGATTCAGCGTTTCCTCAGCCAGCCGTTCACCGTCGCCGCGGTGTTTACGGGCCGGGAAGGCAAGCAGGTGCCCGTGGCTGAGACGGTGCGGGGCTTCAAGGAGATTCTGGAAGGCAAACACGACGAGGCGCCCGAAGGGAATTTCTACATGAAGGGCGGCATCGACGAAATCAAAGAGGGCTAGATGGCCAACACGCTCCTGCTTGAAATCGTCACGCCCGAAGCCCGGACTTTTTCCGACCAGGTCGATATGGTCACGCTGCCGGGAGTGGAAGGGGAAATGGGCGTCTATCCCAATCACGTCCCCTTGATGACCCAGCTTGTGCCCGGCGAAATTGTCGTCCTCAAGGACGGCCAGGAAATTTATCTCGCCGTCGGCGACGGCTTTGTCGAAATCACCGGCGACCACGTCGCCGTCTTGACCGACATGGCCATTCCGGCCGACCAAATCGACGAAGCCAAAGCCGAGGAAGCGCGCCGCAAGGCCGAGGCGCGTCTGGCCGAACACCTGGACGACGAGGAGTCGGCGGCCGTCCACGCGGCGCTGGCCAACTCGCTGGCCCAGATCAATGTCAAACGCCGCCGGCGGCACCACCATTGATGCTCCGGGCGTCGCTCACGCGATGAATCGCATCGAAGAACGGCTGGCGCGGCTGTGCAAGGAAGGACAAAAGGGATTGATTGTCTATATCGGCGCCGGGGACCCCGATCTGGAGGCCACCCGCCGTCTGGCGCTTGCGTTCGATAAAGTCGGGGTTGACATCTTGGAGTTGGGCGTGCCATTCAGCGATCCGCTGGCCGACGGCCCGGTCAACCAGTTGGCGGCGCAGCGCGGCTTGGAGTCCGGCACGACGCCGGCCAGGGTGCTCGAAACTGTCGCCGCCATCCGCCGCGATTCGCCAATCCCCATTGTCCTTTACATCTACTTCAACCTCCTGCACCGCCGCGGGCTGGAGAAGTTCATCCAGGATGCCGCCGCCGCAGGGGTGGACGGTTTGCTGGCGCTGGACCTGCCGCCGGAGGAATCCGGTAATTACGAAACCCTCATGGCCCGGTCCGGCCTGTGCGCGATTTATCTGGTCGCCCCGACGACGCCCGATTCCCGCATCGCACTGATCGCCCGTCGCGGGAGCGGCTTTATTTATTACGTTTCGCGCGAAGGGGTAACGGGCATGCAGAAAACGGTATCCGAGACGATTGGCGAAATGACGGCCAAAATCCGGGCTTGCACAGACTTGCCGGTCGCCGTCGGTTTTGGCATCTCCACGCCCGATCAGGCCCGGCGCGTGGCGGAGAAGGCCGACGCCGTGGTGGTGGGCAGCGCCATTGTCAATCAGATCGCCGCCTGCGGCCGGAGCGCGGACCTGGTCGAGCGCGTAGCCGCCTTCACCGCCGGACTGGCAAAAGCTGTCAAAGAGAAGCGAGAATGAAACCATCCTTATGAAAAAGACCGCGCAAAACAGCAACCATTTTGTCATCATCATGGCGGGGGGACGGGGCGAGCGTTTCTGGCCGGTCAGCCGCGAAAAAACGCCCAAGCAACTGGTCACCCTTTTGGGCGGACGCTCGTTCCTGCAACAGGCCGTCGAGCGCGTCCTGCCGTTGGTGCCGCTGAAGAATGTCCTGGTCATCACCAACGCCGTTCAGGCGCCGGAAGTCCGGCGGCAGTTGCCCAAATTGCCGCGGGAAAACGTCGTCGGGGAACCGGTCGGTCGGGACACTTGCGCCGCCGTCACGTTGGGCGCGGCCATCGTCGGTCAGCGCTCCACCAGCGCGGTCATGGCTGTTATTCCAGCCGATCACGTGATTCCTGAGGAGAAGAAATTCCAACAAGTGCTGGGCGATTCGTTCGATCTGGCCGCGCGCGGCCAGGTGATCGTCACCATCGGCATCAAGCCTTCGGAGCCTGCGACCGGTTATGGCTACATCCGCGTGGGCAACCTCCTGCCGCCGCCCCAAGGGGTGAAGCCGTATAAGACAGCGTTTTTCAAAGCGGAACAATTCGTCGAGAAACCGGACCTCAACCGGGCGCTGGAGTACATCAAAAGCGGCCAGTACCGATGGAATGCCGGCATGTTCATCTGGTCGTTTGTCACCATCACCCAGGGTTTGGAGAAGCACCAGCCGGAACTGGCCGCCGCCTGCCGGCGATGGTTCAAGGCGGCCGGAACCCCCCGGCTGGAAAAGGTCCTTGCCAGGGAATACCCGGAGATCAAAAAAATCTCCATCGATTACGCTCTCATGGAGCACGCCCAAAACGTTGTCGTGGCCGACGGCGCCTTTGCCTGGGACGACGTCGGCTCCTGGACGGCGCTGGCGCGGCATTTAAAGGCGGATCCGGAGGGCAACTGCGCGGTCGCCGATTTCATTCACGTCGATGGGGCGCGCAACATAATCTTTGACGCGCGGACGAAAGGCCGGACGCCGATCGCGGTGGTGGGCCTGCGTGACGCGATCCTGGTGCAAACCGACGATGCCGTTTTACTGGCCCACAAAAGCCAGGCGCAAAAGGTCAAGGACCTGGTCAAGAAACTGGCGGAAAGCAAAGAGTACAAGAAGCTCGTGTAGCCAGAGGGGGGGTGCTTCTCAAGCAAGATGGGCGCTGTGTCGCCGTATGGAGGGTATAAAACTGGATTGGCGGACACTGGCACTAAAGCGGCTGGCGAAAACCGGCACGGGTGGGCAAAAAGCGACAGGGGATTTTGTCGGTCTGCCGCATCAGCAGGCGTGTTCGGCGTGAGTTGAGAGGGACGCTGGATCAAAGCGTGAAATTTCGCCCGTGTGGCACTGGGGTTGCTAACCACGGAGCCGACGTGCGGGCGAATATTTACATGGCGCGCACGTCAGAATAGCGGAGGAACCGAGCAAGGAAAAGCAGACGGCGTGGAAGCAATTCCACGCCGTCAATGTTTATCCTGTGGCTGCACGGCGAAGAGTTTCCAAGTTCAGTTGCCAAACCGGAGGCAATGTTGTCGGGGTGCTCATCCGGGAAGACATATTCATCGACGGGCCTTCGAGGGTCGGAGTCCTGTTGAATTTCATGCATTTGCACAAAGCGAAGAAAAAACATGAATTCAACCAAAGGGCAGCCGTCAAAGATTTGTTGTGTCCATTGAGAACGAGCAGGCGCGAGCGGCGGACACAAGAAAGCCATGAATTGAACCGAACAAAGTGCAACGAATGGAAAAACCTTCTTCCAGTGCCTTGAACGGCAGCCGATTGGCGTTTCTGCTGTTCTTGTGCGCGGCAGTGGCGGCGCCGGCCTTGCGTGGAGAAGAGTTGACCGTTACAAAAGGCTCCAGCGCCAAAATCGCCGTGCCCGACGGCATCCGCAAGCTGATCATTGGAAGCGAGACAATTATAGCCGCGGGTCCGCAGGAGGACGGGCATGCGGCGCTTCTGGTAGGGCTGGCCGAAGGTTCCAGCGATCTGCGCATCGAGCGGCTCAAAGGGCCGGATTTGGTCTATAAAGTGGCCGTGCGATCCGATCCGCCGGGACCGGTGGACCAGGTCAAGGACTTGTTATCGGACGTGCGCGGCCTGGAAATCAAGACGGTGGGCGGCAAAATTGTGTTTCAGGGGAATATCGAGTCGCAAGCCGACTTGGATAAAATGAAAAAGGTCGAGGCAGCTTACCCCGGGGCGATCATAGATTTGTCCACGTTGGCCCAACCGGAAGTGCCCCCGGCGGTCAAAAGCCTGATTCTCAAAGACCTGCATAACATGGGACTGGATATGGTGAGCGTGCAACTGGCCGGCGACACGGTGATTCTGGACGGGGTGGTGTACAGCGCGGCCGACATGGCGGCCGCGGTTGCGACAGCCAAGATGCGCGTGCCCAACGTCAAGAGCCTGATACGGGTGGAGGACGTGATGATCGAGACGGACTTGCAATTTGTGGAAGTGGACCAGGACGCGCTTTCCTCCTTCGGACAGAACCTTTTCGACAACAATATCGTGCTCAGTCCGACCGCTTCGATGGCGAACACCGGGCGGCCCAGCCTCAATCTGTCCGCCACGGCCACATACAAGATCAACGCGGCGCTGACGGCGGCGAACTGCAAGAGCATTTACCAGGAGCACATCAGCGGCGCCAGCGGCCAGGAAGTCAACTTCAAGCAGGGGCGCACCATCTATGCCGCCGGATTGGCGCCGGTGCCTTACGGGGTCATCATCAAAGTCAAACCGACCCTTCAGGGAAGGGATGCGGTTGTGACCGACTTGTCGGTGGAAGTGAGCACGGCGGTGGGCGCCCCAGGCAACGTGACGACGTCGGAATTCAAGACCAGCTCGGCAATCCTGTCGAAAGTGGGGCAGACGGTGGTGCTGTCCGGCTTCGCGCACGCACTGTGCTCGGCCAACAGCGACAAAACGCCCGTGGTGGGGGACATTCCGTTGTTGAACCTGTTGTTCGCAGGCAAATCCAAGTCCAAGTTGCACAAGGAGGCTGTCTTATTGTTGACTACACGGCCGTGTTTCCCCGAACCGGCCACCGGGCCGGCCTTCAGCGCGCAGAGCAGGACCCTCCTCAACGACGTCCAGTCGAAATAACGCGGCGGAGCCTCGGCGGGCGGCAACCGACGCCAATTCCTCAGGATTCAGGCGCGCGGGGAAAAGCGCGAAAGACACTTCACAGCGGAGCCGGGCAGTGGTAGGAGTAGAAGAGACGCGCTTGGGAACGCACGACATGGAAATCAAGACCATTAAAACACTGCTCATCGAAGACAACCTCGATGATGTCACAATCCTGCGGATGGTCCTGCAAAAGGTATCAGGGACTCACTTTCGCCTCGATACGGCCGGCAGCCTGGCGGAAGGCCTGAGTCGGCTGAAAGAAGGGGGGATTGATGTCATCCTGCTGGATTTGTCGCTGCCCGACAGCTTCGGGATGGAGACCTTCGGCAAGGTCAAAGCGCAGGCCCGTGAAATTCCGATCATCGTCCTCAGCGGCATCGACGACGAGACACTGGCGGTCAACGCCGTTCATGCGGGGGCGGAGGACTATTTGGTTAAAGGGCGGGCGGACAGCCAGCTCATTACCCGCGCCATCATTTACGCGCTGGAGCGGACCGAATCGCGCAGAGCGCTGCTGAAGGCGGAGCAGAAATACCGCGGCATCTTCGAGAACTCCATCAACGGCATCTTCCAGACCACGCCCGAAGGAACCTACCTGGATGTCAACCCTGCCTTGATCCGGATGTATGGCGACAGCAGCCGGGAGGAGATGATGGCGCGGATCAGCGACATCGGCCGGCTGCTTTACGTGGACCCAAACCGCCGGGCCGAATTCGTCAAGCTCGTGCAAGAGCGCGGGGTGGTACGCGATTTCGAGTCGCAGATTTACCGCAAGGACGGATCCATCATCTGGATTGCCGAAAGCGCCCGGGCGGTGCGCGACGGGGATGGAAAAGTCCTTTATTACGAGGGGATGGTCGAGGACATCACCGTGCGCAAGGAAGCGGAGGAAAAAGTGCGCTTTTCGGAGATGCGCTTCCGCTCGATATGGCAAAAGTCCTTTGACGGCATGCGGCTGACCGACGAGCACGGCGTCATCATCGCCGTCAATCCGTCCTTCTGCCAGATTGTGGGGCTGCCAGAGGAGGAGTTGGTCGGCCATCCCTATACGGCAATCTATGCCGACACGGAGGATTTGGCCGAGATGATGCGCAAGTATCAGCGGCGGTTTGCCGAGAAAAGAATTGAAAGTCAGCTCGAGCGCCACGTCTGCTTCCGGTCCGGCAAGAGCGTCGATATCGAACTGTCCAATTCCTTTATCGAGATGGAGGAGGGGCGCTCGCTGCTTTTGAGCGTGGTTCGCGACGTGACCGTGCGCAAGCAGGCCGAGGAACACGTGCGCCAGATCAACGCCGAGCTGGCCCGCAGCCAGAGCGAGCTGCGCAAAAAGAATGAAATTCTCGAAGACGACCTCAAGATGGCGCGGGACATCCAACAGGCCATTTTGCCACAGCAGTACCCGACCTTTCCGCCCGGAACAGCCGAGGAGAACAGCCTCCTTCACTTCTGCCACCGCTATCATCCCACAGGACAGGTCGGGGGCGATTTTTTCAATGTGCTGGCGCTGTCGGAAACCCAGGCCGGCCTTTTTATTTGCGACGTCATGGGGCACGGGGTGCGCTCGGCCCTGGTCACGGCCATGGTGCGC
>Ga0326728_10026302_pt1 | contig 10316 bp, 8 predicted proteins | sample MB3enrmetagenome_FD_207602 | JGI IMG/M metagenome (GOLD analysis project Ga0326728, IMG submission 207602) | Lab enriched peat soil microbial communities from McLean, Ithaca, NY, United States - MB31MN | ecosystem: Environmental > Terrestrial > Soil > Wetlands > Peat | place: USA: New York... | reverse complement strand
CGCATGATGCGGATCGCGCCGCGGCGGCGGCCATCATCGATGCCGTGCGCAAGTCGGGCCGCACGATCCTGACCGAGTACGAATCGAAGAAACTGCTGGAAGCTTACCGTATTCCGACGGTCCGCACCGAAATCGCGCGCAGCGAAGAGGCCGCGGTAAAACTGGCGGACGAGATCGGCTACCCCGTGGTCCTGAAGCTGTATTCGGAGACCATCACCCATAAGACCGACGTGGGCGGCGTGCAGTTGAACCTGCGCGATGCCCAGGCGGTGCGCGGCGCATATCAGGCCATAGCGTCCGCGGTCGCGGAAAAAGTGGGCAAGGAACATTTCCTGGGCGTCACCGTCCAGCCCATGGCCAAACTCGATGGTTACGAAGTGATCATCGGTTCCAGCATCGATCCGCAGTTTGGCCCCGTACTGTTGTTCGGCTCGGGCGGACAACTCGTGGAAGTCTATAAGGACCGGGCCCTGGCGCTGCCTCCGCTGAACAGCACGCTGGCTCGCCGCATGATGGAAGGCACCAAGATTTATAAGGCTCTGAAGGGCGTGCGCGGGCGCAAACCGGTGGATATGGAGTCCTTGCAGGCGCTTCTGGTGGCGTTCAGCCAGTTGGTGGTGGAGCAGCCCTGGATCAGGGAGATCGATATTAATCCCCTGCTGGCATCTTCCGACCGCCTGCTGGCGCTCGATGCCCGGGTGGTCATCTTCGAAAAGGATACGAAAGCGGAGGATTTGCCTAAGCCGGCCATTCGTCCGTATCCGACGGCGTATATCAGCCAGATGACGACGAAGGAGGGCATGCATCTCAATATTCGCCCCATCCGTCCGGAAGACGAGCCGCTCATGGTCAAGTTCCACGAGCATCTTTCCGACCGTAGCGTGTACCTGCGCTACTTCCAGCCCATGCAACTCAGCCAGCGGACCACCCATGAACGTCTGACGCGTATTTGCTTCATCGATTACGATCGCGAACTGGCGCTGGTGGCCGAGCGCACCGAACCGGGAACGAATCAGTCGGAGATCCTGGCGGTGGCGCGGCTGAGCCGGATGCACGGCACCGACACCGCGGAACTCACCTTCATCATCAAGGACGAGTTCCAGCATAAGGGCATTGGCTCCGAGCTCCTGCGCCGGGTCGTCGAAGTCGCCCGCCAGGAGAAGCTGAGCAAACTGGTGGCGAACATGTTGCACGAGAATCAGGAAATGCAATCGCTGTGCCGCAAACAGGGTTTCGAGATCTCGACGGCCAGCGAAAAGTACGTGCACGCGGAACTGAAGTTATAAGGCCGCTTCACGTTTTTCCTTCCACGTTTTCCGTTCGCCTTGGTTTAGTGGCCACGGCGGATTCGGGAAACGTGGAATTTTTGTCATCTTGGAATTGAGTCCCGGCACGCCGGGTCCCGGCTCCGTGTTCTGACGGATACCCTGGAGTGAACCCAAAACAGGAGCCGCGCGCTGGAGGGGCATTCTTGGAGCGATCAATGCCGTTGTCCCGTAATGGCGGGAAAAGTGTAATGGCCAGTGTGGTACGGATTATTGCGTCTCTGGTCCTGTGCTTTGTAATCCTAGTTGCAGTGTTGTTCGTCAAATTTGTGGGTTGGGGCAATATGCTTCCAGTCCGAGTCGAAAGGTCAGAAAGCGTGGCCGGTATTCACGTCGATACACTCGGCGAGTATCCGACCACTATTCTTCATCTGCGCCTGGAGAATGAAAAAACACACTTCACTATTTGGGAAATCGTCGCGAGATCAGGAACTCCTCAGTTGCATGAATTGATTTTTAAGGAGGGAACGAACCCGGTTTCGCTCGCGTACCCTGACAGCGGCACCTATAACATTGTTGCTCCGGCTAACGGAGAAACTTTTCGTTTAGAGAGAGGAATAAACTATCAGCTCTATCTTTGGAGAGAGGTGAACTCGAGTCCGGCGCATGTGAGGGTTCGATTTGGCAAATAGGCATCGCGCTGTAGGCTCCGGGACAATGGTCCCACTCTTGCGCCGTTCTCAGCCTAATTTGGTTTCGTCAATCACCTCGGCGATCATGGTGTCGCTCATGCCGCGCTTGCGCAGGCTCTCGGCCAGTACCTGAGTCCGCGAGTTCTCCAGCCGGTCAAGGTCCTTGCGCAGGCCCCGTCCGATGTACACCCGGATTAGCGGCTGGTATCCCGAATAACCCAACGCGGGTGCGATATCCTTCAAATCGCCGATCACATCCTCGGGAATGCGAATGCTGATCGTGGTCATGGGGCGATCCTTCCGGAGCCGTCTCCAGACCCGATCTGACTGGCTCTGCTTGCCGCGTGATTTCTTCGTTTTCGTTTCGTTATTCTTCATATTCTCGCCTCTCGTGTAGCGTCACCGGACGGGCGGAAATTAACCGGATTACTTCCTGCTGCTTGAGGATATGCACCACGAATAACAGATGCTCGTTCAGGGTCTCCCCAATGATGGCTTGCGTGGCGCCATCCTCATCGTGCGTCTCTTTGTATAACAAGAGCGGGTCGGTAAACACCTCGCAGGCATTCTCGAACGATACGCCGTGCTTCTCGAAATTGGTTCTCGCCTTGTTCTGATCCCACTCGAAAAGCAATCCTTTGAATGAATAGCGAACGTCCATTGCAACGTTAAATGTATATACGGTGTATATGCATGTCAACTGGTTTTTGATGGGTTTGACGTGAAACGTGAAACGAAAAACGTGAAACGCTCTTTTGGCAGCCGGACCTGTAAGCCGAATTTTGTCTGCCGGCCAAAGCCGGCAGGACGACCATTCCTCTAGGCCGGGCATTACTGCCCGGCTCCAGCGACCTACCCGGAACTTCCACCCACGAATGGGCGCCCCTGAGGGTTGACGTGCCGAGCCGGCACGTGCCGGGATTGCGCCCGGCTCGTTCCCTATTTGGTCTTGCTCCGTGTGGGGTTTTCCCTGCCACAGCCATTACTGGCTGCGCGGTGCGCTCTTACCGCACCTTTTCACCCTTACCGGGTGTTGCCACCCGGCGGTATATTTTCTGTGGCACTTTCCGTCACACCGGTCCCGCCGGGCGGAACCGGGTGCCCGGACGTTATCCGGCACACTGCTCTGCGGAGTTCGGACTTTCCTCTCCCGGTGCATGCGGCCTGAGCAAGCCCAGCGTTCATGGCCGGCAGCGGCCGTCCGGTCCGGCTGCCAAATTAGAGTTTACAGTTTACAGCTTACAGTTAACAGCCGGCAAAGTTTACGGTTCACCGCTCACAGTTTGCAGCCGGACGATTCGGCGGGAGCGAACGCGGAGGACGCGATGGACGCAGAGGAGTTAACTTGCTGTTTCTAACGAGAATTGTCCCGCGTCCCTGGCGTCCTTTGCGTTCCAGCCCCAGGCTTGGCCTTTCCAAATCGCCGATAACCAATTACAAATTACACATCGGGAAATGTTGCATCACCTTCTCAGCATCGGGGCGGACGTGGCGGCGGCGCTCGCCATTTGTGGCATCGCCTATTACATTTTGTGCATAAAAAGCGCCGCGGCCTTTCTTGGCGACTGCCGCCAGGCGCAACCGGGGAGCTTTATGCCTCCCGTATCCATTATCAAGCCGCTACGTGGCGCCGATCCGGAGATGTACGAGGCGTTTCGTTCGCATTGTCTTCAGGAATATCCCGAATATGAACTGATCTTCGGCGTGGCCGAGGAGAACGATCCCGCGATTGCCTTGGTCGAGCGGCTCCAGCGCGAGTTTCCGCAACGATCGATCCGCCTGATTATGTGTCCGCGGGTGCTCGGCGCCAACCTCAAGGTCAGCAATCTGGTGCAGATGCTGCCCGCCGCGCGTTTCGAGTTTCTGGTGGTGAATGACAGCGATATCCGGGTGCCGGCGGATTATCTGCGCCGCGTGATGGCGCCTTTTGCCACTCCGCAAACGGGATTGGTAACCGCGCTGTATCGCGGGGCGGCCACGGGAATGTTATCCCGGATGGAGGCAATCGGCATCAGCACGGACTTTGCCGCCGGTGTACTGGCGGCCCGGGAACTGGAAGGGATTCGCTTCGGGCTGGGCTCGACGCTGGCCTTTCCGCGCCGCGTCCTGGATGACATGGGCGGTTTTGAGCCGGTGTTGGACTACCTGGCGGACGATTATGAGATCGGCGCGCGCATTGCCGCCCAGGGGCATCCGGTGATGTTGTCCGAAGTCGTGGTGGACACGTATTTGCCCGATTATTCGCTGGGCGAATACTGGAACCATCAACTGCGCTGGGCGCGCACCCTCCGGCATGCCCGCAAGTGGGGCTATCTCGGAATGGGAACCACGTTTGGAGTTCCGTGGGCGCTGCTGGCGGTGGCGCTGGCGCATGGCGCCACCTGGTCATGGGTGCTGGCGGCCGTGGCCCTGGTGCTGCGCGGTATTATGGCGTTCATGGTCGGCACGAAGGTTCTGCGCGATCCGCTGGTGGTGCCCAACCTATGGCTGTTGCCGTTGCGCGACCTGCTCGGACTGCTGTTTTGGGGCGCCAGCTTTACCGGTCGCACCATCGATTGGCGTGGCGACCAGTTCACGCTGAAACACGGCCAGTTGAGTAAAATGCCGCGCCCCATGTAGCCCCGCGGCTGGCGGTACAGACGTCCCGGCGGCACCCCGAGGGCCAGTGCCGGGGGCGGCCCAACGCTACAAATATCTGCGCCGTCGGCGGCAGAAACTTCATCATAATTGTGGCCGGTCCGGGTACCTTGGTGACCATGACAAAGGGTCGGCCTTATGTTTTTATGTAGGTTCGGAAGTTAGCAGTACAGATATTCATGCGGCCTGTGGTGGTCGAAATTGCTGCCGGCGGGCTCGCACAAGATTCTCCATAAATGCCCGGGACGATTCCAGGGCAGTTTATGTGTTTACGGTTGACGTTGCCGTGAAGTGACAAGGCGCCGGCTCCGGCCGGTGTCCCGGTCTCATGAACGGGCGCAGTGAGACGGGTTGCTCTGTGAATCGTGGCTTGCCGAATTCCGGCCGGGCGCGATGGGTATCCGTCTCCTGCGTATGCTATCTGCAGAAAACGCCGGCCAGCGGTCTTCCGCCAGGACCGCGGCCGGCTTTTTCCTGTCCTTGATTAACGCTTGGGACCTGCCTGGATCCGGCGGTTGAGCTCCTCCCAGTTCACGACGTTCCAAAACGCCTGCAGATACTCCGCCCGGCGATTCTGGTACTTCAGGTAATACGCGTGTTCCCAGACGTCGTTGACCAGGATGGGATAAAAGCCCCCGGTAAGCGGGCTGTCCTGATTGGGGGTGGTGATGATCTCGTATTTGCCGGCCGGGGAGCGCACCAGCCAAACCCAGCCGCTGCCAAAGTGCTTGAGGCCGGCGTCGTTAAACTTGCCTTTAAAAGCCTCGAAGCCGCCAAATTCCCCGATGATTTCAGCGATCCTGCCGGTGGGCTCACCGCCCCCCCCGGGTTTCATCATGGTCCAGTACATCGAGTGGTGAACATGGCCGCCGCCGTTGTTGCGGACCGCCGTGCGGATATCTTCAGGCACGCGGTCGAGGCCGATCAGCAGGTCCTCGGGCGACTTCTGCTTCAGCTCCGGATGCTTGTCCAGCGCGGCGATCAGGTTATTCAGGTAGGCCTGATGATGCTTGTCGTGGTGCACGTGCAGCGTTTCCCGGTCAATGAACGGCTCCAGCGCCTCGTAGGCATACGGCAAAGCCGGAAGCTCATAGGCGCGGGGAGCGGTTTCCAGCGCAGTACTATCTTTCATGAATGTCTCCGTGCAAAATAAATTCCAGGTACTTGATTAATAAGAGATTACCGGCTAATCCAATCGGTTGCTCAAAAATACAAATATAGAGAGTGAGGCAAGTCCCGAGATGGGAATTTCCTGCGGCAAGCCATTTTCGACGAATATTTGCTTGCTAACGGTACCGTTGTAACATAACATGGTTACCTCCCGGGGAATCATCCGTATCCTCAGCTACTTCTGGCCCCAAGGCCGGCAGTACCGGGTTCTGTTTTGCAGCTCGAATTAGGATTCGCGCCGTCGGCGCGGAGGGATGGTTATGCGCCCAAGCTTGCCTTTCAGCATCGTAGCTATCAAGATAAACGCCTTGCGAGTGACCGCCCTGGGGTGTTTGTGCATATGCCTTTGGCTGATAACGCCAGCGGCCGCGCCGGCGCAGACCGTAACGACGAAGGTGGTGGCTGGGAGCAAGCCATTAACCGTGGCAGTCAACCCGGTCACGAATACAATTTATGTCGTCAACCAGACCAGCGGTACGGTAACCGTGATTGGCGGGGCCACCAACGCTACGTATACCGTGCTGGTTGGTGCCAATCCTGTCGCCCTGGCGGTCAATCCACTCACCAATAAGATCTATGTCGTCAATAACCTTGCCAACGATGTGACGGTGATCGACGGCGCGACCGATGACGTCAGTACGGTCGCCACTGGCCATTCGCCCGAGGCCGTGGCGGTCAACCCAATCACGGACAAGATCTATGTTGCCAACGCGGACGGCACGGTAACCGTGATTGACGGGACCACCAACGCGACGTCCACCGTCCAGGCGGGCTCCGGCCCAGTCTCCGTGGCGGTTAATCCGGTTACCAACAAGATCTATGTCGCCAATTCCCGTGGCAATAATATGACCGTGATTGACGGCGCGAGCAATACCATCATCACCGTCGCTACGGGCGCTTTCCCTTATGCCGTGGCGGTCAATCCGGTCACCAATAAGATCTATGTCGCCAACAACAGCAACTCCAGCAAAGGCGACAGTGTGACCGTAATTGACGGGGTCACCAATGCCACCACCACCGTCGCGGCCGGTACCAATCCTATCGCCGTGGCGGTCAATCCGGTCACCAACAAGATCTATGTCGCCAATTCTAGCAGCAATAACGTGACCGTGATCGACGGCGCCAACAATACCACTACCACCGTTGCGGCGGGCACTTCACCCGTTGGCGTGACGGTCAACGTGGTTACCAACCAGGTATACGTGGTTGGCAACAGTATGACCGTGATTGACGGGGCCACCAATGCCACCAGCACTGTCGCAGGTTCGGTTTCCGGCTTTGACGTGGCGGTCAATCCGGTTACCAACAAGATTTATGTGCCCGACAATAACAGCGAAGTCACCGTGATTGACGGCGCCACCAATACCACCAGTACGGTCGCGGATGGCTCTGGCCCCGCTGCCCTGGCGGTGAATCCAGTTACCGACATGATCTACGTCGCCAATGCCAATGCCGGCAATCTGACCGTGATCGCCGGCCTGAACGATTCCAGCGCTGAATTCTCGCTTCCGGCCGGTACCGTTTCTGGAGCCGTGGTGGTGAACTCGGCCACCAATAAGATCTATATCCTCGACGCCATCAACAACGACGTGGTCGTGATCAACGCGGCCACCGACGCTACGAAGATCGTGTCGGCTGGCTCTGGGCCCACGGCCGCGGCGGTGAACCCGATTACCGACAAGATCTATGTTGCCAACTACACCGGCGACACCGTGACCGTGATTGATGGAGCCACCAATGCTACTGCGACGGTCACCGTGGGCGCTTCGCCGGTGGCCGTGGCGGTGAATCCGGCCACCAACAAGATTTATGTCGCCGATAAGCTCGGAAACACCGTGACCGTGATTGACGGCGATACAAATATGACCACCACGATCGCGGCCGGCTCCGGCCCCTCGGCCGTGGCCGTCAACCCGATTACCAACAAGATTTACGTCGCCAACGCATTCAGCGACACCGTGACCGTGATGGATGGCCTCACCAGCACAGCCACTACCGTCGCGGCTGGCTCTGGCCCCACAGCCGTGGCGGTGAACTCAACTACCAATAAGATCTATGTTGCCAACTACTCCAGCAGCACCGTGACCGTAATTGACGGAGTCAGCAACGCCGTCACAACCGTCGCGACCAGCGCCTTCCCCTCGGCCGTGGCGGTGAACCCGGTTACCAATAAAATCTACGTCGCCACCCACAGCGGTCTCGATAGCGATAGTGTGACCGTAATTGACGGGGCCACCAATACCACAACCGCCGTCCCGGTTGGCTCTGGCGCGACGGCCATTGCGGTCAACCCGGTTACTAACGCGATCTATGTCGCCAGCACCAGCGGCAATAGCGTGACCGTGCTGACGGAGCAACAAGTCGAGTCCATTCCGTTGGTCGCCGCAATCGCGCCTTTGCCGAACAACATAACCGCGGAAACCAAGGCGACTTTTGATTTCACCGCCAGCAGTTTCTATGCGCCGGTTGCACCGGCGCCGCAGAACGTTTATTACCAGGTGGATACGTGGCAGGGAGAATGGTTGCCGGCTATCGGATCGGCGCCCAGTTTCTCCGGCCAGCTCCAACTCGCTTCGTTCATGCGAGGCAGCCATATTTTGTATGCCTGGGCCTCCGATGACACGGACGCAACCGATTTGGCCGCCGGCGAGACGGCAATCGGTGCAATTGCGGCCTACCAATTTACCGTGGACCTTCCACAATTGGCGCCGAGCCTTACGGTGACCTGCGCGGAAGTCACCTATGACGGCAATCCGCACCCCTGTGCGGGTGCGGCCACGGGCATGGGAGAAGCGGCCGTCAGCGGTTGGTGGAGCTTCAGCCCAGCGACCGAAACTGAGGTGGGTAGTTATACGGTAAAGGGCACATTTGCCAGCACCGATCCGAACTATGCCGGGGGCACCGCTATCGGCGTGCTGAAGATCAATGTGGCTGCGCCGACGTTATCCCTTAGCTGTCCATCTATTTCTTACGACGGCAGCCCGCACTCCTGTACGGGCGAGGCAACGGGGGTGGGCGGAGAGCCGGTCGACGGTTCATGGAGCTTTAGTCCGGCGAATGGGACAAATTTGGGCAGTTACCCGATGACGGGCACGTTCACCAGTCGCGACCATAATTACAGCGGCGGGACGGCAAACGGCACGCTAACGATCGATGGGCTCCAACCGGTGATTAGCAGTCTGTCCCCGGCCATACAACCTGCTGGGGCGAAGGACTTCGTTCTAACGGTGAGCGGCTCCGGCTTTGCACGGGGCGCCTCGGTGCATTGGAATGGCTCGGCGCGAACCACAATCTTCGAGAGCGACTCGAAGCTGATGGCGTCAATCGTTTCTACCGACTTGGCGGCGGTGGGTAAAATCAATGTGACGGTGACGAATCCAACGGTTGCAGGCGGCACCGTGACCTCGCCGTTTGTGTTTGCGGTTGATACCCCCGCTGGCACCAGCGGCATGATTACCGTGACTCCTTCCACCTCGTCGGTCACGGTTTCCCGCGCCAGCGGCCAGCCTGCGATGCTGGCGATAAGCCTGTCTGGCGCCAATGCCAGTGCGGTGATTACCACGACCTGCGTCAACTTACCCCCGGGCGTTACCTGTTACCCGTATCAAAGCAGCAGCCAGAGCATGTCGATTGGAGCTTCCTCCAGCGCGGCGCCGGGCATTTACCAGATCACGGCGATCTTCACCATGTCGCAGCAACCCACCGTCTCCCAGGCTCGCGGCCATATGTATTTTGCCGTCTGCGGCGGGTTCTTGGGACTGCCTCTGGGATGGTTATGGATCGGGGAATCACGCAGCCGGATACGTAAGCGCATCCTGGCCGCGTTCATTGCATTGGTGCTGCTGCCCTGTCTGGCAGGATGCGGAGGGGTGGCTGCGGCCAAGGCCTCGCCGCCCGTGACATCGCAATCATCAGTGGCGGTGGCGCTGACGGTGCAGTAACGATCGCTCACAACACCACGAGGGAAATCCCCAGATTGCCGCGTCCCAGATCGCGGTCCTGCTTGAGTTCGGGGACAAGTTTCTGCATGTTCCAGGCGGTTTCGTTGGAGATGCGCCAGTCTTCGCCGGCCACAAAGGCGCGAATCTTATGGGTTTCCGCCATGCGCCGTAACGCATCCTGCACGGCCTCGCGCAGTACGCCGCCGGTTCCGCTGGAGCCGTAACCGTGAATCAGCTTGACGGCGAGTGCGCCGGCGCGGCGGGCGCGGGCCAACTCAAAATCGAGCCGCAATAAGGCTTCGTTGGCGGTGGGCCGTCCGGCTTCGAGATCGGCGATCAGAACCTTGATCTTGGCCATGTGCGGAGAATTTACCATATTCAACCGAAAAAACATTTACCGCAGAGGGCGCAGAGGGCGCAGAGGGCGCTAACCCGAGCCAAAACGCCTTGCCGCAGATCAACGCAAATGAATGCTCATGAAAACGCCGGGTCTTTGCTGTTCTGTTCTGATCCGTGTTTATCTGCGTTAATCAGCGGCTGAAAGGGTCTGTTTTTCCTCTGCGCCCTCCGCGTCCTCTGCGGTGAAAAATCGACTATTTTGCGGCACGCGA
>Ga0326728_10026298_pt1 | contig 10317 bp, 14 predicted proteins | sample MB3enrmetagenome_FD_207602 | JGI IMG/M metagenome (GOLD analysis project Ga0326728, IMG submission 207602) | Lab enriched peat soil microbial communities from McLean, Ithaca, NY, United States - MB31MN | ecosystem: Environmental > Terrestrial > Soil > Wetlands > Peat | place: USA: New York... | reverse complement strand
AGGATGCAGAAGTATGGCTATCTCCTGAAAATATTTTCAAATCGATTACAACCATTTATCCCTGGTAACCTTCTTCATGACTTGATTTACAGCCTTCTACCTGTGAAACGTTGGGACAGTAGTGATTGAAATATAATCTTCATTGTCATGAAAGGAAAACACCTCAACAACTTCCGCTCTTCGCCTCTTCAATCAGCGCAGGACCCCATTTCCAACAGACAGCACCATAGACCAGAACATCGACCTCAACGAGTTCCTAAGCAAGAACCCGACCGCCACCTTCTTCTTATCAGCGGGCAGATGAACCGGGAGAGCTTATCTTCCTCGTCTTGATCTCAATCAGCAGATAGTGCGATTTGTCCGCCATTTGGAAATAGACCGAGCAGGGGTTGCTGCTACCTTCTGCGCTTCGCAATGGCGATCTGCGCGGAGACATAGCCCCAGATTATGCCAGTGGCCAGCCCGATACCATGTACGGTATTGGCGACATTTCCAAGCAGGCCGGTGGATCGATGTGAAGTTCAACACTGAACCGACCTTCATGCTTGGACTGTTCGTGCTGGGCATCGGGTTATGCATTGGTCGGATGTATACGGACTACACAAAGGCCAAAGATGCGTTAAACAACAGAAGGATTAGATACCAGTCTTAGTCGATACTCACAAAGAAAACGATATGCACCTACGAAAGCGGGCTGCCTATAACAGGCGGCCCGTTGCTTTTAGTGGGATAATCAGTTGAATAAAAAAACCACGACCAATTACGATGCAGTGGTGTGTAATATGGACTGTTCCTGGGGAGGGAATATACCTAAGTTGAGATGTGCCCTGGTTTATTACCTATTGTGAACTGGCCTGGGAGCGTGCACTGCATGTTTCAAGAACCTTACAATCAGGGCCAGAAATGCTGTGAAGCCAATGGTTACAAAGATGATTGTCATGGCTAAGGCCTCTTTACCTTTCTCTCGATCACGACTTCATGGATGAATCCCTTGAAGCCCAGCACGATGCCAGCTACCAGTCCTACCATCGTGAAGTTGGGTGCCATGCCGAGAACCTTATCGAGATACATGCCACCATAGAGTCCGAGGAAGGTCATGGTCACGAGCACCAGGCTGTAGCCGCTGATCCGAGCCAGCCTGTTGGTAACTTCGCGGGGTAGTTTGTCTTTCTTAGTGCGTTTCATGGCCTTCCTCCTTATCCTCTCCTATCCCTGTCCTTCCTAGAACAAGTTCATGAGGATTTCACGTGCAGGGCCGGTGTTGATGGTGACCAGGGTGACTACTATGATGAACACTGCGGTTGCTTCAGTCGGGGTGAGTCCCAATACTTTGTAAGTGAACCTGATGCCGATGCCGGTCATGAACAGTGCGCCGATTACGATCCATAATGTCATCATTGTCTTGCCCTCCTGCGGGGTTTGTTTTTTTCTTTCTATCTTACATAAGGCAAAGGGCATGCCAGGTTTTGATAATTTATGACTCATTGATAATAAGCAATATTTTGAATCTAGCTTTTCCAGATATTGCCATTTTGGCAGAAAAGCCTCCTGTCGGGACATGGGTTGGTACAAAATGGCAAAAAGCTCAAAGCAGCGCCACTAAAAGTGTCAGAATGGCAAGGACGAAAGTTGCACCCATAACCCGAGCACAACGGGATTCTCTAATTGGGATTGAATTGAGGAGTATGGGTGCATATTATGAGAATATGGAGATGAAAATATTCAGGACAAAGGCTTGGTCTGCGCTTGACATAGGTTTGTTGAAATGGAGTTGCATCCTGTTCGGCATGATTGTTGGTTCCTATCTGGCAGCCTTCACGAAACGGCATGTATGGATCTTCGTTATCGCGGCCATCTTGCTGGCAATAAAACCGGCAATATCTTACTTCCGAAGAGATGAGGAGTAGATACATATCACATCGACATTACTATTATCTCATCTCCATACCTAGGCCAGCTAAATATAACCCAATCTTCTCATCTAACATCAGCACAAGACTTCCATCTCCTGCAGACAGCTCCATGTCTATGATAATCTGTGGCTGAAATACAACAACTACATCTATCATCTCTATGATATTACAAGCTATATCTCTGGCATATGTTATGCAAAATTTGAGGAAATAGGACAGTCTGAAACTCAGCAAAGGAAATAAGGAGGATATCATGGTCAAGAAGATACTATCCATATTGGTGATATTGTCCTTTCTCGGTTTCTCAATAGCATATGCCTACGATCAAGGAGATGATCATCATAGGAATGATCAAGGAGTAGCTATTGCACTCATCGTAGCCCTTACAGTTGTAACAGTGGTCTGGCTGATTGTTGCCCTTGACGGGCACGGTGGACATTGGCGTTATCCACGATACTTGTCTTTGAACTTCCCAACTGATCAAGGGATGAAACCATATGGAACTGATCAAATCCATTACCCACAGGTGCCAGAAGAACCCAATTGAGATTCTTCATCAGGATTGATGACACATCCATGCTCAATGCCGGGATTCATCCCGGCGATATCCTGATCGTGGACAAATGATAAATCTATTGAATCTAGGTAGTTACGGGAAATCAGACCTTAGATCGAGGGGTTAGTTTTGTGTGATTTTTTTATGACATCGGAATGGGAATACCCTGTAGGGGCAAAAAGCATACGCTCTGTTCAACCAGGACGATAAGAATCAGACTCTATGGTACCCGGCAACAATTACAATCCAGCTCAAGACGTGGGCCATCCGAAGTCAAACTACAAAAAAATCTTAAGATTATATTGCCTAGTGCGGGGTTTTCATTATTATTAAATTATAGAGGTCATAGTACAGCTCTGTAGTTCAGGTGAAATGAAATACTTGCAGCGGATTTTTACCTCCTGGTTAGAGATCGCAAGTATGGTGTTGATTATTTCTTGCGTGCTCTTCGGGCCAGCTGAGATGAAAGGAGAGCTTTGATGGCGGAGAGTGAATACCATGTAATCGAGCTCGTCGGGACAAGCTCCGAGTCATGGGAGAGGGCGGCGGCGGCCGCAATTGAGACCGCATCGAAACTGTTGAGGGACACACGGATCGCCGAGGTTGTTCAGCTGGACATGCGGACCGACGACAACAACAAGCCTGTATACCGGGCGAAGTTAAAGGTGTCTTTCAGGTACCACCTTATCTTTTCCCTTACACCGAAGTTTCATAAACGTTCGAACCATTGGTAGCCTTGTCGATTTTGGTGTTGGAGTATACACGTTATATATGGGCGGCTTTTTCATGGTGGCAGGAGAGATGAAAGGAGAGCATGTATGCCAGAGAGCGTCTACAAGGTGATCGATATCATCGGGACCAGCCCGGAGTCATGGGAGAAGGCGGCTGAAGCGGCAATCAAGACAGCTTCGAAGTCTTTGAAGGACCTGCGCATCGCCGAGGTGGTTGAACTGGACCTTCAGATCGAAAACGGCAAGGTGGTCAACTACCGCACGAAACTGAGCATCTCCTTCAAATACCAGGGCAAAGAGTAACCCGGGCCCGCATGTAGGGGGGCATTCACGGCCGGGCTGCACATGTGCAGCAGTCCATGCAAGAACCGAGCTCTCTCATCGTGTTCCATGCATCGCTGACTTCGCTCCTCAGAGGGTTTTTCTCGCTGAGAGTGCAGGACTCATGGTAAGGTAAAGTCATTGCCGCAGGCTTTACCATATAAAAACTGTGCAATCGGCCATAGCCATCGCAAATTACTTTGGCAAGGAGAGGGTTTCTCATCATATGACTAGGGGGATAAAGATGCTCAAAAAAATTCTTCTCTCAGCAATGCTGCTGACTTTTACCGTTTCACTGTCCGCACAGGATTTGAAGCCGATCAAGCTCCCTGCGCCCCAGCTTTACGGCGGGAAATCATTGATGCTCTCGTTGAAGGAGAGAAAATCGACACGGGCGTTCAGCCCTGTAAAACTGCCGCTGAATGTGCTTTCCGATCTGCTCTGGGCCGCCTGCGGGATAAACCGTCCCGAAACCTCCCGGCGTACCGCTCCGTCCGCATCGAACTGGCAGGAGATAGACGTCTATGTGGCCACATCCGACGGTCTCTTTCTTTATGATGTGAAGGAGCATGCCCTCAACCCCGTCCTTCAACAGGACATCCGGGCCCTTACCGGCAAGCAGTCTTTTGCAGGCGAGGCGCCGGTGGACCTGGTCTATGTTGCCGACTTCGCGAGAATGGGCGGTGCGAATGCCGAGGAAAGGAATTTTTACTCCGCAGCCGATACGGGTTTCATCAGCCAGAATGTGTATCTCTATTGTGCCTCCGCCGGACTGGTGACCGTCGTAAGAGGTTCCGTCGAGAGGGACGAACTGGCGTCAGCCATGAAACTGCGCAAGAACCAGAAAATCATCCTGGCTCAGACTATCGGGTATCCGGCGGGGTTTATCGCCAAGAAGGGCCCCGGTGTGTTCAACCTCAACAAGGTATCGTACGAAGAGCTCAAAACCTTTCCCTTGCTGCCTGAGCCGATAGCAAGGAGAATCGTCGATTACCGATTCACCTACGGCCACTTTAACAGCATCAACGACCTCATCAAGGTACGGGGCGTAACCTGGAAGCTGATCGATAAGATCAAGCCGTATGTTGTGCTCGAAGGGGACAGCACTTTCGACCTTACAAGTTTTAGAAATACAGGGAGCTAAAGAATAGCATTCCTAAGAGAGGGTGATGCGTTATGGTCATTATCCATGTCTTTATCCGCGTGAAGCAAGAGGCAATCGAGGCATTCAAAGTCGCATCGAGGGAAAATGCGAAAAACAGCATATTGGAGCCCGGCGTTGCGCGATTTGATGTTATGCAACAGAATGATAATCCCGAGAGGTTCCTGCTCGTGGAGGTCTATCGGTCAGAAGTTGCGACATCACAACACAAGCAGACTGCACACTACGAACAATGGAGGGACACGGTGGATTCCATGATGGCAGAGCCGAGGTACAGCATCAGGTATACAAACGTCTTTCCCGAAGATGCAGCTTGGTGATACATGATATCACAAGGAATAATCCATACTTAAGAGGTATCCTGCCATGCGTTTCGAGTTCGCCACTGCCGAGAGGATCATCTTCGGCCCGGGCAGTATCAATGAGGTCACCGATGTCGTCTCTTCCCTGGGGAAAAGGTGCCTGGTCGTCACCGGAAAGAAGGGGCTCAGATGGTCGCAACTACCGGACAGACTTAAGGAAAGATACGTCACCCCCATCATCTATTCCGTCTCTCAAGAACCAACGACACAAACCATCATGCAGGGGGTTTTTGTTGCACGCGAGAACGCATGCGACTGCGTCATCGCCATGGGAGGCGGCAGTGTCATCGACTCGGGCAAGGCCATAGCAGCACTTCTTACGAATACGGGTGAGCTCTCTGACTACCTTGAGGTCGTAGGCAAGGCCATGCCGCTCACAAGGCCGCCGGCCCCGTACATTGCAGTTCCGACAACAGCCGGCACCGGCAGCGAGGTGACGAAAAATGCCGTCATCATCTCCGAAGAGCATGGTGTAAAAGTGAGTTTGCGCTCCGCCTTCTTGCTTCCGCGCCTGGTCGTAGTGGACCCTGAACTCACCCATTCACTATCCCCTGAGGTCACTGCCAGCACCGGCCTTGATGCCCTTACACAACTTCTGGAATCCTATGTCTCAAACAGTGCGAACCCCCTGACAGACAGTATCTGCCGGGAAGGTCTTGAGCGGGCATCGAGGTCCCTCAAGGCAGCATACGAGGACGGCAGCAATGCAGCGGCCCGGGAAGACATGGCACTGGCGAGCCTCTTCAGCGGCATTGCCCTGGCAAATGCAAAGCTCGGGGCGGTCCACGGATTTGCAGCGGCAGCAGGAGGCCAGTGCCGTTCACCCCACGGACTCATCTGTGCAAGCCTCCTGCCGCACGTGGTGGAGATGAACGTGCAGGCCCTCAAAAATCGCGCACCCGACACCTATGCACTCAAACGCTTTGATGAGGTGGCACAAATCATCACAGGGAGAACATACGCCCGGGGCCAAGATGCGATTGACTGGATTCATGAGCTCTGTTCCCATATGAGGGTACCGCCGCTTTCATTCATCGGGATCCGTCAGGAGCACTTCCCGGGAATCGTTGCCAAGGCCCGGCGCGCAAGCAGCATGAAAGGCAACCCCATCGTACTTACGGATGAGGAGCTTATGGCCATATTGGAAAAGGCGAGTTAACCGGTTATAAGAATAGGCACCGGGAACAGGATTCCAAGTGCCGGGTCCAGGAAGACTATTCCTCGACCCGGAGTCTGAAGCCTGCCTGGTTACTGAAAAAAACACCTTAACCTGACGGCCTAAAAGCAAGAATTCAAACGTCTGAAGAAGCTACTTCTCAGACTCATCGGCAACAAGCTGATCGGTATTCCGAAGAAGCCTGGCAAGCGAATCGATCTTCTCCTCCAGTCTGTCGATTGTGACCTGCTGCTTGTATATCACGTCATTGAGTTTCTGAATCGTGTCTTCATGATAGGCCACCATGGTTTCCAGTGCAGTAAATCTCTTATCACTCATACATCCCCCAATAGTGCCCTCTCATTCTCTTTCTCCGCCGTTTAATTAACAATATATGCGGCTCGCTCAAGGAATCAACCTTTCGGATAGAAAAATGATCAGATAATCCTATCGGACTTTATCAGGGGCCCTGAGTTCCGTATATCCACCCGGTCTTTTCCTGATGCTGTGGATAGTATGGGCATGGGCCACCTTCTCACCCGATTCATTGAAGATATCCGCCTCCAGAACGGCGGAATTCCTGCTCCGTGAAAGTATTCTGCCTTCCGCACGCAATAACCCTTTCGCAGCAGGCTTCAGATAGTTTACATCAAGGTGCTGGGTCATGGCATACTCATCCCGATGAAGCTCCACGATGAGAGATATCCCACAGGCGGAATCGGCAAGGGAGGCAATGGCACCGCCATGGGTGTTTCCGTAAAGGTTGGTATGTTGGTCCTGGCAGTGCATTGTCATGATACATCCGTGCTGGGTGAACCCTATCACCTGCATCTGTACATGGCGATAGTAGGGAGAGCTGTTGACAAGCTCCCGGACCTTTTCCATGAAGTCGGCACGTCCCTCGGGTGTATCCATATCCTCATTCATCTCCCTCATCAATCAAGTCTCCATTCATACGTAGATAACCATGTGCGCAAACAAGGCAAGCTTTGGCGGGCAGCAGGTATACCTTGCATCAAACCATGGTTCGATACCTTAATGACAGGTATCTTTCCGAGGTTCTTTTAAAACCAAGAACCCTTTGGGGTAAGCACGATACCGGCATAACGGCTCAAGGAGGAAACGCTTGTTTATGCCGCAGTTCTTTTCAGATGAGAAAGGTCAGACGACCACTACCGAATTGTCACTGTTCCCGTAAGGGCTTTTTATGTATTTGTCTGCACAGTCGTCATTTTCCCAGGTTGATCCGTTGAGCAGGTAGCGGTACTGATATTCTCTGCCCTTCTCGAGGTTGATGGTCAGATTAAACGACCCGTCCTTTTGCAGTTTCATAGGGTGCGAGTTGGCATCCCAGCCATTAAATTCCCCCACAATATAGACAGAGCCTGCCGAGCCGGCAATGTCTTTGGGGAGAGTAAAGGTAACCTTGCACACCGATTTGGTTTTCAAATACTGTTTCTTAATACTCATCCTCTCCTCCTTGCTGTCCCTTAGCCTATGCAGATATGGCTTATCATGTATTAATATCCACTCCTCAGGTCAAGTCAATACCTTATGACAGATCTCAAAACAAATGGATAGAGGGTTAAAAAAGTTCTGTGCATGAATCTGTGCATGAAGAAGGATCCTACGGGGTTTTGATCCTGCGCATCACCATTACGGCAATGCTGCGTTCCTTCAGCCTGTATCGCGGCCCATTCATGCGAGGCGTTTTACCCGGACCGGCGTAATCTTTCCCGTCAACAAGAGAAGTATCTACAACCCTGTACCATGCATGTTCGGCAGCAGGCTTGGGAAGATCGAACGTCAGAGGCTCCCAGTAGGCATTCATCATGATGTAAACATGCTCTCTCTCGATATTGGATTTAAGTTCGAGGGCGATGCTGTGGGATAGGTCACTTAAATCGGGCTTGCCGAGACGAATTCCATGCCAGGTTATGCTCACGCCTCTATCCGTATAAGGGGGCTTGGGGATATGCTTGAGATTGAAAATCGAATTCGAACGGGAAAACCGGATGAGACCTTGCACGAACCTCAGCAGCCCCTCATGCTCTTTCACCCCTTCCCAGTCGAACCAGGATAATTCATTGTCCTGGCAGTATGCATTATTGTTTCCCTGCTGAGTTCTGCCCACCTCATCGCCCATGAGGAGCATGGGTGTTCCCTGGGATACGAACAAGAGGGTAAGAAAATTCTTTATCTGCCTGAACCTGAGCCCCTGAACAAGTCTATTAGAGGTCGGACCTTCAATACCGCAGTTCCAGCTTATGTTGTAATCATTGCCGTCGCGGTTTTGTTCCCTGTTCCTCTCATTATGCTTGTGGTTATAGGATACCAGGTCATTGAGGGTAAAACCGTCGTGGCAGGTGATGAAATTAATGCTGCGGTTCGACTCGCGCTCAGGCTGGGGATAGATATCCGGGCTTCCCAAAATCCGGTTCGAAAGACGGTAAACCATGGAATCTTCACCCTTGAGGAAACGCCTTATATCATCCCTGAACTGGCCGTTCCATTCTGCAAAACGCTCACCGATAAAAGAGCCCACCTGGTAGAGCCCGGCAGCATCCCAGGCCTCGGCGATGACCTTGGTGCCTGCCAGCACCGGGTCCGACTCGATGGACCACAGGATAGGAGGCCTTTCTAAGGGTTCTCCAAATTCACCCCGTGCCATGACCGAGGCAAGATCGAACCGGAAACCGTCCACATGCATATGTTCCACCCAATAGCGCAAACTCTCGGTGATCATCCTGCGGACAATGGAATGGTTGGTATTTACCGTATTCCCGCAGCCGCTGTAATTCTCATACCGACGGTGCTCAATATTGTAAATGTAGTAGGTCGTGTTTTCCAACCCCCGCAGGGAGAAGGTAGGCCCCTCATGACCCGCCTCGGCAGTGTGGTTGAAAACCACATCCATGATCACCTCGATCCCTGCCCTGTGAAGCTCCTTTACCATGTCCCTGAACTCATTGATGGGGCTTAAGGGCCCGCCTTTTGAGCAATAACCGCAATGGGGCGCAAAGAAAGCCATGGGGCTGTAGCCCCAATAGTTGCTCAAACCGGGCGGGGCGTCCTGCACGTCGAACTGCTGGACAGGCATGAGTTCCACTGCTGTGATGCCAAGCTCCTTGAGGTAGGGAATCTTTTCGACAAGACCTGCATAGGTCCCCCTCTTCTCCCGGCTGACACCCGAATTCGGATGGCGTGTGAAACCGCCTACGTGGAGCTCATATATGACACTGGTTTTGTAGTCGGTCCGTAAGGGCTCGTCACCCTGCCAGTCATAATCAGGAGGGTCCACCACTATGGATTTTGCAGCATGGGAGCAGTTGTCACCAGGCCTGCACCCGGCTACCCTGTCATAGTTTTTGCCGATAGCGACCGCCTTTGTATATGGGTCCAGCAGAACCTTCTGCCCGTCATAGTAATGCCCTCTGGCAGGGTCAAAAGGCCCGAAGACCCTATAGCCATAGAGCTGCCCCGCACCGATACCCGGCACGAAGCAGTGCCAGTAGTAGAAGGTCCTATTAACCTTGGGGTCAAGCCTGATCAGTCGCACGGGCCGTGCATCATCAATGTCGTCAAATAACAAGAGCTCTACTGCATAGCAACTCTTTGAGAACAGGGAGAAGTTGACGCCATCCGGATAGACGGTTGCCCCGAGAGGATGACACCTGCCGGGGTGCACATTACCCTTAAGCACAATTGCATTCCTTTTGTCGTTTCATTATGGAATAAGGCATATACCCATTTTTCATGCTTTGGCCTGAGAGTCAAGAGACACCACATGGGCGGCATCTTCACATGCATTACCCGATAGAAAAACCTGGGCAGCTTATAAAGGCGGAAAGTCTTATTTATCGAATTCCTGGGTATGAGAGATATCCGTTCGCAATCATGTGTATCTCTTTGTTTTTGTCAATTCTTCTGAGCTTGGTTGATTTTTAACTATGATTATTCCGATTCATGACTATTATTCCATGACCATATCAATCATGACCTCCGGCAAAGCCGGAGGTTTGTGTAAATCATGAACCGCTCAAAGCGGTTTTACCCGATTGCCTTTGTCCCTAGCTGAACATGTTCATCTGCTCAAGTCGCTGGTCTTCTTGCTCC
>Ga0326728_10026297_pt1 | contig 10318 bp, 5 predicted proteins | sample MB3enrmetagenome_FD_207602 | JGI IMG/M metagenome (GOLD analysis project Ga0326728, IMG submission 207602) | Lab enriched peat soil microbial communities from McLean, Ithaca, NY, United States - MB31MN | ecosystem: Environmental > Terrestrial > Soil > Wetlands > Peat | place: USA: New York... | reverse complement strand
GGGCTCACCCCACTGGAAAGTCTCGACAGCGACGGTTTGGATGGAGGGGCACAGATCGCGGACGGCCATCGCATCTTCGTAAGTGAGGGGCTTGCGCATAGCTTCTTCGTGAGTCAGGTTGGTCTTGATGCCGGGATCCCACCTGTAGATAAACAGGGTGCGAGTGCCGAAGCCTTCCATGAGCTGGACTACCCGCTGGTCAAGGCCTTCGAAGATGGAAGCCACGCTGATGACTGTGGCGGTTCCGATCAGCACGCCCAAGATGGTCAGGAAAGCGCGGAACTTGTGGCTGCGGAGCGTGTCCAGCGCCAGCATCATATTCTCGCGAACTGGTTGGCGTCGTTGCGGCATGGCTAGGCCTCCATCCGCAGGGCTTCGATGGGCTCGAGGTTGGCAGCCTTGCTGGCAGGGTAGATGCCGAAGAAAAGTCCTATGGCCGTGGAAAGGAACAACCCCACCAGGACCGCGCTCAAAGGGACGCTCGAGGTGAAGAAAATATCCACGATCTTGCTGAACATGAAAGCGATCATGACGCCAATCGCGCCTCCCGCTAGCGCCATTACGCTCGCCTCAATAACAAATTGCATCATGATGTCACGCCGCCGCGCACCCAGGGATTTGCGGATGCCGATCTCATGCGTGCGCTCCGTCACACTGGCGAGCATGATATTCATAATGACGATGCCGCCCACCACCATGAAGACAGCCACGACGCCGACCGTTACGGCGAAGATCGACGCCGTCAATTGGTGCCACAGGCCCATGATCGTTTCTGAAGCGTTAATCCCGAAATTGTCGGGGTCATGGTACGGAACGTGGCGCCGCGCTCGCATCAGCGTGCGAACTTCATCCTCCAGAACCATCATCTGCTGGGCATCCCACGCCTGCACATCCACTGCCAGATTGGGGCGTGCCCTGAAGACTTTCCGAAACGTGGTGAGGGGAATCTGGACGAACTTGTCCTGGCTCTGGCCAAAGGTAGTCCCGATGCGCGCCGCCACGCCGATCACCCGAAACGGGATGCCGCTTACAGTGATGTCTTTACCGAGGGGATCAACACTGGGGAAAAACTCCGTGGCCAGATCCTGGCCGATGAAACAAACCATGGACTCGTGCGCGTAGTCCGTGTCATTGATGTAGCGCCCGGATCCCACCTTCGCTTGGCCAATATCGATCATGTTCGAGGTTTCACCGCCAACGTCGACTTCATGCAGGACGTGCGCTTTGTATTTGACGTCCGCGCCTCCCCCAAGCCCCGCCTCTGCGCCCATATTCTTATAGCCGCTGACACTGTCGCGCAGAAACTCGAAGTCTTCGATGCGGATGGCCTTATTGCGGCGCTGCATCTTTAACCAATTCTCGCCGGTCGCCGACCAGTCATACTGAGAGAGGATGAATACATTCGCCCCCAGATTCGCAATGTGGTCGGCAATGTAGAGATTCATGCCGTTGATGATCGACATCACGACGATGAGCGTGGTGGTGGCAATCACCACGCCCAGCAGGGTGAGGAAGGAACGCAGCTTGTGGGTGCGCAAGGTTTCGAGGGCGATCCAGAAGGCCTCGCGGGAGGTGACCCAGAAGCCGCTCTTCTTGCGGCCCGCCCGGCGGATCACTTTGCGCAGAAGCGGCTGCGGTTGGGTTATTGCAGTCACAAGAATCGTTCCTGGTACGGCGCGCCGATTACTTGACGCTTTCGTCGCGTTCGATCTTGCCGTCGCGCACGTGGATGATGCGATGCGCGTGGGCGGCGATGTCGTGCTCGTGGGTAACCAGGACAATCGTGTTTCCGGCCTCGTAGAGCCTCTCAAACACGCCCATGATTTCCTCGCCCGTGGCCGAATCCAGGTTGCCGGTGGGTTCGTCGGCCAGAATAATCGAGGGGTTGTTCACCAGGGCGCGGGCAATCGCCACCCGTTGGCGCTGTCCGCCGGAAAGCTCATTCGGTTTGTGGTTCATCCGTTCGAACAAGTCCACCCGGCGCAGAGCGTCTTGAGCTTTTTCCAGACGTTCGTTGGCCGGAACTCCGCTGTAGACGAGAGGCAGTTCCACGTTGTGCAAGGCGCTGGCGCGGGAGAGGAGGTTGAAGGTCTGGAAAACGAAGCCGATTTCCTTGTTGCGGATGTAGGCTAGTTCGTCGTCGGAAAGTTCGCTCACCAGCCTGCCGTTCAACCAGTATCGGCCGCTGGTGGGCGTGTCCAGGCAACCGATCAAGTTCATCAAGGTCGATTTGCCGGAGCCCGACGGCCCCATGATCGCCACATATTCGCCCCGGTCGATCTCGAACGTGACGCCGCTGAGCGCATGCACCGCGATGGCCTCGCCCATGTCATAGGTTTTCCAGAGGTCTTCCGTCTTGATCATGACCCCCGCAGGCGGGGCCAGGGATTCCTGAGTCGCAGACGCTGCCACTTGTGTTCCCATCGCTTTGCGTGTTTCCTTTCCGCTCACGCCCCTGTTGCAGGGGCAGTCCTTGTGGTCGTCCGCGGGCGGCCACGAGGGCCGCCCCTACTCACAGCTAAGAAGTGGCGGCTGGGGGGTTAAGGGCGCTGTTGTCCACCTTCACCTTAGTGTGGTTCTTGAGCGTGCGGAGCACACTAAAGGGACCGGAAACGATCTGGTCGCTGGCTTGCACGCCTTTGGTCACTTCCACATCGGATTGGCCCATGACGCCGGTCTCGACCGGCGCAAACACCGCCCGGCCGTCCTTGAGCATAAAGACTCCTTGCACCTCTTCCTTCTCTTTTTCTTTGTCCTTGGCCGTCTGGGCGGTTGCGGTTGTGGCGGCTTGCACCTTGCCTTTGCCGCCCTGACTGCTCTTTTCTTCTTCCTCCAATTGCCGCCGCGTACGGACGGTGAGCGCCTGGATGGGGATCGTCACCGCGTTTTGGCGAGTGGCGGTGGTAATCTTAGCGGTCGCTGAAAGCCCGGGGCGCATGCCCGGAGGGGGGTTATCCAACGTCACGACAACCTTGAAGTCCTTGGCTTCCTCGGTCGTCGAGGTTGTGTTCGTTCCGGAAGTGGCGCCGGAGGTGCGGCCAATGGCGCTTTGCCCGATCTGCGTGACTTTGCCCGTGAACGTCTTGTTCGGGACGGCATCGATGGTCACTTCTGCGGGCTGCCCGAGTTTCACATTGACGATGTCAGTCTCGTCCACTTTGACTTCCGCCGTGATTATCGCCAGATCGGAAATCTGGTAGAGTAGGCTCCCCACCGTATTCTGGACTCCCGGCACCACATTCTCGCCCACGTGCACGGGCAAGGAGGTTACGATACCATCCAGAGGGGAAGTGTAAATGGTCTTGTTGGCGACATCCACGGTTCTAACCAAGTTGGCCTCCTGCATGGCTACCTTGGCGCGCGCGCTGTCCAGATTAAACCTCGCCACTTGAAGTTGGGCTTTGGACTGGCCCACCGTCGCTTGGTCCGCTTCGAGCGTGGCCTGCGCCACCTTGACACTGTTCAAGCGCGTATCGTACTCATTTTGAGCAATCAGCTTATCCCGCAGCAAATCCTCCCCCCGTTTGAACTCCTGTTGGGCCTTGACGAGATTGGCCTGGGCGGTTTGCACGTTGGCTTGCGCAGTATTCAAAGCTGCCTGCTGCGCCTGCACCTGCGCCGTGAGTTCTTCTACGTCTGACTTGGCGCTGGCCACGGTCGCCTTTTGCGCGTTCACATCGGCATCCGCCTGGATTGCCTCCGTCTTCAGAAGCAGTTGCCCCTTCTTAACCGTGTCCCCTTCCTTAATGTAAATCTCGGTTATCTTACCCATGGAACTCGCGTTCACGTTGGCGAGGTCCGCGGTGGGCGGCCTGATTTCTCCTGACGCCGTCACGATGGCCGACAAGTTCTGCCGCACCACCTTCGTGGTCTGAACGGTGACCGAACCACCCTTGCTCCAGACGATCCCACCGATCACCAAGCCCGCCAGAACAACCGCTCCCACGAGCGCCAGAATCATCTTCTTCTTTTTTGATTTCTTCCCCTTTGCACTGCCAGGTCCGGAAGCAACCATGCTGCTCGGGCTCACGGTTGCAGGAGAAGTAATACTCCCCAGTTGCAGGTCAGTTACTTGGGCCACGGTTGTCTTCTCCTTTTCTACGATTGTGCGTGCAGCCATCTTCGTCTCCCTTGTTCTGCTGGGCCGTTGGTCGCCTCTCACTACCACTGTCGGTCGGGGCCGACGTCAATACCCAATCGCCGTCTTGGCGGCTTCTAACCATACTACGGAATCCTGACACCAAAAGTTTCCCCAAAGTTCCTCATTTTAACTCTACCCATGAGGCATAGGAAAGGTGAATCTGAGAAGCAGGAGTCTGTCTTAAAGTCCGAGACCCTCCCTCAGCCCCGCTCCATCTCCCACTTACGCGGGAAAGGGACGCTGAAAGCAGGCTGAGGGCTCACGGGCCTTGGGCCCGCCCGGAGAAATGGATGTCGAGGGTGTCGGCGCACCCCGTTTCCCTTGGGGGTCAGGCCACCTTTGGGGTTTGCCAAGCATCAAAAAGCGAGTCAGTCAATCAGCGGGAAGCTGTGTTTGTCAAGGGGGGTTGCAGACCTTGACTTTTCGTACTTCAGCAAATACAATCGGCACTGTCTCTGGTTGGGAAAGGAGAGCCGTTGGTGTCTAAACGGGTTGATTTCATAAGCCACCGCGAGTGGCAGGTTTGCCTGTGGGTGCTTTTCTACGCATGGCTGCTGGGAGGACTGGTTTCTCCCGTTTTGAGAGCAGCGCCGCAAGACCAGGGAAATGACAGCAAGCTGAGCAAGGCGGAAAAAAAGCGACAGAAGAAAATCCAACAGGAAATGGAAACGCCCTATAAGAAATGGATCGATGAAGAAGTTCCTTACATTATCACCAATGAGGAAAAAGCGGCCTTCAAGAAGCTGACCACAGACGATGAAAGGGAACAATTCATTGAGGGGTTCTGGGAGCGGCGCAACCCCAGTCCGGGAAGCCCCGAGAACGAGTTCAAAGAGGAATACTACCGGCGCATTGCCTACGCGAACGAGCACTATGCCTCAGGTATTCCCGGTTGGAAGACGGATCGAGGCCGGATCTATATCATGTATGGTCCGCCGGACGAGGTTGACGACCACGACAGCGGCGGAACTTACATTCGACCCCCGGAAGAAGGTGGCGGCGAAACCTCCACTTACCCCTTCGAGCAGTGGCGTTATCGTTATATTGACGGGATCGGGACCAACATCATACTGGAGTTTGTCGACCCGACGATGACCGGGGAATTCCACCTCACCATGGATCCCGGTGAAAAGGATGCTCTGCTCCATGTCCCCAACGCCGGCCTGACAGACATGGAAGCAATGGGCATGGCGAACAAGACAGACCGCTTTAACCGCACGGACGGCATGACGATTGGTACGCCCATGGGCGGACTGCCCGAAAGTATGGAGGAATTCACCCGCCTGGACCTTTACGCGAAGATTTTCCAGCCTCCCGAAGTCAAGTTCAAGGATATGAAAGCCGTCGTAACCTCTAAGATTTCCGGACAGCTTCTGCCCTTCGATGTTCGAACGGACTTTCTCCGGGTGACCGACGAGAGCGTGCTCACTCCCATTACCATTCAGGTTGCTTACCGTGACCTGCAGTTTCAGAACAAAGATGGGGTGATGCACAGCGTTATGGATATTTACAGCCAGTTGACCAGCTTGGGTGGGAGAAATGTGGACACCCATGAGAAGAGCATGATCCTGGATGTTCCGGAACATGAATTCCAGCAATCCTTGGCACGCAAGGCTGTCTATCAATATGCGGTGCCCTTGCACCCGGGCCGCTACAAACTGAGCCTGGTGTTGAAGGACGACCAGAGCGGGCACATGGGGACGATCGAAATGGGCGTCGTAGTGCCGCATTTCGACGAGGACAAGCTTTCGAACAGCACCTTGATTCTGGCCGACCTCCTCCAGCCTCTGCCCACCAGCCAAGTGGGTACCGGTCCCTTCGTGATCGGGGGAACAAAGGTGCGGCCCAGCGTCACTCGAACTTTCTCGCGCGACCAGAACCTTTGCATCTATATGCAGGTTTATAACCTGGGCCAGGACGCCAAGACGCACAAGCCCTCCTTGGATGTAGAATACGAACTGTTGAAAGACGGGAAACCCCTTTTGCAGCAGGCCGAGGATCCCGGCAAGCTCAAGGAGGCCTCGCAGCAGTTTACCTTGGAGAAGCAAATGCCCTTGAGGGCGCTCCAGCCTGGCAAATATACTGTGCAGATCAAGGTCAAAGACAACGTAAAGAACCAAACTATTTCACCTTCCGACAGTTTTGAGGTACAGTAACAGCGGCCGGTTTCTCTTGGCCGCTCGGGTCTCGCACGGCTTCTAGCAATTCCGGCCTCCTGGTCGGCTCCCGTGATGCCACGCCGAAGGCCGGCGCTACTGGATCAGGACGATTAACATGAAGGATTCCAAACCTGGAATGAGGCTTTCAGCCATCCTTCTGGCTGGAGGTCTGATTTCTGTATTGATTGGTCCGGTCCTGAGTCTGGCCGCCAATTATGGGCGGCTGGCGGGCATCGTCTCCGACGATCATGGCAATCCGCTGATGGGCGCCACGGTTATGATCGTGGGGCCGCTGTTGACTGCCACCGCCAGCACGGGCGACCAAGTCGAGCGAGTCATCACCGACGCCAAAGGCAAGTTCTCGGTTGGAAACCTCATTCCCGGCTGGTATTCCCTACAGATCATTTCCCCAACACGCATACCCGCTCATAAGAACGGGGTCAAAGTCGAAGCGGGGCAGACCTCCACTTTGAGATTTGTTTTGGCCGACGCTTTCGCACCCTTGCGCTTTCAGGTGCCGGACAAAGACGCAACTCCTTTGGGAGACGATTGGAAATGGGTCCTGAGGACCTCCGCAGCCACGCGGCCTATTCTTCGCTATCGTCATGACGCCGAAGCGACCACGAATCCCGCTTCTCCCGTGCCTGCTGACCAGCGCCTCATCGGCGTGGTGCCGGGACCTTCCGGCCAGGATCCCACGGCCAGTGACCAAGGAATGGGCACTGTTTTCGCTTACCTTCGCCATCTTTCGCCGGACTCCGACTTGATGACGGTAGGTTCGGTGGCTGCTGACGGCTCTCTGGCTTCCTCGGAAGGGGCGCTGTATCGGAAAGGGTTGGTTTCGCGTGACACTGAGGAAGTTTCTATTGTTCTGCACCAACTGGGTTACGTTAGCGGCTTGTCCGCTCCTATTGGCGCGGGGCCGCTTTCCGATTACGCCGCGCGCGGATTGGCAGCAAGCTACACGCAAACCTGCGTTCTCGATCCGCACCTGACGTTGACTGCTGGCCTGGACGTTGATTTCCTGGAGGCGGTTCGCAATTTGCTGATTGCCCAGCCGCGAGCCAAGCTCGCCTACCACGTTTCCCACTCGACCGACCTTGCCGTACAACTGGGGAGGGAGTCCGACGACGATTCCGAGACTCTGCTCGAGCGGGTCAACGCGCTCAATGCTTTTCCCGTGCTGACGCTGCGAGGCTACCAGCCGGAGTTCGAGCAGCTTCAACATGCCGAGGTTGCCCTGAACCGCCGCCTCAAGGGCTCAGCGCGATTTCAAATTGCCGCGTACCACGATGGGATCAAAAACGCGGCGGTGTGGAGTCCGGCTCATGGGGCCGCTTTGAGCGGGCTGGAGGGAAATTACCTGCCTAACCTGGCGGCAGGCGGAGTCTTGTTGAATATGGGCGATCATCGCTCCACGGGGTACCGCATCGCTTATGCGCAGCGCCTGGGAAATCACGTCGAGACTCTCGTCGCGTATTTTGTGGGCGATTCCCTGAACGCGCGCAGCGTGATCAACGGCGCGCCACAGGGAGACTTACAAGGCGCTCTCAAGCCTGTGCGCAGTTCTTCTTTGGCTGCCCGAGTGTCCGCCCGAGTTCCCGTTACCAAAACTCGATTGACTACGTCCTACGAATGGGTTCAGGGCGGGCGTGTAACCATGGTGGATCCACAGGGCCAAACCGATCTGCAACTTCAGCCGTTCTTGGATGTCCAGGTCCGCCAGCCCCTTCCTGCCCTTGCATTCCTTCCCGCCCACATCGAAGCCGTGGCTGATTTCCGGAACTTCCTCGCCCAAGGCTACGCACCTGTGACCCAATCCGGAGGATCGACACTGCTGCTCGGCTCAGCGTATAAGTCCATCCGCGGGGGCCTTTCTGTAGAGTTTTAACTTCCAGCGAAAGCGGGCCGCCGCCCCTGACAAATCTAGGGCGCATCGCAAGCAAAGAGGGCAGGACCCGTTCTCAGGCCGGGTTTCTGGCGTTTCCGATCTTCTCTGACCGTGGTGAGAAGTATGCGCTAGGGGTCCTACAGAAAAACGGAACCCATATTCCAAATTCTGTAGCAAGTCTGGCATCTACGCCGTTCGTGCCATACCGAACTGATAACGTGGCACTTATTTGTATGGTAGAGTTCTTATTACTGGAAACTGAATTGCTCGCAGCTTAATGCGGCAGCCGAAGTAGTAGTGTGTTTCGCGGCGCCACCGCTCAGATGACCAAAACCCCGCCATATCGGTTTACTTCTGTTTCGCTGGCCATCCTCAGCATGACGCTGATTGCCTTCGCCATTATCAATCTTCAGCAGCGAGTGCACTATCGGCTGCCGGACGACGGGGTTTCCTGGCTCGATTCTGACAAGGGAGTGAAAGCCTGGATAGTTACTCCCGATGGTCCAGGCGACCGGGCAGGAATACGGGAGGGTGACCTCCTGGAGTCGATTGACAAGAAACCCATCCACACCGCCGCCGACGCTGGCCGACAGATCTTTGCCGACGAACTGTGGTCCCAGGCCACCTATGTCCTGATCAGAAATGGCGAGAAGTTTCAGACTGCCCTGGTCCTTGTTCCCCAGAAGGCCGCCGCGTCGGTGCGATACTACCTGAGCCTGGTGGGTTTGATCTACCTCGTGGTCGGCACCTATATACTTTTCCGGCGCTGGACAGCGCCCAAATCGCTGCATTTTTACATCTTTTGCCTGGCGTCGTTCATACTTTACACTTTCTCCTACACTGGAAAGCTCAACCTGTTCGATTGGACCGTCTATTGGCTGCAAGTCGTCGCCTTACTCCTTCAACCGGCGCTCTTCCTGCACTTCTGCCTTGGCTTCCCGGAGCAAAACACGTTGGTACGGGGACGCCGTTACCTGATCCCCTGCTTATACGTACCGGGGGCGGCCCTGGCGGTCGTTCACGTCTTGGTGGCCATGGAGCTAATGGTTTTCCCGATGCCGTTGCTCCACGTTCGATGGCTTCTTGACCGCGTCGAATTTGTATATCTGGCCGTTTACTTTCTGGTGGGGGCCGTGGTGCTCCAGCGCGCCTACGCGCGGGCGCAAGTGCCTCTCCTGAAACAACAGTTGAAATGGGTGACGCGCGGGACCTGGCTTGCGATCGCGCCCTTCGCGGCCTGCTATGCGATTCCTTATTTCCTGGGGTTCATTCCCAACTCCTGGATGAACATCTCGGCCCTTTCGCTGGTTTTCCTGCCCGTCACTTTCGGCTACGCCATCGTACGTTATCGCCTGATGGACGTGGATGTCATTTTCCGCCGCGGCATCGCGTACACCCTGGCCACAGCCACGATTGTGGCCGCCTATTTCGGCGCCATCGGCTTATTTGCGGACTATTTCCGCTCCTCGATCCCCATCACCAGCCGAGGCGGATGGGTCCTGGCTGTCGTCGTCACTGCCTTGGTTTTCCAGCCCATGGTGAACTGGATTCAGGTGCGGCTGGATAGGTTCTTTAACCGCGAGCGCTACGACTATCGTCGCACGCTGCTGGAGTTTGCTCGCGAGCTAAGTTCGGAGTTGCACGTGGATCGGCTTCTGGAAAAAGTGACCATGCAACTGGCCGGAACCCTTGGCGTTGACCGTCTGGCCGTCTTCTGGGCGACGGAATCCGACCAATTCCGCCTGGTCAAGTCGCGCGGCGTGAACTACTCGAAAGGGCTCGACACGAGCTTTCTCGACCCCGCTCGCCGCCAGCAGGGGAAAGAGTATCTGTTCTTTGATAGTGTCAGGCGCCCCTTTGGCTTCGCTCCCGCGCAACAGAAAACCATCGAGCAACTCGACCTGCACTATTACTTGCCCTTCAAAGTAAAAGAGCGCACTTTGGGTTACCTCGGCTTGGGAAAAACCCGCGACGGGAATTTCCTCTCCAGCGAAGACATTGACCTTCTCCAGACTCTCACCGGGTATGTGTCCGTGGCGCTCGAGAATGCCCAACTCTACGAATCGCTGGAGAGGCGAGCGCTCGAATACCAGGCGCTGACGGATTTCAGCCAGAATATCATTGAAT
>Ga0326728_10026296_pt1 | contig 10319 bp, 11 predicted proteins | sample MB3enrmetagenome_FD_207602 | JGI IMG/M metagenome (GOLD analysis project Ga0326728, IMG submission 207602) | Lab enriched peat soil microbial communities from McLean, Ithaca, NY, United States - MB31MN | ecosystem: Environmental > Terrestrial > Soil > Wetlands > Peat | place: USA: New York... | reverse complement strand
GTGTGCGTGGCTGCTCACGTTGGAACTCCGCTGGTGGACTGCCGGAAACGTCAAACTGCTACTGCCACCCCGGCAGAGCCGGGGGGTCTCCCGCTTACGCTAGGCGGCGGCGCTGGGTAGCATATGGGCGCAATCAAATGTCGCGTCTAGGCGTGCTTGCTTGCACGCGCGCAAAGCCGCTCCAGCGGCGGGCAGAGCCGGCGGGGCGATCACGACGGCGTCTCGCGCGCGAGGCGCTTCAGCTCGTAGAGCGCCGCCTGCGCTTCGCGCGGCGTGAGCTCGTCGGGGTCGATCTTGTCCAGCGCGTCGCGTAGCGCGTCGGGGGCCGGCGGCGCGGGCGGCTCGTAGGAAAACAGCGGCAGCGCGTCGAGGCTCGCCAGCGCGCCGCCCGGATGCTTGGTCGCCTCGAGCTCGGCGAGCACGGCGCGCGCCCGCTTGATCACCGAGGCGGGCAGCCCGGCGAGCTTGGCGACCTGGACGCCGTAGGAGCGGTCGGCCGCGCCCGGGACGACCTCGTGAAGGAAGACGAGCTGGCCCTTCCACTCGCTCACCCGCATCGTCAAATTGAACAGGCGCGGCAGCGTCTCGGCGAGCTGGGTCAGCTCGTGGAAATGGGTGGCGAACAGCGCGCGCGAGCGGTTGACCGCGTTCAAGTGCTCGACGCAGGCGAAGGCGATCGACAGGCCGTCGAAGGTCGCGGTGCCGCGGCCGATCTCGTCGAGGATGACCAGCGAGCGCTCGCTCGCCTGGTTGAGGATCGCCGCCGTCTCGACCATCTCGACCATGAAGGTCGAGCGCCCGCGCGCGAGGTCGTCGGCGGCGCCGACGCGCGAGAACAGGCGATCGACGACGCCGATATGGGCGCGCTTAGCCGGCACGAACGACCCCATCTGCGCCAGCGTGGCGATCAGCGCGTTCTGGCGCAGGAAGGTCGACTTGCCAGCCATGTTGGGGCCGGTGACCAGCGCCAGGCGTCCGCCCTCGCCGACTTCGCCGCCGAGCTCGCAGGAATTGGCGACGAACGGCTCGCCGCGCTCGGCGAGCGCCGCCTCGACCACCGGATGGCGGCCGCCCTCGATGGCGAAGGCGAGCGAATCGTCGACGCGTGGGCGCGACCAGTCGCGCTTCGCCGCCAGCTCGGCGAGCGCCGCCGCGACGTCGATCTCGGAGAGCGCCGCGGCGAGGCCGCGCAACGTCTCGCCTTGCCCGAGCGCGGCCTGGCGCAGCCGTTCGAAGGTCTCCAGCTCCAACGCCAGCGCGCGGTCGGCCGCCGAGGCGATGCGCGCCTCGAGGTCGATCAGCGCGTTGGTGGTGAAGCGCATCGCCTCCGCCATGGTCTGGCGATGGATGAAGGTCGCCGCGTGCGGCGCTTTGAGCAGCGCCTCGCCCTGGGCCTGCGGCGTCTCAATGAAGTAGCCGAGGAAGTTGTTGTGTTTGATCTTGAGCTGGCGCGCGCCGGTCTCCTCGGCGTAGCGCGCCTGCAGCTCGGCGACGACGCGGCGGCTCTCGTCGCGCAAAGCGCGCGCCTCGTCGAGGGCGGAAAGCGCGCGCGCGCGCACGAAGCCGCCGGCGCGCCGGTCGAGCGGCAATTCGTCGGCGAGGTGAAGCGATAGCTCGCGCCGCAGCGCGCCGTCTTCGGCTTCGAGCCGCTCGCGGCAATGAAGCAGCGCCGCCGGCAATTCCTTTTCCGCGCCAAGCGCGCGCGCGACGCCCGCCGCCGCGGCGAGGCCGTCGCGTAAGGCTGCGAGGTCGCGCGGGCCGCCGCGATCGACGGAAAGGCGCGCCAGCGCGCGGGCGAAATCGGGCGTGGCGGCGAGGATTCCGCGCAGCGCGTCGCGCAACGCCGGCGCGTCGATGAGGAAGGCGAGCGCGTCGAGCCGTTCGTCGATCGCCCGCGGGTCGGTCAGCGGGCTCGCCAGCCGCTCGGCGATGAGGCGGGCGCCGGCGGGCGTGGTCGTCAGGTCGATGGCGGCGATGAGCGAGCCCGCGCGCTCGCCCGACAGCGTGCGCATGAGCTCGAGATTGGCGCGCGTCGCCGCGTCGATCTCCAGCGTCGCGCCGCGCGCGCGCCGCGCGGGGGGCGATAGGCGCGGCGTCGCCTCGAGCTGGGTGCGCTTGACGTAGCCGAGCGCTAGCGCCGCGGCGGCGATCTCGACCCGGCTGAACTGGCCGAAGCCTTCGAGCGTGGCGACGCCGTAGACCTCGGCGATCGTCCGCTCCGCCGTCGCGCCGTCGCCCGTCTCGCGGCCGACCGGCGTCGCCGCCACGCCGCTCTCGGAGACGAGCCGGGCGAAGTCGGGATCGTCGAACACGCTCTGCGGCGCGACGACCTCGCTCGGCTCGAGGCGCGCGATCTCGGCGCCGAGGCCGCCTTCGTCGATCTCGCCGACGCTGAAGGCGCCGGTCGAGATGTCGAGCGCCGCCACGCCGAAGGCGACGCGCTTCTCGCCGGTCCGCGCGCGCTGGACGGCGACGAGCACGTTGGCGCGGGCGGGATCGAGCAAGCGCTCCTCGGTGATTGTGCCGGGGGTGACGAGGCGCACCACGTCGCGTTTCACCACCGATTTGCCGCCGCGCTTCTTGGCTTCGGCCGGGTCTTCGAGCTGCTCGCACACGGCGACGCGATGGCCTTGGGCGATGAGGCGCTGCAGATAGTCGTCGGCGCGGTCGATCGGCACGCCGCACATCGGAATGTCCTCGCCCTCGTGCTTGCCGCGCTTGGTCAGCACGATGCCGAGCGCGCGGCTCGCCGCCTCCGCGTCGGCGAAGAACAATTCGTAGAAGTCGCCCATGCGGTAGAACAGGAGACAATCGGGGTAAGCCGCTTTGATCCTGAGGTATTGCGCCATCATCGGCGAGGCGCGCGTGAGATCGGGCGCGCGCGCCGCCTCGCCCGCCCCCTGGCCCGCCGCGGGCGTCGTCGGTTGGTTCGTCTGGCTCATCGGGCGGCGAACCTAGCAGGCCGCCGGCGGCGGCGCACGGGCGCCGCGCTCCTATCCACGGCCGAGCGCCAAGCACGGTTGCCGATGGAATAGATCATGATATATATCATCGGGGATCGGAGAACGGCGATGACCCAAACGGCTAAACTGTTCAAGAACGGGCGCAGCCAGGCGGTGCGCTTGCCGGCGGCCTTTCGCTTCGAAGGCGAGGAAGTGTTCATCCGCCGTGACGACGCGACGGGCGACGTGATCTTGTCGGCGCGGCCGCGCTCGCTCGATCGTTTCTTCGCCGCGCTCGCCGAAGCGCGGACGCCGGACGATTTCCTCGCCGCGGAAGATCGCCGGCAAGGCGTCGAGGAGCGCGACCCGTTCGCGCGCGACGTAACATGACGCGCTTCATGCTCGACACCAATACCGTCGGCTATCTCCTGAGGGGACACCCGAAAGTGGCGCAGCGCGCCGCGGCGACGCCGCCGCGGCGGCTCTGCCTGTCCGTCGTGACCGAGGGCGAGCTGCGCTACGGCCTCGCCAAGCGTCCCGAGGCGACCAAGCTTCGGTCGGCGGTCGAGGAGCTTCTGACTGCGATCGAGGTCCTGCCGTGGACGCGTGAGACGGCGCGCCGCTACGGGGCGATGCGGGCCGCGCTCGAACGCCGCGGCAAGCCGCTCGGGCCGCTCGACCTGATGATCGCCGCCCACGCGCTGGAATCCGGCGCGACGCTGGCGACCAGCGAGCGGGCGTTTCACGCCGTCGCCGGGCTCGAGGTCGAGGACTGGACGCAAGACTGAGACCGGCCGACGGATCAGCGCAGCGGAAGCTGGAGCAGCGGCCCCGCGCCGTGGCCGAGCGCGACGTCGCGCCCCCGCTCGATCGCCGCGCGGACGAAGTCCTTCGCCGCCGCGACCGCCTCGGCAAGCTCGGCGCCGAGGACGACATGGGCGGCGATGGCGCTCGACAAGGTGCAGCCGGCGCCGTGCAGGTTTTCCGAAGCGAGCCGCGACGCGGCGAAGCGGCGGACCGCGGCGGCCGTAACCAAGAGGTCGACCGCCTCCTTGCCGGCGAGATGGCCGCCCTTCATCAGCACGGCGCGCGGCCCGAGCGCGAGCAGCGCCCGGCCCTGCCGCGCCATCGCGGCCTCGTCCTCGGCGATGGAAGCGCCGAGCAGCGCCCCCGCCTCGGCGAGGTTGGGGGTCAGGCAATCGACGAGCGGCAGCAGCCGCGCCTTGGCGCAATCGATGAGCCCCGCCCCGGCGAGCGCGTCGCCGGAGGAGGCGACCATGACCGGGTCGTAGATCACGAAGGCCCTCATCCGGCGCTTCGCGCCACCTTCTCCCGCAAGCGGGAGAAGGGGAGCGGCGGCGCCTCCGCCCTTTCTCCCGCTTGCGGGAGAGGGTTGGGGTGAGGGGAACGCCGCACGCAAGCTCTCCGCGACCGCCTCGGCGACCGCCGCGCTTCCCAGCATGCCGATCTTGATCGCCGCGACGTCGAAATCGTCGAGGACGGCGTCGATCTGCGCGCGCACGATCTCGGAGGGCGCGACATGGATCGTCGTCACCCCGCGCGTGTTCTGCGCGGTCAGCGCGGTGATCGCGCAGGCGCCGTGGACGCCGAGCGCGGCGAAGGTCTTCAGGTCCGCTTCGATCCCCGCCCCGCCGCCCGAATCCGAGCCGGCGATAGTCAGGGCGATCGGCCTCTGCGCGGTCACGGCGCGCGCGTCGTCGCCAGCCATTCTCCAGCGCGCGCCTCCGGACCGGGGTTGAGGGCGGCGTCGGCGCCGGCGTCGGGGCGCGTCATCGTCCGCCCCTATTCCGCGGCGTCGACGTAGAGTTTGCCGCCCTGTTCGAGGAACTCGCGCGACTTCTCCGCCATGCCGGCGATCGCCTCGGCCTCCTTGCGCAGGTCCTGGGTGATCTTCATCGCGCAGAACTTCGGCCCGCACATCGAGCAGAAATGCGCGACCTTGTGGCCCTCCTTCGGCAGCGTTTCGTCGTGGAAGGCGCGCGCGGTGTCAGGGTCGAGCGACAGGTTGAACTGGTCCTGCCAACGGAAGTCGAAGCGCGCGCGGCTCAGCGCGTCGTCCTGCAGGCGCGCCGCCGGATGGCCCTTGGCGAGGTCGGCGGCGTGGGCGGCGATACGATAGGCGATGACGCCGGTCTTGACGTCGTCGCGGTCGGGCAGGCCGAGGTGCTCCTTCGGCGTCACGTAACAGAGCATCGCCGTGCCGAACCAGCCGATCATCGCCGCGCCGATCGCGCTGGTGATGTGGTCGTAGCCCGGCGCGACGTCGGTCGTCAACGGCCCCAGCGTGTAGAACGGCGCCTCGCCGCATTCGGCGAGCTGCTTGTCCATGTTGGCCTTGATCTTGTGCATCGGCACGTGGCCGGGGCCCTCGATCATCACCTGGCAGCCCTTGTCCCAGGCGACCTTGGTCAGCTCGCCGAGCGTCTCGAGCTCGGCGAATTGCGCGGCGTCGTTGGCGTCGGCGATCGAGCCCGGACGCAGGCCGTCGCCGAGCGAGAACGACACGTCATACTTGCGCATGATGTCGCAAATGTCGCCGAAATGCTCGTAGAGGAAGCTCTCGCGGTGGCCGGCGAGACACCAGCGCGCCATGATCGAGCCGCCGCGCGAGACGACGCCGGTGACGCGCTTGGCGGTCAGGGGCACATAGGCGAGCCGCACGCCGGCGTGGATGGTGAAATAGTCGACGCCCTGCTCGGCCTGCTCGATCAGCGTGTCCTTGAACACCTCCCAGTCGAGCTTCAGCGGGTCGCCGTCGACCTTCTCCAGCGCCTGATAGATCGGCACGGTGCCGATCGGCGTCGGCGCGTTGCGCACGATCCAGGAGCGGATGTTGTGGATGTTGCGGCCGGTCGAGAGGTCCATCACCGTGTCGGCGCCCCAGCGGATCGCCCACACCATCTTCTCGACTTCCTCGGCGACGCCGGAGCTGACCGCGCTATTGCCGATGTTGGCGTTGACCTTGATGAGGAAGTTGCGGCCGATCGCCATCGGCTCGAGCTCGAGGTGGTTGATGTTAGCGGGGATGATCGCCCGGCCGCGCGCGACCTCCGCGCGCACGAACTCCGGCGTGACGAACTCGGGGATCGCCGCGCCGAAGCTCTCGCCGTCGGCGAGCCGCGCCTCGGCGTTCGCGACCGCCGCCTCGCGCGCGAGGTTCTCGCGAAAAGCGACGTAGATCATCTCCTCGGTGACGATTCCGGCGCGCGCGAACTCGAGCTGGGTGACGAGCTGGCCGGGCGCGCCGGCGCGCAGCGTCCGCGCCGCCGGACAATGGGGGGCGAGACGCTCCATCGAGACGCGGCCGTTGTCCTCGGGCTTGATCGCGCGGCCGGGAATCTCCGCATAGCCGCGCGCGGCGATCCAGGCTTCGCGCACCGGGGCCAGGCCAGCGGCGAGGTCGATCCGCGCGTCGGGATCGGTGAACGGGCCGGAGGCGTCGTAGACGCGCGCCGGCGGCTCGTTCGGGTCGGAGAGCGCGATCTCGCGGAACGGCGCGCGAATGTCGGGCCGGCCTTTGGGCGACGCGTAGACCTTGCGGCCGCCGGCGATCGGCCCGGTGGTGACGCTCTGCGGCGCGGCCGCTGCGATCTTCGCGTTTTCATTCATCGCCGTTCTCCTCAACGCGCTTCGCAGGTCAGGCGTCGAAGGGGGAGCGGGCGATTTCGGCGGCTTGTTGCCGTAGGCTCGTCCCTTCGCCGGCATGACCCGGATCAGGTTCAAAGGGTTCGGCGATCTCGCCGCCGTCTCAGCCTCTTACGAGGCGCCCCTCGAGTGAGGCGGCGAATGTGGGCCCGCGCGGGCGGCCTTGTCAACAAGGGAATAGGAAGCGGCGCCGACGGCGCGCGCCCGCGGCCGGCGTTCCCCGGGCGCCGGCGCGAGCCGACGCCCCGCCGTCTTGGCGGCTTCAAGCCTTCGCGTCGCGCGGGCGGCGTTCGGCGCCGCGGCGCGCGGCCGGCGTCAGCTGCACGCCCACTGCCGCCAGGTGCAGCCCGGACCGCAGTACTTGAGCGCGGTAGCGACCGCGTCGTCCTGGTTCGGCGAGTCGAAGGCCTCGCCCCACCCGCCTGAACTGTTGGTGGCGAAGGCGATGCAGCGGTTGTCCTCCCAGGTGACGATCAGGCAGCCGCTGCCGCACTGCTGTAGCGCGGCGTTGAGGGCGTCCGGCAGCGTCGCGGCGCCGTGGGATTCCGAGCTCGCGCCGGTCGCCGGATTGTAGGCGATCGCGCCCCACCCGGCGAAAGCCGCGCCCGGAGCGAGCAATGCGGCGCACAAGACAAGAGCAGAGATACCCTTCATGTCGTCCCCCTCTCGGTCGGCCCGCGGAGGCCGCCTTGGCCTCGCGGAAGCGACGATGACACCATAGCCGGGCTTGCGGCGTCAAGGTCCGCGGAGCCTCGTCTCGCCCATGGCGGCCCGAACGAGCGCGCTCGATGCGACAACTGTCCTCTTGATCGGAGGCGTGAACCGACCCAGCATCCCGGCTCGCAGCGGATCGCGTGGCCGAGCGGGGCGGACGCGCGAGCGAGGCGGGGGGCAACGCGGCGAGCTGGGGGTCGACCGCTTTAGCTGTGGCCGCGGTGGCGGTGGGCTTGATGTGTTCGCCAGCCCACGCCGACAAAGGCGATTGCGTGGTTCCGCACTTCAAATTCAATGCCGCCGGCGAGACTTGGGCGACGATGTCGCTGCGGCGCGGCGTTGTTTGTCCCTTGTCTTTCTGGATGGCGTCGTCGACGAAAGGTCTCGCCGGAATCATTTCCTCGACGATCGTGGTCCGCCCTAAGAACGGGATGCCGGGAGGGCACGACGTACGCTTGTACGCTTATAAAGCCGACGAGAATTTCGTCGGCAACGACGAATTCGAGATTAGCATACGCTACAACCTAGATGACGGCGAAGGCGACCACGAAACGCTGCTAAAGATGAACGTGTCGGTCTATTGACGCCGCAACCTATGCGCCGCCGTCCTCGGGCAGAGCGACTCGGCGCCGGCGAGCCGAACGACTGCGCCCCCTGCCTGGCTCGGGAGGGTTGCGTTGCGCCCAGAGCGGCGCGTTCGGCGATTCTCAGTTGGGCCTAGCGGCGCGCCTCCAATCCGGCGCAGGCCCTTGAAGAGCAGGCGGTCGCGCGCTCGCCGACGAAAGCCGTCCCGCGAAAACCAAGGCCGCAAAGAACGCAACAGCGGAAGCGGTCTTCATGATTCTCTTCGTCGCCTGGCGCGAGCGTTGGCGGCGACGCTATCGCCGACCTTCGTCTCGCCCATGGCGGCGCGGACGAACGCGCTCGCCGCGGCGTCGATCTCGACGCCCGAGCGATCGACCTCCGCCAGCCACGCCCCGACCTCGCGGCCGCCAACGCGGAGCCGCGGCGCGATCTCCGCCAGGGGGCTGAGCGCGAAGGCGCGCTCGATGAGGCGCGGGTGCGGAACCGTCAGCTCCGGCGCGTCGATCGTCGCTTCGCCATAGGTGAGGATGTCGATGTCGATTGAGCGCGGCCCCCAGCGTTCGCCGCGCCGCCGACCCATCGCGCGTTCGATCTCGAGACAGCGCGTCAGCAGCGCCGGCGCGGGCAGCGTCATCTCGGCGAGCGCCGCCATGTTGAGGAAATCCGGCTGGTCGCGCTTGCCCCAGGGCGGCGTGCGGTAGACCGACGAGACGCGCTTGAGCCTGACGTCCGGCACCGCCGCGAGGCGGGTCAGCGCCTCGGCCAACGCCGCCGCGACGTCGCCGAGGTTGCCGCCGAGGCCGAGATAGGCCGCGACGGGCGCCTCACCCGCCACGCTTCACCTCGATCTCGACCCCCGCCGCGCTGAGCGTCGCCGCGATCGGCGGCGCGACCTTGCCGACCCGCGCGACGACCGACTCGACGCGCGCGAACTTCTCCAGAAGCGCGCGCGCGACGTCGAGCGCGGCGGCCTCGACCAGCTTGCGCGGCGGGCCGCAGAAGACCTCGCGCGCAACCTCCACCACCTTGCCGTAGTCGACGGTCGCCTTGAGGTCGTCGGCGAGGGCCGCCTCGCCGAGGTCGACCGCGAGCTCGAGATCGATCACGAAGGTCTGGCCGTGTTTGCGCTCGTGGGCGAAATGGCCGTGGAAGGCGTGAAGCCGCAAGCCTTCGACGAAGATCCGGCTGCGGCCGACCGAAACGGGAAGCGCTGGTCCGTTCATCGTCAGCTTTCCTCTATGGCGCGCCAGACCTTGAGCGCCTGGACGTGCGCCGCCACGTCGTGGACCCTCAGGATCGCCGCGCCGTTGATCGCGCCGATCAGCCCCGCCGCGATCGAGCCGGCGACGCGCTCGGCGGGCGCCGGCTGGCCGGTCGTGAGCCCGATGGTCGACTTGCGCGACACGCCGAGCAGCACCGGCCGGCCAAGCGCGGCGATCTCGCCGAGCCGCCGGATGAGGAGCAGGTTCTGCCGCGGCGTCTTGCCGAAGCCGAAGCCGGGATCGACGATCAACCGATCCTCGGCGACGCCTGCGGCGAGCGCGACGTCGATCGAGCGCTTGAGGAAGGCGAGGACGTCGGCGACGACGTCGAGCTCGGGATCGACGTCGGCGCGGTTGTGCATCAGCACCGCCGCGGCGCGAGCGTCGGCGACGACCCGCGCCATGTCCGGGTCGCGCTGGAAGCCCCAGACGTCGTTGACGATCGAGGCGCCGGCGAGGATCGCCGCGGCGGCGACGCGCGACTTATTGGTGTCGACGGAGACCGGCGCGTCGACGCGGGCGGCGAGCGCGGCGACGACCGGGACGACGCGCGAGATCTCCTCCTCGGCCGCCACCGGGCTCGCGCCCGGCCGCGTCGACTCGCCGCCGACGTCGACGATCGCCGCGCCTTCGCCGACGAGCCGCTCGCCGTGCGCGGCGGCGGCCTCCGTCGTCGCGAATCGCCCGCCGTCGGAGAACGAGTCGGGCGTCGCGTTGACGATCCCCATCACGGCGACCGGCGCGCCGAGCGTCAAAGATTTGCCGTGCGGCAGCTCAAGCTTCACGCGCGAACCTGGCCTCGGGATGAGCGGCGGCGGCGACGTCGCTTTCGCCCCCCGTGTTGTCGCAGCTATAGGCCACAAAGCCGATCCGCGCCATCCGCCGGCGCCCTGTCACCCGGCCTCTTCCGGCAAGCGGCGAAGGGGAAGCGGCGAACAGCGCCGCCTGCGGGCGCCTTCGGCCGTGCGCCCTCCCCGCGCGCAGACGCGCTCGCCGAGCGCGTCTACAAGCGCGCCGTGCGGTGCTTCACCCTCATCCGACCGCGCTTCGCGCGTCCGCCTTCTCCCGCTTGCGGGCTACGACATTCACCCGTCTCGGCGCCCGCGCGCCTACCCGCCCCGCCCTCACCCTGCCTCTCCCCGCTTGCGGG
>Ga0326728_10026294_pt1 | contig 10320 bp, 7 predicted proteins | sample MB3enrmetagenome_FD_207602 | JGI IMG/M metagenome (GOLD analysis project Ga0326728, IMG submission 207602) | Lab enriched peat soil microbial communities from McLean, Ithaca, NY, United States - MB31MN | ecosystem: Environmental > Terrestrial > Soil > Wetlands > Peat | place: USA: New York... | reverse complement strand
AAGGGTTTCAAGTTGATTGCAGTGATTGAAAGTCTGGATGAGCCGTGGTTCAAGGATGCGCGGGTCAAGACCTGCATCACCATTCTGCAACGCTGCGACGACCTAAAAAGCCGGATGGACAACGTGGTTAAATTCGTTCGTTTCCTTAAGCCGGTCAAAGAAATCCTGGGCGAGCGTCCTCACGGGGACGAGGCAGCCCGTCAAATCGCGGCGGAGGCCTTGCGCAAAATCGTTCTGCAAACGAAGGCGCCATTTTCCAACGCCCAGATGCGGATTGTTCCAGTCCCACAACAGGAATTGTGGGACGAAGGGGTGCGCGCCGGCAGCTTGCTCAAATCCGGGGTGCTGGCGGAATCGGAATCCGAGGATCAGGAAGAGGAGGGAAACAATGGGGCGGCACTCAAGGAAGCGGCGGCGATGTATAAAATCAGTTCTGATTACGTGGCTGGGAAATGGGGGCGATTTCTCCGCGCACCTGACCTGTACTTTCGGCTGATGAGAGGTTATCGCAACCGCCTCGTGCGGCTGGGTGAAATTGCGGAGGTAAAGCGTGGAATCACAAGTGGTTGCGATGATTTTTTCATGCCGCACGATGTAACACAAAAAGTTTTGGACCGGGTCAAAGCAGGCTTGCCCTGGAACAATGTGGGGCTGATGACCTCTTGCAAACAGAGTGAAATCGAAAGCGGCAAGGTTCGGATTGTTCGCGCCGGCGACACCACGCTGCATCCCGTTGAAACCAAATACCTCAAACCAGAAGTCCACAGCTTGATGCAAGTAGATCGCCCTGTCATCCGTGCCGGCGATTTGGATCGCGTTGTCCTTTGGGTCCACGACCCGCTGGCTGCATTGGGGCACACCTACGTCGCCAAATATATCCGGTGGGGCGCAAAGCGGACTTTTCCGTCCAAGAAATCCGAAGCCGTTCCCGTCCCACAACGCACATCCTGCGCCTCCAGGCCGGTGTGGTACGATTTGACGACCACCACGAATGGGGTGGCCTTCTGGCCTATGACTCAGAAGTATCGGCACATTATCGCGGCAAATCCAGATGGGATCGTTTGCAACCACAGGTTGTTTTACATTACTCCCAGAAACCTCTCGGAAATCGAGGCGAGAATTGTCCCGGCCATCCTGAACTCGACCCTGACGGCTTTAGTGAAGCACTTCTACGGTCGCTACGCCGGCGCCGAAGGCACGTTGGACACTGAGATAATTGACTGTCTTCTCCTGGATGTGCCAGACCCGAAGCGCATCACGGCGGATTTGTTTAATCGCATGAGCAACGCTTTTGAGAGCATTTGCCACCGTTCCGTTACTCATCTGGTTGCGGAGAGCATGCTCCAATGCCACTCAGAGGAGGCGATGAGAGAGATCTTAGGCCGGCCAGCCCAACTTCCAAAGGAGCTTTGTCAGGATGACCGGCGCGAACTCGATAATTGCGTGTTTGAGCTCATGGGGGTCACAAACAAAAGGCAGCGAAAGACATGGCTCGATGAACTTTATCTTGTAACGACGGAATACTATCGTTACTTGCGCACACAGGATATCCAGGCGATGGAGAACCGGGCCGGCAACAATGGCCGCGGATTCGATGCGCACGATTTGGCAGGCAGCATTTGGCAGTCACTTTCTGACGATCAACAAGGAAGCGGCGTGGCCGAGTGGATCAAATCGGCGCACCACGAAAGACAACCCGTCATTATTCCCGAGGGCAAGCCGGAGGCTCTCGGAGCAAGCGATATGTTTAATCCCAAGGGCGTGGTTTTCAAAGGGAGCAAGGAAATACACCACATTACTTATGCCAACCCGGAGCAAGCCGCCCTGGCGGCCGCTTTGGCGGGTGCCGGGATTCGGGGAGCCGTCGAAGTTCCGACCTCGGCCGCGGCCTGTGGGCGGTGCCTGGAGGAATTACGGAATCGGATCAGCCGGGCCAAGGAACAGTTCACAGACCTTGCCGCCTCCCGCACGGGGACGCAATCTCTTCAAGAGAAGACTACAGATCTCCTGATGCACTGGCATATCCACGGAAGGGATTCATGAAAGCCCGAAAGAAGGTAATGCGCCAGTCATGGATGGCAGGGCGCGCACTCCGTGCGCGCCACGGCGGGTCCCGATGTATCGGGACCCGCCCTGCCTTCCCCCTCCCCGTCAGTGACGCATTACGAAAAGAGGCCAAATGAAAGCCATCCGCTTCTCGGCGCACGCAGAAGCCAACCTGATCGCGCGTGAGATTAGCCGCGCGGACGCCGAGGCGGCCATCCGCCAGCCCAACCGCCGCGAGCCGGGCCGCCCGCCACGCGAGATTGTCAACCGGGTTTATTCTGATACAGTAACCGGTGAAACGATGCTGTTGCGCGCGGTCATCGAAGAAACGGAATCAGAAATTGCCGTCATCACGCTCTTCAAAACATCGAAACTGAAAAAATATCTGCCGGAGGAAACGACATGAAAGTGGAATACGACGCGCAAACGGACACGCTCACGATCACGCTTCGCGAAGCGCGCATCCGGGAGAGTGACGAGGTTCGCCCTGGCGTCATCGCCGATTTTGGTTATGACGGCGGGGTGGTGCGTTTCGAGGTGCTTGACGCTTCCAAAGTGGTGGATCGAACCGGTGAGATGCAATTTTCCACAATGATGAACACCAAACCATGACCACGCCAAATCCCGACCCAACTCCGCCGCCGGCCCCGGCCGATTTCATTCGCGACATCGTCGCCGCGCATCTGGCCGAGAAGCGGTATTCCCTCATCCGCACCCGCTTTCCGCCCGAGCCCAACGGCTGGCTCCACATCGGCCACGCCAAATCCATCTGCCTCAACTTCGGCATCGCCCGCGAGTTCGGCGGCGTCTGCAACCTCCGCATGGACGACACCAATCCCACCAAGGAAGACGTTGAATACGTGGACTCCATCCAGGAAGACGTCAACTGGCTCATCGGCGGCTGGGCGGATGACCGGCTGGGTCTCAAGCCCAAAGGCAAAACCCCCGAAGCCATCACCAGCAACGGACAACCGGATTTCTATCTCCCGCCAGTCCTGCCATCCGCAATTGGCAATCCGCAATCCGCAATTGAAGCTGGTCCGCAATCCGCAATCCGCAATCCGCAATCCGCAATGCTCGAGCCTTTCTACGCTTCCGACTATTTCGACCAGCTCTACGACTACGCCGTCACCCTCGTCAAAAAAGGCAAAGCCTACGTTTGCGACCTTTCCCCCGGCGACACCGACCAATACCGCGGCGCCCCCGACCGCCCCGGCCAGGACAGCCCCTTCCGCGACCGCCCCATCGCGGAAAACCTGGACCTGTTCCAGCGCATGAAGAACGGCGAGTTCCCCAACGGCGCCCGCACCTTGCGCGCCAAGATTGACATGGCCTCCCCCAACGTCTGGCTGCGCGACCCGGTCATCTACCGCATCCGCCACGCCGATCATCATCACACCGGGGCAAAATGGCGCATCTATCCCATGTACGATTTCGCGCATTGCCTGAGCGACTACCTGGAAGGCATCACCCACAGCATCTGCACCCTGGAATTTGAAGTCCACCGCCCCCTCTACGATTGGTTCCTGGCCAGCCTGGATCTCCCCCGTCCACTGCCTCATCAATACGAGTTCGCCCGCCTCAGCCTGGGCTACACCGTCATGAGCAAACGCAAGCTCCTCCAGCTCGTCCAGGATAAAATTGTCAACGGCTGGGACGATCCCCGCATGCCCACCATCTCCGGCCTGCGCCGCCGCGGCGTCACTCCCGAGGCCTTGCGCCATTTCGCCTACCACATTGGCATCACCAAATACAATGGCATTACCGATGTCGCCGTTCTCGAACACGCCATCCGCGAGGACCTGAACCAGCGCGCCCTGCGCCGCCTGGCCGTGCTGCGGCCCCTCCGGGTCGTCATCACCAATTTTCCCGAGGGCAAAGTGGAAGAACTCGAGGCCGTCAACAATCCCCAGGACGAAAGCGCCGGCCGGCGCAAAATCCCCTTCAGCCGCGAACTGTTCATCGAGCGCGAAGATTTCATGGAAGCGCCGCCCCCGAAATTCTTCCGCCTCAAACCCGGCGGCGAAGTCCGTCTCAAATACGCCTTCATCATCCAGTGCCAAAAAGTGGTGAAAGACGCCGCCGGCAACGTGGCCGAACTCCATTGCACCGCCGACTTCGACAGCCGCACCGGCGGCCCCAACGCCGCCCGCAAGGTCAAGGGAACCATCCACTGGGTCAGCGCCAGCCAAGCCTTGGACGCCGAAGTCCGCCTCTACGACCGCCTTTTCACCGTCCCCGAACCCGACGCGGCCGGGGATTTCAAACAACACATCAACCCGCTCTCCCTCGAAGTGGCGACGGCCAAATGCGAGCCAAGTTTGAAGGATGCCCGGCCCGAATTGCGCTATCAATTCGAGCGCCTGGCCTACTTCGCGTTGGACAAAGAGAGCGCCCCCGGCAAGTTGATCTTCAACCGAACCATCTCGCTCAAAGACACTTGGGCCAAGGAATCCCGGAAACCGATTTGATGTCTTCCCCAGCATTGACAGTTGGCGCCAGGGTAATTAAAGTTGAGCCGCCATGAAACATCAGCTTGATTTCGAAAAGCCCATCCTCGAGTTGCAACGCAAGCTGGACGAACTCGAAAAACACGCAGAAAGCCATTCCATGGGCATCCGCTGCGAAGAAGAGATCGCGGCGATGAAAACCAAGATCGCCGAAACGCGCCGCCAGATCTTTGCCGGCCTCGGCGCTTGGGACCGCGTCAAGATCGCCCGCCACCCCAAGCGCCCCTTCATGCTGGATTATGTGGCGCTGGCCTTCACGGATTTCTCGGAACTGCACGGCGACCGGCTGTATGCGGACGATCACGCGGTGGTGGGAGGTTTCGCCCGGCTCAATGGCCACAAAGTCGTCGTCATCGGCACACAAAAAGGGCGGGACACCAAGGAAAACATCCGGCGCAACTTCGGCTCGGCCATGCCCGAAGGCTACCGCAAGGCCTTGCGGCTGATGCAGTTGGCCGAGAAATTCAGTCTGCCGGTCATTTCGTTGGTGGATACGCCCGGGGCTTATCCCGGCATCGGCGCCGAGGAACGGCACATCGGCGAGGCCATCGCCGTGAATTTGCGGGAAATGATGTTATTGGATACGCCCATTATCGCGGCCATGATCGGCGAAGGCGGTTCCGGAGGCGCCTTGGGGATTGCCGTGGCGGACCGCGTGCTCATTTTGGAAAACGCCTATTATTCGGTCATCCCCCCGGAAGGCTGCGCCGCCATCCTGTGGAGGGAGCGATCCGCCGCCGCCAAAGCCGCCGAGGCTTTGAAAATCAGCGCCAAGGACCTGTTCGCACTCGGGTTGGTGGATGAAATCGTGCCGGAGTCTCCCGGCGGCGCGCACAACGACCCCGCCGAAACCGCCGCCGCGCTCAAAGCGTCTTTGCTGCGAAACTTGGAGGAGGTGAAGAAGCTCTCCGGACCCGACCGTTTGAAACAGCGTTACGATAAATTCCGCGCCTACGGGCGCTTCACCGAGAAGATAGAAACGCCCGCCCTGGCCGCGGCGGCTTCCAAGGCGGCCTCGATTACCCCCGCAGCCGAAGCGGCGAAGAACAACGTTCCGCCCCTCCCGTCCCTGCTGCCCTACGCTCTGGGAAATTCGGCCGCGGCCGGCGCGGCCCTCCAGCTTTGACGATGCTCCCGGTATTGACCTTCGAGCCGATCTGGAAGGAAAGGATCTGGGGCGGGCGCAACCTGGAGACCCTCTACGCCAAGGCCCTGCCACCCAGTTTGCCCATCGGCGAATCCTGGGAAATCAGCGACCGGCCCGGCGATGAAAGCCGCGTTGCCGCCGGACCGTGGAAGGGAAAGACCTTGCATCAAATCATGGACGAGTGCCCGGGGGAATTGCTGGGGCCGCTCCCGGAGATGCCCAAACGGTTTCCGCTCCTGCTCAAGATTATTGACGCCCGCGAGAGACTTTCCTTGCAAGTTCACCCCCCCGCCCGCCAGGCCGCGCAACTCGGCGGGGAGCCGAAAACGGAAATGTGGTACGTCGTCCAGGCGGGACCGGCGGCCGAGTTGTTCGCAGGCTTGAAGCGCGGGGTCACGCGCGCCGAATTTGAGAAACAACTGGCCCGCGGCGCTGTCGCCGACTGCTTCCACCGCATTTCGGTCAAGGCCGGGGACGCGCTCTTCCTGCCCAGCAGGCGCGTTCACGCCATCGGGGCGGAGACAATGATTTTTGAAATCCAGCAAAACTCGGACACCACCTACCGGGTGTTCGATTGGAACCGGCTGGATGCCGGCGGGCGGCCGCGCCAGCTTCACCTGGCCCAATCGCTGGCCAGCATAGATTTTGGCGATTTCGAGCCATCCTTGCTGCCCGACGCGACTTTCCCCGGCCATCCCGGAACCATCCGCCCGCTGGTGAACGACAAACTTTTCCAGGTCAGTCTGCGGCGTCTGCCGGCAGGCGGCGCGCTGGCCCTGCCCGCCGGGCGGATGAGCATTCTGGCGGTGGTGGAAGGCGTGTTGCAGGTCAGCGCTCAAGGGGAATCCACCGCCCTGCCGGCCGGCGGATTCTGTCTCATCCCGGCCTGTTGCCGCGATGCGGTGGCGGAGGCGGGGGCGAATCAGGTTTTGGTAGGGTCGCCTCGCCGAGGCGACCTCGGACGGCTCGGCGAGCCGTCCCTGCCTCCGATGGAAATTGCTTTTTCAAAACCTGATTTGCGCCCGGCGGATGCGCCGGGCGGCGTTGCGTTCTTGCAAGTACAATTGCCTTGAGCCATGCTGTGGCGGGCCATTGTCCGAAAAATGAAATCGTTTCTGCAACGCTGGCTGATCACGACCCTGGCTGTGCTGGTCGCAAGCCAGATTGTGCCCGGCATCACTGGGACCTGGTCGGGCTTGATCACGGCGACCCTGCTCTTGGGCCTGCTCAACGCCGTCGTGCGCCCGGTGCTGATTATCTTTACGTTGCCGCTCGTGATCTTGACGCTGGGCTTGTTTGTTTTTGTGATCAACGCCGTCCTGCTCTGGTGGGTGGGCCATCTCCTCAAGGACTTTCATGTGGCCACCTTTTGGGATGCGTTCTGGGGTTCGCTCATCATCAGCCTGGTGACGATGCTGGTGAACTTCCTGACCGGCGCCAACAAGTCCCAGTCCCGCATCGAATTTCGCCACGCCAAACGCCCCCGGCCGCCGCCCCCGGACAACGGCGGCGGGCCGACGATTGACGTGTGATCCAAGCCATCCCCACTACCGCCTTATACGGCAACGCACATCGGTAGGGCGACGCTCCAGCGGAGCCTCAGAGGATGTGGCATGTTACCTTGGCACAATGCTCCACAGATTGGAAGCTCCGCTAGGAGCGACCTTTTTGTAGCCAACCATCCAAAATCATCCAAAGCCCCGTAGGGGCGAAATATGCTCAGTTTGCGATATCGCCATAGACAGCCCCACGCCCAAAGGCGCCGACATACACGCGGCCATAAATGCGCGGGTCGCCTGTCAGGCAGTCGCACCGGCCCCATAGATGCTGCGCATCGTTGAGGCGGAACCAGGTGGCTCCCTCGTCATCAGAACGGTACACTCCCTGCGGCGCGCTGCCGCCGCGAGTGAGGACAAAAATGGCAGGATAGTCTTTGCCCGGCGCGGCTTTGCCAAAGCTGAACGGAACGATGGAACTCGACGCGCCAATAGGCGGGTGGTTGGGGATTTCCTTGAACGTCCGGCCGCCATCGGTCGAATGGCAAAGCACTGGTCCAACAAACCAAAGGTCTCCCTCTCTGCCCCCAACTGCGACCAATCGCCCGCCGCCGCCGCCGCCGCCACGTCCGCCGCGGTCGCCGCCTCCTCCGGCCCCGGCAGCGCGCCCGCCACGATCGCCGCCACCTCCGGCTCCGGCGGCAGGCAGGCCGGTCACGGCGTAGGCGTCCGTGAACGTGGCCCCGCCGTCAGTGCTCAGATACATCCGATGCGCCGCGGCATCCAGCGCGTAAAACTTGGCGGCGTTCGCGCGGTCGGCGATCGGGCTGACGCCCGCGGGCAGCCCCGTTACATCCTTCCACGTCGCGCCATGATCCTTGGAGATCCGCGGGGTCCCGCCCGTGCTCATGAACACCGACCCATCCGCCGACAAAATCACATTCCCGCCGCCACCACCTCCCCCGCCGCCACCGCCCCGCCTGCCACCGGCGGCAGCCGCATCTCCCAACGAGAAGGGCTTCCAATTGTGTCCGCCATCCAAGGAATACCCCATCGTGCCTTCCCTGGGACCGTGATACGGCAGCACTCCCATGCGGATGACGACGTTGGGATTCATATACGCGAAATCCATCCACGATGAGTTGGCGAACAGCGGGTGCAAATTCGCCCCTTGGGCGGGACTCACATCCAGGTCGTCGTGCGTAAAGCCCCCACAGTCGGAAACGGCGCTAATCAAGTGCGGGCCGGCGGGCGGGCTGATGAGGTTGGCAACGCAGAATTCCTCAATCCCGTCCGCGCAAGTCGTCCAATGAGTGTCCCCGCCGGAATCGGCCTTTTCCATGTCCATCGTGTTCCACATGATTGTGCCGGTGCAATAAGCAACGTGGCTGGAATTAAAGGGATCAATGGCCAGCGCATCAATCCACCAGCCAACCGAGGCTTCCGGCTTTGGATTGTTGGCATCATACACTCCCGCCCACGGCACATAAGGCGCGCCGGATGAATCGCGGTGGGATTTTGGGCTGATATCAGTCCAGGTCTGGCCCCCGTTGGTCGTCCGATAAATGCGGTCATCGTCCCTGTCGGGTTGCGGCAGGGATGGATTTACCCTGTCCAACGAAGCCACCACCAGCGTGCCCGGATGCTGGCGGTCAATCCCCAGGCCGCCGTAGCCGCCCGGAAACCGGTTTGCATCCTTCACCGGCGTGATGTCCGTCCAGGCGCCGTCCTTGGGATTGAGTTTCCAAACCGCCCCATCGGTCGCGCCGCCGGGACCAGGGCTGTTGCCATAAACCACATACAATATACCCTGCGTATCGAAGCCGGCATGAATGGCCATAAAATTCGCGGGCTGGCCGGGAACCGGCTTCCAGGTTTGGCCCGCGTCGGTGCTGCGGAACAAGTGGCTGTCGCCGGGATCGGTCGAGCCGACGTAAATCGTTTGCGTGGCATGGCCCCGCGTTCCTGTGCTGGGATCAAACACAACAAAGCTCAATCCCACCCCTCCTCCTCTGCCGCCACCGCCGCCGCCGCCGCCGGGGCCGCGTCCGCGCCGCGCGCCTGCCGCCGCGCCGCCAGGGGCCGCGGCCGTTGCGCCTGCTTCAGCGCGCGGGCCGGCGGCAGCGGGCGCCGCAGGGGCCGCGGGCGCTGTGGGTGCCGTGGCCACCGGGAAGCTGTCCACCTTGTTCCAAGTCAGCGCCGCGTCTTTGCTTATCCAAAGCCCGGCCGCGCGCGAGCCGAAATAAAGAATGTTGTTGTCGTTCGGATCAATCGCCAGGCGCTCTCCCACGCCCCGCCCGTTTTCATTCCCGCCCATCTTGAAGGGCACCTCCACCACCTTGAAAGTCTTGCCCTGGTCCATCGAACGCAGGATGGACGCCGACTCGTTCTGATGCATCCCGCCGGCGATATAAACGCGCTGCGGGTCCAGAGAATCGGTGGCGACGCTCTCCGCGCCCATGAGACTGTCGTCGCTCGCCCAGTCCTCCAGAGGAATCCACACCTTCGCCTGGTTGTCCCACTTGTAGGCCCCGCCGACATCGGTGCGGCAGTAGGCCAGGCCCGGTTGCGTGGTGTTGAAGACAAGCCCATCAATAAAACCCCCGCCCTTCATCACGACAGGCTTCCACTTATACGGCTGGGCGCCTAAGCTGGCGGCCTGCCCGAATGCAAACGCCGGCAGCAACACGATGCCAAGGCCGGCCATGAAGATTCTCGACGCGGATAATGGGTTGATTCTCATATAAAATGCCTTCTTATTTCCCCGGCGCTTGTGCGGGAGCAACGGACCAATAAACAGCTCACTCCGGGGTTCATGGCCAGGATTGTAGGCAGCGCCGCCGCAATGTCAAGGGTATTTTGCGCCGCTGAATTCCGGTTAAAACCCATTCACCATCAACCCCTTGCGAACATCCAGGCCCTCATCATGACCGCCGCTTTGAACAACCATTCCCGCCCAATACCCGCAAGACCGGGTAGCACACCCAAATCCTCGCCTAAGTGGGCCGGTTCGTAAGTTCACTAACGTATTGTCCGGGTCAAGCCGCCAGGGCTGATTGTTGACGGTCTTGCTGGGCCAGCTTTTGCAACCAATCGTTGAGGTTGCGGCGGGTAAAGCGCC
>Ga0326728_10026292_pt1 | contig 10320 bp, 4 predicted proteins | sample MB3enrmetagenome_FD_207602 | JGI IMG/M metagenome (GOLD analysis project Ga0326728, IMG submission 207602) | Lab enriched peat soil microbial communities from McLean, Ithaca, NY, United States - MB31MN | ecosystem: Environmental > Terrestrial > Soil > Wetlands > Peat | place: USA: New York... | reverse complement strand
GGATTTGCCGAACCAGGCTTTGACGGTCACGATCTCGTAAGGATGGACAGTCAGGGTGGTTTCCTTCCCGCCGTCCTGGAGTGAGAGCGGAGCATCCTCCTTTTCCATCAGGTTCACTTGTGCGGCTCGGGTCGCGGCTGCGGGGAAATGCAGACGAACCTGACTGGGTTTTCCTTCGAACTCGAAGAACCGGAATATCAGCGCGGCGCTGTCTTCAGCCTTCTTCGCGGCTGTTAGAATCACGTTGCCAGGTTCGATCTGCGCGAAGGAGTGGGAAGCGGGAAGCACGCCCTGGTGGGGCTCAGCCGTGACCGGAATCAGCGGGAAGTTGAGCTCGAAGCCGCGCCGCTCAGTTTCCGCGGCTTTCCAGTCGCCGGTGTGCGGATAAAGGGCATAGGTGAATTCGTGGAAGCCCTCGTCCGCGTGCGCGTCAGGCCAGGCGGGAGATCTCAACAAGGACAGGCGGATGACGTTTCCCTTGGCATCGTATCCATACTTGTTCGCATTCAGCAAGCTGAGCCCGTGGCTGGTGTCGGAGAGGTCGCCCCAGCGAAGAGCCGGCACTTCAAACATGGCTTTTTCCTCGGGAGTGTTCCTGGTGGTCGGGCGCTGGATGTTTCCGAAAGGAATTTCATAGGTGGCGTAATTGCTTTGCACGCTCACCGGGAATGCGACCTTCAGCAGGATATGCTTTTCATGCCAGTCGGCCTGCATGTTGACGTCTACACGGGGCACCCCCGGGTACATGCAGATGTCCTGAACAAACGTCGAGTTCTGGAACTTCTTCTTCACTCGAATCACCGCTCGCACCGGCGTATTCTCAATCAGTTTTACCTCCTCCGCATCCTTCACGTCCCACATCTGGTCCTCGAAATTGGCATCGATGTTCCATGCATCGTATTCCTTCGGCTTGTCCACGAAGGTCTCGAGGAGGTTGCCACAGGCCCCCGGCGCCAGGGCTTCGTGGCCGTCGTGCTTGTTGAGCAAGCTCGTGATGCAGCCTGTCTTGGAGTCCACTTTGAGGCTCACGAATTCATTTTCCATTCCCTCCGCGCCGGCTTCGAGAGTGGTGCTGGCGGAACCTGCCTGCGCGATGGGTACGACATGGAAGACCGCGTACCCCATGGCAGGCACCGACTTGGCCAGGAACCTGATCTTCACGGTATGTGTGGTGTCGTCTCGGGAGAAAACGAATGAGGGAAGAACCGTCCCGGCCGAGTCGCGCACCTCGACCCCACCCTGCGGGGCGAGTTTCGACGGGAACTGTGCCTCGGCTTCCGTGACGTCCGTGCGAGCCCAACTGAGCGGATTGAAAAGAACCACAGGAACGCCCTCTCCCTCAGTGTTGACGCGCGCCGTGAGAGTTTTCAGCGAGCTGTGGAGAATCTTGTTCCCGGATAATTCCACCACGCCCAGATCGCGGGCTGCGTCAACGTAGTTGATGGCAATTCCTGAACCCGGCATGACGTCGTGGAATTGGTCGAACAGGACCTTCCTCCAGTCGTTTTGCAACTCTTCCTGTGCATAAGGCTGCCCATCCAGCATGGCCAGAGAAGAAAACTTTTCAGCATTCAGCAGGAGTTCTTCGCTTTGCCGGATCCGTTTCTTCGTTTCAGACTGAGTGGTCATAACCCCGCGGTGGTACTGGAAGTAGAGTTCGTTGTTCCACACCGGAATCTTGAGGTGGGAGACGTTCTTCTCAACATCGTCGAAAAAGGACTGTGCGGTACCGAAGGTCAATTGGGGAAAAATGTTGGGGCCGTTCTGCCAGCGCTGGGCGGAGTCGAGCATGGTGCGGGTCGGGCCCCCTCCGTGGTCGCCGATCCCATAAAGATGCATGATTTCAGGCAAGCCCGTCTTGGGAACGTATGCAGCCACATCTTCTGAGATCCGCACCGGCTGAATTTCATTCACGTAGTCGTGCGGGAAATAGGTAAGAATTCGGCTGCCATCCGGGGATTCCCACCAGAAGAGCTTGTAGGGGAACTTGGTGGTGTCGTTCCAGGACATCTTTTGCGTAACGAAGTAATCAAGACCCGATCGTTTGTAGATCTGCGGGAGTTGCCAATTGTAGCCAAACGAATCGGGATTCCAGCCAATTCTCACCTCAACTCCAAACTTTTGCTGGAAGTAACGCTTGCCGACCAGAAGCTGCCGTACCAGGGACTCTCCCGACGGCATGTTGAGGTCAGGCTCGACCCACATGCCTCCCACAATCTCCCACCGGCCTTCCTTCACCCGTTGCTGAATCTCCTTGAATAGGTCGGGATACTTCTCCTCCATCCAGACATAGTCCTGCGCCGCTGACTGCGCATAGATGAAGCCCGGATATTGACGCATCAATTGCAGTACCGTGCCGAAGGTGTTCCGTACCACCTCGACCGTCTCGGTCCAGGGCCAGAGCCAGGCCATGTCAATGTGCGAGTTGGCCACCGCGCGCACCGAAAACTGCTTTGCCCAGTCACCGAGGGGCCGCAGTTTTTCCTGCGCCGCCTCGAGTGATTTCTCGAAAGCCTGCTGATCCCCACGCTGGAGCGAAGCGAAGTCGAGGGTTTTTACGGCGTCGTCGAGCTGTTTCGCTCTCTCCGGCGGGCCAGCAGAAAGCCCTGCGATCATTGCCTGCGCTGACCTGATTTCATCGAACATGAGGGCTGGATCGGGCCGGCCAGGGGGATAGTCAACCAGGAGCTCGGCGTTCTCGAGGCGCGCCGGACCTGTAGCAGCGGGAACATTGATGGCCACTAGGACCTTCTTTCCGGGCTCGACCTTCTCGGTGAGCAGAATGGGTTGCTGGGTGTCCTCATCCGCCATCTCCGCCAGTGCCCCATTGAAGAAGACGCGCACCTGCGAGGAGCCCTCCGCACTCACGCGCAGATCGAGCCGAATACGTAGGCCCCGAATGTTGTACCCTCCCATCGACTGTGGAATCTCGACCCAGCGCCGGAACCACACGGGGCCGTTTTGCCACGCTTCAGAGATACGTAAGGGCGACCAATCAACATCGTTTAAGCTCGGGTCTTCGCCATGGGCAAGGTTGTCTTGGTGCGCCTTCCACTCGGGAAGCGTCTGCGCGAACATAGCATGTAACTGCGACAGTTCGCTTTGATAAGGGTTCTTCTCTTGGCCCTCCTGAGCCTGGGCGAGCGGAAGATAAAACAGCAAGCCGCACAAGGCAACCATCAAAGCCCACGTTCTAACCAGCCTGCTCCTAGCAGGATGCTGGAAGACATTTGTAAGCGCTGTTATTCCGAGCGAAGATTGCATGAGCCTTCGGCTCGCCAATCTCCATGAAAATGGCCTGAATGGCGCTCGTAGGGCCGGGGCTTGTTCCGGCCTGGCCGACGCAAGCGTCGGCCCTACAATCTGATCCGCGGCTATTGGCCGTATGTTCATGACTTCTCCTGTTGCATGCATTTCTGCCATTGGATTGCATCCTTTCCATCTTGCGCATCTCGGGCGGCAGCAAGTATACACCCGGCGGATGTGTTGCAGAGGTGCAAGGAGTTTGCTGGAGAAAAACCATCCTGGTGCCATCCCCGGGAGCCACCCTTCTTGCCGAAAGTGTGCTCGAATGAATTCAAGGAGGATGAACGCTTTCCCATTTCCTGCCTACAAGTCGCGTACGCAAACTGCGTTGCAGGGCCTCTTTTGTTGGTCAAGAGGACCGACCAATGCGTGGCTAATGACTCCACATTGAGGACACAGGCTTTGGTCCCTGCGGCAAGAATTCGACCGTGCGGCCTGGGTGGCTCGTCCTCTCAAGGGCTTTGAAAAATATGTTCCAGCCCGGAGGCCTCTGAGAGTGCGTTCACGGTGACATTTCCAATTGTTCTCTCGCACGCGTCAATCGGACTTGAGATCATGGGTTTCAACAGGGGGGATTTTGGCCGGTGGGAAAGATAGTTACCACAAGGGAAGCGGGCGGGCAACATTTCTCTGCCCGACTTTTCTCTGCAATTCCTCTGGTCGCATGACTAGAGCTCTCGAATTGGAAAGTCAGTTCGCCACTCCAGCGAAAGGGAAGCACACCTCCCCTCGAGCTTAGGCTGGTCGCCCCAGCCAGCGCAACATATAATGGGGCTCACTCTCCCCTGCCGCACGGCCATGCTGCGGTCATTGCTTCGTGACGGGCGTTGACTGCGTCGAAACACACTGCCAACGACCCTGACGTTTCACAAAGACATCCGTAAATCGTCCTTCGTGGCTGACGTCTTTGCCTTTGTAAGTAGCCTTCATAGTGTAGGGCCCATTCACCACCGCCACATTTCCAAAGACGCGCACTTTCATGTCCCCAAAGCTGAGCGACTCAAGCTTGAATTCGCCGGACTTCAGATCGGCCAGGTCTTCCGCTTTGGTCTGGACTTGGCCGGTGGACTCTATCTCGACAATGTCATCGGCCAAAATGCGGTCCAGGGCTACTGCGTCCTGCTTCAACTCTGCAGCGGCCCATTGCTTTTCCAGGTCCTTTATCTGCTGTTCAACGGTGCCGCTTCCGGCCCCTTTGCCTTTGCCAGGGGATTTCTTTTCCGTAGGCTCTTGCCCTAAAGCAAGTGTCAGCGCCACGAGGGCAAGAATAGGGATCAATAGCATCCGTTTCATGGCATTCGCCTCCTCTCCTTGGCGATAGCTATCTTACAATTTCGGATTTCGATTTTGACTCTGGTCTGACCCCACACTACCCTTGTTCTCTGCGCAACGCAAGCGTTTTCTCCTCTCATGTGAGGACTTCCTTCCCGATTACGTCTTCTTACCGATCCACGAAGTCGGGCATCTCTTGTTCGGCTGGTTTGGTCATACCATCGGGGTGATGGGCGGAACGCTACTCCAACTCTTCGTCTCACTCGCGGTTGCGGTATATTTCATATTCCAACTATTCACTGGGGCCTATCGGGATGGCAAGCTGATCTGAAGCGGTGCAAAACTAGGGCGCAAGGTGTAGAATTCGCACCTTGTGAGATTATGAAACGAAAATCCCCGATAGACTCATAACCTGTTATTGAGGTAAGCGGAGACGGAATTATGAAAAGGCGAGAATTCATAAAAGGTATGCTGGTGACAGGAGGGGCGCTGGCCTGCAAGCCAGTCTCGGCACATGGCTTGCCGGCGCAGACACCCGCGGGCGAGGTCAAGCGAGTGCTGGTGATGTTCAAGTGTCATTTGGACGTCGGGTTTACGGACACCCAAGCCGGTGTCATGCGCCAGTATTTCGACCAGTATTTTCCCCAAGCCATTCAGGTCGCAACCAGCATGCGTCAGTCCGGCCAAGACCGCTACGTCTGGACGACGGGATCGTGGCTTCTTTACGAATACCTCGAACAAGCAACGAGCGAACAGCGCAAGCGCGTGGAGCAGTCGGTGGCCGCAGGAGATCTGGCTTGGCACGCCTTGCCTTTTTCCTGGGAGACGGAAATGCTGGATCGCTCCATGATCGTGGGCGCATTAGGTCTATCACAGACGCTGGACCGGCGGTTTGGCCGGACCACCACGGGCGCCAAGATGACCGACGTGCCGTGTCACTCCCGAGGAATAGTCGGGCCGCTTGCCGAAAATGGTGTGAAGCTTCTGAATATCGGAGTCAACGGGGGCAGCACTCCACCTGATGTGCCGTCGACGTTTGTGTGGAAGGATCCGGATGGCGCTTCCATCATGATGATGTACCACCACAAAGGCTACGGCGGAGTCGTGCAGGTGCCCGGCTCAGATCTTGCTGTGGCGGTAGAGATGCGCGGGGACAACGGCGGTCCCCATTCGGTGGATGAAATCAAGGAGATTTACGCGGAGCTGCGAAAACAATTCCCCCATGCGAAGGTGACCGCCTCGAACCTCAGCCAGATCGCCACAGCGGTCGAACCATACCGCAGCAACCTGCCCGTAGTGACACAGGAAATTGGCGATACATGGATCTACGGAGTGCCCAGCGACCCGGTGAAGGTGGCCCGCTACCGAGAAGTGTCGCGGTTGCGCCGGGAATGGATCGCGCAAGCAAAATTCCGTGTGGGAGATACAACCGATCTGGGATTGTTACGGCGGCTCCTCTTGGCGCCGGAGCATACCTGGGGCGTCGATACGAAACGGCTTGAGGACTATGACCACTACACCCCAAAAGACCTGGCGAGAGCGCTCGACAAGCCAAAGTTTCGCTGGGCGGAAACCAGTTGGGCTGAGAAGCGCAAAGATATCGACGAGGGGATTGCGAACCTTCCCGAACCTTTGCGTGCCCAGGCCCACGAACGGATTCGTGCCTTGCGACCGGCCGAGCCCGAGCGCGCCGGACTCGAGCCGCACCAAGCCGGCTCGGAGATTGAAACCGCCCACTTCGTGCTTGCGTTCGATCCGAAAAGCGGTGCGGTCTGCCGACTGCGTGCCAAGAAGACAGGGCGCGACTGGGCTTCGCCTGAGCGCCCGCTGGCGTTGTTCGCTTATCAGACGCTCTCCAAGGCAGACTACGATCGCTTTATTGCGAGCTACATCGTGGTCAAGGCTGAGTGGGCGCTGGCGGACTTCGGAAAGCCCCACATCGAACAATTCGGGGCGCAAAGCCGAGTGTGGTTGCCGACGCTCGCCGCTTGCTGGGCAGGCAAAGTCGCCAATGGCCATCGGATTGTCGCCCAGTTGCACATCGCGGATGCCGAGGCCGAGCGCTCCGGCCTTGTGGCCTGGCCGCAGAAGATGTACCTCGAGACGTTTTTGCCGGATGCAGAGCCAGCCGTGCATTTGAATTTCCTGTGGCTCGGAAAATCAGCCAACCGGCTCCCCGAAGCAATGTGGCTCAGCTTCCTGCCCCAGGCGCCGGACCCGGAAGGGTGGATGCTTGAAAAAGTGGACCGTCTTGTTTCTCCGTTCGATGTGGTTCGCGGGGGAAACCGGCAGATGCATGCGGTTTCAAACGGGATCCACTACAAAGACGCACGCGGAAGCTTCGCGATCGAAACCTTGGATGCGCCCGTCGCGGCACTTGGGGAGAAGTCGCCCATTTACTACTCAGAAGCGCAGCCCGACATGGCCAAAGGCATTCACTTCAGCCTCTTCAACAACGCCTGGGGCACAAACTACATTCAATGGTTTGGTGAAGACATGCGCTTTCGCTTCATTTTGCGGGCGTGACTTCTGTTTGCGAATTCGGGATGAATCTCTGAATTGGGGTTGAAATCTCGAGGCTCCCCAAAGTCAAGCTACGGAGAACTTGGAGAGAGGCACGCTGGAGTGCTTAACATTCCTCTGAGCGTCAACTACAGCTATGGCGGCCACATCGATGATTTCTTCCACGGTCGAGCCGCGTTGCAGCACATGGACCGGCTTCGAGAGCCCCATCAGGATCGGCCCGAGAGATTCCGCACCGCCGACGCGCAGCATCAGCTTGTAGGCGATGTTGCCGGCTTCGAGGCTTGGGAAGACAAGGATATTGGCCCTCTGCCGGAGCGTCGAGAAGGGGTACTCCGCCAAAAGTTCGGGGACCACTGCCGTATCCGCCATCATCTCACCGTCCACCATAAGCTCGGGATTCCGCTGCTTGACGAGTTCGGTTGCACGGCGGACCTTTTCGGTCAAGGGATGGCGCGTGCTGCCGAAGTTCGAGAACGAGAGCATGGCCACGCGCGGCTCGATGCCGAAGCCTTCGGCCACTTCCGCCGAAAGCAGGGCGACCTCCGCCAAATCCTCGGCGGTGGGCTCAATGTTGACGGTGGTGTCGGCAAAGAAAAACACGTCTCTCTTGGTTACGATAACGTAGAGGCCGGAGACTTTGTGGACGTCGGGGCGAGTGGCGATGATCTGGAGTGCCGGCCGGATGGTGTCGGGGTAATGTTGGGAGACGCCCGCGACGAAACCGTCCGCATCGCCCATGTGGACCATCATGGCGCCAAAGTAGTTGCTGTTGGCCATCAGTTCGCGCGCTTCGCTGCGCGTGACGCCGCGGCGCTGGCGAAGCCGGTAGAGTTCCTCGGCGTAGGCGTCGAGCCTGGGTGAGCGATCCGGTTCGATGATGTCGAAGCACGGCTTCCCGAGCTCCAGCTCGTGCAACTTGTCCTCGATGACCATCGGCCGTCCCAGCAGCACCGGATGCGCGATTTTCAGGTTGGCAAGCTGGTAGCAGGCCCGGATGATCTTCTCGTGCTCGCCTTCGGAAAAGACGATGCGCTTGGGCGCAGCCTTTGCCCTGTGACGTACGTCACACATGACTTCTTGGGTTCGCCCCAGCCGGCGCGAGAGTTGGTCGCGGTACTCTTCAATGTCGACTTTCACCTGCGCCACTCCACTCTCCATGGCCGCCTGGGCAACCGCGGAGGCCTCCGAAAGGAGCACGCGCGGGTCGAAAGGCTTGGGAATGATGTAGTCCGGACCAAAGTGCAGCCGGCCAAGTCCGTAGGCGCGCAGCACCATGTCGGGAACATCTTCCTTAGCCAGAGCTGCGAGGGCGCGAGTCGCCGCAATCTTCATTTCCTCGTTGATGGCGCGGGCTCGAACATCCAGGGCGCCCCGGAATATAAAGGGGAAACCAAGAACATTATTGACCTGATTGGGACAGTCGGACCGCCCAGTCGCCACGATGGCGTCCGGCCTGGCCGCCTTCGCGGCCTCAAAACTGATCTCCGGCACCGGATTGGCCAGGGCAAAAACAATGGGCCGGTCAGCCATCGAGCGTAGCATTTCCGGCGTCACACAGTTGGGACCGGAGAGTCCCGCGAAGACGTCCGCGTCCTTCATGGCCTCAGCCAGGGTTCTCGCCGTGGTCTTGGAGGCGAGGCGGGCCCTGTAAGGGTTCATGCCCTCGGTGAGCCCTTCGTAGATGACACCCATGATGTCGCAAATGATGAGGTTTTCTCGCTTCACCCCCAACCGAATATAGTACTGTGCGCAGGTAAGTCCGGCCGCCCCGGCGCCATTGATAACCACCTTGATCTTCTCGATGTCCTTCCCCACGATCTCAAGAGCGTTCAACAGGGCAGCGCCGGAGATTATGGCGGTTCCGTGCTGGTCGTCGTGGAAGACCGGAATAGCCATTGTCCGGCGCAGCGTTTCTTCCACGTGGAAGCACTCTGGCGCCTTGATGTCTTCGAGGTTGATGCCCCCAAACGTGGGCTCCAGCAGTTGGCACACCTTGATGACATCTTCGGGGTTCTCTGAACCCACTTCAAGGTCGAAGACGTCGATGTCCGCAAAGCGCTTGAACAGCACGCCCTTGCCTTCCATGACGGGCTTTCCCGCCAGCGCGCCGATATTCCCGAGGCCCAGCACCGCCGTGCCGTTCGACACCACGGCGACGAGGTTTCCCTTAGCCGTGTAATCGAATGCCCGGCCGGGGTTCTTTTGGATTTCCAGGCAGGGTTCGGCCACTCCCGGTGTATAGGCGAGGCTCAAATCCCACTGGGTTGAGCAAGGCTTGGTCGGCGTGACTTCAATCTTCCCCTTGCGACCTTGGCTGTGATAATTCAGGGCATCTTGTTTGTGAGTCTCCATGACACCACCCCTGCCCGTGCCGCGAATTAGGAGGACAGGATTCCGCAGCACACGCGACTTATCGGTCCTGGTAAACGTTGATGAGTTGTAACCGCGTCGCCTCAAGGGCACGCTCGACAACGGGTGCGAAGCGGTTCAGGAGGTCGTAACCGAGATCGTGATCATGTTCAGCTTTGCCGCGAAGGCACTGCCCGTCGATAGCAAAAGCGCGCGTCGGCTCGAGGGTTCGTGCAGAAAACTTGTATCGGTGAGGTGGGAACAGCCACGACCATCCCAGAATCTCACCTTCTCCAAGGGTCAGCAGGGTGAGGGAGCCACGCCGTTCGGAAAATATCTGCAGCGCCACCTTCCCCTGGCGGATGAGATAGAAGGTGTTGGCCTCTTCACCCTCATGGAAAATGAACTGTCCAGTCTCAAAGCGGACGTTGGAGGCACATCCAACTATGAGTCCGAGGTGGTGTTCTGGAAAATCATCGAAAAACGGATGCTCACTCAAAACCTTCTCTAATGTTTCCATTGTTGTCCCTTCCCTGTGAAGCTTCCCGGGAGGTGCTTAGTTCCCCCCGTGGTGCACTGGTCTTGGATTTTCGGAGTTGGAAATCCAACCCCACACAATTCATCTGCCCCCCGCCGGCTTGCAGTGCTCCGGCAATTCCTCCGCCGCAACGGCCTTCACGATTTGCGGCAGCTTGGCAGTCAGTTCGGCGCTAAGATTCTCTGAAAAGGTCTCGGGTTCCCGGATCGCGATCCCGTACACTACAACGGTACTTGGAACTTCAAGACCTACCATCCGCGCCAGGGTTAGGATATCGTGGAAGCCCGCTGTGTGGAAGCTCAAAAAAGAACAACTGGAGGGGTCCTGGA
>Ga0326728_10026290_pt1 | contig 10320 bp, 5 predicted proteins | sample MB3enrmetagenome_FD_207602 | JGI IMG/M metagenome (GOLD analysis project Ga0326728, IMG submission 207602) | Lab enriched peat soil microbial communities from McLean, Ithaca, NY, United States - MB31MN | ecosystem: Environmental > Terrestrial > Soil > Wetlands > Peat | place: USA: New York... | reverse complement strand
AAAATCATGGACCGTCGGCCCGCAGCAATAGAGGCCGACCCTTTTTCCCTCCGGCTCCAGCGGGACAAATTCCTCCACCGAACGCGACAAGGTATTGAAAAATCTCAACGCCATGCCAGCAGAAGTAGCTTCCCCGATGCATTATTTCAATCCCCCATTATTTTGACGCCCGGCAAAAAGTGGCGCGCCCGGCGGGAGTCGAACCCACGACCCACTGCTTAGAAGGCAGTTGCTCTATCCAACTGAGCTACGGGCGCAACCGTTGAAATGCAATGAACTGCGATCAGGGACACATTATGCCAGAATCCGCATCCGGGGCAAGCGGCTGCGCAAATCACTGGAAAAGGACCCGGGATGGCGTTTCTTGCCTCGTCTGAGCGGTGGCGGGAACATTTCACGTTTGCCATGCTGGCGGACGCTGCTGGCCGTATCAGTTGCATTTGCGCTCTCCAGGGTCCGCGCGGCCCCACCGCAATGGATTGCCCCGTCACGGCCCCCAATCAATTGCCAGTTGTTCGCTGGCCGGGGTGTGGATGAAACGCGCTTGTCGTCAGTCTGTTTCCTCGGTAAGGTATGTCGCATGAGCGCGGTTGAAATCGCTGTTAAAAAAGTCAAGAAATTGTCTGCTCGCCAGGCGCGGGAGTTATTGGGCTGGTTGGACGAGCGCCAGACCAACGGCAAATCCTCCACCCGGCCACGCCGCAAGTCTCGACAAAGCGCGTTGGCCCGCAGAAAACAGAAGTTCAAAGAATGGCACGACTCCGTTCGTGGCACCACTGATTGGGAACCGCCTCGGATGCCCGATGATCCGGTAAAGCCCTTTCGGCTGTGAATTTCGTGTTGGACACGAATGCTGTCAGCGAGTTGCGGAAGCCCCGGCCCAACTCCGATTTTTTTGCCTGGGCAGATGCTCAAGACCCCGCCCGCCTTTTCATCACGACGATTTCGTTAGGCGAGGTGTGGCATGGCTTCCATCGTTTGCCGCCCGGGCACGCCGACTACGAGAGCATCAAGCGATTCGCCACCAACCTGCCACGGATATACAGCGTCCTGAATTTTGACCAGCGCGCGGCGGCAATTTGGGGAGAACTGACCGCCATCGCCAGCGTCCCGTTGCCGTTGCGCGATTCGTTTATTGGCGCCATCGCCCGCTCACGCGGCTATCGCGTCGTCACGCGCGATGTCGCACCATTCAAGCGCATGGGCTGCAAAGTCGTTAATCCGTGGCGGTGAAGATAACGCGTATTTTTTCCATGCTCGCTTTCCATAGTGATGACGGTTTTTCGGGCAAAAAATGGCAAACAACGGCCAAAGCCGAAGATTCACAAAACCCCTGTAAACAGGGCGAATCAGCGATTGTCAGCGATAGCAAAAATCCCGCGCCGGACTTGGAAGGCAGTTGCTCCATCCAACTGAGCTGCGGGCGCATTGTGCCATATAATTTGCCCACTTCCGCCGCGGCGGCAAGCTGATAGGGCGCAGGACCTCAAGCCCCTGCTGCGGTTTTTATCCCTTGTTTGCCTGCTCCTGTTTCCGCTTCCATTCCACGTAGGTCATTCGCGGGATTTGGAAGAAGGAACCCTCGGTCTTGACGTAGGCGCCCAGGCCGTTCATCCGCCCAATGGCGCGCATCTGCTCGGCCCGAATATAGGGTCCGGCCGCATCGACATATTCATCGCTGACATGCACCCCCACCACCTGGCCCAGGATCACCCGGTCCCGGCCGATTTCGATGGTGGTGATCTCCCGGCACTCCAGGCTGGCGGGGGATTCCAGGATGCGCGGCACGGACACGATGGACGATGGGGCGGTCCGCAACCCGGCCAGCTCCAGTTCGTTGACGCCGGGCGGAAAGTCGATGGCGCAAAACACCATCGCCCCGGCCAGCGCCTCGTTGACCACGTTGACGACGAATTCCCGCTTGTTGCGGATGTTTTGCGCCGTGTCCTTGCCCACCACTCCCGGCCCCGGACGGTTGCCCACCCCGATGGCGACAATGGGCGGGTCGATGCCGACGTAGTTGAAGGCGCTGAAGGGGGCGGCGTTGAGCCGGCCCTGGAAATCGACGCTGGTGATCCAGGCGATGGGCCGGGGCGCCACCAGGCCGATCAGCAGGTTGTAGGTTTGATGAGTGCTGAGTTTGGATACGTCAAAGTCCATAAGTGTCCTGAGCCGGGCGCCACCTTAAGCCAGGTCCCGGCCTTGCGCAATGGCGGTCGCGCGGCGCACGGAGGCATGGGACGGACACCCTTCGCGCCCGGATCCTTCAAAAAATCCTCATTCCGATGTTGCAACCCTTGGGCATTTTCGGAAATAATGGTAAAATTTTAGAATGGATTGCAGTGACGAGCGAGATGAGCCGGACGAACACAAAGCAGACGCCGCAAATCGGATTGCCTCCGAAACAGGGCCTGTATGACCCGCGGTTTGAGCACGAGGCCTGCGGGGTCGGCTTTGTCGTCAATATCAAGGGCAAAAAATCGCACAAAATCATCCGCGACGCCTTGACGGTGTTGATCAACCTCAATCACCGCGGGGCCTGCGGGTGCGAGGCCAACACGGGGGACGGGGCGGGCATTATCATGCAGATCCCGCACGGGTTCTTCAAGGAGGTGGCGCGCAAGGACAAGATCAAATTGCCGCCGCTGGGCGATTACGGCGTGGCCATGGTCTTCCTGCCCCGCGACGCCAACGAGCGCCGCACCTGCGAAACGATGTTCGAGAAGATCGTGGTCGAGGAAGGCCAGAAGTTTTTGGGCTGGCGCGCCGTCCCGACCAATAACGCGTCGCTGGGGGCCACGGCCCTGGCGGGCGAGCCGTGCGTTCAGCAAGCCTTCATCCGGCGCAATCCGAAGCTGGAGGACGACATGGCCTTCGAGCGCAAGCTCTATGTCATCCGCAAGCGCGGCGAGCGCGCCATCCGTTACGGCGGGATCAAGGGCGGTCATTGGTTTTACATCTCCAGCCTTTCCTGCCGCACGCTGGTTTATAAGGGGATGCTCCTGACCGAGCAGATGGAGCAGTTTTATCCCGACCTGGCCAACCCGGCCATGGAAAGCGCCCTGGCGCTGGTCCATTCCCGTTTTTCCACCAACACCTTCCCCAGTTGGGACCGCGCCCATCCCTACCGTTACATCGCGCACAACGGGGAAATCAACACCCTGCGCGGCAACATCAACTGGATGCACGCCCGCCAGGCCATGTTCGAAAGCGATTTGTTCGGCGATGACCTGGCCAAGCTGCTCCCCGTCATCAATCCGGACGGCAGCGACTCCGCCATGTTCGACAACTGCCTGGAGATGCTCGTCCTGTCCGGCCGTTCGCTGCCGCACGCGGTCATGATGATGATTCCCGAGCCGTGGACCAACCACGCCACCATGAGCGACGAGAAAAAGGCCTTCTACGAATACCACAGTTGCTTGATGGAACCGTGGGACGGCCCGGCTTCCATCGCCTTTACCGATGGCAAGAAGATCGGCGCGGTGCTCGATCGGAACGGCTTGCGTCCCTCGCGCTATTATGTGACCAAGGATGATTTGGTCATCATGGCCTCGGAAGTCGGCGTCCTGGACATTCCGCCGGATCGGGTTCTGCACAAAGGCCGCCTCCAACCTGGGCGCATGTTCCTGGTGGACACCGAGGAAGGCCGGATCGTGGCCGACGAGGAACTCAAGCGCAAGATCGCCACCGGGCAGCCCTATCGCGATTGGCTCAACCGCCACATGCTGGACCTGGCGAAGGTGGCGGCGGAACCGCCCGCAACCTCGGCCCCGTCCCCTCATTCCGTCCTGCAGCGCCAGCAGGCCTTTGGCTACACCTTCGAGGATTTGCGCATCATCATGGCGCCGATGGCCCGCGACGGCGTCGAGCCGGTCGGCTCGATGGGCTGCGACACGCCGCCGGCGGTCCTCTCCAACCGGCCGCAATTGCTTTACAATTACTTTCAGCAACTCTTCGCCCAAGTGACCAATCCGCCCATTGATTGCATCCGCGAAGAGTTGATCACCTCGGCGGAAACCACTGTGGGTTCCGAGGGCAACTTGCTCAAGCCCACCCCTGCCAGTTGCCATCTCATCCGGGTGAAATCACCCATCCTGACCAACGACGAATTTGCCCAACTCAAGCACATCAGCGAGGCGGGATTCAAATCCATCACCCTGCCCATCCTCTTCAAGGCCGGCAGCGGCGAGGCCGGATTGTCCCAGGCGATGGATGAGTTGTGCGCGCGGGCCGGCGCGGCGGTCAAAGAGGGCGTCAATATTCTGATTCTATCCGACCGCGGCATGAACCAGGAGATGGCGCCCATCCCCGCCTTGCTGGCCGTGTCCGGGCTGCATCACCATTTGATTCGCGAGGGCACGCGCACCCGGGTCGGCCTGGTCCTGGAATCCGGCGAGCCGCGCGAGGTGCATCACTTCTCGCTGCTGATCGGTTACGGCGCGGGGGCGATCTATCCCTACCTGGCCTTTGAAACGGTGGAGGACCTGATTCGCGAGGGGTTGCTGGTCAGCATCACCCCGCACGACGCCTGCCACAATTTCATCAAAGCCGCCGTCAAGGGCGTCGTCAAGGTGATGTCCAAAATGGGCATTTCGACCATCCAAAGCTACCGCGGCGCGCAGATTTTCGAGGCGGTCGGGTTGCACCCCTCCGTCGTTGAAAAGCATTTCACCGGCACCGCTTCGCGGGTCAGCGGCATCGGCATGGACGTCATCGCGCGGGAGGTGCAAATGCGCCACGAACACGCCTTCCCCAAACGCCAGTCCAATGGCCACGTTTTGGACCCCGGCGGCTATTACCAGTGGCGGGCCGATGGCGAGGAGCATTTGTTCAATCCGCAGACCATCCACAAACTGCAGCAGGCCTGCCGCAACGCCGACTACAAGGTCTTCAAGGAATACGCCCGCCTGGTCAATGAGCAGTCCAGGAAGCTTTGCACCCTGCGCGGCTTGCTCGAACTCAAGCCCGCCTCCCAGCCCGTTCCCATCGACGAGGTCGAGCCGGTGGAGGCGATTGTCAGGCGATTCAAGAGCGGCGCCATGTCCTACGGCTCCATCAGCCAGGAAGCGCACGAAGCGCTGGCCATCGCCATGAACCGCCTCGGCGGCAAAAGCAACACTGGCGAAGGCGGCGAGGACCCGGCCCGGTTCATCCCCGAACCCAACGGCGATTCCAAAAACAGCGCCATCAAACAGGTCGCTTCCGGCCGCTTCGGCGTCACCAGCGTCTATCTGGTCAACGCCCGCGAATTGCAGATCAAAATGGCCCAGGGCGCCAAGCCGGGCGAAGGCGGCCAGTTGCCGGGCGGCAAGGTTTATCCCTGGATCGCCAAGGTGCGCTTCTCCACGCCCGGGGTCGGCCTGATCTCCCCGCCGCCGCACCACGACATTTACTCCATCGAGGACCTGGCGGAGCTGATTCATGATTTGAAAAACGCCAACCACCGCGCCCGCATCAGCGTCAAGCTGGTGTCGGAAGTGGGAGTCGGCACCATCGCCGCCGGCGTCTCCAAGGCCCATGCCGACGTCGTGCTCATTAGCGGTCACGACGGCGGAACGGGCGCTTCGCCGCAAACCGGCATCAAACACGCCGGCATTCCCTGGGAACTCGGCGTGGCCGAAACCCATCAGACGCTGGTCTTGAATAATCTGCGCAGCCGCATCGCCATCGAGACGGACGGCCAGATGAAAACCGGCCGCGACGTCGTCATTGCCGCGCTGCTCGGCGCGGAGGAATTCGGCTTTGCCACCGCCCCGCTCGTCGCCTTGGGTTGCATCATGATGCGGGTGTGCCATCTCAACACCTGCCCCGTCGGCGTCGCCACGCAGAATCCCGAATTGCGCAAGCGCTTCACCGGCGACCCCGCCCACGCCGTCAATTTCATGCGGTTCATCGCCCAGGAAGCGCGCGAAATCATGGCCCAATTGGGCATCCGCACCGTCAACGAACTGGTCGGCCGCACCGACCTGCTCGAACCCAGGGAGGCCATCGACCATTGGAAGGCCCGCGGCCTGGATTTCACCAACATTCTCTACCAGCCGAAAGTCCCGCCCGACGTGGGCCGTTATTGCCAGATTCCGCAGGACCACGGCCTGGAGAAGGCGCTGGACAACACCCACTTGCTCAAACTTTGCGCCCCGGCCCTGGAACGAAAGGAAAAGGTCTCCGCCACCATGGAGATTCACAACGTCAATCGTGTCGTGGGCACCATTGTCGGCAGCGAAGTGTCGCGGCGCTACGGCCCGGAAGGACTGCCCGAGGATACCATCCGGATTCACTTCCGCGGCTCCGCCGGCCAGAGTTTCGGCGCCTTCATGCCGCGCGGCATGACCTGGATTCTGGAGGGCGACGCCAACGATTACGCCGGCAAGGGCCTGTCCGGCGGCAAGATCATCATGTATCCGCCCGATGGCTCCACCTTCGTCCCGGAGGAAAACATCATCACCGGCAACGTCGCCTTCTACGGCGCCACCGCCGGCGAAGCTTACATTCGCGGCATGGCCGGCGAGCGGTTTTGCGTCCGCAACAGCGGCCTCATGGCCGTGGTCGAAGCCGTGGGCGATCATGGCTGCGAATACATGACGGGCGGCCGCGTCGTCATCCTGGGCCCGACCGGCCGCAATTTTGCCGCCGGCATGTCGGGCGGCACGGCCTATGTCCTCGACGAAGCGGGCGATTTCCCCGTGCGTTGCAACCAGAAAATGGTCGCACTGGAGCGCTTGGAGGACCCGGCCGAGATTGAACAAATCCGCCAGATGATCCAGCGCCACGCCCAATACACCCGCAGCCAGCGCGCCTTCAAAGTCCTGGCCCTCTGGGAGGATATGACGCCCAAGTTTGTCAAGGTCATGCCGATCGATTACAAGCGCATGCTCCAATCCATCCAGAAGGTGGAAGCGGCCGGCCTGAGCGGCGAGGAAGCCATCATGACTGCCTTTGAAAACAATGCCAAAGACGTCGCGCGCGTCGGCGGCGGCTGATGCAGACAGAACAACAACACCGATACAATGGGTGATCCCAAAGGTTTTTTGGAGTATTTGCGGGAGTTGCCGCTGGACCGGCCGGCTCTCGAACGCATCCGCGACTGGAACGAATTTCACCTGCACCTCGACGAGGCCAGGCTGCGCCAGCAGGGCGCGCGGTGCATGGATTGCGGCATTCCTTTCTGCCACACCGGCACCCTCCTCAGCGGCATGGCCTCCGGCTGCCCCATCCACAACCTGATTCCGGAATGGAACGACTTGATCTACCGCGGCCTGTGGCGCGAGGCCCTGGAGCGCCTCCACAAAACCAATAATTTCCCCGACTTCACCGGCCGCGTCTGCCCCGCCCCCTGCGAAGGCTCCTGCGTCCTGGGCATTACCTCCCCGCCTGTCACCATTAAGAACATCGAGTGCTCCATCGCCGACAAGGGTTGGGAGCAAGGCTGGATCACGCCCGAACCGCCCGCTGCCCGCACCGGCAAAAAGGTGGCCGTCGTCGGCTCCGGCCCCGCCGGCCTGTGCGCCGCCGCCCAGCTCAATCGCGCCGGCCACCTCGTCACCGTCCTGGAGCGCGCCGACCGTTTCGGCGGCCTCCTCATGTACGGCATCCCCAACATGAAACTGGACAAAAAACTCGTCCAGCGCCGCATCGACCAAATGGCCGCCGAAGGCATCCAGTTCATCGCTAACACCGACGTCGGCAAAAATTATCCGGCGGAAAAACTCCTGCGCGAATTTGACGCCGCCATCCTTTGCACCGGCGCCACCAACCCGCGCGACCTCCCCGTCGAAGGCCGCAACCTCAAGGGCGTCCATTTCGCCATGGAGTTCCTCACCGGCCAGACCAAAAGCTGGCTCGACGGCCGTTCCAACGGCGCCTTCATCTCCGCCGCCGGCAAGGACGTCGTCGTCATCGGCGGCGGCGACACCGGCACGGACTGTGTCGGGACGGCGATGCGCCACGGCTGCAAAAGCCTCGTCCAACTGGAAATCCTCCCCCGCCCGCCCTTGGAGCGCGCCAGGGACAATCCCTGGCCGGAATGGCCCAAGGTCTATCGCCTCGATTACGGCCAGGAGGAGGCCGCCGCCAGTTTCGGCGGCGACCCGCGCGTTTATTTGACAACCGCCAAAAAATTCACCGGCGACGACTCCGGCGCCGTCCAGGAAATTCACACCGTCCAGATCGAATGGAAGCGCAACGACAAGGGCCAGTTCGTCGCCGCCGAAGTGCCCGGCTCCGGGCAGGCGCGCCCTGCGCAACTGGTGCTTTTGGCGATGGGCTTTTTGGGGCCGGAACAACCGTTGCTCGAACAACTGGCCGTGGAGCGCGACGCCCGCACCAACATCAAGGCCGAGCACGAAAAATACGCCACCAATATCCGGGGCGTTTTTGCGGCGGGCGACGCCCGGCGCGGCCAAAGCCTGGTCGTCTGGGCCTTCAACGAAGGCCGGGGCGCGGCCCGCGAATGCGACCGCTTCCTCATGGGCTCCACCGATCTGCCCTGACCGGCCTGCCGGCGGCGGTACGGTCATTCTTGGGCCGGAGGCAATTTTCTTTTTGTCGTTGCCCCGATCATGCCGGCCCACACCACAAAGGCGAGGGTAAGCAGGGGAACGATCCAGAGCGGTTGCAGCCGGTGCGCCTCGGCGACAGTGACGCCATAGGCCGACGCCACCCACACGTCGATCCGCAGATTGAGGGCCACCAGCAGCACCGCGGAGCATACAGCCAGATGGCCGTTGCCGGCTTGCGCCGCCGCGGCTCCGGTTTTGCCCCGGAGACGGAAGAATGCCAGCGCGCACAGAATGACCACCGCTCCCGCCAGGGACCACGCTCCCAACAAATCCTCCGCTATCCATGCCACGCGGATCATGGGTGAAAAGAGCGCCAGATGAATCCCGGCCACCACCATCGCCAACAGCCACGGCTTCATAGGCTCCTTGCCGGACTGGGAGGCATCATCGGCCAGTTCGCTCGTGAGGCGGAAGCTCATCCCGCGTCCAGCCATTAGGCACATACAGCCGATCAAGGCGCAGCAATACAACCACCAAAAGCCCGCCAACATGATAAACAGGGTGCGTCCGCTCCAATCAAAATGGTTCGCCAGGAACCGGACGGTGATTTCTCCGCCCCAGGCCAATCCTATGGCGACCACCCAGCAAATAATGACTTCCGCCATTCTTTTTGCCCGCACTCTGCGATCGGTTGTGGTGTTGCGGATGAGCAGGCATTGCGCCCCGGCGCCCGCCGCGATGCCAAGGAAGGGAGTCAGCGGCGCCAGCCACGTGGCGATGAAGCCCGACTTGGCCGCCGCGGTGCCTTTTGCCCCCAGACCCACTCCCGTCGCCGCCGCTGGCCCCGCCGCCATCGGCAGCGCCGCCACGACCGCGCCTGAAAACGCCCGCCCCGGCGCCGTCCGGCCCAATGTGTTCTCCACAAACGCCTGCACCTCCTCCTGCAACAGTTTGCGCCCGCGCGCCAGCCTTTGCTTGACAGCGTCTTCCGACAATTCCAATGCGCCGGCCACATGCTCAATCGACTGATGTTCGCGATAAAAAAGAATCAGCGGTTCGCGATACAACTCGGGAATCTTCTCCAAAGACCGCCACAGAATCGCCTCCTCCTCACGGCTGATGGTTTGCTCCGAGGGCAGTGCCTCGATCGCCGGCGACTCGTGGGCTTCCTCCAACGCCCCGGCGCCGCACACCGGCTCCCGCCCCTCGCTTCGCAAGCTTCTGTGGATGCGGTTCCGGACGATCCCGCACAGCCAGGAACGGAGCTTGGCCGGCTCGCGCAAATTCCGCAGGTCCGTCCAGGCCGCCAGGAACGTTTCCTGGGCCACGTCCTCGCTTTGGCCCAGGTTGCCCGTGGCGTTATAGGCCAGCGAGCAGATCAAGGTTTGATAACGCTCCACGATGGCGCGAAAGGCCTCCCGGCTTCCGCCCAGGCTTTCCGCCACCAGATCTGCGTCGTTGCGTTCGGTCCCGTTCATGGCTTGAGTTGTCATCATATCACATAATAAGGGCCGGAAAAGGGCGGAGAGGTGACAGACAATCGTATGATCGTTTTGCGGGCGCGAGTTGCGGAGCTTTACGTTGCGAAAGGATTTTCCACCGTGGGACAGAATGGAAAATGCCGGGTATTGCGGGTGGCAAGTCCCAAGCCATATTCGCGCGCAGTGGCGGCCAGCATCGTGTCGCGGTAGTCGAATTGCTGATACCAGCCCTTGCCGTAATGCTTTTCCAATTCCGCCGCGTAGCGTCCCCATTCGGCGGCAACATTGCCGTCCAGATCGAAAAAACGCCCCTGATAATCTTCCAGCAAAAACTGGAACTC
>Ga0326728_10026288_pt1 | contig 10321 bp, 9 predicted proteins | sample MB3enrmetagenome_FD_207602 | JGI IMG/M metagenome (GOLD analysis project Ga0326728, IMG submission 207602) | Lab enriched peat soil microbial communities from McLean, Ithaca, NY, United States - MB31MN | ecosystem: Environmental > Terrestrial > Soil > Wetlands > Peat | place: USA: New York... | reverse complement strand
CCATATGCCAGGCAAACTCGGGCAGACTTGGCCGCGACGCCGCGGTGCCGGTACGCATTGCAGATCGCCTCACCACAACGCTTTGCTTCGATATAACAGGCACGCTCATGGGTGGGGCTGGTCGTCCCAATCTGTTCTTCCCGAAACGGTGGCGAAACCAGTCCGCTGTAGACCTCGCTGCTGCTGACAAACAGGAAATTGCCGCCTGGCCGAAGTCGGTCCAACAGCGCGCCTGTGGCAAGCGTGTTGAGCTTGAGAGTTGCGACAGGGTCTTCCAAAAAGCGGCCAGGCTGGCCGTACGTCGCCGCGTGGACTATCAGGTCGGACTCCGGAAGTGTCTGCAGAAAGCAGCTGTCACTGAGGTCGCCTCGAGCAAACTCGACGAGCCCTGCTTCGTCCAACGGACGAAGATGATCGGGGACGCCACTGTGCACGACGGCCAGTACGGCGGCAGGGAAGCCAGACTGGCGGCGGCAGCCTGCGAGGCCGAACAGGATATGCGAGCCGATGATGCCCGACGCGCCGGTGACCAGCATCCGTTTTCCCGCCAACCTGCCTACTGGCACGCCCTCCAGGCTGCCGTGCGCATCCTCTTCTAGAAGATCAATTCTGGCCACGCAGAAACTCCTCCAAACGTTCCCTGATTTGCGTCGCTGCCAGGCCGAACGCCCGGTCGTGATCCTCCGTCCGACCGTATTCGGACAGGAAACACAACGGCATGCCCATGGAGACAAGCCGGCTCGTTGCCAATAGACCTGTCGGCGCGAGTTGTCGCGCTGTCGTGCCTTCGAGGTAAGGCTCGACCACAGCAATTCGCCCCACTGCGTGAACGAGTAGCGTGTCCAGATCAAACGGTGCTACGGTCGTGTAGTACAGCAGCGTTATGTCCAGCCCCTCAGCTGCTGCAGTGACCGGTCCGAGCATGGGTCCCACCGCCAGCACTGTTGCCAGGCTACCCTCTCGGACCACCTTGGCGCGGCCGAACATCACCTCACGGCTTTCAGGGTTGCTGCGCTCACTCAACCGGAAATAGGTTGGGTGGCGATCGCCGAAGCTGGCCCGGAATAGAATATCGAACTCAGCCGGGGTGCCGGGCACTACGATCTGCATTCCTGGCAGGGTCTGCAGGATGGCGACATCTTCGGGGCAGTGATGGGTCGCGCCAAGCCCGGCATAGTCATAGGACCCGCCGACGCTCACGATTTTGGCCGGCAACGCCTGGTAGCAGAGGTCGATCTTCAGCTGCTCAAAGCAACGCTCGACCACGAAGGGCGCGATGCTGTGCAGTACAGGGATGAAACCCTCCCTGGCCATGCCAGACGCGACGCCGACCATCGCCTGCTCGCAGATCCCGATATTATAGGTGCGCTCGGGGTATTCTGCGAACGCATTGCGAAAGCCGAAGACGCCTATGTCGCCCAACATCAAGACCAGCCGCTCATCCTCGGCCATGAGCGCTTCGACTGTCTTCACAAACTGCTTGCGCATGCCAGCTCCTCAAGGATCATGGGAAGCTCCTGGACGGTGGGCGCACGGTGGTGCCAGGCCGGGTTGTTCTCCATGTCGCGGCATCCGAACCCCTTTATGGTGCGAGCGACCACGACGCTCGGGCGCGTGGGATCGGGATGCGCCAGGGCGGAGTAAATCTCATCGTGTTTGTGGCCATCGACCGCCGTTGGCGCCCAGCCAAAGGCGTCGAACTTGGCAGTCATGTCTCCCATCAGGAGAGCGCGATCTGTCGAGTGGTTGTAGTCGACGATGCAAGTGAGGTTAGACAGGTGGTGATGAGCGGCCAGCAATGCGGATTCCCAGATGGAACCCTCGTTGCACTCTCCGTCCCCGACGATCACGTAGACGCGCCGATCGATGCTGCGCATCCGCAACGCCAGCGCGATGCCCACAGAGATGGGCAAACCATGTCCAAGTGAGCCGGTGGATGCCTCGACTCCAGGCACCTTGGTGCAGTCGGGATGGCCACCCAGACGGCTGCCGCGCGTGGCGAAGCTCTTGAGCTCAGCAGCCGGGAAGAACCCCTTCTCGGCCAGCACGGCATAGAGAGCCAGCGAAGCGTGGCCCTTGCTCAAGACGAGACGATCACGCCCTGTCCAGTCGGGGTCTCGCGCATCGTAGCGAAGCACTCGATCGTAGAGGACCCATAGGATGTCGAGCACCGAAAACGCGCTGGCAATGTGACCCTCGCCGGGAGCCATGCTGGCAAGAACGATTTCCTGTTTCAGGCGTGACATGGGAGCGCCCATGCAACCTCCATGGATCACAGCTCGTGGTCGACTACCAGATAGGAAGCCCGCGAGTTATTGGGGAACCTGCGCAATGCGCAGTGAGACAGACCCAACACTTCCTTGACGGCCAGCGTTTCGCCCGGCGTTGCGCCGTCGTTTAGTTCATCGAAGCCAATGACGCTGCCGATGGTGAGGCGGTCGCGGATCGCCAACAGACACTCACGCGTCGGCTCGTACAGGTCAAGGTCGAAATAGGCTAAAGCTACAATGGTTTGTGGATTCCGCTCCAGGTAGCGCCGGATTTCCACGGCTGCATCACCCTTGACGATCTCGTGTTTCTTTAGATGGGGTAGCGGATTCTCCTGCTCGAGCAGTCCCATCACCTGGCCGAGATACTCTTCGTAGCCTGGCGTCACCGTGTACATGCCGGGCAGCATGCTGGTGCCATCCTCCTTACAGGTACTGATGAATCCATCGAATGTATCGAAGCCAACGATTGTACGCAGCCGGTTGAAAGGTTCGTAAATCCCCCGAAAGCCGTTGAACAGGGCCATGTTTTGACCCCAACGGCAGCCGAACTCCATCACGACGCCCTGCACGTCCAGAATCTGTTTGAAGAGAAAATCCATGAACAAGATACGCGATAGGACCTGTGGCACCAGGAACAGACCTAGGTTGCGGAGCATCTCGCCTTCCGCAATCGGGCACTGAGCAAAGAGGTCAAGCAAGCGTTCCCGGCGTGTCTGTTCGCTGGCATCCCCAAACGTCACGACGTTTGCAGCTACAAGTGAGTCCATCTTCTTGACTCCGGTCGCATGTATGTTAGCGCGCACTTTTCGTCCAGCACTGAAGATACCACGTGTACGCGCAGGCTTGCATAAGGAAACCGTGAGAGTATTGTCAGAATGGCGTAAAGGCCGTGCCATATGTCATTGGTCCGGGCGTAGTCTTCATGGCTTCCGGCCGGATGCTGAAAACAAGGGATCCTATGGCCTGATCACGCGAGTATTTGCTCCCTAATCGGAACCGCGGGATGTTCGGGTGCCTTGGCCTTGATGCGTTCCAGAGCCTACGGCAGGGGGGATCAGGGAATTAGGTCTATGCCTGCGCACGGCATTCGTCGCGGTCTTTACGGAAAGATTACGGGGTCCGAACTTTGCGCTTACACGCGCCCTGCGCGCAACGCGGTATCGTGTCAGGGAGGACCATGAGGTCCGCTCATCCCGCCAATAGAAGGAACTGGAAATGAAACACACGCGGGCACCTGGCCATGGTGGACCTGGTAGGCCTTCAGAGCAGCGTAGGGCGCAAGCCGAACGAGAAGGCCTCCCGGACGGCAAGCGGTCTGTGGCCAGCTTCGGGCACGCGGTTGCGCCCTCGAGTTGGCCTTCCATTTCCGTCTGCATGATCACGAAGAACGAATCGGCCAACCTTGGCCCATGCCTGGACTCGCTCCAGAACCTGGCGCGCCAGACTATCGTGGTGGATACGGGCTCGACGGACGACACGGTGGCTATCGCGCTCGCCCACGGCGCGGAAGTGCATCACTTCCCCTGGATCGGCGATTTTGCGGCGGCACGCAACGAGGCGCTCTCCTACGCCAAGTGCAAGTGGGTCTTCTGGCTGGATGCGGACGACAGGCTGAGCCCGGAGGCGGTGGCTCAAACCAAAGCGGCGGTAGCTTCCGGGCTGGCGGACGCCTTTTCCTATCACGTGGTGAGCCGGATCCCTGAGGGCGGCGACGACATCACTACCCACGTGAGGCTGTTCCGCAACGGAAGGGGCGTACGCTTTCACGGCGCCGTCCATGAGTCGGTCGCGAGCGACCTCAAGCGACTGGGCCTGCGCGTCGCAAGCACCGAGTTGCGCGTGGAGCACACCGGCTACCTCAACCAGGAGGCCCGGCTGGCCAAAAGCAGGCGCAACCTGGCGCTTCTCGATGACCTGCTCGCCAAGGAACCCGACAATACCGATTACCTCTTCTATCGAGGTCAGGCCCGAGCGCTGCTGGGCCACCAGGAAGGGATGGCTCAGGATCTTAAAGCGGTCCTTCAACGGAGCAGGCCCACGCCGAAATTCAACCTGGCGCGCTTCTGGTCCTACGCGTCGCTGACCACGACACTCAAGTCGCCGCAACTGGCAGGCGAGCTCAACCAGCTGCTAGCCGATGCCCTCGTCGAATTCCCCCAGCATCCCTACTTGCTCGCGATGCAGGGGCGCGCACTCGTCAGCCAGGGCCGCCCTGCCGACGCCATACCTGTCTTGCTGAATGCATTGGAACAGAACCAGCCGAACGTGCTGGGCGTCCGACCGCCCGACGCCTGGCTTGAAAGCAGCCTCTGCGACGCTTACGTGGCGTTGGGTAGGAAGGACGAGGCCATCGGATGGATCGCGCGTGCCGTCGCCCATGACCCCGGCAAGCCGGCGTATGCCTTGGGGCTGGCCGAGCTAGCCGTCGATCTGGGGCGGCTGGAGGAGGCTGGGCAAGTGCTGAGCCAGCTGCCAGCTGCCGCAGATGAAGGCCCCGCGCCGTGGGTGTTGCGTGCGGAGGTATGGCACCGCCAGGGACGTTGGAACGAGGCCGTGCAGGCGCTCGCCAACGCGCAGGCCCGGGGCTTGCCTCAGCAAAAGGCAAACGTGCTGGCTGCACGGCTGCAAGCCGGCCGGGTCCTGCTTTCGACGGCGACCAGCCCGCCCTCCTCTTCCGGCCTGCGCGAAGTTCAGTTACAGGGATTGAGCGCTCTGACACGGGGCGAGCACCAAAGGGCGGCCGAGCTCTTCGCCCGGGCAATCGAGGTCGCGCCGGCCGATTCTGACAACTATCGTTACCTGGCCGTCGCCATGCACAACCTGGGGCTGCAGGACCAGGCGCGTGAGGCCTGGCGGCAGGCGCAGCAGGTAGAGACGTCTGGATCACGATAACACGAAACCCCCCGAAGCGCGCGAAGCTCTTAGTGATCCAAAGAACTCGCGCCTTCGCGCGCCAGACGCCATGCTCACCTCCAATTATCGCCCGCCGTGGCGCTCGCCAGGCACGAACCTTTGGTGACCCAGATGTTTACGGGTCATTCCGGCCGCGCGACCACGATGACCCGGTAAGAGTTGTCGTTTGGCGGCCAGCATGTGACCAGGGTGAGCCGGTCATCGCTGGTGGGAGCGATCCAACTTGCATTCTGCAGGCGCTGTGCCGTGGGCATGCCTCGCTCCGGGAGGATGAAGCTGTCGTCTACCCGATAATGGAAGACCTGGCCGCCGGCATAGAGGTCGACCTCGTCGCCTCGCACGAGTTCGTGTACCCGGGCAAAAACCTTGCCCTTGATGTTGTGGTGCCCGGCTATGACAGTGTTCCCTTTCTGGCCTGGGAGTGCCGAACCATATTGAAAGCCGGCTGCATTGTCGGGCAATTGCCATTCGGTCCCGCTTCCGTCGGCAGCCGGCGCCCAGCCGATCTCGACCACGGGCGCATCTAATCCGATAGCAGGAGCCACGATACGGGTGGGCACGCTGGGGATTGCAGTTGGCTCGACGGTTGCGGAAATCGGCACGACCGGCATGGCGACGGGCCCGTCTGGGGCGCTCAAGGACACGTCGATGGTCGATGGATCCGGTGTAGAAGCAGCCGGCTCCGAGGCTGCCTGTGCCGGCGAAGCATCGCTGTCAGCGACCGGCGCAGTAGCCGATAGGGCCGTTGCGTCGCCGGCAGGCGGGGGCGTGATCACCTGCACGCTGATAACGGATGTGCAACCGCTCCCGAGGACCGCAATCGCGAGGACTATGAGCAGTGCAAAGCGGTGCATTGCCAGAGCAGTTCCTTCCCGGGTTGCGTCAGGGCTCGCGGCCGGGGCCGGCCTCGGCCGCCTGGAAGGCACACCCGTCCGGCCAAAATACCCGGAGATCGCGTCCGCCGGGCAGCCTGGTGGCGCGCAGCTTCCCCTGATGCACGTAGCGTCGTATCGTGCTCGCCTTGACGCCCAGTCGGCAGGCGGCTTCTTTCACACTGAGCCAGCGACCGGTGCGATCCTGGCCAGCGTGCGGCTCGGCGACGGCAGGTTCGAGGACAATGGGTTCGAGCGAAGCGAGGCGGAAGTCCACCCCCGCGCTCCATTGCTCCAGGCGCACGATATGGCCCGGCAATAGGTGCACTTGCTGCCGCAGTGCCACAAGTTGCTGCTCCAGTCGCTGCTGAAGCGAGTAGTAGCGCTCCAGATCGCTGGCCAGTTGTCTGACCTGCCGGTTCAGCTCGTCCAACATCGGCAAAGGGATGTCGGCGTTAGGCGGTTCGGGCCGCGCAAACTGCGGTACCGGATCCAGGGCCTGGCCGACGCACGAAGCGATCGCCGCTACGTCGATCTGGTGCTTGGCTTCCAGATTGATCACCCTGCACCACCTTCTAGCCGCTGACGATCTCCGACTCCTCGTTTTGAGCGTTGGCCAGTTCGCTGAGCAGCCCCGAGTAGTAGCTGGTCAGCGAGTTCTGTTCGTTCGTGAGGAGCGCGTTCTCGTTGTTGATCTGGGTGGTCAGGGTTGCGTTCTCCTCATTCATCTGGGTTACAGCATTGCCCAGTATTCCTGAAGTGACCGCCGAAGTGCTTCCCGTAGCCCCTGCCGAAGTGCCGGTGAAGGCCTGCAGATCGGTGTCCATGCGCGACGAGACGCTGTTTAGCAGGGCGGTTACACCCTGCAGGTTCGTCGACATTTCGCTGTTGAGCAAGGAGCTATTGCTGACAGTAAGCTGCCCGGTGTCGGTGTCGTAGGTGATGCCGATATCGCTCAAGGAAGTCAAGGCGTTGGAGGAGGAAGAGCTCGAGCTAACGGGCGCCAGCGCGTCGTCCGTCAGTTGCATGCTCAGGCCGCGCACCACGTTATCTTCGGCGAGCGTGCCACGGGTATAGGTGCCATCGGAGTTCGCGGTAAAGGCCGTCTGCTGGTTCAGATAGCTGGTCGTCGAGTTGAACTGCGAAACAAACGAATTGATCTGGTTGACAATGGCGCTCGTGTTGCTGCTCACGGTCACCGTCACCGGGCCGGAGGTCGTCGTCGTCTGGTTCAGGTTCAGCGTCACGCCATTGATCACGTTCGTCAGTCCAGTGTCCTGATAGCCTGTGACGCTCATCCCGTTCACCGTCAGCTGGGTCTGCGAGAGCCCGTAGGTGCCCGTCTGGGAATTCTCCACCCAGCCGCTGGTGGCAGTTCCATTCCAGCTGTCGCCGTCCGGGTCGGAACCGCCCTTCAGGCCAAGAGAAGCCAGCACCCCTGAAGTGCTGTCGCTGCCCTCGAGCTGGTACCCGGTGTTCTGCGCCGACAGCACAAGCGAGTTGTTGATGATATTGGCGGAAACCCCATTGCCGGACACATAGGTCGCGCTGTTGATCTCGTTCGCAATGTCTTGCAAAGTATCGCTCGAGTCGACGGTGATGGCGGCGCCTTGCGCGTGATAGTTCAGCGTGGGCGCCGCGCTGCCCAGCAGGTTCTCCGTGGGATCGCTGGTGCCGAAGTGGAAGGCCAGGCCGCGCCCGGTGTCAAAATCCGTGCCTTGCAGGCTGGACGTGAAGGGCTGCCAATCTGAAGTGAAGTCCCCACTGCTGCTGCTGGCATCCGCGATGCTGACGGCGTTCCCATTCTGGTCGACGACGCGAAACATCCACTGCCCGGACTGCTGCATGAACTGGACCGAGTATTGGCCGCTCGCCAGCTCGCTCTGGCCCGAAGCCGGCGCGTTAAAGGTGCTGGCCGCGCTGACCAGGCTGCCGCCGTTGGTCACGGTGGCGTCTGTCCCTCTCTGGGCCAGTCCACCGACATAGAAAGTGCCGGATAGGCCCAGGGCAGTGTCCGAGCTGTACATGTCGTCACCCTCGACCGTATGCGGCGCGGCCAGGTTTGTCACGCCGATCGAATAGGTGCCGGCCACCGCGTCACTGGATGCGCTGGCCGTAAGAACGGAGGAATTGCTGCTCGTGACGCTCATCTCGGACATGATCGAGTTCGTGCCAGAGCCCAGTGGCTCGAGCGCGCTTTCCAGCGACTGCAGGTTGGTGCTGAGACTATTGTAGGCGGTGATCTGAGTCTGCAGATTGCTCTGCTCGGTCTTCATTGCCGTATAGGGTGCCGACTTGACCTGCATCTCCGACGTGATGAGCGAGTTCAAGTAGCTAGCGGACACGCCGCTGCTGCTGGAGCTGGTGCTGGAGCTGGAGCTGGTGCTGGTCCCGACGACCGGTAGCAAACTCATGGCATTGCCTCCCTGTTAGTGCGCCGGGGCCGTGGCTGCGGTCTCAAGTTGTCGCGAGCTCCGTTCCGCGACCCTCTCCGGCGCGGTCGTTTCGGGTTGCCGCGCCTTCCGTTCCGTGAACTCTTCCGGCGCGCTCGCTTCGATGTGCCTGGCTTCCCCGTCGATCTCGCGCGCTGGCCAGGCGCTTGGGCTGCTTGCTAGGTCCGGCTCGAGGATAGCCGGTTCGGTCTTCGCCCGGGCAACCCACACGGCCAGGTCGGCGACGCAGCCTATGACGACACAGACCAGTAAGGCCAGCAAGGATCGCAGCAAGCAATCTTCTACGCTGACACCACGCATGTAGGCCGTGAGGCCGATGAGCGCCACGATGGCGATCACGATGTTGTACACAAAGCCGCTCAGCACCATTCCGTTCGTCTGGAACCGCCGCCGTCGTTCTGTCTTCTGCCGTATCTTTCTGCCCATCTGCCCTGCCTGCCCTTCTGCTCGTGCCCCCCACGCTCACGAATGGTTGCGCGGCCTACTGCCTATGCCAGAACCGTCACACCGCCATCCTGAGTGCTCCGGCCCGCTTGGCGGGCTGCGTCCACAAGTAGAGTCCCATTATCCCGCCACCATGACTCTCTGCCGGGGCTGAACCTGTTGGCGAGCGTTCGTCTCACTTACCAGGACCTCGACCCAGGCCTGGACCAGCTCCCGGAGGACGCGCTCGGCCTCGTTCCACCTGCCGGCGCGCACCTGCTGAGCGCAGTACCCGTAGAGGCGGTTGAAACCGGCGGCTACCTCGCCCGTGTCCCAGTTCAGGGAATTGCTCAGCAGGTTGAGGGCGTCAGTGGTGCGCTTCAGATCGTGCTTCTGGCAACCGATGAGGGCCACGTCATAGACCATCAACAGGCGTTGCAGTGGGGTCGCACTGAAGACCTGTTGTTCTCGGTAACGTTGGGTAAGATTCTTGGCCGGGATCATTTGTCCCTCTCCTCGCAGTTACTTCAGCAAATTACCCTGGGGGCGGGCCGGCCGCCCCCAGGGGGAAGGCGCACGCTGCGGTTTACTGGAAGAGCTTCAAGATCGACTGCGGCGCCGAGTTGGCCGACGCCAGCATGGACGTGGCCGTGGACTGCAAGATCTGGTCCTTCGTCACCGCTACCTGCTCGGCGGCCATGTCGGCGTTCATGAGCGAACTGTACGACGACTGGACGTTGGTATCCATGGACGTGAGGTTCGTCGATTTGTAATTCAGGCGGTCCTCCATGGCGCCGATGTTGGCAAGGGCCGCCGAGACGCTCTTGATGGCAGTATCTATCGTGGCCATGTAGGCAGTGGCATTCGCATTGGTGTATGCGCCGCCCCCCGCCCCCCCGAGTGCCGTTGTATAGGTGTTTGCCTGTTGATACTTCACCTCCGCCGTCTCCGGGGTGTGCGCTGCCATGGTGGTGCTCAAGGTCAAGGACATGCCGTCGCCAAGGGTAACCGTGGTGGCGCTGGCGCCAGCTCCTCCACTGTAGGCGAAGCTAAAGGAAGTCTCCATGGTCTGATTGCTGCCGCTATAGATAGGGACATCGTTGCCGTTCGAGTCGAGCAGGGTAATCGTGCTGTCGGCAACAGCGTTGCCGGAAGAAGCGGTGCCGATCGAAAGTTCAACCGTGTAGGTGCCGCTGGCCAGTTCGGGGACGTTGGCTGTCGTGTTGACGTTAGCGGTCGCCGCAGTAGCCACTACGCCGGTATAGCCAAGCACCACGGACGCCGTTGAGACCGTGCTCAGGGTGGCCAAACCCAGCCCAACGCCACCTGCCGCGGTGCCACTCGCCGTGAAACCTTGGCCGAGAGTCCAGACGGTCTGATTCGACGAAGC
>Ga0326728_10026286_pt1 | contig 10321 bp, 6 predicted proteins | sample MB3enrmetagenome_FD_207602 | JGI IMG/M metagenome (GOLD analysis project Ga0326728, IMG submission 207602) | Lab enriched peat soil microbial communities from McLean, Ithaca, NY, United States - MB31MN | ecosystem: Environmental > Terrestrial > Soil > Wetlands > Peat | place: USA: New York... | reverse complement strand
ACAGGAGGGCGAAGAAAGCGAGGAGCGCCTGACCCCGCATGATCGCGCGCAAGTCCTGGAGGAGCTTCGCCGCCTGCGCCGGATTTTCCCGCTCATCGAAATGCCCGACCGCGTACTGCATGGCTTCGAAGACCCGCCCACTTCCCCGGAAGGCTGCATTTTCGCGCAAACCACTCATTGCGTCTCCTCTGATTTCTCCACCCCCGTTACTCCCTGCCAATTTGGTGGCAGCCCCGTCTGCACAGAATGCGGTTGTTTCGCTTCCGCCGGCCTCGCCGCTTTCGGAAGATACAAGCTGGCAGGACTGGTGCAAATCGGGTCACTCTTCTCCGTATCGAGAAAGTTGGGGGAACGGGTCGCCAGCGCCACCGCCTGAACTATTCCTCAAGGCTCCGATTGCAGACTCTACACTCATTTCCCTGCGGGAAGGCTGGCCAGAAAATCGGACACCGCTTCTTCATAGGGTTCCGTAGCCTGGTTAAACCCTTCGCCGTGGCGATGTCCGGGCAGAATAATGATCTTCTTCAATGGACTGTGCGCATGGGCATAGAGGGTTTCGGCGATGGAGGGCGGCATGCGCCGGTCTCCCTCGACCGCCACAAAGAGGATGGGCCGGTCGCCGATGCGTTCGGTGGCTTTGACCAGATCGAAATCGGCGGGATTGAAGTGGCCGCGCCACGCCGTCCAGTAACCCACCTCGTCGGCAATCGGAAATCCCGGGAGATGCAGGAAGAGCTTCAAATGATGGCGCAGGGTACCCATGAATGAGTCGAAGGAGCTGTCGGAGATAACCGCGGCAATGTCCGGCGATTCGGCCGCCGCCATCAGCGCGGCGGATGCGCCCATGGAGACCCCCCACACCACCACGGGCCGCGCGGCCTCATCCTGTTCCAGGGCGTAACGCACGGCTCCCCGCACGTCCAGGCGTTCCTGGTAGCCCAAAGTGGTAATGTCGCCGCGGCTCCCGCCCTGGTGGCGAAAATCGAAGAGCAACCCGTTGTATCCCAGGCTGTGTCCAAAAACCGCGTCGGGCAGCATCTCAATGCGGGTGCGATTGAGCCCGTGGCAATAAATGATGGTGCCGCGCGCCGTCCCCTCGGCGGGAATGTACCAGCCCGTCAGGGGAATTCCATCCAGCGAGCTGAAGGCAATCCAGCGGAACTGAAGGTGGTAGGATCCCGGCGTCTTGCCGTCGTTGAGGTCGGGATAATGATACTGCCGGTGCGTGATGAGCGCCGTGAAAAGCCAGGGCACCACGACGAAAAAGAAAATGGCCACCAGCGCGGCCAATATGAGCACGACATTTCGAATGATCTTCAGGATTCGCGACCTGGACGGCACTTTTTCCCTCCGACTTCCATACTATCATTGACCGGCGGATTATCACGGCGAACTGCGATGCAGGATGTCCCACCCTTTGAAACTCCCCGGCGGGTTTCCTCTTTTGATAACATCCTGGCGAGACTATTTCCAACTTTAGAACGGAATTGCGGTGTGAATTCTGCCTGCTGACCGACGTAAATCTTGACTAAGTTAATTATTTTTCAGAGATATAGGGGGGAACCTACAGGTCCTTTGTTTTCATACATATCGTTTCAACAATGCAAAAGCGACCCATTGTCCGAATTTTCTCCTTGTGTTTTCAATAAGTTAAAGACATTATTTTCAATTTTTGCATTTTTTTATTTTTTGTTTTTCGGGTGAGCTTGTAAACGATTTAAATTCAATATGATACGTTATTGACTCTTGCCGGGTCGCGAGCGTAACCGGCTTGTTTCCTGTTACATCGTTTCAAAAGTTCAACTATTGCTTTAGCTTTGTGCCCAATCGCTCCACTTTGAGGGTGCTGCCGCTCGATTTTCGGGCGTGAATTTCGTGTTCGCCCCGCCTCCCTCCGACCCTGCTCGTCCATCTTCTGCATCGCCGCCGCACCCCCGCCCGGGCCACAATCTCCCCTGCATTTTACCAACAATAGGCTACAATGTCAAGAAAAAAGATGCGCGGACCGCCGGCGTTGAAGGTCCGCGGCTCTTCCCGTGCCAATCACCCCAATCCCCAAATCCGGCGCTGCGCGAAGCGCTATGGAGTGCGGCCGCGAAGCTTCCGCTTTTTCATTGTTCGGGTGGCAACATGATGCTGCTGTCATTATCCCGGCGCGGGGGTGCTGGAGATGGGCAGCAAAGCGCAAGGCGGCAGATTCGCGACCGCAGTCCAAGGCGCTACGCGCATGCCCAAACCCTAGCCTGCCCTTAATGGTCGGGCGAAATTGCGCCGCTGAAGTCGAAAAATGTTTGCTGAAAAAACAACCATTTACGATCTTGCGATATGAGCAACAAAATTTAGTAAACTGGGCAAATCAGCCGAGAGATGTTCTGCAAGCCCACATGGTGAATGGTTTGGTGCAATGACTGGAGGTATTCCGATATGGATGGGATCTCGCGAAAACTCGGGGTCATCATGTCTTGTGCTGGCTTAGGCATCATTCTCAACCAGCCGGTCAGAAGCGTTTCGGGGGGTACCGGCGCCACTTTGGACCAAGGAGGACAGGTGCTTGGGCATTTTGAGAAGGTGCAGGTCCATCTGACTTGCGTTAAGGCGAAACTTTCGTTACAAGACTTCCTGACCATGGATATTGCGATACGAAATGACGGCGCGGACGACGTTTACTTATTTGAGAGAATGGACTGGGGAGAGGAAGGGGGGGTGGCACGCTATATCCAAGATGAGAAGGGCAAACTAGTCGTTTCCGAGCGTGGTGTCCTGGATTCCCCGCCCCCACCGGATGATCCAGCAATGCTTGTGCGGCTAGAGCAGGGTTCCTTTTACGGAATTCGAAGCCGGATGAAAGCGAAAGACCTCATTCCACAGCCTGGAAGGTACACGATGAAGGTTATCTACCGCTGCCCTTTCGAGCGCGCCATGCTCCCGGCAACGCTGCGCGGCCTTCCCGTAATCACACGCGACGCCCAAGGAATTGAATCGAACACGGTGGCATTCGAGGTCATTCCATAGACGGGGTCGCGGTAGGGATGGTCGTTGCTGGCCGCCCCCCGCACGGATCCGTACGGGCGGCGTTACCGCATACGGTTCTTATCGCGGATACATGGCGTCAAAACGCGGCGCACCCCGCCTCATCCCTGGGACACGCGTTTCCCGCTCTGTGTCGGACGCGTGCGAGATTAGGCAGAGTTCACCTTGACTAGCGCCCTTTCCTCCACCACCTCCGCCAAGGCTTGCACCTCTTTGTTCGGCGGCCTCATCGGTACTGCGGCGCAATCCGACTCCTCTCCAGCGTACACGTCCGGCGTGCGGCGCTCGGCCTTCCCCGACCGGTCCCGAATGACTCGGGAAGCACCCGGAGGTCTCCCGGTTCTCGTGCATGCAGTTTCTCAGCGTGCCTCGGGTCTACGACTACGCGGGACCACCCGCCGGCTTGCGATAACGTCGGCGTGCGTGTGGCCTTCCCCATCAGGTAACAGGGTCGGCATCCCGATCTAGGTTTTTCGAAGCTCAATACCCTGCCCGCTGACGCCTCTATCTACGCTTCGACGGCAGCCTCGCGACTGCCTCCGCAAGACTCGAGGCCAAGCGGTTCGCTATTCCTTTCCTGTAAGGCTCTTTCATCCTCGACTGCATGCCGGTTTATCCCGGCGCACGACCTGACACCGTTTCCCCCTCTTGGGTTGGTACGGTCTCAGTACCTCCTATGACCGGATGGAATCCGCAGGAAGCCGTGCAGCCTTCCCCCCGCGTCCTGATATGATCCCGTGATCACTCCCGCCGGGTTGATACTGTTGGGCATGGTGTACGCCGCGCCCGGGAAATCGAAGGTTATGAAGCTTCCCTCAGGAGTCCGGAGGAACCCATGCCCCACACCTTCTGTGTCTTCATACCATCCTGTGATGGTACCCCCGGGCGTGATCCCATCGGGGAAGGTATCAAGAGCGTCCGGAACATCAAAGGTGATGATCCCCCCCTGGGGAGAACGTAGGAAGCCATGAGCCGCGCGTTCCGCGTCATAGTAGCTTCCTGTAATCGCTCCCCTGAGGTTGATGGTCCATGGGGAAGTGCCCTCGCCGAGCCCACTTCCCGCCCCGGGAACGTCAATGGTGGTGAAGTCACCCTGCCGGCTGCGCAGGAAGCCATGCAGGGAGTAGTGCGCGTCGTAATAGTATCCGGTGATTTCCCCCCATGGGTTCACGCTTAAGGGTACCGTCGCCGGGCCCGCATTCGGAACATCGATGGTGGTAAAGATTCCCCGGGGAGTGCGCAAGAACCCGTGAACCGCGTTATTTGAGCAGCAAAAGTATCCCACGATTGTCCCCGCCGGATTGATGTCCCGAGGGCTCGTCCCCTGGCCGGCGACAGCAGCCGCGCCGGGAGCATCAATCGTGATGAATCCGCCGTCCGGCGTACGCAGGAAGCCGCGATATATGCCGTCCGCGTCAATGCCATATCCTACGATCGCTCCCTCCGCGTTAATGCCATTGGGGAAAGGGAGATGCAATCCTGGAACGTCACACGTGGTGAACGTGCCCTCCGGATTGCGCAGGAAGCAATGTTCCACTCTGTCGGCATCATAGTAATATCCGAAAACCTCCCCGCGCGCGTTCATGCCAACGGGATTGGTGATCGAGCTCCCCGGCGGATCGAAGGGGATGAAGGTGGCTCGGTCGGCGTCGTCATTTTGGTCGACAGCAGCGCCAATGCCCACGCCGCACAGGCAGGCGGCCAGGCAGAAGAGCGCTGCTGCCACGAACCTTCTTGCCCACCGGGTTACAGCCGGTAAGCCGGATGGAAGATGATTTTGTCTCGTCATGGCTTGTTTCCTCCCGCCGTGCAATCACAATCCTCTCTTCTTTGCCCATGCAGGAAGCCTTGGCGCGCCCCGCGCCCCGGCACGAAGTCTTGATGAAAGTACACATGGTTTTTCAATGCTGCGGATTTTAGGGCGGGACGGGAATGGCATACCACGTAGCGAATCATGAGGCGATCGCCTCGAAAGGGAGCTTCCTGAAGGTGCAATGGCAGCATACGCCGGGCTTAACGCCATGTCAACAAATCACCCTAGCCCCGTGCTGTCCGTGTCCAGCACCACCCGCTGAGAGAGAAACAGTGAAAGGGGACGCACCTAATCCCCCGCAGACCAACCTTCACCACGGGGGCACCGAGGCACAGAGGAAAACCGGCGGCCGCTCCGCGCCACACGCTGCCAGGGCGAACGGACGGGGGGACAGGCGGACTCCCCTCCTGATTCAGGAGGGGCCGGCGCGTTCGCGCCGGGGGGTGGTTACGAGATTCAGGAGGGGTTGGCGAAAGCCATGATGCCGGTAAATCGGAAATATGACTGCACCGTTTCCCCCTGACACCGTTTCCCCCGTCGGCGCAGGGCAAGGGCCTTCACCTTGGCCACCGCTTCCCGCTTGGTCCGGCCATAGGTCAGGACGCCAGGAAACGGTGTCAGCGCCAGGAAACGGCCGAAACGGTGTCAGGAACCTTTTTTGGATCCCGCCCTCCCCGAAGAAAAAGGTGGCTCGAGGGCCTGAAACCACGCCGGCGCGAGCGCGCCACCCCTCCTGATTCAGGAGGGGAGTTCCGGTAAAGGCTCCCCTCCTCAGATGAGGAGGGGAGGCGCCCATGGCGCCGGTGGTGCTGAACAGGAAATGTAGAAACTCGGGCCACGGGCGTCCCGCCCGTGCTCGGTCATGGCCAGGATGGCCATGGCACGTTGTAGCGCTGACCTTGAGGTCAGCACGTGCCGACCTCAAGGTCGGCGCTACGGATTTTTCACTTCCAACCCGCGGGGTTCGACGATGTGGGTGGCGAGCAGAATGACCACCACGGCGGTCATCACCGCGCAGAGGGCGGTTACGGCGTCATACTCGGATCGCTGGCTATCCGGCGAAACCGGGGCGGCGGACGGAAACTTCTCTGACCTGCGCGTGATGGCCGGCGGGAAAACCGGGTAACGCGGTGTCCCGCCCCGTTTTTCCACGGTTTTCAGGGAATGTTCTTGCTCAGAATATTCTTGCCCATTGCGTTCTGCGGCAGCTTTGTGTATCTTGGTGTTTCAGGCTGAAGGTCAACAATCAACATTCGAAAAGGGGGATCCATGGGAAAGCACTTGGCTCTTGCGCTGATGCTCGCAACGGTCGTTCCCGTGACGGTGACCGCACAGGGTGTCAACTACAACTTGATCGACCCGGTGGTGGCGGGGTTGGTCAGCGGCACGTCGGTTACCACGAACGTTAACTCCATTGCCGCTGCCACGACGGGGGTGGTGAAGGGAGCAGCCGCCGACGGCACGACCCAGGTCATCCTGCGCATTCCGGCTACGAGTTTGGGTCAGAGCTTCACCGTTACCGTCCTCGATGCGGGCTCTCCGAGCACCTCGGTTCCGAACGATGGCGGATTGTTTGTGCTGGGAGGCAGCCCCAGCTCCGCCGCGAGCTCCCTGGTCGTGACCGCCGTGGCGATTACCGGGGGATATGAAGCCTTCGCGATTTATCTGGCGCCGGTGAATTTCGCGCGCTCCTCGTCGGACAATACCTTGACCACGCGCAGCGTGACTTTGCAGGTGGCGTCGCCGCCGACCACGGTCCTGGGTACCGCCAGCGTGACGGTGGCGAGGCCCCCCGTGGTGCTGGTACACGGTCTGTGGGGGAGCGCATCGAGTTTCTCCAATTTCACGCCGCTGACCACCGATACGATTTTCGATATCAACTACGCCACCTATGACAACGCCATAACCGGCATCACCAGCACGACGCCGACGGTCTCGAAGACTTCGGGCATCGAGGCCAATTCCCTGGGGTTTGCCTATAACGCCCCGTCGGTGCTGGCCCAAATTAACAACTTTATTGCCAACTACCGGACGAGCGCAAATGTGGCCTCGGTCAAGGCCGACATTGTCGCGCACAGCATGGGCGGCGACGTTTCGCGCACGATGTTCCTGCTGTCGAACTTTCTGACCAATACGACGTTTCCGACGTATGGCGCGGGGCCCATCAACAAGCTGATCACCATCGCCACGCCACATCTGGGCACGCCGGTGGCTGCCGACTTGCTGGCCAGCAACAACACTTGTGTCCGCAACATTCTGAATTCGGACGGGGACTACGCGATTTCGTCCATCACCTTCTCCGGGCAAACAGTGGATGGCGCGGTGGCGGACCTGGAAGGGAATGGATTTGGCAGTAGCTTGAGCCCCGCGCTTTCCAATTTCAAGCAGACGCAGCCCTTCAAGACCGCCTATATTGCAGGAATTGCAACATCCACCAACCTGAATGGCCTGAGTTGCCTATTCTGTACCGCGGAAGTGATGAGAGTCGTGTGTTCGGGCAATCCGTTGGCGGGGGATCTTACGGCCACGAAATGGACCACGATTTATGGGCAGAGCAATGACACCATCGTGCCCCTGGACAGCGCTTTGAACAACCTCACCGGACTGCAATACTCCGGGGTCATTCATACCGCGGCGCTGGAGACCCTGGATTTCAAGGGGCCGTCGGTGCTCGATCCCGCGTCGGGCATTTCGAGTGAGGTCATCAATCTGCTGAATGAGCAGCCCACGGGCAGCGATTTTCACTAGAAGCCTTATGAGCAAAGGGAGGACGGCATGAGCGTCATACAACACACGTGGAGAGTGACAGGCATTTTGATCCTGGCGGCGGGATTGGTGGCGGCTTCTGCCGGCGCGCAGCAAACGCCGGTTCACATTGTATCGCCCGGAGCGGGCACGGTCGTCCACCCCGGGCAGGCGGTCACGATTGCGGTGGCAGCGGATGCCTCCGTGCAAAAGATCGCTTTGCTCGGGCAACACCCGCTGCCTCTTGGCCAGGTTATTTCGCCCGGCCTGGGCGTCGCCCGGCCGTTCGAGTTTGAGGTTAGGATTCCGACGGACATCCGGCCCGGACCCTATCACGTGACCGCCATCGGATCACTCGCCGGAGGCGAAACGGTATCGGAGTCGCTGGTGTTGGACGTGGAGAAGGCCGAAGAACCCACGCGCATTTGGGCCAAGCCGGAAACAATCCTCTTCTCGCGCGCGGGGGAGCGAATTCCGTTGCGCGTGCTCGGCGCATTCGGCGATGGCTCACAGGAAACCCTGACCAAATCCAGCAAGACGATTTACACCTCCGCAGATCCGCGCATCGCGAGCGTCAGTGCCGATGGCTTGGTGACTGCCGTCGGCCCCGGGAAGACGAGCATCCAGGTCCGCACGGCGACGCACGATTTTTCGGTTCCCGTGACCGTAGTGGCAGATGGGTCAAAGAATGCGGAGGAGTGAGGTAGCGCGTCGCCCGGAGGGTCCGCAGTTCGTTCCTCGTGGTGTGCGCAAAAGCCGCGGACTTGGCAAAAAAGGTCTGATGCTACGGGCTGACCTTAAGTGAGGTCAGCACTACATCCGCCTGCCATGGCCGTTTCCGGTGGGGGGGTCCAATGGACTCCACCGGAAGCCCGAAATCGGATCTGGCAATGCCCAATCACGGGGGGACCCCAAGGAATCAGGGCAGGCTGCCCCTGCCACAACCGTGAGGCATAGGGAGAACAGGATGGACCGGGGCAAGCGGCCCGAGCAAGGGATCCCGGCTTCATTTGTCCCGGCTTCATTCAAAGTCATGCTCCGGCCAAATCCTGCCGATAAGCCCCTTTAAAGGGGAGCGGGAGAGCGTGCCAGAAGCGACACTTCTCTGCTGGACTTATCGGCAGTTTGTGGCGAAGGTTGAGTCTGTTTTTTTTCGCTGCAACCAGCGGTTGCGGCGCCATGATCGTGGCGTATCATGCGCGGCACGCGGCCGGCGCAACATTCATACCGCGCGCGGCGCATGCCTTTCATGCTCCGGCCAAATTCTGCCGATAAGCCCCTCTGAGGGGGGGCGGGAGAGCGTGCCAGAAGCGACACTTCCCTGCTGGACTTATCGGCATTTTGTGGCGAAGGTTGAGTCTGTTTGGTTCGCTGCGACCAGCGGTTGCGGCGCCATGATCATGGCGTATCATACGCGGCACGCGGCCGGCGCAACATCCATACCGCAAGCGGCGCATGCCTTTCATGCTCCGGCCAAGTTCTGCCGATAAGCCCCATTTGAGAGGGGGCAGGAGAGGGCACTACAATCGACACTTCTCTGCTGGACTTATCGGCAGTTTGTGGCGAAGGTTGAGTCTGTTTTTTTCCGCTGCAACCAGCGGTTGCGGCTTCGCCGCGCGGCACTGCCCGCTCAGCAACTTTCCCCGCTCCGGGGCTCTTCCAGCCCGCGGGGTTCGACGATGTGGGTGGCCAGTAGAATGACCACCACGGCGGTCATCACGGCGCAGAGGGTGGTTACGGCCGCGTACCCGGACCGCTGGAAGAGCACTCCGCCCACATAAGCCGTTGCGCCAATTCCCATTTGCGAGGAGACATTTCGCAAGGCGATGAACGAGCCGCGCTGCGCGGCGGGCACCATTTCCGTCATCAGCGCCGTCAACGGCCCTTGCCGGAAGGCCGCGCCCAGGCTGGCGAGCGCAAACAGTCCCAGCAAGCCCAATCCCCACGGCAGGAACGGGACAAAGGCCACCGCCGCCGCCAATAGAATATTGCTGGCTATGGAAACGGCGCGCTTTCCCCAGCGGTCCGACAGGATTCCGCCCAGGGGGGCGCTGCCCACTGCCACGAAGCCGCCCAGCATGAAGACCCATCCAATGGTGCGCGTCGGAAGGCCAAAACTGGTGTTCAACCACTGGCCGATGTAGGTGAGGAAACCCACCAGGCCGCCGGACACCAGAAAGGCAATCATCAGCGCCGCCGCCGTGTCGCGCCGCGAAAGAAAAGAGCGAAAAGCTTGAATTGCAGATCGCAGCTTTTCCGTCGAGGGCTGCGGGTTCAAGCGCTCGGGGGGCAGGCGCAGCGTGGCCACCAACGTAACTACCGCCAGGGCGGCGAAAAAAAGGAAGGCGCGGCGCCAACCGAAGCGGTCGGCGATTTGCGCGGCAATCGGCACCCCGAGAATGGGAGCGGCAAAGTAAGCCGCAGAAATCAACCCGATGGCCCGCCCGCGCACGTTGTAGGCAAACCAGTCGGCGGCAAAAGTGATGGAACAGGTTGAAAGCGTGCCGGCCGCAAGGCCCGTCAGCGCGCGCGCCAGCATTAACTCCTTCAGGGTGCGGCTTTCGGAAGCTCCCCAGGAAGCCAGGGCAAACAATCCTGCTCCGGCCAGCAGGAATCGCCGCCGGCCGTAGTGGTCGGAGAGCGTGCCGGAGAAAAACGACGCCACCGCTGCCGCCAAGGAATACACCACCACCAGCAACCCGGCGGTTGAAACGCTGATGCCCAGTGACTTGA
>Ga0326728_10026285_pt1 | contig 10321 bp, 9 predicted proteins | sample MB3enrmetagenome_FD_207602 | JGI IMG/M metagenome (GOLD analysis project Ga0326728, IMG submission 207602) | Lab enriched peat soil microbial communities from McLean, Ithaca, NY, United States - MB31MN | ecosystem: Environmental > Terrestrial > Soil > Wetlands > Peat | place: USA: New York... | reverse complement strand
ATGTTGGCTGGCCTCCTCCGGCAGCAGCGTCACATGTGGTCCGCCCATCACCACAAAGACGCCCCGTGACCGGAACCGGGCTGCAAGATCGTAGGCATGATAAGCGCTGGGCGTATGAAAAGTAATGCCGACGACGTCGGGCTGAATCGTCCAGTCGATCTCTTCGGTTCCCTCGTCAGTGTGAAATACATGCCAATCGGGCGGGACCCTGGCGGCCAGATACGGCATTGTGATCTGCTGAAAGTTGAGGAACCGCGACCTCCGCACTTCCCGAATCCCGGCCGAAGAGGCAGTAATGAGGAGAAGTCTCGGCATGGCTACCTGTGTTGGGCGGGACGTTGTCGCGGAATTGGCGCAGACGAGCCTTGCACGGATTCGACGACCAGCTGGGTCCCGGAACGGGCCGGCATCACCGATAGGCATACCATACTTCGCTTTCTCTACCCGTAGCGCGGCTCTGGCGGCTCTTGCCGAGCACTCCGGGTGGGTCGCCCATCCGGAAGTTGGCACGCATGGTGGGCCCGCGCCAATTCGTTTGGGAGATGCTGGTCGGACAAATGGTTCGAGTCCACGCCGGGGTCACTGTCAAGTGGGGCCATTCCGGAGGAAACGTCTGAAATGCCCGTAATGAAATCAACCAGGGTGCGTGAGGTCGAGAAGTTCAGACTGGCTCCCCGTCGTGGACACGTTTCGAACTCTAGCGGCTTGTCCACCATCAGCGATCAGAGCTATTTTCCAGCAGAATCAATCGATTGCGAGTGAGTGATCACCGTGGTGGCTTCCTGCGAAGAACTCCCGTGAGCCTGCATGAGAGATGTTATCGTTTCTGTGCCGAGTACAGAAGATGAATGAGATCGGCAATTCGTGGTTCAGGGTCGTCAGCTTGTCGCGGCCATCGCGGCAGCAGCACAGGAATGGCCAACACGAACGCCTGCGCTCGCTTCCAGATCGCCGCGGGCCGACAGCCGGCCGGATGGCTTGGTGGGTTGCGGCATGCGATCACTCGGATCGAAAAGCGGGAAGAATCGCGCCTTGTGTCTTGGCCGGATGAACGCGCGCGGGCGCTGCCGGGCGCCACAAGCCTCGATCCTAAATGTCCCAATTGTGAGTGTAAGTTGTCTGCTTCTCCGCCCAATCGCGGACGATTGAGGCGAAATTGACACCGTCCACGATCCCGGCAACGCTCTTGTCGACGTTGCGCCACAATTCGCTGAATGGGGTCTCGCGCTGGTGGCCCTTCTGTTTCCGCGGGGAGCCATCGACGAACCGCAGCACCTCACCAACGGTAATCGCCTCCGGAAGCCGTGCCAGGTTGTAGCCGCCGGCCACGCCCCGGTACGACTCCACAAAACCGCCCTGTTTCAGCGACGACAAAATCGACTCCAGAAATTTCCTGGGAATCTTCTGCCGCTTGGCAATGCCGGCTATCTTGACGGGTTCATCGGTGCTCTGCGAGGCCAGGTCAAAAAGGGCCTGAAGGGCATAGCGGCCTTTGGAGGAGATGTTCATAGATGCAGCGCGAACCAGAGGCGAGCGTCCACCGCCCGCCCCCGTCCGATTATACGATGCCTTCGAAGAGCACCGATGTCAAGTAGCGTTCGCCGGAGTCTGGAAGAACGACCACAAACGTCTTCCCCGCAAACTCGGGTTGCTGTGCCAGCCGCGCGGCCACGGCGGCCGCTGCCCCGCTCGAAATGCCGCTCAGGATACCTTCTTCGCGCGCCAGCCGCTGGGCCGTTTCGATGGCTTCTTCGTTGGTGATCGTCTCTACGCGATCCACGACCGAAAGGTCCAATGTGTCCGGGATAATGCCCGCGCCGATGCCCTGGATCTTGTGCGGTCCCGGCTTCAGCGGCTGGCCGGCCAGCTTCTGGGTGATCACCGGGCTGTTCGCCGGCTCGACCGCCACCGAGGTAATCGCCTTGCCCCGCGTCTGCTTGATGTAGCGGGAAACGCCGGTGATGGTTCCGCCGGTCCCCACTCCGCTTACCAGAATATCCACTTCTCCGTTGGTGTCGTCCCAGATCTCCGGGCCGGTGGTGCTGAAATGGATGGCGGGGTTGGCCGGGTTCTTGAACTGCTGGAGCAGCAGGTAGTGCTTGGGGTCGGAATTGTGGATCTCTTCCGCCTTGGCGATGGCGCCGGGCATTCCTTTCGCGCCCTCGGTGAGCACCAGGTTGGCGCCGAATGCCTTTAGCACCTTGCGCCGCTCCAGTGACATGGTCTCGGGCATAGTCAATGTAATCGAGTAACCGCGCGACGCCGCCACGAACGCCAGAGCGATCCCCGTATTGCCGCTGGTGGGTTCCACCAGTTCCACGCCGGGCTTCAGCAGCCCGCGCTGCTCGGCGTCCCAAATCATGGAGGCGCCAATCCGGCACTTCACCGAGTAGGAGGGGTTGCGGCCTTCGATTTTGCCGTACACCTTCGTTCCCGATCCGTTCACAATGCGATTGAGCTTGATGAGCGGAGTCTTTCCGATGCTGAGTGAGTTGTCTTCGAACGATGCCATGTGCGTTTACTCCTGTGAGATTTGCAGGGCCTGGTCCAGATCGGCCTTGATATCTTCGATGTCCTCGATCCCCACCGAGACGCGAATATAGTCCGGCGTGACTCCGGTCTCGGCCTGCTCCTTCTCCGTGAGCTGGGAATGCGTGGTGGATGCCGGATGGATCACCAGGGTCTTGGCGTCCCCGACGTTCGCCAGATGGCTGGCCAGCTTCACATTGTTGATGAACTTGACGCCCGCTTCTTTTCCGCCGCGCACGCCGAAGCCCAGAATCGCCCCCGCGCCTTTGGGCAAGTACTTTTTCGCGTTTTGGTAGTGCGAGTGGTTGGGAAGACCGGGGTAGTTCACCCAGGTCACCGCGGGATGCTTCAGCAGCCACTCCGCCACCGCCTGCGCGTTCTGCGTATGGCGCTCCAGGCGCAGATGCAGGGTCTCGATGCCCAATAGCAGCAGGAACGCCGCGAACGGGCTCTGTGTGGCCCCCGTGTCGCGCAGCCAGTGGGTGCGGATGTGGATGATGTAAGCCAGGTTGCCGAGCGGCTTGAGCGCCTCCGTGAAAACAACGCCGTGGTACGATTCGCTCGGCTCGGTGAACTCCGGCCACTTCTTGGGATTGTCCGCCCACTGGAACTTGCCGCTATCGACGATGGCGCCGCCGATGTGGACCCCGTGGCCGCCCAGGAACTTGGTGGTGGAGTAGACCGCGATATCGATGCCGTACTCGAAGGGCCGGAACAGCGCGGGCGTCAGCACCGTGTTATCCACGATCACCGGCAGGCCGTGCTTGTGGGCGGTATCGGCGAGGGCCCGAAAATCCGGCACGTCGTTCTTGGGATTCCCGACCGATTCCAGGTACACCAGGCGGGTGTTCCCGTCCACCAACTTGTCGATCTCCTCGGGATGATCGGAGTTGAAGAACCGCACCTCGATGCCCAGCTTCTTGAAAGTCTGGGTGAAGAGCGTCCACGTGCCTCCGTACAGGCTGGTGGCGGAAATGAAGTTCTGCCCGGCGTGCGTGATGGTGAGGATGGCCGCCACAATGGCCGCCTGGCCCGAAGCGAACGCCAGCCCGCCGATGCCGCCATCGAGCGCCGTGAGCCGCTTCTCCAGCACGTCGTTGGTAGGGTTCATCAGGCGCGAGTAGATGTTGCCGAACTCGCGCAACCCGAAAAGATTCGCCGCCGTATCGGCATCTTTGAAAACGTAGCTGGATGTCGCGTAAATCGGGACCGCCCGCGCCGTGGTGGCGGGGTCGGGCTCCTGTCCGGCATGCAAAGCAAGCGTGCCTAAACCCTGTTTCCGTTGTGTGTCTGCCATGAGTGAGTCCTCTCCGGTGTCATCGGCTATAGTCCGTATGATACTCCCAGGGCGAACTGATGCCGAGCCTTCAGATTCACACCCGGTTCGATGGTGCCGGCCGCCTGGGCCACGCCGAAATCGATATTGAGTTTCCGCTCCGCCAGGGGCACAATCCGCGCGGCGTAGGTGATGGTGGTGGGCACGTCCGCGCCCGGCAGGTTTTGGACCGCGCGCGGCTCCTGTGAAAACTCCGACCCGAAGATGAATGTGCTCTTGGCCGGTCCTGTAAACACGAATGCCGCCGCTCCGAAGAGCCGGCCCTTGTATGCCGGCGCATTCCCGGCGAGCCCGTATACGGAAGCGTTGGTCGCCTTGTATCCGAGGTTCAATACGATCGGCACTGGCTTGGTTTGCGTGATGGTCTTGCTCGCCACCAGGTAGAAATCGGCGTTGGTGTAGCTCTTGTGGGGCGTTACCAGCAACCCGCTGACGTTGCGGTCCTGGGTACGCGCCACAAAGCCCCCGGAGATAGCCGGCAGCCAGGCTTGCTTGCCGGCGTTTTCTTTCACCACGTTGACTTTTGCGTGCACGAGATTGAAGCCCGAGTCCCACAACGGGCTGAGCCCCGCCGTGCTGCCTTGCTGGTGCTCGTCGCGCGTGTACCCGAATTCCACCCGTCCTCCAATACCTTCCGTGACCGAAATGGTGTGGAAATTGCCCAGCACCGGCCCGGCGTTCAAGAAGTGATAGGCCACAATCGGCCGTCCGAAACCGCTCGCGGGAGACGCCGCCGTATAGGCAAGCGGAGTGATAAAGACGCCAGTCTGGCCGTCCCAATTAAGGCTCTGAGCCGCCGCTATGCCAGCGCCCAGGAGCCCGGTGAGCAGCAGGACAGCCGTCCTGCCCGCTCGACCGATTAAAGAGTTTAAGTTCGTATTGTCCATCATGTCAATCGAGTATAGGGCATTTTGAACAAGATGGCAACGGATTCCGCGCGTCCCCATCAGGGCCACTCGCTTATGTTATTGATTACATGGGAACTATGTTATCAAAAAAAACTTACCACAACTCGATAGACATGGCTGTAATTGGCCGGCAACCCGTCAGTACTTCGGCACACTTGGGTCCACCTGGCTGCTCCAGGCCAGAATGCCGCCCTTCATGTTGCGGACGCGATGGAAGCCGGCGTTGCGCAGGATGGTGCAGGCTTTGGCGCTGCGCATCCCGCTTTTGCAGTGGATGACGATATCGGCTGCGCGATCCAACTCGTTCACGCGCTTGGGGAACTCGCCCAGGGGGATCGGTTTGGCCGCGGGAATGTGGGCGATCCGGCGCTCGTGCGGCTCGCGCACGTCGATCAGCAGGAAGTCTTCGCCGCGATCCAGTTTTCGCTTCACTTCCGTAACATCGATTTCGCCTTCGTCCACTCTCGTCTCATGATTCCGCGGCACGCCGCAGAACTGGTGATAGTCGATCAAGCGGGTGATGGTGGGATGCTCGCCGCAGATCGGGCATTCCGGGTTCTTGCGCAGCCTCACTTCGCGGAAGCGCATGGCCAGCGCGTCGTAGAGCAGCAGGCGGCCGGCCAGGGGCTGGCCAATGCCGAGAATCAGCTTCACGGTTTCGGTGGCCTGGATCAGCCCGATGGTCCCTGGCAGAATGCCCAGCACGCCGCCTTCGGCGCAGCTCGGAACCAGGCCCGGAGGCGGCGGCTCGGGATAGAGGCAGCGGTAGCACGGGCCACCCTCATAGGCGAACACCGTGGCTTGGCCTTCGAAGCGGAAGATGGAGCCGTACACGTTGGGCTTCGCCAGCAGCACGCAGGCGTCATTCACCAGGTACCGCGTCGGGAAATTGTCCGTGCCGTCCGCGACGATGTCGTAGTCTTTCAAGATCGCCAACGCGTTTTCGCTGGTGAGCGCGGTCTCGTGCTTGACCACGGTAACGTTGGGGTTGATGCCGCGCATCTTCTCTTCGGCGGAGTCGAGCTTCTTCCGGCCCACGTCGCGCGTGGAATGGATCACCTGCCGCTGGAGGTTGGTGGAATCCACCACGTCGAAATCCACGATTCCGATCCGCCCCACGCCCGCCGCGGCGAGGTACAGGCCCAACGGGGCGCCCAGCCCTCCGGCGCCGATCAGCAATACCTTCGCGGCTTTGAGCTTTTGCTGCCCCTCCACGCCGACTTCGGGAATGATCAGGTGGCGGCTGTAGCGCAGGACCTCCTCTTGGGAGAGTTCCTCCGTCCCGGCGGGCGCGGCCAGGCAGGAGCCGCCGGCGATCGATGGCACCAGGGAAATCGTGTCGGTCGCCGCGGCGGGCGTCGCGTCGCGGCTCAAGTACCGGATGTCTTCGTCGTTCAGGTATACATTGACGAAGCTGCGTACCTTGCCCTCGTCGGTGAAGATCTGCTTTCGCAGCTCGGGATATTGCGCGGTCAGCGCGTGTAGCGCCTCGCCCACCGTGGCGCCGGAAACTTCGATGGCATCGAGCCTTCCGGTAAATTGCCGCAGTGGCGTCGGTATCAGGATCTTGGGCATGGGGTTCCTCGGTTCCAGGTCATCGGTCGGCGGCAGTCTGCCCGTCAGCCACGAAGCGCGGCGGCGAACTTGCGGCTGCCCGTTCCACAATCAACTCTTCTTTCACTGCTCCAGTCAGCTCCATATTCGGCAACCAGCTATTGGCGTGGTGGTAGAATCCGTGCCGGATCGAAAGCACCAAGAAGGAGTACCACGGGCAGGAGTTCTTCAGATCGGTCTCTGAGAAATAGGCGTCGCAATCGGGGTGCGAATGGTAGATGCCGATCAACTCCATGCGCCGCTCTCGCGCCGCCCGGTCGGCGGCCAGTAGATCTTCCGGTCGCAATTCATACCGCTCGTCCTGCTCGCCCGCGAACGCGTTTTCGAGCGGCAGCGCCTCGCGCACGTCCTTTACGCCATCCGCGGCGGACCCGAGCATGGCGCCACAGCACTCGTTGGGATAGGCGCGGCGCGCGTGCGCCAACATTACCTCCCACGCTTCCGGAGCAATCCGAATCATGCTTCCTCCCAGAAGGGCTCGCTCAGATACTTCTCGGCACTGTCGCACAAAACGGTAACGATGGTGGCGCTCTGGCCGCGCGCGCTAACCTCCCGGGCCACCATCAGCGCCGCGTGAACGTTGCAACCCGACGAGATCCCCACCAGCAAGCCCTCTTCCCGCGCCAACCGCCGCACCATGGAGTAGGCATCCTCGGTTTCGATCCACAGATTGCGGTCCGCCAATTTCTCGTCGTAGATTCCCGGCACGATGGCGGTGGGCATGTGCTTCAACCCTTCCAGGCCGTGAAAGCCGCTGGAGGGCTGCGCCGAGATGCACAGTACCCGCGGCAACTCGCGGCGCAGACGGCGGCTGACTCCCGTGAACGTGCCGCTGGTGCCCATGGCCGCCACGAAATGCGTAAGGCCGCCGCCGCTCTGCCGGATGATCTCCGGCCCGGTGTGTTCGTAATGCGCCTTCCAATTCGCCGGGTTGTTGTACTGGTCCGCATAGAAGTAGGAGTCTGGATCGCTCCTGTAAATCTCGCGGCACAGCCGGATGGCGCCGTCCGAACCCTCGGCGGCATCGCTGAACACGGTTTCCGCGCCATACGCTTTTAAGATGCGCCGGCGTTCCAGGGAAGCGTTGGAGGGCAGGCACAACTTCACCTTGTAGCCGCGGTTAGCGGCGATCATCGCGTAGGCGATGCCGGTATTGCCGCTGGTGGCGTCAAGGATCACCCGGCCATGGTTCAGCTTTCCGGACCGCTCGCCATTCAGAATCATGTTGAGCGCCGCGCGGTCTTTCACCGACCCGCCCGGATTGAAATACTCGGCCTTGGCGAGAATCTCCACGCCGGCAAACTCGCGGGAAATCCCCTCGAGCCGCAGCAAGGGAGTGTTCCCGATGGTAGCGAGCAGCGGCGCCGGTTCCGGCCGAGCTGGCTGAAGCGCGGATGAAGCGAATGTCATAAGCGCGGGTCGGTCTAGTACTTCCGAACTCGCGGGTCCACCCGGTCGCTCCAAGCATGGATCCCGCCCGTCAGGCTGCGCACATTGGGAAATCCGGCCTTGAGTAAGAGCTGTACCGCCGTTGCGCTGCGGCTTCCCATTTTGCACAGAGCGATGATCTCCCGGCTGGCATCGAGTTCCCGCGCGCGCTCCGGCAACTCAGCCAGCGGAATCAGGCATCCACCGATGTTCGAGATCTCGTATTCATACTCCTCTCGTACGTCCAGCAGGAGCAGGTTCTCACCAGCGTCGAGCCGCTGCTTGAGTTCTTCGACCTGAATCGCGGGTACGCTCATTCGCTTAGCCTCCTCGCCACACCGTGAATAGCCGTCGCGGCGCCCGCTTTTGCCACCAAAAGCGGGGACATGCAAATTATTGCATAAAATTCATACCAATGTCTATAGACAATATGGTATACTGAAAATCTCAATGGCATCCCGGTTGCGGAATGCTTCCTGGGCCGCCCCGTTCCGGCGGTGTATTAACGAGAATTGGGAGGTAATACTATGGCTGATGAGACCACCGCGCAACAGGCTTTGCGCGAACAAGCTGCTTTTCAACTGGCAAATGTCGATAAGACCGCTCCTCAATACGGAGCCATCACTCCCCGCTGGCTGGTTCGCCTTCTGGACTGGAAACCGCTCGAGGCCGGGACCTTTCGCCTCAACCGCGTGGACGAGGGCAAGGCCATCGAAGTCACCTGCGGCCAGGCCGAGGAGGCCCCTTTACCGGGAACCTACGTTCCGTACGAGGAGAAGCCCAAAGAACACAAGTTGAGCGCCATCAATGCGGTGCTGAACGTTCATACCCGCATATCCGACCTCTTTAGCAAACCCTACGACCAGATCGGAGAACAGCTCCGCCTGATTATCGAGAACGTGAAGGAGCGGCAGGAGAGCGAACTCCTCAACAATGCCGACTACGGTTTTCTGCACAGCGTCGCGCCGAAGCAGCACCTGAAGACCAGAACGGGCCCCCCGACGCCAGACGACCTGGATGAATTGCTGACCAAGGTGTGGAAGGAACCGTCGTTCTTCCTGGCTCACCCGCGCTCCATCGCGGCGTTCGGACGGGAATGCACGTTTCGCGGCGTTCCGCCGCCGACCATCACGCTGTTCGGAAACCCATTTGTCACATGGCGCGGTCTGCCCTTGATCCCCTCCGACAAGATCCGGGTGAAGAACTCCGATAACAAGTCGAAGATCCTGCTGTTGCGCGTCGGCGAACGAAAACAAGGCTGCATCGGACTGTTCCAGTCGGGACTTCCCGGCGAGCAAAGCCCGGGGTTGTCGGTCCGCTTCATGGGCATCGGCAAAGACGCTCTGGCCTCGTACCTGATTGCGCTGTACTGCTCAACTGCCGTGCTGACCGACGACGCCATCGCCATTCTGGAAGACGTGGACGTGAGCAACTACCATGAGTACAAATGAAGCTGGATGGAGTAGCTTGCCTACAGGTCTGCCGGATCCGGAGGTCCTGGCGCGCATGGCCGCCGAGTTTTTCGGCGCTTTTCCAGGAACGGGGGCGACAGCTCAAGACCCGGTAGCGACCCTTCCTCAGCCGCCGGCGCCGGCAGTTCCGGGCGGCTCTGAGGCCTTCGATTCCTCGGCGGCGCCGGCCTTTTCCTTTCTGCGGGAAGCCCGGCCGCTGTTCGGCGGGCGCGAGACCTTGGCGGAGCCGGGTATCGCGGCGCCGCCCTCGATCCCTTTCCAGGCCGCCGCGCAGAAACAGGCGGCGGAGGCGGGAGGTCCGCCCACGCCGGCGGTTCCAAGCGGCCTCGGCGCCGCCGAATCCGCATTCCCGGCTTTCTCCTTTCTGGAGGAGGCTCGGCCTCTCTTTTCGTATCCGCCTTCGGCTCCAGGGCCAGTCCCCGTGTCCGGGCCCGCGGACGCCCGGCCCGAATTCGCGGGCCTGAACCTGTCGCCGCAAGCCTTCGACGTGGAAACCATCCGGCGCGATTTTCCGATCCTGCGGGAACGCGTGAACGGCCGTCCGCTGGTCTGGCTGGATAATGCCGCGACCACCCAGAAGCCTCAAAGCGTCATCGACCGGCTCAGCTACTTTTACGCTCACGAGAATTCCAACGTCCACCGGGCGGCCCATGAGCTGGCGGCCAGGGCCACGGACGCCTACGAGTCCGCCCGCGAAAAAGTCCGCCGCTTTCTGAACGCGCCCGCGCCGCGCGAAATCGTCTTCGTGCGCGGGGCCACCGAGGGGATCAACCTGGTGGCCCAAAGCTGGGGACGCCAGAATATCGGCAAGGATGACGAAATCGTCGTCTCATGGCTCGAACATCACGCCAACATCGTGCCCTGGCAGATGCTGTGCTCGGAAAAAGAAGCGCGGCTCCGGGTGGCCCCGGTGGATGACAGCGGCCAGATCATTCTCGAGGAGTACGAAAAGCTGCTCGGCCCGCAGACCCGGCTGGTGGCCGTGAGCCAGGTTTCCAATGCCCTGGGCACCGTCACGCCGGTGCGGGAGATGA
>Ga0326728_10026284_pt1 | contig 10321 bp, 7 predicted proteins | sample MB3enrmetagenome_FD_207602 | JGI IMG/M metagenome (GOLD analysis project Ga0326728, IMG submission 207602) | Lab enriched peat soil microbial communities from McLean, Ithaca, NY, United States - MB31MN | ecosystem: Environmental > Terrestrial > Soil > Wetlands > Peat | place: USA: New York... | reverse complement strand
CATTCGATCTTCCCAGAAGTAAGTTGACTGCTCCACAATCAGCTTCTCTGGTCTGGGCCGGATGGACAATTTACTTCTAGGGAACAACGTGCTGAAACATCACACATAGGTTCCTCGCCCCGCGCCTTGGCAGAGTGGCAATTGTCCGAATTCTGGCGAGCGCGGGGCTCGGAATGACAGGGTTATTGGAGGTTGGATTTGTTGCTCCTGCAATTGCCGGGGGGCGGGTTTATCTTGTCCGGTGTTTACAAGTTATTGATGGACCTAGAGTAAGGGAGCTTTCACCCCTGGCCCGTCCTAAGCAGCTTCTAATGATCCTGGCAAAGCACGTGCTCGGACAGGGTTTGGACCAGCTTAAAAACTTGAGGCCGTAGATACAGGGAGCTAAGAAGATGATGGATTTCAGCAACTATGCATGCCGTGAGCAGGCGGTCCGGAACGCCAGCCCGGTGGGTCTGGTTATTTTGCTGTACGAGACGATTCTGGCTTCTCTGCTGCGGGCGCAGGAGGCGCTGAAGCAGAATTCCGCAGAAAAGTGCGCGGGAGAGTTGTACCACGTGCTGGCCGTAATCGGGCAGTTGCAGGGCACGCTCGACCGGCAGCGCGGCGGCGAAGTGGCGGCCAACCTGGATCGCTTCTACAACGTCATGCGGAATCAGGTGTTGGAAGCCAGTTTCAAGTCCTCGATCCCGCTGCTGCAGGAACTGGTTGGCCACTTTACATCTATGAAAGAAGCCTGGCAGCAGGTGGAGCGCGCCACCCCGGATATTCCCGGACAATCGCCGCAACCGGCGGCCCTGGCCGGCAGCCGGGTGGCCGCGCTCTGATCATGCCGTCCGTCGGCCTGTCGATGATCGTAAAGAACGGCGCGGAGACGCTCCGGGAGTGTCTGGCGAGCGTCGCCGGGTTGGTGGAACAGATCGTCGTGGCCGATACGGGCTCCAGCGACGGAACTCCCGGAATTGCCCGGGCGCTGGGCGCCGAAGTACTGGAGATCGGCTGGCAAGATCACTTCGCTCAGGCCCGGAACACCGCTTTGCAGGCGATGCGAACGGATTGGGTTCTGGTGCTGGACGATGACGAAGAACTCGATCCCCTGGCCCACCGCTACCTGCCTCGGCTCTTAGGCGATCCCGCAAGCGGCGGTTATCTGCTCCCGCACAGAAACTACCTGCTTAATCGCTTCGACCATGGGGTTTACTCCGCCTGGGTGCGGCCCAACCATTCGGGCCTGCGCCGCGCCCAGAACGCTCCTGCCTATCTTGAGGTACCCGTGTGCCGCTTGTTCCGCCGGCACCCGGAAATCTATTTTGTGGGACGGATTCACGAACTCATTGAGCCGCGCATCACGGCGTCGGGATTTAAGCTGAAACATGCCCCAGGGGTTCTGGTCCATAACTTCGGAGCGCTGGATGGGGAAGCGTCGGACCGGTCCAGGAACGAATACTACCGGCAGCTGGGGCGCATGAAGGTGCAGGAGTCTCCGGACGACCCGCAGGCCTGGATGGAACTGGGGCTGCAAGAATACGAGCGCTTCAAGGATTATCCGGCGGCCATCGACTGTTTCCGCAAGGCCATGGCCCTGCCGGCCTGCCCGCCTTTTGTGTATGCCTCTCTGGCTAAGCTGTACCTGGAAATGGCGTCCGGGACCCTGGCTCTGGAGGTGCTCGAACGGATGGCGGCAAGTAACGAGCTGCTGGCCGCGGAAAAGGAACATATACGCGGCGATGCCCTCTACAACCTGGGCCGGTTGGAGGAAGCCCGGGCCGCTTATCAGCAGGCATTGGCCAGGTGTCCGGAGGACTCCCGTATAGAAAGCAAGTTGGGTCTGACCGAGGTGCGGCTGGGAAACCTGAAGCCAGGCCTGAAAAAACTGGTTCGGGCCGTCGAGGCTGCTCCGCAAATCTTTGAAATGCATGATCGGTTGATCAAGGCTTACGTGTTGGCGGAGATGTTACCGCAAGCGGCGGAGGCCGCCGAGCGATTACTTGCCGGTTTTCCGCATCCCAGGATGTTTCTCCGCGCCGCCAGCATTCGCCAGCGGCTGAACGACCGGCAAACGGCCAGGAATATCATTCATTCCGGCCTGCAATTGTTCCCGCAGGCGGAAGAATTGTTGCAGGCGCGTTCGGAGCTGGCCGAGCTCGAACGCTTGGTCTCCGGGAACAACGAGGTGCGGCCCTCCCTGCAGGGCTAAGCTTGCTCAGGTGCGCACTCTGGTCATCCAGTTCGGGCGTCTTGGCGACGTAATCCAAACCACCCCGCTGCTGCGGGACCTGGCGGCGTCCGATTCGCAGGACGGCATCGATCTTCTGCTGGTTCACCCCAATCAAACCGCGCTTTCCGGCCTCAGCGGGATTGCGCAGATGCGCACGGTCCGGCTGGAGGCCAAACTTCTGGATGATCAAATCGCCACCGGCTTCGCGCAAGGCCGGATCCCCAAGGAAGCGCCGGCGTTGTTGGACGCGCTGAATTTGCCGCAGTACGGCAGAGTCATTCACGCCTCCCACGCGGCCCTGGGATGCTGGCTGGCGGGACACATTAGCTGCGAGCAGCGCGAGGGCGGCATCATCGGCGACGCCGGCGAATGTCTTTACGAAGGGGCGGCGCACACTTACCGCGTGGCGTTGTTGGCCTTTCGCGAACGGAATTGGTTCAACGTGGTGGACCTGATCCGCTGCTCGGCGGAGCGCTGTACCCCGCCGCAGCCCGCTTCGCGGCCATACGTGAGCACCAGCGAAAGACTTTCGTTCGCTTTGCCGGCTGGGCGGAAAGTGGCCCTGAACGTAGGCGCAAGCGAGCCACACCGCTGCTGGCCGCCGGAGCATTTTGCGCGCCTGGCAGAAGCACTGACCGCTGCCGGCTTGACGCCCATTCTGGTCGGCGCACCGTCGGAGCGGGACCTGGGGGCCAAAGTGGAGGCGCTTTGCCGGACCCCGCTGGCCGGTTTTTTCGAAACGCCGATTGCCGAAATGGCCAAGTTGCTTTCCCTGGTTGACCTGCTGGTCAGCGTGGACACAGGGGCGGTACATATCGCCGCTGCCGTAGGATGTAAGGTAGTCAGTCTCTCCGGTGCGAGCGTCTATTTTGCCGAAACGGCGCCTTGGGGCGCTGGGCACCTGATTCTGCAAGGCCGCTTGGGGGCTCCCATGGCGCAACTGGAGCCCAACCTGGTCCTTACGGCCGCGCTTCATCGTCTCGGACTTGCCGATCAGGCAAGCTTGCGCACCGAACTGGCCCGCCGGGGACAGCAGGCGTGGGAAACGCGCTTTCTGCCCCCTGAGGCCGATCCCTTGGGCGGCATCTCGTACTGGCCTTTGCACGAGTATGTTCCGCGGGCCGAGGAGCTGTTCACCCGCGCCCTGCGCCACCTTTTCGCGCTGGAGTTCCGCGGCGGCGTGGGCAGCGTCTCGCTGGATTATTTAAGGGACCTATTTGTTGGGCGGGAGAGCCTCGTCCAAGAGGCGGACTGCCGGTTGCAAACCATGACACCGATCGTGCAGACCTTGGACCAGATGTCGGCCGCAGCCAGCAAATGCGAGGAAGTGAGCACGCGCAGAGATCCGGAGGCCGGCGCTGCCGTGAAGCGGCTGGCACCGAAGTTGATGGAGGGTCTGCAGGCGCTGTTGGCACGCACGGCGAAGGCCGATGCGCTTGCCTTTCAGCCGGTGATGCACTACCTCGACTGGAGATTGCGAATGATGCCGGTCATGCCGCCGCGGGAAACCTTCGCCTATCATGCCCAGGAGTATGAGGCCGCGGCCGCTATGCTTCGCCGGTGTGGGGCGCTGGTGCGGGGGGTGCTCCGAGCGGAGCGGGGTCTGAATGACAAGCGTTGCATCCAGCGGTCAGCAATCAGCCAAACCTGAACGAGCGCATAGCAACGACCTCCAACACATGCGTCCCGCCGGACTTGTGATTTCTCCTTGACGCGCGAATGGCACTCGTACATAAAGCCGATCCCGCCATGCGAGACTTCGCCCCGTAGCGCGCCTTTGATTTCTTGTTTTACGCACAGATGTGCAACGACACACAGGGACTAAATACATAGGTTCTTCGCCCCGCGCCCTGGCGGTGTGGCAACTGTCTATGCTGTCGCGGGCGCGAGGCTCAGAATGACAGGTTTCGCGGGGGGGGCTCCCGGGAAGGCTGCTGTCGCGCTAGAAATTCTTACGCCCGCCTTGCGGGCTTGGCTTCCATCCCCGGGCTCACGCCCTATCAATTACCCACAAATGTGCGTGCGAGGGATAAGCACGGGACTGCGGTCCCGCGCGGTTTCTGTCGCCCCTCCGGGGCTGGCGGTTCTTACTACCCTACCCGGGATTCCGGCGCTCGGCGCGCAAACCCTGCGCGCGCATGCCGGTATTTGTGGGTAATTGAAAGGGCTCACGCCCGGGGCTACCATCTTCCGCCCGCTTGGCGGGCTCTGTCTGAGGGTGCTGTTCCAGTTGCGCCGGCCTTTACCGTGCTGTTCCACTTGCGGCGGGCCCTTTCGATGGAACGCAGCAGACCTGTTCTGAACTTCTCCGGGGAGAACCTCTCGGCAACCACTTCTTGGGCCGCGCGGCCCATGCGCACGGCAAGTTCCCGGTCGTCCAAGAGCCGCTGCGCGCAGGTTCGCAACTCCGCCGGATCGTCCGACAAAAAGCCGCTTACCCCATGGGTAATCGGGGAAGCCGGGTGGCGATTTCCTAGGATCGGCACGCCGGCCGCCATAGCCTCGAGGGTGGCCATATTGTAGCCGTCCTCTAAACGTGGGTCGGCGGTATGGACAAAGAAACGGTGGCGGCTGAGCATTTGCTTTAACTGGGCCCAGTCTCGGGTGGGTTTGACCCCGGGCATGTCATCGTTATGGCCTGCCAGGGTGATGGGGATACCTGCAAAAACCTGCTGGTGGAAGTCCCAAAGCAGGGTGTGCCATTTGTTGCGGATGTTGTTGGCGATGCGCAGGCCACACACCAGGTCGCCGGCATAGGGGAGATAATCGGCCGGATCGGCGGAAAAAGGCACAATATCATCGGCCAGTCCCCACGACCGTCCCTTCAGCTCCGACACAGCCATGGCGTGGCCGCCGATAAGGTTCAGGTATTGCGCAACCGCCTGGCGCACGTCGTCGGGCGAGGTTGTGCTTCCCTGCTCACGGACAATGCCGTCGAGGGTGGTGTGGATAACTAAAAGGCGCGGTCCGGCCAGCGTTTTGGCATCGAGCAGATCGCTCAGATTGTGGGCAATGATGCAGGCATAGCGAGGCGCTGCGGCGAGCACCTCCGGGAGGCGTACCAGCCGCGCGTTGGGCGGCACGGGACGCATGGCCTCATCCCAGCCATCGGTGGTGCGCCCCTTCAAGCCTATGACTACGTCCATGGGCTGGCCGAGCCCACGCAACTGGTAGACCCAGGCTTCGTGGCAATCAAACACCAGCAGGCGCCGACTTGTGTCAAAAACCGGCATTCACGCCTTCCCCGCACCTAAGCTGCGTCCATGCGGGTAAGTGCGGGCCGGAAATCGCCTGGGCCGCCCGCAGGTCAAAACCGGGCTCGTCGGGGGGCCCGGCCGCAACGTCGAGGACGTAGCGCGCCAAGGCCAGCGTTGTGCAATGGCGCCGGAAAGCCAGGTCGATACGCTCCCAGAGCGACTGCCACTGTTCCCGGCCGCGGCTGGTTTGGAAATATTCCGGCCCGCGCGACTCCAGCAGGCACCGGGCCAGGTAAAGCTCGGTCCGGGGCAAAAAAACCATGGTGGACATGGGACATTGTTCCAAACCAATGAAGTTGGGAATGCAGTGGTTGGCCATGATCTCGTAATGGCGCAGGCAGTCCCAGCCCGCTTTCTTTATGGTGACGCCGAACAGGCTTTCCGCATAGTCGGCGTAGTAGCCGGCTTCGTCGCGGTAGATATAGGTATCGCGGTTCCGCGGGTCGATGAAGGCCTGGGTCTTGGTCTTTGGCCGCTCCACGGTCCCGATGCGTTCCTCCGGAATAGCGAATTGAATGGGCCAGACTCCAGGCTGAAGGCCCTGGAGCTCGCGCTTGAAATAAAGGCCATGGCGGATTAACCGGGGGACAATGCGCGGGTGATCCTCGCCGTCGATAAAGAGCAGCCGGTTCCGGGGATAGAGGCCCAGAGCTTCATCCAGCAGGGTCTGGCAGCGGAGAATGCTGCCGTAGATAAGCAGATCGAAATAGCGGGTACGGACCTTGTGGCGAAGGTCGGTGCGATCGACCGCGGAATCGTCGTCCAACAGCCCGTACATAGTGAAACCATGACCATAGATCTTGGATTTGTCGTGCCGCCCTTCGCCGAACTCGTGGGCGTACATATACCACAGCCGGTTCACGTCGACGACTTCGGGACCCAGCAGGCGCCGCAAGCCGTGAAACAGCATGTCGGACATGTAGTCCGGGCGTTGCGCATCGGACAAATAGAGTATGCGCACTAAAGTAGCCTCCCGCCCTGGAACAGTGGCCAATGGTCAGTGGCCAGTGGCCAGGAAAGAGCCGCCCTCAGCTGGCGGCACGGCGTCGGTTAAGCTCCAGCTCCGGCTTGCGGTTTGGCCATCACGGCAATGAAATAACCGTTATGCCAGTCGCTCTGCTCGTGAGCCCGCGAGGGGTGTGAGCCGTCTAAAGTGGTGCGAAGTTCCAGGGAATAGCGAATGGATAACTGGAGATCGCGCAGCGCCTTGAAGGTTCCCTCGCGCGCCGGGAGATGATTCCAGTCATCCACGATTAACACGAACTCTTCGTCCAAAGCCGGCTGGGCCAGAGCGATGCCGTCATACTGATCTTCGGCCTTATGCGGCCCGTCAAACATGTAGACATTGAAACGGCCAAGGCCGGAGTAGTTTACCTTCCGGAAATCGCTCTCGATGAAGGTAAGCTGCGCCTGGGAAGTCTTGAAGCGTTCCACATTCTGAAGGAATTGCGCCTTCGGACCGCCAAATTCCGACCAGTTGTCGATAGCCGTTGCCGAAACACAATTGCCGTTGAGGGCAGAACAGAGGGTCGACCCCGCCCAGGTGCCGACTTCCAGGTAACGCGGATGTTCGAGTTGCTTGATGAGATTGTTGATAAACAGGCGATATTTCTTTCCCGACATACCCTGAATGGCGAGTACGCCGGGATCAATCTCTCCCCTTCCCGCAAACGCCTTTTCAAATGCGCCCTGCACAGGCCCGGTCAAAGCACTGGTAGCACCGGCTATCGTTTCCGTGATATAAGGTTCGCCCGCTTCAGCCGGAATGCGGGAAGAGATACGGTTCGGCACTGTAGGGACAGTCCTTGGCGTGGGCGGCGGAGCGGCCGGATGGCGGTTCGGCCGCGTCCAATAGGCCGCCACCTGCTGCTTTTCCGCTTCGGTCATCAACCGTTTACGCAAGACTACCCGCAACTGGTCCACCGCCCGCGGATAGCGCACCAGTTCTTCGTTCTTGAGCTGCTGCTTTTGCAAAGCTTGGCCCACGGGGCTCAGGCCCAAACCGAACTCCAGCTGTTCAAAGCGGGCTTCCATCCACCCCAAGTACCAGCACCATTCGGTGTAATAGAGCCAGCTCCGCTCATTGAAGGCCCGCACGTGAGTCGGATCCTGCCACGCGCCCCAGGAGAGGTCGTAGGGAACACTGAGGTAAAGCAGCCCGCCGGGCCGCAGCAGATTCAGGCACGAAGTCATCGCCGTCGTCAGGTTAGGAATATGTTCCATGACATCTTTGGCCAGAATCTCGTCAAAGTAATTGTTTTCCAGAGTCACCTTGCCAAAACGCTGCGTTTCGAGCGGTTGCCCCAGGGGAAGCGGCTGGTTGAAATCCAGCACAGCATCCGGTTCCCAGAAGGAGTTGCAATCGACGTTGAAGTAGTCTTCGCGCCAATCTTTGCCGCTGCCGAGATTGAGTTTTCTGGGTACCGGAGGGTAAGTTGTCACCGGCCTGGAAGCAACGGCAGTTTTCTGCAGCGCCGTCTCCAGCATCCGGCGTTCATTGAGCTGAGAGAACCGCTGAAATCCCCGGGCCTGCAAGGCATGACGCTCATCTTCGTTTTGCAGGAGAGCCAGGCAGCCCGGTACCAGCCGGTCATAGGGACAATTTAAGACGGCATCGGCAAGCCCGCTTTCCATCTCGCTCCATTCGCTTACGACGGCTTTGGAATTGGCCAGCAGGTAAGAGATCCGGGCAATCTCGAAGATTTGGGTTTCGTAGAAGTGAAGGTTCAGAACCAGCTTCGCACGCGCGATTAACAGGTCCCGGTCCCTGCCGTAAAGCCCAAAAGCTGCATAGACCTTCACGCCCGCCGCCCGCAGGCCCTCCAGGATGTGCTTGCGGCGCTCGTTGATGGAGCCATAAAACAGGACATCGATGTCCTGGTCGCGAGGTGGAAGAGGCGGGATCCGGGTCAGCTCCGGCACATACCCCAAAGGCACATGGAGCGGCGGCACGGCACACCTTATGCCCTGCCATTTTTCTATATTACGAAGACTGTAGTCCCAAATCTGGTGGCGGCTCGCTAATTCGTAGTAGGTGTTGGATAAGTTCGGCCCGCCCAGTTGTTCCAGGTTGTAAAGGATCGATCCCGCAGGCACGGCGGCCGCCTGCGCCGGCGTGAGCAGATGGGCGCCCAGGAGCAGATTGGTGGCTGCCAGATCACAGTCATTTTCGTAAATCTCTGCCGCGTGGCCGATGCCCTGTAGCCCATATTGCAGCGTTTCGGCAATCTCGCGGAAGGCTTCGCTGTGGAGATAGCCTTCAGGCCGAATTAGCACAATGCGGAATCTGCTCATGAAAGGTTTCTAATCTTGTGCTCACCTAGGGAGCTTTCGATTCTGGTGTCGCCGGCTTGTTAGCAGAGACATCGCTCCAGACAAGAAGTGAGCAATTCAATTGCCGCTTCATTCCGAGCTTTCTGGATTCGGCGTCTACCATGCCTCAGGAGTAGTGCAATGTCAGCAGCTTACCGCGCATCCGGCCAGCCAGCCAAGATGCCAAGGCTGGGCCTGATTATGGTGAGATTGCTTAGAGATTAGTTAGGCAACAAAATTGCAGCTCTACCCCGCGAAACCGTTCACCGGTTCCTTTGGAGGAGTGCTATGGCGTCTTTCCAGACTTTCAGTGATTCCAATCCCGAGCTTGGGCCAATCGGTTCCATGGCGGTACCGGCTCCGACTAACAGCGACGGCACGAGCCCCGCCACCCCACCGTCAGCCGACGTGCTGGCCGCAATCGGCCTTTATGCCGAGAATCTGATTAAGGCAGGCAAATCCGCCGAGGGGCTGCAGATTCTTAGCTCCGTCCTCCGCCGGGGCGAGAGCGCGGAATTGTGGAACGATTGGGCGTGCGCCGCGTTTGCCTGCGGAGATTCCCAACTTGCGGAGTCCGGCTTTCGGCGCGCCTTGGAGTTGGATGCGAAGCACCGGCAAGCCGCCATCAACCTGGTCGCTCTGCTGCTGGGCCAAGGGCGTTTTGACGACTCTATTCCTATCCTCCACCCCATAGCCGCGAGTTTGACGGTAGAGGAAAAGCAGATCTTGCGTCAGCTAGCTACGCGCATGTAGCCAGAGCGATCCGTTCGTGCCTTGCTTGCCGCTTGTAGGGAGAGAACCGGGCACCGCCATAGTAGTGTGATTGTAGTAGTCTGGCTGGGGCCGCAACTGCCTGGCGCCGCCGTCTGCACCCTTTCCTCTTTGCGCACTCTTGCATGTGGTGAGTCGTAGTTCCTTCTTCTCTGGTTGAGTTCTCAAGCTGACAGGTTGGGGTACGACGGTTAGAGTCGCGCACCTTTGCCTTCTGTTTATGCAGATTGGCAACGGCACATAGGGCCGATCCCGCCATGCGGGACTGCTATTGACAGACCTTGCGGGGGCAATTTGTTGCTCCTGCGGATTGTAGCGGGTAGTTCGTTTCGGGATACGGGTGGGCTTGTGATTTCTTGCTCACGCACAAATAGCAACGGTACCTAGGGCCGAAATACATAGGTTCCCCGCCCCGCGCCCCGATCGAATGGCAATTGCCCGAATCAGGCCGGGCGCGCGGCTCGGAATGACCGGTATTGGGGAGTGAGGGTTGGTTGCTCCTGATCACGGCAACGGAAAAATCGAAAAACACCGCAAACTCGCCAAATTCGCACCGACTTTCTGCTCATTACTGGGGGCGTCCCGCCGTGGGGGCTCGGAATGGCAGGCAGTTAGCAAACGAATTTATAACGCATCACACTAGTGTCCCGACTCTGAAGTCCGCGCACAAAATCGTGCCACGGAGGCCAGAATCTCGTCAGCGGTCTTGGTCCACACGAACGGTCGGGGCGACTGATTCGTGACTTCCAGGTAGGTCTTGATG
>Ga0326728_10026282_pt1 | contig 10322 bp, 9 predicted proteins | sample MB3enrmetagenome_FD_207602 | JGI IMG/M metagenome (GOLD analysis project Ga0326728, IMG submission 207602) | Lab enriched peat soil microbial communities from McLean, Ithaca, NY, United States - MB31MN | ecosystem: Environmental > Terrestrial > Soil > Wetlands > Peat | place: USA: New York... | reverse complement strand
CGTACAACCCCGTTGTAACTGTGAAGGATTTCGTGGGCAATTCGGCCACGGGAACGACAACATACACTGTCTACGCCGACCCCATTGTCAGCGTTTCGCCGCCTGGACCTTTGACATATGATGCAGGTCAAGCGGCTAGCCAGCTGACGGCAACGCACACGCATAATGCGAACAACGATAGCATAGAGTGGTACAGCTGGGCATCTGTCAGCTGCGGTCCAGCTTCGAACAACACGGGAATTTCGGGAACGACCTATACGCCACCGACCGCTGTGGTCGGGACGACGTACTACTGCGCGGTGATAACTGATTCAGGAGTCCCTGGGTACACCAATACCTCGAATGCGGTGAAGGTCACGGTCAACTCAATCACTCTGGTTTCGGTGGCAGTGAGCCCGACTGCGGCTATCGTTGGAACGGGAGAAACTACCCCCTTGTTCACGGCCACTCCGACATGCTCCATCGCTTGCCCTGCTGGAATACTATACAATTGGTCCCTTTCTACGGCCAGAATGGGCTCTCTTACCATGTCTCATGGGAATACTACTGCATTCACTGCTGGTGACACTGCGGGGACGGTCGGCCTCTTCGTCAACGCCACTTTGAATGGGGTTACCGTCCAGAGCTCTACGGCCCTGATCACCATTGCCCCTCCCCTGACTAGCGTGACCGTGAACCCAGTTTCGGGCGCGGTGCAAGTGGGGAAGACACTCACCTTCAGTGCGACGGCAGCTTGTGGGTCGAATCAATGCCCCTCTGGGACAACCTACACCTGGACGCTGAACAGTACGCTTGGATCCATAGAACCATCCACCGGGTCGTCTACGACGTTCACGGCCGGGCCTATGCCCGGAATGGTTGCGTTGACGGTATCCGCCTCTCTCAGCGGCGTCGACCGGGTTGCTACCGCAGACATAAACATCACTCTGACTACTGTCCCCATCCTTACTGGTGTTGCTCTGAGCATCACTTCAGCGACAGTTCAAGAGGGAGGTGCGCAGGAATTCACCGCTACGCCGGTTTGTTCATCGGAGTCTTGTGGAACTGCTGACATAGCCTACACCTGGTCGATGAATAACAACCTTGGCAAGCTGAATTTGACCACAGGCACATCAGTCACGTTCACCGCGGGAAACACCACAGGTGAGGTCACGCTCACTGTTGTGGCCAACTTCAATGGGAACACTGCAATCAAGAATGCTACCATCAATGTAACCAAGGAATCCGGTTCAGGTTCGTCGCCGCTCCTTTCGGGAACAACCTTGGTAGTCATCGTCCTTATCGTAGCTGCAGCCGCATGCATTGTGAGCATCCTAATCGCGCGGAAGAAGAAAGATGACACTCATAGACTTCCCAAGAAGAAGCCTCAAGGCGACGTCAAGACCCCCGTCGATGAGTCAAAGGCCTCCCCCAGCAAGTCCACACCTCCTGTTACTGCGTCTCCACCTGTGGCACAGACAAAAACCAAGCCGAGCGCATCCCGCATCTACTGCCCGGTTTGCGGGACCCCGAACGATGAGGGTCTCTCTCTATGCAAAGGGTGTGGGAAACGAATCCCGACAACAAAGTAGACTCAATTGCCGGTCGAGCCATAGCCCCCGATTTTCACTGAGACGAGACTAAGGAGCAAGCCCCTCACCTACCTTTGGCCAGAGAATCCTCCGCAAATTGAAGTCCTCCCCTGTGGTCTGGCACAAGGCAGAACCCATCAGAGCGGATTGGCTCCCTGGAACTGCGTGGCGAGCTTCTTTTCCACTATTGCCAGTATCTCGGACAGGCTCGAACCAGCCACTCCTATCTTCGCAGCCAGGTCGGTGAGGGTAATGCGTCTCGGGACGTCAAAATAGCCTGCCGCCATGGCCAATGAGAATACTGCGGCTTGTCTGGTTGTCAGCAGCTCCACTGCACCATTCTCCGCGTGATGGACCGCCTCCACCACCACGCTCATGGACCTTGCTTTCGCGGCTTTCAAGAGCTTGTGAATGTTGCCCTCGGATCCCGAGACCATCATCGGAAACACACCGTTCTTTACCGAGCATGGAAGTCGCCATACAATGTTCAGATCATCCATGAGCGCGAAAAGCGCGTTCTTCATCACCTTTACGCGAAGATCGGCTGTGCCCCCTCTCGTGCCGATGTGCTCTACCAAGAGCATGCCCTTGATGGCGCGAAATTCGTCAATCCAGTCAATAGGTTGAACTGAACGGACCCGGACATCAGAGTACCTTTCTCCGCTCCCAAGGTCCAGGTTGCCCATGATGTCGAACACGACGTCCGGATGCTTCCTTGACAGATCGAAGAGCCAGTGGTTCTCTGGAACGACCACTCGCAACCTGCAAATGGCAAGCTTGTCTGAACGTCCTCCCAGTACCACTTCATCCTTCCCGGACGTTGGAACTTGCGTTCCCGATGACTCAAACATCTGGGGCTCAAAATTCGGAGCATCATTCGGGATCATGTCATCGAGGGCTGGCACCAGGAGGGACTTGATGGACTCGTCCTTGATCCGCATCAGATCCACGACCGCTTCGGCCGTCTTCGATTGTATGTCCTCTATCACTATAGGTACGGACTGCCTCTGCAACTCTTCCGTCAATAGGCGTATGTTCACCTCCGTGCCCATCACCTTCCAGATGGCTACCCCGTCCATGATGATGATCGGTAACAACCACATCAGCTCCAGCTGGCGAAGAATGGCCGCGTATGCAGGGTGCATTTCGATGATGCGGAAATGGGCGATCTGCGCAGTAGGCCCGATCTTGGCAATCGAGACCACGTCCTTGCAGCCTCTTAGCTCGTCATCCCACGGCGTTGGTTCCGACGCCTGGATCAAGAGCTCGGCGAGCGCCTTCCCGTCGCCCAGATCGAGACGATTGGCTATCGTGATGATGACCGTCGGGTTGTTCTTGCTCAGTTTGTATGCCCAGCTGTTCTCGGGAAGCGAAACTCGCAACCTGCAAACCAACGTCGTGACCGGATCTACCGTTAGATTGAATGGGACCTTGGTGCCCACGGCGTCCTGCCTGTCCGACGGTACTTGCTCACGAGGCTTCGACACATTCCCTTTGGTACGTTTTGTTGTGGTCATCCGAATCCAGTGGATGACCCAGGTGCCGTCAGTGCCTCGGTGCATGTCGCGGTCACCGCGCGTTGTTGCATCTTTGACCGATGCGATCGTTGACCAGTCAATGTCTCATCCGGTGGACAACGACACCACCACGGCAAGCACGCTATGATCTCACCCACTACCGGAGATAGCGACTACCCTGTTCATCATCATTTTGGTGCATATCCCGAACGCGCTCCAATCATGGCAGCATGAGCGCTTATGTCAACGCTCTTGCGCGGTCCCATCCTGTCACCCCCGTGCACTCGAGCACCTGATGGGACCGGGAAGGCGACTATGAAAGTCGGAACATCCGTGCCAAGAGAGAAACGGAGTACGAAGTCACGTCGCCCCCATCCCGTCGCATCACGGCGAGGAATCCGGTTCCCGCCGGGAGCCGGTAAACCCTCCCACCGCAAATGCTGGAGATCATTCTTGTCGCGGGTCGAGTGAAGCCTCTGAACGAATGGATGACCTTCGCGTTGCATCCTCCCCACGGTCTCTCCATGACGTAGAACAATGTGCCGACATCGACTGGCCGATCCCAGTTCCTTGGACCGGGACACGCCCTGCAGTGCGGTCCATGGATCGTCCCGATCAGCATGTACCTGAGATCCTCGAGATCCCTTGTCCGCTGAAGTCGTTCGTGCATCAGACACGCCAGGCATTGTGCCCTGTCCCCTCCCTGGCGAGACTCATTCGTCGCTCCGGGCAGGGTGCGATAACTTCCTCTCTCTATGGCCTGAGTGCCTGAAACAGTCGCGGGCATGTCGAACCTAGGGATGTCCCTACTGAATTCGGTTTTGGTGCATGTCCCGAACATGATTTTCGCATCGACCGGACGGGGTTATTGCTCAGCTTCAAGGCTGAGCAATTGCGCGCGCCTGAACTACCCACCATTTACCTGCACTAGGTTCTCCAGCTGAGCGTACTCCTCTTCGCACAAGGGGGTTGCAGCGTTGGCAAAGCGCATTGCCATCTTGGCGGAGAGCCCTGCCCGCATCGATATTTCATAGACATCCTGCCACATCTGCATCCTCAACGGCGAAGTCATGGCATTGGCAAAGCCCTTTGCCTTTTTCTCATCAAGTCCTTTCATCCTTGCCAACGCATAGATGTCCATCCACAGTTGCAGAATCTCGGCCGGCAGCGCATTCGACTTTGGTGTCGACTTGTCCTCGCTCACGATTCCCTCCCTCCTTTGGTGCGTCTCCCAAATGGCTACATGGACCTCCCCCATCACGATCTCATCGATCGAACGAGGTGCAGCCGAATCGCAAAGCCTCTGAAGGCGTCCAGTAAGGATTTGGCGCTCGCATTAGCTGATGACACTGAAGATGGCGTTTCGTGGCGCGCCACAGGACCTCTGATGGCAGCGTCGGTGCGGGCCGTTGGCTGACCCTTGTGGTGTCCTTGACGGTCCTCGACATCTTGAGTCTTCATTTCCTGGACTTCCGCATTTGAGAAGGCCATTGCCATCTCCTCTGAGAGACCTTCCCAGCGTGCCACGGCGTAGGTTTCGAGCCACTTCTCTGTTGCCTGTGACGAAGTCTTGGCATTGGCAAACTCCTTCGCTTCCTCCTCGGTGAGACCTCTCTGTCTAGCCAAATCGTAGATCCTCATCCATACTTGCTGTATTTCGCCAGCGATTGAGCTTGGTCTATACTTGTTTTCTTTCATGATGCTCACATCCCTCCACTCTGGGTCTTGATTGGATGGAAGATTGGGACTTTGCGAGGCCCGGGGAGCTTCGGAATGCTGCTAGGCCAGGGCTGAATGGGCTTGCGAGCTTTCCCAAACCCATTCGGTGACCCTCTGTGCAGGGAGATTCTTCTGAGCCATGCTCCGCAATTGGTGGAATGCGCGGACCTGAAAGATGCCCTTGACTTCCCGTTGCTGTGCCGTCCTCGGTAAGCACGATACTTGAGCACCGCAAGTGCCTGTAGCATGGCTATGCCGCCAACGACGCTGACAAGATCGTACGCCGTCAGCACCGGGACGGCCCCCGGAGACTCCGGAGGAAACTGAGGTGTGCTTGCCATGGTGGTGCCGTTCGAAAGCGAGTTCAGACCGGTTATCTCGACCGTGAGCATCGACCTGTCCCATGTCGTCAGCCTTGCCATCGCTCCATACCAGGAGCGACTGGCCGTCTCGCCACCGAGCATGTCGAGAATGATGGAATGGCCAGCACCGGAGAGACCACCTACATCTTGCCATTCTCCCCCCGATTGAACAATGAGGCTGGAGAAGTAGACAGCGGAGGTTGCTGGCGGCAGAGTGGTCTGCCCATTGAGTTCAGGCGTCTCAAGCACCCATTCCGCACTCGCCATGATGACAGTGCTGCACGACGGCCAGAAGACCGCTCCTCCGCAAACATCCAGGTCCCACCAGTTGTCCCAGAACTGGCCATTGCTATAGTCACGGAGGGAAGTGTACCACAATTGCTGACCCCATAGGTTGTAGCCAACCAGAGCGATTTGGCCGCAGACGAGGTTGCCAATGTTGACATTCATGGCGATGGAAATCTCAGCGGCTGGGAGGGTTTCCCACCAGGCGCTCGGTGCGGATCCTGGAGAGGTGGTCGTCCCAATCTGAATCAGGTCATTTTGACCATCATATCCTCCGACTCCTATCCACTGCGAAAGTGCTTGGCCAACCCCCCCGCTGCCCAAACCATAGGACTCTGCCACCGTTGGCACGTTCCAGCAACCAAAATCGCCGGTGACCTGGGCAGTTCCTGCCGCACAGCCTGCAGTGCTCTCTCCGTTAGCGCAGTATACGTAGCCGGCCCAGTTCCCTGAGGTCCTTTGAGTAGCTCGTGAAATTAATGCGTCCTCTGCCCCAGTGTTTACTCCGGACACCGCAAGCGGGCGAACACCAACAGACTGAGCGGCTGGAAGGATGAACAGGCTAGACATGAGCAGCACGTAGAACGCTGCTGCCGCCCGGGTCTTCCACCAGTGGACAATGCGCGTACGATGCCTTTGGCCGGGGAAATGGGCGAGGTTCATCGTACATCACCCCTCCACCAGGTATCTTTCGAGACTGCAACGACGGCGCAAGTTGGCTAGAGCTGGCTCATCTTCGATCGATGGGATGGCAGAATTGGCATACTGAGTGGCCATTCCCCTAGAGAGCCCTTCCCTCCTCGCCATCTGATAGACGCACAACCACTCCTGGACCCTCTCCGACGAGACCACGGCATCGGCAAGATCCAATGCCAACTCTGGGCTGAATCCCCTTTGCCTCCCAATATCATAAACTGAGGTCCACAATTCGGATGAGGCCACAGTATTGACGAAATCCATCGATGCATCCTCGGAAAGTCCCCTTTGCCGTTCCAATTCATAGACCTCCAGCCAGAGTCGCTCCAACTCTGGGGGAGGCGAGTATGCCGCTGGCTCCCAATCAGATGCGCTCATCGTGCGCACCCCCCCTTCAGAAGAAGCAGCGCATGCCCCTTGTGCCCAATTCGACACCCGAGAGGATCGTGTTCCTCGTAGGCATAGCGGGCACCACAGCAGCGAACAACAACCCCGTCGTGAGCATTGTAGTAGTACCTAGTGGGACAGAGGGACACTTTCCCACCTAGGTGCGTCCCAAGCAGCTTCTCGCATTCCTCATCGCACTCAATCAGTTTGACCTTTCGGTTCATCCGGGAATAGGGTGGGTGGTCGGATAGAGGTCTAACCCTCCACACCGGAACAGGACTGCTGTCTTGAAGTGCGTTTTGTTCCGGAACCCATACGCCATCTTCTGGATGGTGGCGATCTTTGAGTTCAATCCCTCCGCCACTGCATTGGTGATGCGATGAGTGAAGAAATTCAGCACTCCTGTCATGTGGCATTTCACCATGCGTGCCACCTCAACCATAGACTTCAACCTTGAATGGGTGGCCCAGAAGTACCACCGGTCCAGATACTTCCTCGCCCACCCAGGGCTCTGGTAGTTCCAGAGGTCACCCAGCGCCTCCTTCAAAGCATAGGCTCGCCCAGTCTTCAGGTGTAACGCCTGGAGCATACCAAAGCGGTCCTGGTGCTTCTCTGGGAGGTTCTCCTGACGGTAGAGCCACAAATACTTGCTCCCCTTCAGTGTCGGGTCCCCTTCCTTCCACAGTTCCCTGTTCTCACTCTTGCGCACCTTGTCTACTCCCTCGTTGGCGTGCTTCATGATGTGGAACCGGTCGAAGACCAGCTTATCTATCGCCTCTGGGACATTCTCAAGGGTAGAGGCGATGAAAGGGTCCCACATGTCCATGCCCACCGCTTCAATGTTAACTCTCTGCTTTAGGGTCAGGGTCTGGAAGAATGAGTCCAGGGTCTCCTTCTTCCGCTCTTCCCCAATCCATTCCACCGTTCCCTTCTCTAGGTTGTAGACAAGGGTCGCATACTGATGCCCGTGCCCGATTGACTTCTCATCCACCCCTATGAGCCGGAGGACGAGCGGGGGCTTGCGCGCCAGCCCACGGGTCACGGCCCTCTCTTGGATCCCCCAAGCCTCGTCCCAACTCAACTTCAGAATCTTCGAGGCACCCTTCGTGTCGGTCTCCTGGCTCACATCAATGGCAAAACGCTCGAAGAACTTCGTGAAGCGACTTCCCGCCTCCGCCCAGGAAACCCCCACTTGGCGGACCCCGTGGTCGGGACACTCCACCCGCGGAGGTCGGGCATGAACCCATGTCTGGAACTGCATGGTATCTAGGTGTCGCCACAGTCTCTCTTCCTTGTGATCATAGACGGGAAGCATCTTCTGGCAGACAGGACACGGCCAGAGGAGGCTGTCGTCATGCTCCAGATAAACATCCACTCTTTCCCCCTTCACATCGAGAGTAACCTGAGTAACATACCATGGAGTTTCCAGTCCCAGCAGCCGCCCGTAGAGTTCTGCGTCCTTCACCCGATACACCCGGGTGCCAGAGACCCTACGCTGTCAATAAGTTACCCACCCGAAAGTCGGTAGAACCCAAAGATAAATGAGACGACGGCACAGGGCATGCTGATTGTATTGAAGTATATTGATGGTTATCTGACTCCCGGATACAGAACGTGAATCCTAAGTCTCCCATAGGCCAACACGAAGCACCCGGGTCCGTCAAGCCAGGGTCCATGGACTGGAGCCAATTCGTTTCATCCTACGGCAAAGCGATTGATCATCCGCTGGACGACGAGCAACAGAAGGCAGTGAAGCACGGAACAGGACCGCTTTTCATAATGGCTGGCCCAGGTTCTGGGAAGTCTGAAGTGATTGTGGCTCGAACGCTGAAACTTGTTCTCGTGGACGGTGTGGACCCGCGTTCGATTCTGGTCACTACGTTCACCAATAAGGCCGCCAGAAATATCGAAGACCGCGTGTCGGATAGACTCTTACGGATGGGTTTCCAGTCCTCCCTGGACGAGTTGAAAGTGGGAACCCTTCATTCTCTCTGTGATGGAATCATGAGAGATTTCAGATTTGACGTGTATCATGATTCTCGGCTTCTTGATGATGTCGAACAGAGCTTCTTCATCCACAAGGAACTCCACGACTGGCTGAGGGATACTCCTAAGGAATTTTGGGAGAGCTTTAGGTACCTCCATCCCGAGGCGAATCTGGAATTTGGCCCAAACTTGTGGCAGAAGGCCGACACTTTCCAGACACTCATAAACAGGGTTACGGAGGAGGAGGTCCCAGTGAATGCTCTTATTAAGAGTGGGAGTGCGCACTTGAAAGTACTCTCAGAGGGAATCGAGCTCTACCGAACCAGCCTAAACAGTCGGAGTCGGTCGGACTTTGCGCATGTGCAGGAACAATTCAAGTCATTCCTCCAGAGCCCAGTCGGTCGTGTCTTCCTCCAGGGAGACCAGACACGAGGAATTCCTCCACTTAGGTTTATTCTTGTGGATGAATATCAAGACACAAATCCAATCCAGGAAAGTATCTACTTCATCCTAGCGATGGCGTGTGCCGGGAACATAACCGTAGTGGGAGACGATGACCAGGCCCTTTATCGTTTCAGGGGGGGAACGGTGGAATGTCTTGTCAGATTCAGAAAGCGTTGCGAAGCAATACTAAATCAATCGGTACAAACACGTCAGTTGGCAGTCAATTACAGATCTGTCAAGGAAATATCTGACTGGTGCTCTCGGATACTCACCAATCAGCCTGCCATGGCCCTGAAAGGGGCGAGGGTGGCAGGAAAGAAACCGATGGAAAGTGACCGGGGCCCAGCCGAAGGATATATTCCTCTGAGGAGGATTGAGGGTGACCGGTACAAGGATGTGGGCGAGGAGGTGGCCGCCATCGTTGGCGCTCTCATCCAAAAATCCTTCGTTCAAGACCCGGCCGACATAGCCATATTGTTGCGAAGCACCAAGGAAAGCCCTTGGAATGCCGGGCCGATTGTAGGAGCGCTTCGGGATGCAGGGATTCCAGTTTACAATCCTCGATCTAAGGCTTTTGTCGATGCCCCTGAAATAGCGACGATGCTAGGTGGTTTGATACATCTTGTCGATGTAGACCGGTTCATAGCTGGATCTCTTCGAGGTCGTCAACTCAAGTCGATAGGGTCATGGAGTGCGGCTTGGGAAGAAAACGTGAAGAATCATCCAGAAGGTGGTGATTACGTTCGCAAGGTTCATGAAAGATTGAAAAAAGTTCCGAAGGGAACCTATCTACTGACCGTTGAATTGTTGCCTTTATGCCTCCCGGCGGGAAACCCGCATGAGTCCTTGTGTTCCCATTTATCAGTCGATTAACTCCGAGGAGTTGGCTATGTTTCATAGATGTCGAGGTTGGCCTCGCACTCGCATTACGGCTAAACGCACCACCCACTGTAATTCCCTGAAATCATGGGGGCGAAGCTCACGAACTCATGCATAAAGGGAACTACCATACGGTCAGTAAATGTTGGCCTACTTGATTTCTTCTACCGATTGCTATCGCTCTCACCGTTCTCTATTTGGCAGGAAGACCCCGAAAAGACTTATCGGCTCGGTCAATTGTCGAATATACTTGAAGCATATGTTTCAGTGGAGGGTGGCCACTCACTCAAAGTGAGCACACAGGAATCAGGCCGGTTTTCTGAGGGTTGGCTAAGAGGGTCATTCTATTCGCGCCTGATTGGGTTCTTGCATAGAGCAGAATTAGACGATCCTGAAGACCCAGACTATGAGATCGTCCCTGGAAGGGTCCAGGTGATGACTGTTCATCAATCAAAGGGGCTTGAGTTTCCCATAGT
>Ga0326728_10026281_pt1 | contig 10322 bp, 9 predicted proteins | sample MB3enrmetagenome_FD_207602 | JGI IMG/M metagenome (GOLD analysis project Ga0326728, IMG submission 207602) | Lab enriched peat soil microbial communities from McLean, Ithaca, NY, United States - MB31MN | ecosystem: Environmental > Terrestrial > Soil > Wetlands > Peat | place: USA: New York... | reverse complement strand
AACCAATCGCAACCTCCGCCCAAGTGAGCTGCATCGCTATAACTCTGCGAACACCGCCAGCCCTGCTGCGTCATTAAACTAATCCTGTCATGTCCACTGATTCTCTCGCCGGCAAAGTGGTCCTCGTCACGGGCGGGGCTCGCCGTCTGGGCCGAGCCATCGCGCTCACCCTCGCCCAGGCCGGTGCCGACGTCGCCATCACCTTCCGCACCTCTCAATCGGAGGCTGCCGATACTGCTGCCGAAATCGCAACCTTCGGCCGCAACTCCCTCGCCGTCCCCTGCGACGTTCGCTCCGAAACCTCCGTCCGTGCCGCCGTTGCTCAAGTCTTGGCCGGATTCGGCCGCATCGATGTCCTCGTCAACAACGCCGCTGTCTTCTCTTCCGCGGCTCTCGAAAGCCTGACCCTCGACCAGTGGGACGCAGTTTTCGAAACCAACACTCGCGGCCCGTTTCTCGTTGCGCGCGAGACCCTGCCTCATCTCCGCACGACCCGTGGCCGCATCGTCAACATGGGCTCCCTCGGTGGACTCCACGCCTGGGCTGGCCACGCCCACTACTGCGCTTCAAAGGCCGCTCTGCACATGCTCACTCAAGCTATGGCCAAGGCCTTCGCGCCCGATGTCAGTGTGAATTGCGTCGCTCCCGGCTGGATTGCGCTCGACGAGATCCCCGATCCCGCGATTGCGACGCACTTTCCATTACCCGTTCCTGGCAGAGCGGAATTACAAGCAGCTCGATTCGCCGCCAAGACCCCCATGGGCCGCAACGGAGAAGCACAGGACGTCGCTTTGGCCGTCCTCTTCTTTGCCAGCGGCCCCCACTTCATCACCGGGCAAATACTCGTCGTCGATGGCGGCCTCGGCCTCTCCTGATCCGCCCAGACGTTTTAGGCGCTCCGCAACCCCGCTATCACGGCTGTTACTTCCCAAACATCCTCTTCCAGAAGGGCGCCTTCGCCCCCGCGTCGTCGCCTGAGCCGCCCTTGATCTTCCCTGTCCCCCGGCCCTTAGACCGTTCCACTGCGGTTCGCTTCGAAAACCGTAGCGGCACGTTTTCTCGCAATCCAATCGCCTCCGGCTGTTCGGGCCAAGGGGCGCCTTCCACGGCCGCCCGCGGATTCGTCTCGCAGAGCCGCATCGCCGTCTCCTCGCCAAGCCGCTTGGCCACGTAATCAAAACCGCTCTTCAGGTGCGGCGGCCGCCACACGGGATGATGCGCATCTGTCGCCAGAAAGTGAATCCAGTTTCGCTCCAGCAGCTCGTTGGCAAGCGCCTCTGGCTCCTTTCCGAACCGCCCATAGAGCGAGCTGCTCGTCACCTGCACAAGGCATCCGTTTCGCATCCATTCGCCGAGCAGGTGCGGCTTCCTCAGCACTGCCGGATACCGCTCCGGATGCGTGATGATCAGCGTGTATCCCGCCGCCTGGAGCCGAGAGAGTGCATCGTTCATGCCCCGGGAAATCTCTTGCCACGAAAATTCGACCAGCAGATATCCTTTCCCGCCGATCGAGTATCGCAGCGGATTCGTGACCGCGTCCCGCACGTTCTCCGCCGTCACGTGGAAGTCGCACCCCAGGCTCAACTCCACTACGCCTTGCAGCCGTTCTTTCAGCTCAGCGAAGCGCTCCTCAATCAGGGGATTTCTGAAAGAGTGCTCTTCGCTTGCGTGCGGCGTGCACACGATGTGCGTCACACCCTCGTCCGCCGAGGTTCGCGCCATGTCCAGCGACGCCTGCAAATCCGGCGCCCCGTCATCTACTCCATAAATCAGGTGGTGATGAATGTCGATCATGGCTCGATTCGCCGATTGAGCTGTCATCCTGAGCGAGGTCGCCGCTCCTGTAGCGCCGGTCTCCAGACCGGCTGTCGTGCGGATCTCCAGACCCGCACCAAACTCTGCTAGCTCCGCTAACCCCGCTTCCTTTCTACTCGCTACTGGCTACTCCCTACTTGCCACTCCCTGCATTTGAAGCATCGACGCAAAAATCCCCCATCCATCCGCCGACCCCAACAGCGCCTCACTCGATCGGTCCGGATGCGGCATCATGCCCAGCACATTCCGTCCTTCGTTCAGAATTCCCGCAATATTACTGAGCGACCCGTTGGGATTCGCTTCTTGCGTAATCTCACCCCCCGGCGTCGCGTAGCGAAACGCAATGCGGTCTTCGCTCTCCAGCTTCTTGAGCTCATCGGGCTCGCAGAAGTAGTTCCCTTCCATGTGCCCGATCGGAATCTTGAGCACAGCACCCTTCTTCAACTGGTTTGTGAAGGGACTGTTCGTCGTTTCCACTCTCAGATGCACTTGCTTGCAGATATATTTCAGCCCTGCGTTCCGCATCAGCGCGCCGGGCAGCAATCCGCTCTCGGTCAATATCTGGAACCCGTTGCAGATTCCCAACACCAGTCCTCCGCCCGCCGCGAATCGCTTCACGGCCTGCATCACCGGCGAAAACCGCGCAATTGCACCCGTTCTCAGGTAGTCGCCGTACGCAAACCCCCCCGGAACCAGCACCGCATCCACGTCTTGCAGGTCCTCGCTGTCATGCCACAGGAACACCACTGGCTGCCGCGCTAATTCGGCAATCACGTTGTAGGTATCGTGATCGCAATTCGACCCCGGAAAAACCACCACACCGAATTTCATGAATTCAGGGTATCAGCCCCACGCGCTTCTCCAGCGCGACATACCGCGGATCGTTGCGGATTCCGTCGAAGAAGGGGTCGTATTTCAGGTAGAGTATTTGCCCTTCATGCGCATCGCCTGACCTCTCCAACTCAGCGATCGCGTTGTCCGGATCGCGCAGCAGTGCATAAGCAATGGCTAACTGGTAATGCGGCGCATTGTGAGCCGACATTTGCGTAATCCGGCGAAGCGCTTCGGGCTTGTTGCCCTCACAGGCTGCGGCAAATGCCAGCACTGTCTGTGTCACCGGCACCGCCGGATAGGTCTTGGCAATCCAGTCCGCCTCATGGCGAGCTGTGCCGCAATCGTTCTGCTCGATCGCCATCACAACCACCAGCGCGTGTGCGCCGAGAAACTCAGGCCTGATCTGCATCATCCGTTGCAAAGCCTGTTTCTGGCCAGCTACATCGCGCTCAAAGCCGTACGTAAAAAATTCATCGAAAGGCGGGGCCAGTGACAGTGGATCCTGCTCCGCCGCCTGTCTTAGTTGCATATGGGCTTCTGCAAACCGTCCGCGCGTCGTCAGCGACCAGCCATACCGCGTTCGCGTGTCCGCTCCGGCTCCTTCATCGAGCGCACGCCGGAACTCCTCTTCCGCCTTGTTCCAGTTCCAGTCCCAGGTGTAAGCGACGTCGGCAAGCAGCCCGTAGGCCGCGCCCAGGCTCGGGTCCAACTCAATCGCCTTCTGCGCAGACTCCCGGACGCGCGGAATACTCTCCTTCTGGGTTAAGGTCGTTAGCGATGTTTCTGCAATCTCCGCGTCGCCAACTCCCAGATAGGCGCGAGCGAAGTTCGGATCTTTGCCAATGGCATCGTTGAACAACTCCTCAGCCTTTTTCAGCGATTCGGGCGTACGCAAGTAGTATTGGTACTCGCCCTGCAGGTATAGATCCAGCGCCTGTGGATTCGTTGTCGGCTCGTGGATTGCCGGCGGCGATCCTCCGCGCATCTGGCCAATGGCGTCAGTAATAGAAGTCGCCACTTCGTCTTGCATGGCCAGCATGTCCTTCGATTGTGTCTCGTAAGAGTGCGACCACAAATGATACCCGTCCGTCGCCCGGTTCAGTTGCGCGGTGATCCGCACATGATCACCCAGCCGCGTGAAGCTCCCTTCCAGCACGGCATCGACGTTGAGTTGCTGCCCGATCTGGCGAATGTCTTCGCCCTTGCCCTTGAAGGCAAAAGCTGAAGTTCGCGCCACCACGCGCATGTCCCGCCATTGCGCCAGATCGTTGGTCAGTTCTTCCGTGATTCCATCGGCAATGTACTCATCCTGATGGTTGGGGGAGTAATCCTCGAACGGCAGCACTACGATCGCATGGATTGGCTGCCGGGCCACTGCAAGAGATACGTGCTGTCTCCACAGCATGATTCCAGCGACCGCACCTGCAGCGATACATAGCACTGTGATGGCCCCTATAATCCAAACCCGACGCGCCTGGCGCGCACTCGGTGGCACCAATTGGGGAGCACGAGCAGTTTCCGGAAATGCGGTTGGATCGCGAAGCTTTGCAGCCTCTCGAAATGTGAAGCTCGCGACATAACTTCGCGGAGGAAAATCGATGACGATCGCATCGCGGCGTCCGTCTTCCGCGTAGTAGTCCTTGAGCCGCTGGCGCAGCCTGCTGAACTCCGTTCGCACCACCGATTCAATGCGCGGATCGAACGATTCCGGCCGCTGAAACACTTCCAGTCCGATCGCGTATTCGTTGATTTTGTCGGCGTCGCCCTTGAGCGTGTGCTCCACAAGATATCTAAGAAGCTGCCCACGGCGGCTTGAAGACGAAAAATTCTGCCCTTCCAGCAGCCGCGCCAAGGTTGCGCGAATCTCTGCTGTGCGCAAGTCGGGATTTCGGGGGGAGGAGTGGCTTTCGATGATGCCAGGCATCTGGAGCCTTTTCCGCGGATATGGGATGATCTTACCATGCGCGGAAGTACCCCACTTTGGCCATGCAGACGCCGATTCGGAGGGCATAACGACCCTCTCCGTGCCGCAGCAACGCGATGTTTGCAAGGTTGAAAGATGAAGCTGAGAGGGCCTTCGCCGAAGCCGGAGACCCCCTCACTTGATTGGCCGCGACCCATCGTCAGCGCTCACTGCCTGGGCTTGAACGCGAAGTAGAAGCCGAATCCGGACATCGCTGCTCCCGGCACCAGGAAAATTGCGCCGAATGCGTTCTTAAGACCTGCGTCCTTGGATACACTGCGTGTCATGACATAGGTGCCAAAACCTATAAGCGGTACGCCGATGATCCCCATCACCAGCATTCCCGGCCGCTGGATCCCGTGAGGCTTGGCTGCGGAAGCCGGCTGAAGGTTCTGCGAGTTCTTGGCTGCATCGTCCATCATCGCTTTCAGTTCCGGCGGCATGCTCAGGCTCGCGGAGTCGCTTGATCCCGCCGGCGCCATCGTTGGCGCATCGGGCAGCGGGTTCAGGTCAGCGTCGGAGTTGTCTTGCGACCTGAGCGAGAGGTTCGCCGCTGTCGCAAGGTTGATCTGTTCCGGGGTTCCGCTCGGGACACTTGTTGTCTCGGGCTTCGCCGGCGTTTGCGGGCTTACTGTAGCCGCGCCCTCAGCCACGGCCTGTGTCGCCAGCATTCCCACCAGCATCCCCACCAAAGCGCAGCGGCCAATCGCACCAAGCCACGCCCCTACCGCTTGCAGTTGGGTCATAAATTCCTCCGGGGAAAACAGGATTGTGCACGGCGGGAACCTGAACGGAGAAGTGAACCAGCTAGGTCCCCCCCATCGGCCACCGAGCCGGTCAGACTGCCCGCCGTCGCAGGTCAGATTCACTGATCTGTCGCCCGGGCGGTAGTCTCAACACGCCACTGTAACGTTACAAACGAGGCTTTGTTCTTTGTTTTGAGAGGGTTTTGCTGGCTGAGACTTCGGTGCGAGCAGTTCGTCCCTGAGGGAAGGCCGTTCCCGTTAGTCTGAAGCCTCGGCGAGCGCGGCACGTTCAACGGGTCGCTCACCCGAGCGGATCTCACGGACGGCCCATCCGGCAATCAACAAACTGGGCGCCGCGGCAGGCTGAACTTGGTCCAGCGCGCCAAGCGTAGTTTGCAAGACCTGCTGATCCGGCTGCGCAGCGCGCGAAACGACGGCGCATGGCAGTTCCGCCGGTAGTCCCTCCGCCAGCCATTCCTCAGCCAGCAAGGTCAGGTCCCGTCCCGGCATGTAGACCACGCGTGTGCCCGCCTCGACTGCAGGCAGCGCCTCGCGGTTATGGGACTGCGCATGGTGGCCTGTGGACAGAACCACGTGCGAGGCCCAATTGCGATCCGTCAGCGATCGGCCAATCGCGGCTGCTGCCGCAAATGCAGCTGACACGCCCGGCACAATCTCCACCGGCAGGCCAGCCTCGGCTAGCGCAGCCAGTTCCTCACTGGCGCGGCCAAACAGCAGCGGATCGCCGCTCTTCAGGCGCACGACGCTGCGCCCGGCCTCCGCGTGCCCAATCATCTGCGCGTTGATCTCTTCCTGCGTAATGATCTTAGCGCCGCAGCGCTTGCCCACATTCACTACTTCAGCGCCGGACCTCGCCAAATCCAGAATCGCCTGCGGCACAAGATCGTCGTGCAGAATCACGTCCGCGCTCTCGATCAGCCGCACCGCTTTCACCGTAAGCAACTCCGGATCGCCCGGCCCTCCTCCAACCAGATAAACCTTCCCAGCAATGGCCCGCACTTCCCGGCCCGTCCGCGACAACTGCTTCGTCTCGCACAGCGCCGACTTGCAAATCTGCCTCTGCGCCAGCTCGTGTAGCAGCAGTCTCCGGTCTTCGCTGCGCGGCTGGGTCGCCAATACTTCGCGCCGCAGTCCACCGAGCTGCGCAAGCCATGGTCCCAAATCCTGCGGCAATTGTTCGTCGATCTCGCGCCTCAGCCGTTGCGCCACCCCCGGGCTCTCGCCGGCAGTCGAAATCGCAATCTGCAAATCGCCGCGGCTCACCGCCGACCCAAAAAAGAAGTCGCAATTGGGAATGTCGTCCACGCTGTTCGTTGGAATCCCGCGCACCACTGCCTCGCGATAGACTGCGGCGTTCACCTCGGGCACATTGGTCGCGGCGATCGCAATAAAGTTGCCGTCCAGGTCCGCTGGTTCAAACTCCCGCTGCACCCACTCGAGCTTCCCTTCCGCCGCCAGTTGACGAACCTCAGCCCGTGCCTGAGGCGCTACCACGCGTAGCCGCAGGCCGGTCCTGAGCAGCGTCCCGATCTTTTCCAGAGCTACGGTTCCCGCTCCCACAAGCAGGCACCGCCGCCCCTCAAGCTTCAGGAATATTGGCAACAAACTCATCGCGCAGTTCCACTCCTTATTGGCTGCATTATTCCGCCACGCTGTGCGGCACGCATGCTGTCGGCAGATCGCGTTCCACCGGTTCCAAAGTTTCTCCGGCCAGATGCGCGCGCAATTCGTCATTCGTGTGGCGAGAAAACCATGCGCGCAGATCCTCTTGCCCGTTTCGCTCCGCCATATACCGCCGCAGCAGCCGCTCTATCGCCTCAGGTACCAGTGGCGCGGGGCACCGGTAACCCACCGGCCGCGAGATTCCTGCATGCTGACCCACTGCTCCGCCCAGGCAGAAGTAAAATGCGTCCGTCAGCTTGCCTTCGTACTTGATCTTTTTGCCCTCGAGGCCGATGTCCGCGATCCAGTGTTGGCCACAGCCATTAGGGCAACCGGTTACGTGCAGCTTCAACTGTTGATCGAACTGCGGCAGGCGCTCTTCCATCTCGTCAACCAGCCACCGCGTGAATCCCTTTGTCTCTGTAATCGCCAGCTTGCAGAACTCGGTTCCTGTGCAAGCCACTGCGCCACGCCAGAACATTGACCCTTCCACCTGCAATCCGATTTGGCCAAGTTCTCGCGCCAGTTCGCCAGTCTTCGCATATGGCACATCGATAATGATCAGATTTTGTGAGACCGTGAGGCGCAATGCCCCGCTTCCGAACCGCTCCGCCAATTCCGCCGCCGCTTCCAATTGTTCCCCGCTCACGCGGCCGCGGAGTACCGATGCGCCTACATACGCCAGCCCCGGCTGCCGCTGGGGGTGGATACCCACATGATCGCGAAGAATATCGTCCGGTACTTGCTCCGGCGCCGCTGGATCGAGCTTGAAACCAATCTTCGTCTGCAGTTCGTCAAGGAAGCGCTCCGCCGTCCAACCTTCGCGCATGAACAAGTACTTCATTCGCGCCCTGTCGCGGCTCTCACGCAGTCCCAGTTGCTCGCGGAAGATCTCCGTTACGCCGCGCGCCACGCGAATCGCCTGATCCGGCCGCACAAACGCATCCAGCTTTACGGCAAGGTGCGGTTCGTTGGAAAGTCCTCCACCCACGCGGAGCGAGTAACCCACTTCGCCGTCGCGCACCGCCGCTGTCAGCGCAATGTCATTGATCTCCGGATAACTGCACCACGATGGGCAACCGGTTGCGCAAATCTTGAACTTGCGAGGCAGATTGTAGAATTCTGGATTTGCCGTCAGCTCGTGCGCGATGCCACGCGCAATCGGCGAGGCGTCGATCAACTCGTCCGCATCTACGCCCGCCAGCGGGCACCCCGTCACGTTGCGCACCACGTCGCCGCACGCACCCTTCGGCGAGAGTCCGATCGCGTCGAGCGCGTCCACTACTTCAGGCAGCGACTCGATGGTCAGCCAATGAAGCTGAATGTTCTGGCGCACCGTAATGTCGGCCAGGTTCTTCGCATATTTGCGGGTGATCTCGCCGATCTTGCGTAGCTGGCTTGCGGAGACGATCCCGTTGGGAATGCCGATCCGCATCATGAACCATTCGGTCGTCAACCCCTCGCCGCCTTTGCCGCCGGTCGCACCGACGCCGTCGCCTTGGGTATAAACGCCCCACCACTTGAAATAGAAAGACGCCCACTCCGGCACAACGCTGCTTCGGCCCGCGCGTGCAAAGGCGCGCACCTCATCGAAGACAGCCCACGGGTTCTTTTCGCGCTTTAAACGCTCCGACTTCTGAGCTTTGGTTTCTTTTGGCGCAGGAGCTTCGCTCATCCTCACTCTTTTCTCTTCATTCAAAGCAATAAAATGCCCGCGTGAGCTTTTGACTCAATCGCGGGCATTGGGAAGCCGTGGACTTGTATTTCGAACTTCAGACCCAAGTCACCCTTGCCGCGTGAGCAGCTGACACGAGCGACAACAGGCCATGGGTACCATGGCCTGTATATTAGACTGTTTTGGTCCGAATTGCAACCTTGAACACAAGGAAGGGAACGAACTGCAGGACTTACGCGCCAACGGCGGCCGTATTCAGCTCTTCAAGGATTTCGTATGTTGCCGTCTCAGCGGCCCTGGCACATTCTGTCGACAACTCCATCGAAATCGATTGGATGGGATCGATGGCGATTGCATATAAGACCACTTCTCTCGTTCCACCCTGCATATAGAACGCGTCCAGCAGGTCCTTTACTCCGATGTCATGCGCGGTCAGCGTCGGCGGATAGTCCTTTGAAAATCGAGGCGTCGTGCGCGTCACCGTCCCCGGAGGGTTTCCATCCGCGGCAGCGTCAATCAAAATGATCCGGTCGGCGCTTTGTAGCGGCTCCAGCAGGATGAATCCGCCCGTCCCACCATCCAGGCATTCCACCCCGGCAGGCAGCGTCTGCTTCTCCAACGCGCGCACCACATGGACGCCAACGCCCTCATCGCCCATGATGACGTTGCCCAGGCCCAGCACCAGAGTCTTCTTAAGGCTTTTTTGTTTCTCCGTCACCTTGCACCCGATCGAACTTCCATCCGCCTATGATCGAGCTTACCGTACCCCGGCCCTCGATGTAGTCGTGATAGAAAGCGAGATAAATGTGAATGATGACGAACGTGACAAAGAACCACAGGAACGTGTGATGCCAGAAGCGCACCCCGGCATCGCCGCCAAGCAGCGGCACCACCCAGTTGAACATCCTCGGCACCCAGGACGAGCTCATCGATGAATAGAGCGCAAATCCCGTGATGGTCTGGATGCAAAATGCAATAAACGTCAGAAAGTAGATCAGGCCAGCCAGAGCATTGTGCCCGGTGGAGATTGGACCGTGCATCTTCGTTTCCAGCACGTCGGCTTTAACTACATCCACAATCTCCTGCTGTTGCGCGTGACTCAACGGAAAAAAGGCGCGCCAGCTTGCGTATTTGTTGCCCACAAATCCCCAGTAGAGCCGCGCCAGAAAATTGAACACGTACACCCACGCCGAAGCAAAGTGCAGGAACCGGACCCAGCCAAACCAGTATTGCTGGTACGCTTCCGACGCATAGGCGATGCGAACTGGATGACCAATCAGGAATCCGGTCACGCACAGCATCGTCAGCGCGATTGCGTTGATCCAGTGGTATGCGCGCACCGGCAATTCCCACACATACACGCGCCTGTACTCAACCGGCGCTCCGCCGTTCAGCTTGAAAACGTCTCTTACCACAGTGCTCATGCGGCTACTCGAATGAAACCTGGTGAAGGTGCCTTCCCTGCGGATCGTACAGATGCACGGCGCAGGCCAGGCACGGGTCAAAGGAATGAATGGTCCGAATGATTTCGACGGGCTGCTCGAGATTCGCCACCGGCGTTCCGATCAGCGACGCCTCGAACGACGACCGTTGCTGCTTGGCGTCG
>Ga0326728_10026280_pt1 | contig 10322 bp, 11 predicted proteins | sample MB3enrmetagenome_FD_207602 | JGI IMG/M metagenome (GOLD analysis project Ga0326728, IMG submission 207602) | Lab enriched peat soil microbial communities from McLean, Ithaca, NY, United States - MB31MN | ecosystem: Environmental > Terrestrial > Soil > Wetlands > Peat | place: USA: New York... | reverse complement strand
GCCGGTAACGGGAATGAATTCTGCGGAACGTTATAATCCACCCTCAGGTCCGAGGTGGAAAAGAGGGCAGCCGGCTAAAGCGGGACCCCAATCAACCCAAGGATAATTCATGCTCTCTTCTGTGCCTGCCGGGTGAGCATCGGTGAACAGGGAGGCTGATGCATCCCGGATAGCCCTGGCCGGCACCTTGTTTTGGCCGGCCGCAATCATTACATTGTAAAAGTACCCTAAAAAACGGTCAAGGAAATGAACGGCCAGAGCAACAGAGAAGAAGTCGACACGTGCCGCTCGGAGGCGTGCCTCCGGCTCTTCGCCGACGAGGTGTCGGCGGGGCTCTCTTCTGCCCCGAAGGAGCTGCCCTGCAAGTACCTCTACGACGAGGAGGGCAGCAGGCTCTTCAAAAAGATCATGGAGCTGCAGGAGTACTATCCCACCCGTTGCGAAACGGAGATATTGAAGCGCCACAAGGCCGACATAGCCGCGGCTGTCGGGACGAGGGCATTCAATGTTGTGGAGCTGGGGGCCGGCGACGGCACCAAGACGAAGATACTATTGAAGCATTTCCTGAAGGCCGGCCTGCTTTTCCACTATGTCCCCATAGATATCTCCGACTCTGCCCTGGAGGGTTTGAAGGACGACCTGAGGAGGGAATTCGGGGGTTTGATCGTACAGGGTCTGGCTACCGAGTACTTCGAGGGGCTGCGATGGCTCGCCCAATCGATGCGCAGGACGAACCTCATCCTGTTTCTCGGCTCCAACATAGGGAACTTCGCCCCATCCGAGTCCCGCACGTTCCTCTCCAGTCTGTGGAAAGCCGCGAATGATGGCGATCTCGTTCTCATCGGCTTCGACCTCAAGAAAGACCTCGGCACGGTCCGCCTCGCCTACAACGATGCCCTGGGCGTGACAGCCCGGTTCAACATCAACATCCTCCGCCGCATCAACGACGAGCTGGGCGGGGATTTCGATTTGGCCGGTTTCGAGTTTTACAGCACCTACAACCCCCGATCTGGCGCCGTCGAGAGTTTTCTCATCAGCCGCAAACGGCAGACCGTCTACATCGGGCTTTGTGGGCGCTCCTTTTCCTTCGCCAAGTGGGAGGCCATTCATACGGAGTCTTCATACAAGTTCGATAGGGGAGAGCTCAGCCGGCTTGCGCCGGAGCACGGCTTCGAGGAGGCGGGCAGCTTCTACGATTCGCGCCGTTATTTTGCCGACGTCCTGTGGAGGGTGCGGAAATAGCGGGGACCTGCAGCGATTTCTCTTCCGAAACCTCCAGATGACAGATGCAGGTATGGCGTGAGCCAGCGACATCACGAGCGTGAAGGGGGACGCCCCGGCGGCTTATGCCTGTGGAGGGGGCGCTTAAGCCCGGCGACAAATACGATCGGAGCGAGGTTGAACGGGGACGGTCCAAGGCCTGCCACCGGGGACGCTTCTAGGCGAGCGAAGCGAGTCTCTGAGCGGGGAGGCTCACCGAGCTTTGCTCGGTGAGGGGGCGCTGAGCCCCAATAATAGCCGAGATGTGGATGCCATCTGAGCCTCGTCGGCCGTAGGCGAATGGGGACACCCCTCTCGCTATTTCTGTTTTCGGAGGAGTGTCCCCACACGTCGGAGGGCACGAGGCTTCGATCAGCGCCACAATGGTGCGGGGCGCCCGCCGTCCACAGGCTTACTCGCAGGCGATCACTCCATGCAGTCGCCCTAATCCTTCGCCAGCGGCTGGTTCTTCGGCGCCATCGGCACCAGCTCGAACATGCTCCCGTCGCTTAAGGTAAGGATGCCCGTGCGCTTCGCCATGGACAGCCTTTTTTCGGTCTGCCAGTTCACGTAGAAGAGACCCAGGACCGAGCCGGCCATGAGGGTGATCAGGAAGTAGAAGAGCAGTTTGTGCACCACCCTTCTCATGATCTTCCTCTCCTCCTCGGAGAAGATCTCCGTCTTCAACTTCTCGACCAGCTCATGGGCCTCGATTACCCTGGCGAGGATGGCGCTGTTGTCTATAGTCGGTTCCATGGCTCCCTCTACCGGCTCCAAAGTCCTCTCCTCACGAGCTGGCTCTCGTAGAGCTTGAGCACCTGCCTGGCCTCCTCACGGGCCTCCACCTTATCCTTCCCGCCCTTGTACCGGGCAATCGCCTCGAGCATGTCTCCGTTGGAGAGTGAGAGCTTGTCACGAAGGGTCTCCGCCCCTTCGAGGATGTTGACGGACGAATACTGTGAAAAACGCTTTGTCTGGGCCTCACCCTTGTAACCCTTCTCGCTGACGGCGTCCTTCTTGAAGCGCGACTCCGTGTGGAGGAGACAGCACAGAAGGATCGGATCGAGGCGGGTCACGCCCGAGGCCGAGGTAATCCACTTGCTGAGGAAAGGAAGGCGTTCCTTGGGCGCCTGCAGGTCGACGAGAGTCTCTTTCACCACATCCCTGTCTCCCGGCGGGGGCAGAATGGCAAAGATCCTCTCGGACTTGCTGGTCTCATACAAAAGACCCGTGACGCACAAGACCATAAGGAGGAACTTGGACGTGAGGTCCATAAATTTCAACATTGACACCTCTCCTTTGCGGGCGACGCGCGCTACCGGCTACTTCCTATCCCGGTCTCCTTCCAAGCCGGGCATTTTGAGACTGCCCGCCCGCTTCCGGTTTGTAGCCCCGAATTCCCCTCGGGACCCCAATCTAATGTCTATCTGTCAAATCATGATAATCGTTCGGTCCCGCCAAAGCAAGGAGCCGACATTTTATGTCATCTGGCAGCCCGGCTGTCTCGACGGGTGATGAGGTATTGGTCACCCTTGCTGGAGATCCGCAAGCTTTCCGTCCCACCGTCACCGGCGGTTTGGCTTTTTCAGTGTTTTCTATATGTTATACATGGTTTGACGCAAAGTCAAGAAAAAAATGAAGGATGGGTATTCCTATCCCCGGGGGTGATACTTCTTGTGCAGCTCCTTCAGCCGTTTGCGGTCCACATGGGTATAGATCTGGGTGGTGGAGATGTCCTCGTGGCCGAGGAGCAGCTGGACGGAGCGGAGGTCCGCTCCTCCTTCCAGGAGATGGGTGGCGAAGGTGTGGCGCAGCATGTGGGGATAGAGTGGCCCCCGCTGAAGGAGGGTCCCGTACCTCCTCACGAGCTTCCATACAGCCTGCCGGGTCATGGATGCGCCCTTCCTGTTGGGGAAGAGGAAGGGTCCCTTCGGCTTCATCTGCTCCAGGTAGAGCTTGAGGACCTCCCGGGCATACGTTCCGATGGGCACCATCCGCTCCTTCGAGCGCTTGCCCGAGGCGACGAGAAAGCCTGCCTCCAGGTTGATATCGCTCTTCTTCAGGGAGACCAGTTCGGTTACCCGAAGGCCTGCCGCGTAGAGCAGCTCAAGGAGCGCGGCGTCCCGCAGGGCGAGCTTCTGGTCAGCGGGAAGCTTGAGGAGCTGGACCATCTCTTCCTCGCTCAGCACCCTCGGGATGGGGGTCTTGAATCTCGGGGTCTCTATTTCGAGGAGGGGGTTGCTCTTTATCTTGCCGTCCACAAGGAGGAACTTGTAGAAGCTCCGTATGGCGGAGGTGGATCTGGCGATGCTTCGGGTTTTCTTGCCTTGGCCGCGCATGCGCGCGAGATAGGCCTCGAAATCGGCTGATTCGAGGGAGCTTCCCGTCTCTTCCAGGAAGACGAGGTAGCCGAGGATATCCCGGCTGTAGGCCTCTACAGTGTGGAGCGATGCCCCCTGCTCGGTCTTGAGGTGCGTCACGAAAGCGTCGAGCTCGTGGTATGTGTTCAATGTGGGGGACTTCCTATCTTCTCCCGGTGGATCCGAAACCCCCGGCGCCCCGCTCCGTCTCGGGCAGCCGGTCGACGGGACGGAGGTTTGCCCGGACGGTCCTCTTGAAGACGATCTGGGCGATCCTGTCACCCGGTCTCACTTCGAAGGGGGCGCTGCCGAGATTGATAAGGATCACCTTCACCTCGCCCCTGTAGTCGGCGTCGATGGTGCCGGGAGCGTTGAGCACGGTCACGCCGAATTCGATCGCAAGGCCGCTTCTAGGCCTCACCTCGGCTTCATACCCTTCGGGAAGGCTGATCGAGATGCCCGTGGGTATGAGGGCCCGCTCGAGCGGCGCGAGGATTACGGGCCGTTCCGTATGGGCGCGCACGTCCATGCCGGCCGATGCCCGGGTCGCGTATCCGGGCAGAGGCGCGCCGTCCCTCGTCGTTACGTAGACGTCTAACTCTTCCATAGTTTTTCGATTGTGCCCTGTTCGACGGGTCCAAGGACCGCCAGCGCCATGGTGTCGTCATTGCCGAAGATGAGCTCGCTCATCTCGTCAACCTGGGGTTTCTGGACCCTGTCGATCTTCTTCAGGGTCTCTTTGATGGGCTCGTAGCGGTCGAAGTAGATCTCGTTCTTCGCAAGCCGCCCCATGCGCGCCTCTGACCCTTCCAGGGAGATGAAGAAATTGCCTTTGATATGCTCCTTCGAGAAGGCGAGCTCGGCCGGTGAGATGCCGTCCTTCCTGAGCCGCGCGCCCTCATCCTTTATGAGGCGGATCACCTCTTCGATCGACTCCGCCGAGCTCGAGGTGGATATGCCGAAGTTACCCGTGTCGTAGAAGCAGTTGACGTAGGAGAATATGTTGTAGACAAGGCCCCGCTTCTCCCTTATCTCCTGGAAAAGATGGGAGCTCATGCTGCCCCCCACGATCGCGTTGAGCGCGTAAAGGGCGTACCGCCTCGTGTCCGTCTGGCTCACGCCGTCGGTCCCCAGGCACAGGTAGACATGCTCGAGGTCTTTTTCGTAGACTTTGATGACCGGGAAGCTGCGGGGTTTCTGGTTTTCGAATGAAGGCGCACCTCCTTCCCCGTAGCCGGAGAAGAGCTCCGCCATCCTCTTCACGAAGGCGTCGTGATCTATCCTGCCCACGGCCGTGATGATCGTGTTCCGGGGGCAATGATGGGCCGCGAAGTGCGCCATCAGATCGTCCCTCGTGAAGCTCTCGACGCTCGCTTCCTCGCCGAGAACCGGCAGGCCGAGGGGGTGTCCCTTGTAGTAGTCGGCCGTGAAGAGATCGAAGACATACTCCTCGGGGTTGTCCTCGATCATCTTGATCTCCTGGATGACTACGTGCTTTTCCCGGTCTATGTCGTCGACGCTGAAGGTGGAGTGCCTGCACATGTCCGCGAGCACGTCGATGGCAATTTCCATATCCTGCCTGAGGACTCGCGCGTAGAGACACGTATATTCTTTGCCGGTGAACGCGTTGAGCACACCGCCCACTGCGTCGATCTCCCGCGCTATGTCCTGGGCCGTGCGCCTCTCGGTCCCCTTGAAGAGCATGTGCTCGATAAAGTGAGAGATGCCGCTCGTCTCCTCTTCCTCGTCCCTGCTCCCGGTCTTCCACCAGATGCCGAGAGAGACAGTCGGGAAATAGGGGAGGTTCTCGGTCACCACCTTGATCCCGTTATCGAGCACCGTCTTCCGGTACATCTTAAGCGTTCTTCTCCGACGCTTCCTTGAGCGCCGCCTTCCTTGAGAGCCTTATTCTTCCGTTCGGCTCCACTTCTATCACCTTGACGGTGATCTCGTCGCCCTCCTTGACCACGTCAGTGACCTTCTTGATGTAGGTGTCGGCAAGCTGGCTCACGTGGCACAGGCCGTCGACGCCGGGAAGGATCTCGACGATGGCGCCGAAGTCCGCCACCCGTCTCACGACGCCCGTGTATATGGTGCCCACCTCGATCTCTCTCGTGATGCCTTTGATGATCTCGATGGCCTTGTTCGCGGATTCCTCGTCCTGGGAGACGATCTTTACCACGCCGGAATCCTCGATGTCGATCTTTACGCCCGTCTGCTCGACGATGCTCTTGATCACCTTTCCGCCCGGGCCGATGACCTCACGGATCTTCTCAGGCCTGATCTTGAGGGTCCAGATGCGCGGTGCATAGGGGGAGAGGATTTCCCTCGGTTTTTCGAGGGTCTGGCCCATGATGCCGAGGATGTGGGAGATGCCCTTCCTTGCCTGGTTCACCGCCTGGGACATGATCTCCTTGGTGATCCCCTTCACCTTGATGTCCATCTGGACGGCAACGATGCCGCGATTCGACCCTGCGACCTTGAAATCCATGTCGCCCATGGCGTCTTCGTCACCCAATATGTCGGAAAGGATGACCTCTTTCCCGTCCCGCATGAGAAGCCCCATGGCGATGCCGGCAACGGGCTCCGACACGGGCACGCCCGCGTCCATGAGGGAAAGACAGCCCGCACAGACGGAGGCCATGGAGGACGAGCCGTTCGATTCGAGGATCTCGGAGACTACCCGTATGGTGTAGGGGAAGTCCTCTTTCGAGGGGAGTATCCGTGAGAGGGCCATCTCCGCAAGGTGGCCGTGGCCGATCTCACGCCTCGACGGGGCCCTTAAGAAGCTCACCTCCCCGACGCTGAAGGGTGGAAAATTGTAGTGGAGTATGAAGGACTTGTAGCTCTCTCCCTCGTGGAGGGACTCGATCTTCTGCTCGTCGTCGGAGGTCCCGAATGTCGTAACGGCGAGGGCCTGCGTTTCGCCCCTCGTGAAGAGACCGGTCCCATGGGTCCTCGGAAGCACGCCCACGGCACAGGAGATATTTCTTATATCCACCGGCGTTCTTCCATCGATCCTCTTCCCGGTCTCGAAGAGGGACTTTCGCATGACCTCTTTCGTGATGTCTTCGAGCGCCTTCTTCACCAGCTTCTCTTCCACCTGAGGATAGTTGGCGAGGTGCTGGTCGTATACGCCTCTCAGCCTTGCCCCACGCTCCAGCTTCTTCTCCACGGAAAGGGCCTCGGTCAGGTCTTTCATGACGGCGGCCCGGATCTGATCTTTGAGATCGGCCGGGACTTCGACGACGTTGACGGGCCACTTCGGCTTGCCCATCTTCTCCCGGAGCTGCTCCTGCATCTCGATCAAGGGCATCATGCTCTTATGGGCCAGATCGATCGCCTCGATAAGATCGTCCCCGCTTATGAAATTAGCCTCTCCCTCCACCATCAGGATGGCGTCTTTCGTGCCTGCCACCACGATATCGAGGTCACTCTCCTCGCCCTCTGCCGCGGTCGGGTTCACGATGAACTCCCCGTTTTTCTTCCTCCCCACCTTGACCGCGGCAACCGGGCCGAGGAAAGGTACGGGGGAGAGCACGAGGGCGGCAGAGCCGCCGATGATACCGAGGGTTGCCGGATCATTCTCCTGGTCCGCTGAGAGGACCGTTGCGATGATCTGGGTCTCCTGGCGGTAGCCCTTGACAAAGGTCGGGCGCAGGGGCCGGTCTATCAGGCGCGAGGTGAGTATCTCCAGCTGGGAGGGCCTTCCTTCCCTCTTGAAGAAGCCTCCGGGAAACTTGCCCGCTGCATATGACATCTCCTGGTAGTTTACGGTGAGGGGGAGGAAATCCGTTGTCGCCTCCTCTTTCTCCGCCACCGCGGTGACCAGCAGCACCGTATCGCCGTAGCGTATCAGTACGCTGCCGTCCGCCTGTTTGGCAAGGGAGCCTGTGTTGATCGAGAGCGGCCTTCCGCAAAATTCTATTGTCGCAGATTCTTCCATGTTTTTCCTTTCCTCTGATAGTCGCTATTTTCTTAGGCCCAATCTTTCGATGACCTTTCGATACCTGTCGACGTTTGTCTCCTTGAGATAGTTAAGGAGCCGTCTCCTCGTTCCCACAAGGACAAGGAGACCCCGCCGGGAATTGTGATCTTTCGCGAACTTCTTGAAATGCTCGGTGAGCATCCTGATGCGTTCGGTGAGGAGGGCTATCTGGACCTCCGGGGAGCCGGTGTCCTTTTCATGAACCTTGAAAGCCTCTATGATCGTCTGTTTTTGCGAAGTGTCCAGTGCCATGCGCCATGCCTCCTTAACTATTGATTAACCTCTTCATCTTTATGGTCTTCGAATCGGTGTCCACTGCCCCTATGCCGAGGAGGACCCCATTCTTGCTCAAAAGCTTGGCCAACTCACCGTCCTTCCAATCCCGGGATCCACCGAGAAGAGGCAAGGGCATGCCATTCTTCAGGAACTTCTCGAGCACCGGGTCGATCGTCAGCCCCCGCGCCGTCTGCAGCACGTCCTGCAGGGGGATAAGGGATTCCAGCACATCCTGCTTCGTGGTCAACCGGTCTATGGATACGCTCCTCGCGCCGAGGCCGAACTCGCCGTGCTGGGTCCGCTTCAGCGTGTGGAGCGCTGCGCCGCAGCCCAGATAGGCACCGAAATCATGGGCGATGACCCTGATATAGGTCCCCTTGGAGCAGCTCACCTCCACGTCGACAAAAGGGTGGGTGTACCCGATAAAGCGCACGTCGTAGACCTCAACCTCCTTGCTCGGGGGATCGATTGCCACGCCTTGGCGCACCCACTTATAGGCCGGCTTCCCATCTATCTTCTTCGACGAGTAGGCGGGGATCTTCTGCATGATCCTTCCCTTGAAGCGCTGGAGGGCCTCGGCCAGCGTCGAGGCGTCGAAAACGGGCGGCTCCGTATCCGTGAGGCGCTTCCCTTCCATGTCCAGGGTATCTGTGGTGATGCCGAGAACGAACTTCGCCACGTACCTTTTCTCCCCGTTCTCGAGAAAGGGTATCAGCTTGACCCCCTCGTTCAGGGCCACGGGGAGTATGCCCGTCGCATTCCTGTCAAGGGTCCCTATGTAGCCGATCTTCTTAAAGGGATGTATCCGCTTGAGCCTTCTTATGACGTCATAAGAAGTCATCCCGGGACTCTTGTCCATGATCAGGAAACCATCCATCATAAAGAAAAAGCCCCTATCACCTTATTCTTCACCGCTTCGACGTTGCCCTCGATCGTGCATCCCGCGGCCCTCTGGTGGCCGCCGCCGCCAAATGACCTCGCAACCGCCGCCACATCCACGCCGTCCTTCGATCTCATGCTCACCTTGTAGGCTCCGTCGCCGATCTCCCGGAAGAGACAGGCCACTTCAACGCCGCGGATCTCCCTGATATTTTCGACGAAGCCCTCGGTGTACTCGCGGTTCGTGCCCGTTCTCTCGAACATGCTCTGGGTCACGTATGCAGTGGCTATCTTATCGTGCTGATGAAGCTCGAGGGTCCCAAGTACCTGGCAAAGGAGAAGAAAGCGCTCCTTCGGGTGACTCTCGTAGACCTCGGCTGCCACGTCCGCCGGGCGCACCCCCAATCCTACCAGCTCCTCGGATATCGAAAAGGCCCGCTGCGTGGTGCAGTCGTAGCGAAACGAGCCCGTGTCGGTCAGTATGGCCGTATAGAGGTTCACGGCCATATCGCGGCTCAGGCGCACTCCGAGGGCCCCGAGGATCAGGTAGAGTATCTCCGCGGTCGACGAAGCCCTCTCATCGACGATATTGAGCTGCCCGAAGGCCTCGTTGGTCTCGTGATGGTCTACGTTGATCAGGATATCGCATGCCTTCAGCGCCTCGAAGCCATCACCCACCCGCTCAAGGTCCCCGCAGTCGACAACGATTGCAACGTCATACCCCGTGCGTGGAAGCTCATTGAGAATGATGGGCGGCTTCGGCAGGAACCGGTACCTGTAGGGGATCGTCCCTTTCAGATAGACCGCCGCTTCCTTACCCATCTGCGTCAGCGCCAGGCCGAGCGCGAAGGCTGAGCCGAGCGCGTCCCCATCGGGATCGACGTGGGTGGCGACGATGAACCTCCTGCCCCTCTCTACTGCTTCCTTAACCCTCTGGAACATTCACTGCCTTCCCGGTCTTCACCTGCTTCAGGATCTCGTCTATCCTGTCGAGCTTTTCCTGGCCCGTGTCGAGGACGAATGTTATCTCCGGCATGTACTTGAGCTTGATTCTCGTTCCCAGCACATGCTTAATGTAACCCTTCGCACGCCTGAGCGCCTCGACGGTGTTTGCGCGCTCCTCGTCGCTTCCGTATACCGAATAGAGTACCTTCGCGTACTTGAGGTCCTCGGTCATCTTCACGTCGAGGATGGTAATGAAGCCGATGCCCGGGTCTTTGATCTCCTGCTGAATGATGGAGGAGATCTCCTCCCGGAGCGCATCCTGCATGCGAAAGCGTCTATACTTCATCCCCTATCACCATGATCTCCGTCTTCGAGGCGATCACTTTTCCGATATACATGGATTCGATATAGCGGGCGACGTTCTCGATGGTCGAGCTCACGTGGTCCTGCTTGACGCCCACCACGGCAAAGCCCACGGTTGCTTTCTGCCAGAGATTCGTCTGGTCGATCTCCATGATCGATATGTTGAACTTGCCCTTCGTCCTCTCGACTATCCTCGTCATGGAGTGTCGCTTTTCCTTGAGCGAGTGGTTTTCCGGCAAGTATATCTCGAT
>Ga0326728_10026276_pt1 | contig 10323 bp, 9 predicted proteins | sample MB3enrmetagenome_FD_207602 | JGI IMG/M metagenome (GOLD analysis project Ga0326728, IMG submission 207602) | Lab enriched peat soil microbial communities from McLean, Ithaca, NY, United States - MB31MN | ecosystem: Environmental > Terrestrial > Soil > Wetlands > Peat | place: USA: New York... | reverse complement strand
GCCCACCTTCTTCAAACCGCCGCCGCGGAACGAACGCGCATGGCCGGCACCCTTGACTACGGACATAAGAATCACATTTTGTCGGCCTTGACTCCCCCCTTCCGCCCGGAAATTTGCCCCGGTTACGTGCGGGAATCACGGGTGACGGCGGTAGCGGCCGCGACCCATTGGCCTTAGAATGTCGCGGCCATAGTTCCGGCGGTTCGCCTTCGCGACAGGGATGAAATGCTTTCCATTTGCGCCGTGATCGCGGTGCACAACGGCGGCAAGACCCTCGGGCCTGTGCTCGCGCATCTCGAGCGAAACCGCATCGGCGCGCACATCATCGACCATGGCTCCACCGACACAACGCCGGAGATCATCGCTCGGTGTCATGGAGCTCCTGTTGTCGGGGTGACCCACCAGGAATTCGACGGAGTTTACCGGTGGAAGCAGCTGCTCGAGCTCAAGGAAATCATTATAAGTAAACTGGCGGTCGATTGGGTCATGCACATCGACGCCGACGAAATTCTGGAGTCGCCGAACGAGGGCGAGAGCCTGAGGGAAATGATCGAGCGGCTCGACCGCGAGGGCTTCGATGTCGTCGATTGCGACGAATTCGTCTTCGTCCCGCTCGAGGAGGCGTCCGAGCCTCGGGATTTCGTCAACGAGATGCGCCATTACTACCATTTCAGCCCGGTTGGGCGATCTTCCCACCGCGCCCAGCGGCTGGCAAATTCGCAATTTGGATGGTCGGCGACCGGCGGGCACAGACTGCGGCTCGACGGCCGAAAACTTGCGTCCGAACGTTTTCGCTACAGACACTATATCGGCCTGTCGTACGATCATCTGCGATCGCAGTATCTCGGTCGCGTCTTCGCCGCCGAGGAACTCCAGCGAGGTCAGCATCGCAAGCGCGTTCCGACCACGTTAGGGTTCATCGTAAAACCCGATCTTTCGCGACTATTTAATGTGGACGTCGACGGCTGGAGAACCGACAGGCCGGAACAGTCGCACTTGTTGTTTCATCAGCCCCATCGATATGAACCCCCGCAGAAAGTCCCGATTTCGAACGCTCAACCTCCTTTTCCTTTCATCGTGGGGGTCGCGCGTAGCGGCACCACCTTGCTTCGCCTGTTGCTGGATGCGCATCCCGATATTGCGGTGACGCCGGAAACCCATTGGTTGCGTGGAGCTATCCGTAGGCTCTTGGCCGATCCGACGGACGCTGCAGGCGCCCGCAACGCAATCCTCGCCGAGCCGAGGTGGGTCGACATGGGAATTTCCGTCGAAGGCCTGGACGCGATCTTTGCCGGCCACAGCCCCGATCGCCCCGGCGATACGCTACGCGAGATTTACCGGCGCTATGCGAATCGCCACGGCGCGGCGAGGGTCGGAGACAAGACGACGTTGCACAATCTGGCGATGCACGACATCGCAAGAATTCTTCCCGAGGCCCACTTCATTCACATCATCCGCGATGGCCGCGACGTCGCCGTAAGTTACCGCGACCTTTGGTTTGGCCCGGGCCACGACATCAGGGCCGCGGCGATGCTCTGGATGTGGCGCATCCGAGAAGCACGACAGCAAGCTCAATTTTTGCCGCACTATCTGGAAGTGCGATACGAGGCGCTGGTCACCGACCCCGAGAAAGTTCTGCGGGACATCGCGCGCTTCATCGACCTGCCGTTCGATCCCGTTCAATTGACGGCGCATCTTCGCGCCGAGGAACGTCTCGGCGAGTTTCGAGACGTCACGCGTCACGGCCGGCTGGAGACCGGCGAAATGCTCAGGGGGATTTTCAAGCTGAACTCATCGCCGCCGGACCCCTCGCGCGTCGGACGCTGGGCGTCCGAGATGGATCCCGCCGACGTCGCGACATTCGAGAGAATAGCCGGCGACATGTTGACCGACCTGGGGTACGTCCGTGCCACACGTTAGCGACCGGCCGATCATCATCGGGGGGGCGCACCGGTCCGGCACGACGCTCGTGCGCAGATTGCTCAACGGTCATCCTCGAATTTACTGTCCGCCCGAGATCAAGTTCCATTACGACTTATTGAGACAGGCTCCAAACGATCCCTTGGCGCACGTCCGGCTCGGCGCGTCGATCGCCGCGCTTGGTCTTCCCGAAGATGTTTGGCTGGACGAGTTCGGACGAGCCTTCATCCGCTGTTTTGAACTCGCGACCGTCCGGGCGGGCAAGAAGAGATGGGCGCACAAGAACCCGGAAAACGCAATCAACATCCGCCATTGGCATCGGCTGCTTGCTCAAAACTTCGATTTCATCCTGGTTGTGCGTCATCCCTTCGACATCATCGCATCGATGGAAGAAACAAAGATGAAACTTACGATTCCGACGATTCTGGAAGAACGAGCTGCCCATGTTCGAACTTACATCGAGTCCGGCCTTGAGTATTGCGAGGCCCATCCCTCGCGCTCGTCGATCGTGCGATACGAAGCGCTCGTATCGAACCCGAGAGGCGCGCTGGAAGAAATGCTCGTCCATATCGACGAGGCCTTCGATCCGGCGATGTTGACCGATCTGGGCGCGGAGCGTCAGGGCCATGGCCTCGAAGACCCCAAGTCGCGCGGCCGCGGCCAAATCTCTGGAGAAAACGTGCGGCGCTGGGCGAGGGATTTCACGCCCGATCAGATCCAACGCCTTCATTTGAAACTCGCCGCGCTCATGGAACGGTTGGGGTACGATTTACGGTAAGATTTTCGCGGAGGCTGCGACAATAGCGGCCGCATCGACAACCCCGCCATCACTCGGGCAATAAACATGCATCCTACCCGTTCTCAATTCCTTAAACTCATATGCCTTCCTGTGTAAGTGCCGCACCCGAATTCCAGATTCAACAACCGACTTTTGCCCGTTGCGTACAGCCGCAAATTCCTTTAGCCAAATGCCGCCGAGAAGCCGCCGGAATCGCGTGCCCATAGCCGTCTTCGGTGATGTGGTCAAGGAGCCCTCGCGGCGGAACCTTACATAAAGAAAGGCGTCACAGTTTACTATCCGACTAGAAAAATGTGCGCGGAACAGAAATTCTCTATCGCTTCCAAAACGACGTCGCGTCGAAAACCCACCTGCTTGCAGTAGCGCCTTTCGCCTAACCAGAGTCGTGGGATGCAACTGCGCCTGAACTGCTCCGCAGTTAAGGGCTGCGTTAACATCAACCGGGAACCTACGCGCCTGCACATTCCCCTTGATCTCGTCAACGAAGATTTGGTGGCATCCGACAATATCTGCACCGCTCGAAACAGCCAAGTCGTGCTGAACTTCGAGCCTGGTCTCGCATGAGGCATCATCGGAATCTTGAAACAAGATAAACTCCGCTTCACTATATTCGGCTAGAAACTGTCGGAGCACGTATGGGCCAACGTGTTGTGGGCACGTAGAGAAAAATGTCACATTAGGAAAGGCCTCGACCATTCTCATGTGAGAAGCGTTCACGACTTCATCGAAAGCAACAAAAAATTGGCCCCCGTGCAGCGCCGACGTCGAAATTCTCAGGCACGATTCCAGCCTTTGAAGTTCGCCCCGATGCGGGATGACAACCGCGACGGCGTCCCTCCGGATCGGTAAGCTTGAAGACTCTGATCTTCTGTCGCTAACGACATGAAAACTGGCGGCTTGTTTTTGATTGAACGCGGCGACGGCCGCAGAATAGCAGAGACTCGCCTGCCCCCCGCGGCCCTCGAATCGCCGAAGAGCATCTGCGAAGACGTCTGGTGTGCACACGAAACTGTTGATCATTCCGTCATTGCGAGCGTCATTGTCGGGGGTGGAACGATAGGGGATGCAAAAACTCATCATTGGATCCGGTTGCGCATGATGGCGGCATTGCTTTGTGATAACATCGGCATTTATCCAGCTATCGTGCGGATCGAGATAGAGGATGAGGCCCCCGGTTTTTGCGAAGACGTCTTCGAAATCGCCGTGCGTTTCGACCTCCCTAAGCGGGGTTCGACTGTCGTCAGCGCTTACACCCACGACAACAGCACACCCCGGCCGGGCGCTCCTAATATCGTCCAAATGGCGCCAATCACCCACAGCAAATTTAGCCCCAGAAAGCATGGAGTTTTGTCCTATTTGGCGAGCGAAGAACGCCTTGGTCCCACTAACAAACAAGGCGAAAATTCTTTCGCAAGCTCTTCGTCTGCCGCGTCGAGCAAGACACGGCCGTCGGAAATTGACGTATCGGAGAACAATGAAAGGGCGCGCAGCAGGTCCTCCTCGGTTCTGCAAATCGCGCGAATGGGCGGCGGGGTAGCCATGAAGCTGTAAAAGCCGTCGCCATAGGCCCAGCGTTCTTCGTGACCGCGGCGATGTAAAATCGCCAGGAGCGAGCCGGAAAATAACGCAATGTGATGCCCTCCCCCTCCCTGGCAAGAAATAAAATGATAACAATGACTGTAAATGACGTTCTTAAACGTATTTAAATCCAGGGCGCCGCCGTTCGCGACGTGCGATAAATACAAATTGTCAAAACTATAGACGTCCGGGTGACGTTCAAGCAAAGCCGTGTCGTTGAATCGAAAAACGATGGCCGCGTCCTCGCTAAAATTGACGTCTTTCGCCGCCATGCCGTGACGAATATAGACAATAGTAAATTTCGGCTTAAGTAAGCGAAAGATACAATCGAGACTGTCAAGAGAAATAAAATTGACGGGACCGGATCGCCACTCGCTGTTATGCTTGTTATGGATGACAAGCAACGGTCGGCCAACATTACGAATGTCGGGTATTAACTGCATACGGCTGAACTTGCTTCGCAAATCCGGATATAGATGTTGCGGTGGGCGACCGCGATCATCGAAATCGTGCTCGCGCTTCACAGGAAGCCATGACGGACGGTCACGAGGACGAACATAAACACGTTGTTCTTCCTTTTCGACAACCTCCAGACACTCGAGATCATCGTAAAAGCAACGCATGCCGCGATAAGTATGGATACGCCGGTTCTTTAACAGCCCGATCATCGATAGCCAGTTGCAGAAGGGGAGAAACAGCACCAATTCCGTGCCAAATTCACCTGAATATTCCAATTGAACTGGTAACAGCGCGTCGTAATAAGCAACATCGTCGGCCGTAATGGACTTGTCGCGCCCAGGACCGTCTTGAGTATTCTGCGGCCCGTAAGCCCATACATTGGGGCTGCTATGGTCAGGTCCCAATTGGTATCCCCTTCGAAACGCCGGAATGTTATTGTCATCCGGGCCGTAGCCTTCCTTCCCACTGAACACCATCTTCGATCGGAATATCTCCAGCGCGACAACCATGCGGGTATGCACATATATCAACCGCAGCACTCAAAACCGTCATTTCTTGTGCACTGTATTCGCCAAGATTGGTAAGCGTAAAAATATGGAATGCGGTATTTGTACCCTGGCTTGGAGCGACGTTCAAGCGCGCATCACCGGCGCTGGTGTTCGCCGCCAATGCGCCGGCCATCTGAATTTCCGATAAAACGCAGATATGTAATGTCAAGTTGACGGGCGACCCTTTCGGACGTCCATCTTTGGTCGAAAACGCGACGAACGGCCCCGCGATCCAACAGCGCGGCCGAGCCGATCGCATTCGCCGCTTGCGCGATCCCGTCGCCTTCATCCTTTACCGACAAGGCAAAGCCGGTGACGCCGTCGTCGATGACCTCGGCGACCGCGCCACAATGGACATCGCCGATCGATTTGTAGGCTATGACCGGCGTGCCGCAGGCCATCGATTCGATCATCACAAGCCCGAATGGTTCCGGCCAGCTGATGGGGAAAAGCGTCGCCATGGCGTTCCCGTAGAGCGCCTGTTTTTGCCGCTCATCGGCCGGCCCCGAAAAAATGACCGGGGCCGATTTACCGGTTGCCGCTCGTAAAGAGGCAATTTCTGCGCGCACCTCCGCGGAAGTCATCGCCGCAATGCGCGTGAGAAACCTTGGGTCGTGGATATCTACGTACGGCTCAACCTGTTCGTCAAAATGCCTCTGGCTGCCGGGGTTCAATTTATAGACCACCCCCGCCATAACCAAGGGAATACCGGCTTGCCGAGCTATTTTGATCGAACGATCCGCCCCTTTGTTCGCCAAGAATCTGCCGATCCACGCGAGGTATCCAGCATGCTCCGCGCTGAGAGAGCGAGTATAGGCGTCGAGACCATGCTGTATCACGTCGTACACAATGGCGTCGTAATTAGCCTTCAATAGTGCGGCCTGGCTATGCGAGATGCAAACGAGCGGATAAGGATTGCTGCAATACCACCTTCCCAATCTCACATTGTGGTGATGCACCAATGTTTTAGAAGCCAGTCCCGCAGGAAAAACGTTCTTCGCCATATATCGTCGGTCATGGCAATGAACAATATCGAATGGATCACTATGCTCATCCTGTAACAACTCAGCAAGTAGATTGGTATGTTTAATTATTTCCTGTGGGTCCTCCTCATACCCGATCGACTGGATACCCGCGCTTCTTAATCGAACCCGCCCGACGCGGCCGTCGGCGTTGATAATATCTATCGAAGATTGGGAGGGATCCATTCTTGAGGCGAGCCCCAGTTTGCTGGAAATTTCGTAGGTAAAGCCAATGATATCGGAATCGGAAGGCGCGTATATAGTGATATCATGGCCACAAATTGCCGCCTGAAAGGCGGTCATCTGCGCCATGCTGCGTTCGGTGCCGCCGTATTCCTTGGCCGGAACAGGGAAGCGTAAGTTTCCTATGCGGGCAATTCTCATCGTCCTGACTCACGATCCCCTCAAGAAACAATTTACCGAGATCAAGGTTCGGCGCTGTTGTCAAGTTACGCCCGGCGGTGGCCTTGGGAATTACGGACACTTTACGAAATCCCTATTTTTCGCTTCGGCCCTTGCTTGGCCGGTCCCGCATCGCGGCAGGGCTGTGCAGTTCTCTCTACTTGCGGCTCCCCGCGCCGGTTATCGCGGAACGCGGACGCCGTGTTTCGTAACTGAAAGATCAACTTTGGGCGCGACACTTGGCTGCGCGTTGTCAAGTTCGGGGCGCGCTGCGGCTGCCGCGCAGGGTGGAAACATGAGAACTGCACAGCCGTGCGCATCGCGGCCGGGCCAGGCGGCGATAGCGGCCGGAAAGTCCTCCGACCCGAGCGGGCGGCCGATGGTTTCGGCGGCGCGCAGGGCGGCCGTTTGCCGAACGTCGGGCGGCCGCCTCTCCGCTCCTTGAACACCCAAGCGAATCGTCAATCGCCGTCGCATGCAGCAGCTTTTCGAGGTGTTAAACTATATCCGATCTCTACCACGTACGCCAAATCATCAGGATCGAATTGCGCGATATCGGCAGTTCCGAACCGGCGAGCGGATCCAGGCCGACGGATAAAACCGATTATTTTGGAAAGTTCATCGTCCGGCAATTTTACGCCGAGAAATCGCGCAATCCGCAGGCAATACGATTCGGGCGTCGCGCAAAGCGCGTCGAAGTCGATCATCAAAGTGTGTTCGGGCCAACATCGCATGACATTCATGATGCGCCGGTGTGCGGCGCACCAATAAGACAGCGAGAGTCGCGGCTCAACGGCGACGTCGCGATTCAGGAATATCGGCCCCCAGTTCTGGAGCTGACTCTGGTTTCCACTCAACGCCACATCGAGAGGATGCCGGACAACGTGAATGTATCGTAGTTCCGGCCGCAACGCTAAGATACGCTCGATCACGACATGCGTGTTCGGTTCCTTCCAGCACCAAGGCTGACCTTTGTCTATGGAGGTCCTATCGGCGAAAAAGGAATTGGCGCGTTCCGCCAACCATTCACGCGACTGCTGCAACCGTTCTTGGTCGACCAATCGGGTCAGAAGCTTGCGCTCACGCTCCGAGATGGTCGTGCACCCGGACATGCGGGAAAAGAATAACGAAACAAGACTACCAAATTCCGCCTCATTGTCTAACAGAACAGATCGCCGCTTGAACAACAACGTGAACCAAAGATTGTCCTCTGCGCCGTTAAGATCGTCTCCGAGATAATAGCCAAGTCGTCGCAGGAGCGTGGCTACTACTCGAGTTCCGCTGCCACCGATGCCGCCGATGAGGCTTATCCCGTTGACTCAGGTGGCCTCCACAACGGCCCTGACGAACGATTTGGCCGCTACCGACGGCCGATGCGAGCCGTGGTCCTCAGATAGCCGGCGAACGTGATTTGGGCGTCAGGGGCGACCGGAAGCCCGCGGGGACTACGGTATCGGCTATAAGGGGTTACCTGAGTCAACGGGATAAGCCTCCCGCCGATCGCGGCGGTGCGTGCGACGTCAGTATTCAATGTTGTCATCCCGGGTAGAGGCGCAACAAGGTTTGGCCTGCCAGAAAACGCTCCATCTCTTTGAATGGGAGAGCCTCGAAGCAGTTGAACGGGCGCGTTTAACCTCAGATTGCACTTATGAACGGGCGCCCAATTTACGCGAATGACCGTGGGCGATCCCCAAGCGCGCCATTCGCGCGACGCCGCCTCCTTATAGGGCGCGACGATCCGATCGGTAAAGGCGCGAAACGAACTCACGTTGACAAACGTCCACGCGGGCCACGCCGTCGCAAGCGGTTTCTCGCCCGTTCGGCCCGCCATGCCCGAGGTTTTCACGGCCTGCCGACGCTCGGATGGCCTCTCGACGCCCCACCCCGCGCGGCGACGGCGAGCAGACACCGGCCGTAGCCGCCCTTCTCCGATTTGGCTCCCGACGTCTCGAACTGCGAGGCCGATATCCATCCGTTGACAAAGGCGATTTGCTCGGGACAGGCGATCCGCACGCCCGGACGCGATCCCAGCGTGCGCAGGAATTCGGCCGCTTCGAGCAGGCTTTTCTCGCGCTCCTCGATCGTGCGATACGAAGCGCTCGTATCGAACCCGAGACGCGCGCTGGAAGAAATGCTCGTCCATATCGACGAGGCCTTCGATCCGGCGATGCTGACCGATCTGGGCGCGGAGCGTCACGGCCAAGGCCTCGAAGACCCCAAGTCGCGCGGCCGCGGTCAAATCTCTGGAGAAAATGTGCGATGCTGGGCGAGGGATTTCACGCCCGATCAGGTCGAGCGCCTTCACTCGGAACTCGGCGCGCTCGCAGAACGATTAGGTTACCGCGAACTCGGGAGGATGGGAGATCATAGCAAATGACGCACGGCGCCAAACTGCGTCGACGGATAAAATTGAGTATTTTGGAAAGTTCATCGGCCGGCAACTTTATGCCGAGGAAACGCGCAATCCGCAGGCAAAACGATTCCGGCGTCGCGCAAAACGTATCGAAGTCGATCATCATCGTGCGCTCGGGCCAACATCGCATGACACTCGTGATTCGTCGGTGCGCGGCGCACCAGTAAGACAGCGACAATCGCGGGTCGATTGCGTCGCCGCCTGCCAGCGCCGCGGCGGCCCGGCGCGCGCTGCCGCCCCACGCCGATGCGGCCTGCTCCACCGAGCTGACGCCAAAATTATGCGCCTCATGACGCGCCAACGATTACGAGTTTCACGCTGGGCGATTGGAATATTCAGCTGGAATAATCGACGCTTCGCTTGGAGACCCCGCTACCAAATTCTACGACACATGTTATTAGGCAACATGCCCCAGGTCTCAGCGGCGGACGCGCCAAACCCTTCGCGCTTCATCATTCTGTGCGCTGCCCGCACAGGCAGCACCATGTTGCGTCAACTGCTCAATTCGCACCCGGACGCCTGTTGCCACGGCGAGGTGATGGGCATTCCCATGAGGGGCTTTGTCGGCGTTAAACAGACCGGCTGCCCCTTGCTTAAGAAGCTTGAACAGCTCCGCGCCGCCGATCCGGTGGCGTTCATGCGCGAATTCGTCCTGTTCCCCGGTGACATGAAATCGGTCGGGTTCAAGATCAAATACAACCAGCTGGCATTGCCGCAGTCTGCCGACGTATTGGCCGCACTGCGCGAGGATGCGGTGCTGCGGATTATCCATCTCAAACGCGCTAACCGCTTGAAACGCCTCGTCTCCCATATCGCGGCTGTGCGCGTCTATGGCATTAACCTCATCTTGAACGAGGCCGACAAGCCCACGCCGCGGCGCTTTGCGGTGTCAGCTGAAGAATGCCTGGAAGACTTCCAATTGAATGAAGCCCGCGAAAAGCAATTCGCAGACATGTTCGCCGATCATCCCCTGCACGAAGCGACCTACGAGGATATCGTTGCGCCTGATTCGCCCGCGCGAGAGGAAATCCAGCGCTTCCTGGGGCTGGAACCGCAGCCGCTGCAAACCCCCACGCTGAAAATCAATTCCGAGGCGCTCTCGGAAATCGTAGAAAACTATGGCGAACTACAAGCCCGATTCCGCGATACGCCCTACGCCCGCTTTTTCGAGTAAGACTGAGA
>Ga0326728_10026275_pt1 | contig 10324 bp, 10 predicted proteins | sample MB3enrmetagenome_FD_207602 | JGI IMG/M metagenome (GOLD analysis project Ga0326728, IMG submission 207602) | Lab enriched peat soil microbial communities from McLean, Ithaca, NY, United States - MB31MN | ecosystem: Environmental > Terrestrial > Soil > Wetlands > Peat | place: USA: New York... | reverse complement strand
GCTCCAACGACTAAGGAACGGTCTCGACGAGTTCCATGTTTTTCAGATCGCCGGATCACCCGATCGCCCGATCACCCGATGCTTTGATCACCCGATCACCCGATGCGGTTACAAGGAAGGTATGCCGGTAGAGTACTTTCCTTGAAGGGTAGCCACTTCTGCGGGTTTGACCAGATCCAGCCTGACCCGCTCCACACCCTGGTAGCGTAACCCGAGGATTTGCGCTGCCCCATAGGAAAGATCGATGATTCGGGTCTTGGGTACCGGTCCACGATCATTCACCCGCACTACGATCCAGGCTCCATTTCGCAGATTGGTCACTTTGACCAGAGTTCCGAGGGGGAGGACCGGGTGGGCGGCAGTAAATTGAAACATGTTGTAGGCTTCGCCACTGGCCGTCTTCTTTCCATGGAAGAACTTGCCGTACCACGACGCCCGCCCAACCTGATAAGGTCTTACGGCTTTGGCCCGCGGTGCCGCAGCGCCTTTTGCCTGGGACGATTCCTTTGAGGCGCCACTGTCCGGCTGAGCTGCCCCCAGACTGGTAAGCACGCAAAACAGAACCACACTGCGGATTAGTAACTGTCGCATATGTATTCTTATCTCGCCGCTCGCTGCGGCCGGATTAGCCGGGGTTGATCGATTCTATTGATTCCAAAGGAAGAAAGTCAATACTTCCCCCTCCTCCTCTTGCCGGCAATTAGGTATCCATCGTAGCCTGTATCCGTTATCTTACTTAGAATGAAGGGCTCTAAAGCGGGTTGGCCAGCCTGAAGGGAACTCCTTTTCCCCTGCCTGGAGGAAACAAAATGCACCCTGGTCCGGTAATTTCTCCGTTGCACTACTAGCAGCCAGCCCGAAAAAATGTGTAGCCGTCTCCTGACCACTGGCCACTGACCACTGGCCACTGCTTCTGATACCCTAAGCCCATGCCAGTTCCACCGGTTGTGCTTAGCATTGCCGGCTTTGACCCTTCTTCCGGGGCTGGTGTCACCGCCGACATAAAGACCATCGCGGCCCATGGCTGCTACGGGACTGCCTGCATAACTGCCCTAACTGTCCAATCCACCCGCGGGGTGCGGCAGGTAATTCCGGTATCCCCGGACTCGTTGCGCTCTACACTTGAGGAGCTCGCCACCGACCTGCCCCCGGCAGCAGTACACATCGGGATGTTGGGGCAGGGGGAGATTGCAGGGGTGGTCGCCGACTTTTTGGAACAGAGCGAACTCTCCAACGTCGTGCTTGATCCCATCACGCGATCATCTTCCGGCGCCGGCCTGCTGGACGAAGCAGGTTTGGCGGTACTGCGCACACGCCTGCTGACGCGAGCAGATGTTATTACCCCTAACTTGAACGAAGCTGCGGTCTTAACTGGAGTAAAGGTCTGCACCTCCCAGGAGATGGTGGTCGCCGCCGGTCGCCTGCATGAACTTGGCGCCCGCGCGGTAGTGATCAAAGGTGGGCATCTCAGCGGCCCAGAAACCGTGGAACTGCTTAGTTTTTATAAAGACGGGAAGTTACACCGGCAGGAATTCCGGGGCGCCCGGCTGTCGACACGTGCCACCCATGGCACCGGGTGCGCCTTTGCCAGCGCTCTGGCCTGCAATCTGGCCCGGAAGCGCACTCTTCCGGAAGCAGTTTCCGAAGCTAAACAATACGTAGCCGCAGCCATGGAACACGCTTACCCGCTCGGTTCGGGTGCAGGTCCGATGAATCATCTTTATCGTTTGGATTAATTAGCACTCAGCATTCAGCACTCAGCAGTCAGCCAGAAAACTCAGCGCCGAGACGCAAAGAAACGCCGGGAAAAACCCCCTGTTTTGATTTTCTCTGCGGCTCTGCGCTGGGTGTTCTTCCCACTTCCGAATTATTACTCCGGCTTCGGACTGCTGTCCTGGGTCTGCGGGGGTTCTGCCTTGTCAGAACCATCCCGGCGCTTCAGCTCGATGGGGCCGCCTTCGCGGCGCTTAAGTTCTTGTGTCGCCTTCATTTGCGCAGCAACCGCCTGGTCGCTGTTTTCCGCCACCCGTTGTACCGGTTCACCCTCGGCGTCGAGGCGGGTAGCCACCGTGACCGTGGCCTTCCGGCGCTTAGCTTCCTGCGCTTTCTCATAGTAGAAGTTAGCGGTTTCACGATCGCCGTCCAGTTCCGCCAGGAAGCCCATGTTATTCAGGGTGAACGCGTCCTTGGGATCCAACTGGAAAGCCTCTTGGAAATACTTGCGGGCTGCGCCACGATCATTGCGATTCATGGCGGAGACCCCTTCCAGGTTCAAGCGGGCAACATGAGCCGCCGGGCTCTGCTCCCGTACCATTTCCTTGCGGAGTTTGCCGGCATTTTCCTCGGCGACCTCGCTGATCGGTCGCCCGCGCCAGCTCTTGTTCACGGTTACGATAACCGATTCATGCGACCCGGTCGCCGCCGCCGCGCTGTAGAAGCTCAGGGCCGACTCCAGTTCCCCCTGCTTTTCTTTGGCGAATCCCATGTTGTTGAGGGTAAAGGCATTATGTGCGTCTAGTTCCAGGCCCTTTTGCAGCATAAGATCCGCCTCGGAGGCGCGGTTCTTCAGCAATAGGTTGACCGCGGAGATGTTGATGCGATTTACGGCCATGTTGACTTGCGCCGCGTTGCCCGCGACCTTCGAGACCGGCTTGCCTTCCACGGTGGTGGAGGTGGCCAAATCCACGATAGCGTCAGAACTCTGCTCGTGCGCTAGATCGTAGTAGCGCGTGGCGCGGTCCAACTCGCCTTCCAATTCCGAGATATAGCCCAGATTGTTCAGCGTGAAAGGATCGTTCGGATCAAGAAGATAGGCCTGATAAAACAGCTTCCGCGCCTTATCGTAATTATGTTTCTCGATGGCGGTTACGCCCTCGCGGTTCAGTTTCTGTACCGGAGTCGGCTTGGTGTGCTTGGGCAGGGTAATGCGCAGGGTTTTGTCTTCAGCCGGCGCACCCGTGACGAAAATAAAGACCAGAGCAACGGCCGCCAGTAGACGCATTGTCTGGCGGCAACAGCCTTTAGCCAGGGGCATGGATCCTCCGCAGCCGACATGCGCACGCCTTAGCACACACTGTGCAGCCGCTTTCCTTATTGAGGACGGCGGAGCCAAACACGTTGCCTGGGGAGGAAGCAGAAGTCAGAAGACAGAAGACAGAAGTCAGAAGGAAGCGATCCCATATGCCCAATTTTCGGGCTTTTGCTTTCCTGCTTCCGCCTACAGGAGGTTAGACGTTGACTTTCGTCTTGTGCCATCTGACTTCTGACTTGCAGGCTGCATCCAAGTTCGGTGGAGGGTGCAATCTCTTTCATGGTGAAACCATTCTTCGTCCCCTGCGCGATTGTAGTGGTTCTGGCGGTACTGGGTGCCGCAGCCCAGCAGACGGCGAGTGCTCCGCCGGCCGCTTCCCAAGCGCCCACCCCAACCAACGCTTCCCCGGTTAATGTCACCATCGACGGCAATGACCCTCTGCTGCAACCAGCGCCGCTGCCCAAGGGAAAGCCCACGCTGATCGGAGGGACGGTCAGCAAAATCGATCCCGTCAGGGAAGCCGTAACCGTGCGGCCTTTTGGCGGTGGGGGCAGTCTGAAGATCCTGTTTGACGATCGCACGCACATTTTTCGCGACGGCGTTGAAACCACCATGCTCGGCATTCACCGCGGCGATCGTGTCTACGTGGACACCTTACTCGACGGCCCGCATGTATTCGCCAAGAACATACGCGTGGAGACTCATGCCGCTCCGGCCGAGGCCCGCGGCCAGGTGCTCGGCTATAGTATCCGGGATGGCCGGCTGGAAATCCGGGACGACCTGACGTCGCGCCCGGTCACCTTTAGCGTAACCGGCAGCACCGTGGTCCGCCGTCGGGATGGGCCCGGTAGCAGCAGCGACTTGTTGCCCGGTGCGCTGGTGGAAGTGCGCTTCTCGTCCGAGTCTCCGGGACACCGGCTGGCGCGCGAGGTGGACATCTATGCCGCGCCGGGAGCCAGTTTCACCTTTGCCGGAAAAATTACCCACCTGGACATGGCGACAGGCCTGCTTGCCCTGCAAAACCGGACCGACGACAAGAACTATGAGGTCCATTTCGATCCTGCGGCGGGAATGAACGACGATCTGCGCCTGGGAGCGGAGATCACGGTGAAAGCGCTGTTCGATGGGCGCCAATACACGGTACAAAACCTCACCATGAATGAGACGGCCAAGAAGAAGTAGCCGGGAACTGAGAACTGAGAACTAACTAGGACGTCGTAGCAGGATGCCCGCCAGCAAAGCGGTAGCGGCAGCCAACAACCACTCAATGCGCCATACTTGCACGGCCTGCCATTCCAGCAGCGTGCTACTGGCGTATACGAATCCCACGGCGACGGCGCAACCCAGGCAAACCGCGGCTACCATGAAGGCGATCAGAGAACCTGTACCCAGCCCCAGTGCTGTGCCGATCCGATGAAAGTCCAAATACGCGGTCAGCCCGGCGGCAGATTCCGCACCGCGCTTAGCGCCGCACACACAACAAAATCGGGATCCCACCGGGAAATCGGTACCGCACCGCGCGCAGACTTCTTTCGGGAGGTCGGGGAGGGGCGAAGGCTCCACTCGCGGCGGAGGCTGCCAGAATTCCTGGCCGATTTTGTGCGCCGCTCCATACATGGTCGTGCAAGACACAAAGCATATGGGTTGCCAAACTAGCCAACAGCGAAAACACTGAAATTTAAGAACATCGGAACTGAGATTGGACAGAGGCGCCGCCGGGAACGCAACTATTACCGGGGACCTGGACAAAATGGCTCGATACTTAGTCGCGCTTTGGCATACGTACTACTTTTGGGTTAGGTTCGCTCCGTCGCCAGAATTCCAGCAAAACCAACTCCGCATGCGTGAAAGTCAAACCCTCGGGACGTTTTGTACCATCATTGAAAATGTGCCGGTCCAGGATGTCGTGCAGCCGGGAAACAGATATGCCAAGCTGGTTCGCAACTTCAAGCTCGGAGTAGAGATCTTCGTTTTTTCTGATGGTTAGCATCGGTGGTCATCCGGACTCCAACATCCCAGTGTGTTTGTAAACCTTCTACTCTGGATCGAATATTGGGTAAACTACCAGAAGCCCAGGGTAATGAAACCTTATCGGAGTCGCGGAAGAGCAAGCTTCCTGTACAGCCTGCTCCTAATTGTCGTTCTAGTTAACCTGCCCCTGGCCTTCAGCCGCCATCGCCCGGCAGCGGGCAAGACGGCCGCATTGCCGTCCGATGCCCGCAGTACCGCGCTTGGGCGCAGCGGGCTGGATCACTTCTACAATATGGAGTACGACAAGGCGATTCATGATTTCGAGCTGGATGTGCAGCAGCATCCCGACGATCCCTTTGCCGCCTCGCGGCTGTTGAGCGGGGTGCTGTTCAAAGAGCTGTATCGCATCGGGGCCTTAGACACCGAAATCTATGCCAGCGACAGTTTCCTCTCTTCCCGGCGATTTCCCGTCGATCCTAAAGTCCGCCAACGCATCCAGGAGTTGACCGACAATGCCCAGGCGGTTGCCGAGCGCCGCTTGCAGGCCAATCCGGCCGATCCGGACGCGTTGTACGCGCGTGGGGCCATCCGCGCCTCGCGGGCCACAACGACCGGCCTGCTGGACCGGTCCTGGTTTTCGGCCCTGCGGAGCGCCATCGGTGCGCGGCGCGACCACGAACGGGTGCTGCAGTTGGATCCTAACTATGCCGATGCCAAGCTGGTGGTTGGTATAGACAACTACGTCTTGGGCAGCCTGCCCTTGGGAGTGAAAGTGGCGGCCTCCGTGGTCGGCATCAGCGGCAGTAAGCAGAAGGGAATCCGGTATCTGTACGACGCGGCCGAAGGCGGCGGCGAAGCCAGTGTGGACGCGAAAATCGCCTTGTCGTTATTCTTGCGGCGCGAGCAGCGCTACCCGGAGGCCATTAAGCTGGTGGGGCAACTGGTCAGTTCGTATCCGCGAAACTTCCTGTTCGCCTTGGAATATGCCAATCTGCTGGCGGCTGCCGGGCATGGTCCGGAATCCATTGCCGCTTATCGCAAGCTGCTGGCCAACGGCCGGGAAGGCGTGTATCAGGAGCCGCGGTTGGATCAGGCGGCTATGGCCTTGGGAGAGGCGCTGCGCGGCCAGAACGATTTCCAAGGAGCCGTGCAGGCCTTTGAGTCGGTGCCCGGGTTTGCCCGGGCCGAACCGGAAGTGGTGGATCGCGCCAATCTGGCCGCCGGACAGATGTACGACCTGCTCCAGCGCCGCGACCTGGCGATCCGCAAGTACCAGCAGGTGATCAGCGCGGCCGGCGATTCGCCGCGCGCCGCCCAGGCGCGCAAATATTTGAAGCAGGCTTATCAACTTCCCAAGCCGGGTTAAGAACATGAAACTCAAGTCCGACGATGCGGAAGTGTTTTATGAGGCGCTGGGGGACGGCCCAGCGGTGGTTCTGCTGCATGCCTTTCCGGCGGATCACAATCTGTGGCGGCCGGTAGCCGCGCGGCTGGCGACCCGCTATCGGGTGGTGCTGATGGACCTGCGCGGACACGGGCAGTCTGGCGCCGGAGAAGGTCCGGCAACCATGGAGAAACATGCCGCCGACCTGGCCCGGGTTTGCGACGCGGCGGACGTCGGCAAAGCGGTATTCGGAGGCGTATCCATCGGCGGATATGTGCTGTTCGAGTTCTGGCGGCGCTGCCGGGAACAGTTCCGCGGGTTGATTTTGGCGGACACCCGCGCGCAGGGAGACACCGAACAGGCTCGCGCCGCACGCTTGCAGGCCGCGGAGACGGTAGAACGAAGCGGCCCCGATGCTTTTCTGGAGACGATGGTACCGAAGCTGCTCGGCAAGAGCACAGTGATCAACCGCCCCGACCTGGTGGAGGCACTTCGCGCCATGACTGCCAGAATGACCGTTGCCGGAATTGCGGCGGTGCAGCGCGGCATGGCGGCGCGTCCCGATTCGGTTCCCACGCTCCGCACCATCACGGCGCCAGCCTTGTTGCTGTTCGGCGATGAAGATACCTTGACGCCGGTTTCCGAAGGGGAACTGATGCGGCGGGATATCGCTCAAAGCCGCTTGCAAGTGCTCGTGCGTGCCGGTCATCTGGCGGTGTTCGAACAACAGGACGCCGCCCACCAGGCAATCCGCGACTTCCTGGATCAGTTGCGCGGGTGAGAAAACACCTGCCACAGAGGCACAGAGACACAGAGAAAACCTTCAGGACAGTACTCCGGATTTTGCTTTTCTTCGTTAAGGCTCTTCTCTATGACTCTGTGTCTCTGTGGTGGATTTTCCCGTTTCTGCGGTTCTGCGATTCTGCGTTGGGTGTTTTTGGCTGATTGCTGAGTGCTGAATGCTGATTGCTGATTTACAATCAACCCGCCATGCTGGATATCTATCTTGTTCCTGAAAAAACTGTTGTAAGCGCTAAGGGAGACGGTCCCGCGGTGGATATCGGGGCCCTGGCGAACCGGGCCCTGTTGCTGCAATTGCAGGTAAGCGGAATTGTCGAGCAGGAATCGCTGGAGGTTAGCGTATTCGGTGGCCCGGATGAGAAGGCTATAGCGGCGGCGCCCCTGGCCTCGTTTCCCCAGTTGTTTTATCGCGGAGAGTATCCGCTGCTACTGGATCTGAGCGCCCAGCCGCAGGTCAAGGTGCTGCGCGCCCATTGGGAGGTCAACCGCTGGGGACGCGGACCGGAGAAGCCCTGGTTCGAATTCAGCCTGAAAGCCACGGAAGTTTCCCCGGAACTGATGCGCGAACGGCAAGCCCAGGCACGGCAGCCATGAGCGAGACGGCGGTCCTGCCAACGGCGCGCAATGTGTCGGGAAGCCTGCGCTTGCCCGGGGATAAATCCATTTCCCATCGTTATGCAATGCTGGCGGGGATTGCTCGGGGCTGCTCGCGCATAGAGAACTTCGCTACCGGCGCCGACTGCGCCAGCACGGTGGAGTGCATGAGGGCGTTAGGCTGTGAGGTTCAGCGCGAAGAGCCGCAGGCGGGCCGGGGCGGGACGCCGGTACTGGAGATTGAGGGTAGTGGGGTGGTGCTGCGCAGCCCTGGGCGGCCGTTGCACTGCGGCAATTCCGGGTCTACCATGCGCATGCTGTCCGGGATACTGGCCGGGCAGGAGTTCCGCAGTGAACTGACCGGCGACGCCTCGCTATCCCGGCGGCCGATGGCGCGCATTATCGAACCCCTGCGGGCCATGGGAGCCGATATCAGCGGGGAAGGGAATCGTCCCCCGCTTTTCATCCAGGGCGGCAAGTTGCGTGGCGTCAACTACACGCTGCCGGTAGCCAGCGCGCAGGTGAAATCCTGTCTGCTGTTCGCCGGCTTGTATGCCGAGGGCGAGACGCGAATCATCGAACCCGCCCGCACGCGCGATCACACGGAGCTGGCGCTGCGCGCCTTCGGCGCGGAGGTGAGCAATCCCGAGCGGAACCAGTGGTGTATCCGTGGCGGCCAGGCGCTCCACCCGGTTCACGTCGTCGTGCCCGGCGATATTTCTACCGGGGCTTTTTTCCTTTGCGCCGCGGCGCTGTTCCGCGACTCCAATCTGGTGTTCGACAACTTGCTGCTGAATCCCACTCGGGCGGTGTTGCTGGATGTGCTGCGCGCGCTGGGATTGCGCCTCAGCGTCCTGCATGTGGAAGAACGCCACGGCGAACTGGCGGGAGTGGTGCAAGCGCGCTTTGGCGAGTTGCGCGGCCTAACCGTGAGCGGCGCGACTACGGCGGCCTTGATCGACGAGTTGCCCGTTCTGGCGGCGATTGCCCCCTATACCGCCGAAGGCGTGGAGATTCGCGATGCCCGCGAGCTGCGGGTCAAGGAATCGGACCGCATCGCCGCGGTGGCCGCGAATCTGCGCGCCATGGGCGCCCAGGTGGAAGAGCGCGAAGACGGATGGCGAATACCCGGAGGCCAGCGGCTGCACGGCGCCGAACTGCAATCTTTCGACGACCACCGGATCGCCATGGCCTTTGCCATTTCCGCCCTGCGCGCCGAAGGCGAGAGCCGCATGAACGGAGCTGAAGCCGCCAGGATCTCCTTCCCGGAGTTCTACAGTACACTGGCTACAGTGATGGAAAGATAAGAGCATTTGTAATTTGCAATTGGTAATTTGCAAAATCAGGCGCTGCTGGTTTTTACTTTGCAAATTACAAATTACCCGTTGCAAATCTCAAGCGGGAACACGCAACTTTTTGTTAATATCAAAGTGGTGTTGGCATCCGCTAAGACCCGTTAACCGCATCGGCCTGGAGGCAAAGGCGGCGCGGTTCCGCAAATGACAATCCTGTAACGTGGGTGCGTAGCTCAGGTGGTAGAGCAATGCCCTTTTAAGGCATGGGTCGCAGGTTCGAATCCTGCCGCACTCACCAGATTCTAAAAGAGTTACAAGATCCTTCTCCATGCACACTGTCCAGCAGTTTCCAGCAGGAATCAACCTGCTACTTTTTTCACTAACATCTGAACGACCTTGCTCTGAGCTTGCCGCTTCGCCGGCGAGAGGGCCTGAGCGTAGACGTTCATCGTGGTGTTGATCGTGGCGTGGCGCAGCAGTTCCTGTACGACCTTCACGTCCTCGCCGTTATCTTTTAGGAGAGTCGCGTAGGTGTGACGGAACGTGTGCCAGCCGATTCGTTTGTTCACTCCAGCCGTCCGGGCAGCTGGGATTATCTTCCGCTTCAGGATCGTGTCCGGCCAGTACGGCCACTGTCCAGCAGTTGCTGGACTGGCGAAGACCCAATCCTCTTTCTGACGGTACTCGGTCAGTTCTCTCCAAGCGGCCAGCTCGTCCAGCATGAAATCGTCCAACGGAACTGGCTTTCCGGAAACCTCCGTTTTGCATTTCCCGACGCGCTCCCGTTTGCCAACATCATGCACGATTGACCGAGTGATATTGGCCTGATGCTCGTTCCAGTCAATATCCAGCCATTTCAGCCCCATAAGTTCTGAACGTCGCAGGCCCGCACCTGCGTCAGTCAGTACCAGCACGCGCTCCCGCGGCTTCAACTCGGCCAGGATGGCGCCGAATTCCTCTACCGTAAGGATCTCCGGTATCCGCTCACGCTTTCCCGATTGCCGGACCTGGGTAATGGGGTTGCGCTCGCAGAACTCATAGCGAATCGCGTGCTCGAACATCGCGTGCATGATGTTCCTGATCTTCGCCTTAGTTCCTTTGGCCATGCGCTGGGCCGGTTTGAGCTTGCCGTCTTTTCCCTTGACCGGTTTCTTCATGAGGCCGCGGAGCCACTTTTCGACGGCAACGGTTTTGATTTCCCCAAGATGGTACGGTCCCCACATGGGGGTAATGTGATTTGTTAGATAG
>Ga0326728_10026274_pt1 | contig 10324 bp, 9 predicted proteins | sample MB3enrmetagenome_FD_207602 | JGI IMG/M metagenome (GOLD analysis project Ga0326728, IMG submission 207602) | Lab enriched peat soil microbial communities from McLean, Ithaca, NY, United States - MB31MN | ecosystem: Environmental > Terrestrial > Soil > Wetlands > Peat | place: USA: New York... | reverse complement strand
AAACCTCAAAGGCAAGGCTCATGACCACGGCTCCCGAATCAGAACCGCGACATGGAATCACGCCAAACGCAATCCGTTAACCGGCGTTAACCCGAGTTCGGAGCCCTGGTCCTCGCCCCACATCTGCATGCGACAAGGAAATCTGAGTAGTTTCCGAGGCTGGCTCGCCGTGACCCATGCGGCGCAAACTGCGACGTGGGGCGCGCGTTCGTTCGATCGCGCCGACCGCCGATCAACGACGTCGCCGGCTTCCATCTCGGCGAGACGAGCCATGCCCCACGCGTCGGCGTCCCGAAGCGTCAGGAAATCTTTCGACTGGTAGGGGAAGCCGACCTTCCGGATTTGGGCGCGATAAAAGCCGTTTGATCGGCGGCTAATCGTCAGTCCCTTTGCGGCCTTAGGCATGCGCGCCTCCGAGGAGAAGAAGCGGAGCAAGTGCGCCAGAAATGTGCCAGAAAATCGAGCTGAATTACACTTGTTATTGTGGGAGTATTAATACACCAATGAAAGAGTAGGGAAAATGGCGCGCCCGGCGAGATTCGAACTCACGGCCTCTGCCTTCGGAGGGCAACGCTCTATCCAGCTGAGCTACGGGCGCCGCGCGCCGCCTCCCTACCGCATTTTTCGTGCTTTGGGAATGCCGCGCCGGCGGTCGCCGCGATTTCAGGCGGCGAGCGGCGCGTCGTCGTCGTCGTCGCCGAAATAGGCGAGATAGCGCGGCGCGATCTCCGCCACCGGCAGCGCCACGAAGACGTCGACGGCGTTGAAGCTCGCGTCGACCGCCGCCTGCGAGCTGAACCTCGCCCCCAGCCGCCAATAGCCCTTGATCAACGGCGGCAAAGCGCGGAAGGCGGCGCGCGCGTCGAACGGCGCCTCCGTCGCCGGCGCCGGATCGACGGCGTGCTCGGGACGCGCCCGCACGTCCCACAGCGCGCCGGGAGCGCCTTCGACGCGCAGGAAGCGCAGCGCCGCCGCGTGGGCCGCAGGGTCCGCGCCCGGGAAGCTCGCGCAGCCGAACATCACGTCGACGTCGTGATGGCGGGCGTAGGTCCAAATGCCGCGCCACAACAGCTCCAGCGTGCGCTTGCTGCGATAGCCCGCCGCGACGCAGGAGCGGCCGAGCTCGAGCAGCCGCTCGCCCGGATGGCGGGCGACCAGCGAGGCGACGTCGAACTCGCAGACGCTGTAGAAGCCGAAATTCGCTTGCGCGACGTCGCCGCGCAGCAGCCGGTAGGCGCCGACCACGGTCGGCGAGCCGTCGAAACGCAACACGGAATTGTCGACGACGATCAGGTGATCGCAGACGCGGTCGAAGCGGCAGACGTCGCGGCGGATGAGCCGCGCCGTCGGATCGGCGACCGCGCCGCCCTCCTCGAAGAACACGCGGTAGCGCAATTTCTGCGCGCGGCGGATCTCGGCCTTGGTGGTGGCGAGCCGCACGTCGAGCGCGCCGATGGCGGCGAGCGTCTTCGGCAACCCCATCAGGTCGCGAACCGGTCGGCGCGCGAACCCCCGCGCGGCGAACCGCGCCAGCGCCAGCGACCCATGCGCCATCGGCCCCTCCGACTTGATTCGGCGGAAGCGATCTCAGATCACGCCAGCCACACACTATTATGACGATTGCGACATCCGCTACGACATTCGCGCGCGCCTGGCGAGAGGAAGAGGCGGCGCGCCGGCGAGGGTGCGTTCGATCGCTTCGGCGAGCCGACCGAGATCGACCGGCTTGGTGAGGAAGGCGTCGAACCCCGCCTCCGCGCCGGCCCGCTCGTCCTCCGCGACGGCGTCGGCCGACAGCGCGATCAGCGCGGCGCGTCTGACGCCGCGCTCGCGCTCGAGGCGGCGCACCGCGCGCGCTGCGGCGAAGCCGTCGGCGCCCGGCATGCGGATGTCCATCAGCGCGACGTCGTAAGGCGGCGTCTCGCCGCGCGCCGCCGCGCCGGCGAGCGCGATCGCCTCTTCGCCGTCGCGCGCCCGCGCGACCTCGAAGCCGAGCCGCATGAGCGCCTTCCGCGCCACCATGGCGCTGACGTCGTCATCCTCGGCGACGAGCGCGCGCATCGCGCGGCGCGGCTTGGCGGGCCGCGCGCGCGGCTTCGGCGCCCGCGCCGCCGCCGCCGGCGCAAACTCTTCGCCGAGCCGCTCGAACAGCGAACGCGCGCGCACCGGCTTCACCAGCCAGCCGTCGAAGCCCTTGAGCGAGGCGGCACCCAGCGCGCGCCGCTCGAACGGCGAGAACAGCACCAGGCTCTTCGGCGCGCCGGCGGCGCGGGCGGCGAGCGCCAGCCGGTTGGTCGCCTCGACGCCGAGCGCGCAGTCGACGATGACGAGGTCGGGCCGCGGGCCGACGGCGAGCGCCGCGAGCCCGTCTTCGAGCCCTTCCGCGCGCGCGACGGCGACGCCCGCCTCGCCGAGCCGGGCGGCGAGCGCCGGCGCCTCGAAGGGCGAGCGGGCGACGATCAAGGCGCTCCGGCCGGCGAGCTTCGGCGGGTCGACGCGCGCGCCGGAGTCCGGCCGAGCGGGCAGGTCGATGGCGAAGGAAAAGACCGAGCCGCCGCCCGGGTTGTCGGCGAGGGCGAGCTCGCCGCCCATCAGCACGACCAGACGCTTGGCGATAGCGAGGCCGAGGCCGACCCCGCCGCCTTCGCGCGGGCGCGCCTCGGCGCCGTCGCCCTGCTCGAAAACCTCGAAGATCGCGGCGCGTCGGTCGGCCGGAACGCCGGGCCCGGTGTCGGCGACCTTGAATAGGACGCGGCCGTCGGCCGCGCGCTCGACGCCGACGGCGACGCCGCCCGTCTCGGTGAACTTGACCGCGTTGCCCGCGAGGTTGGTGATCGCCTGGCGCAGCCTGAGGCTGTCGCCGACGACGAAGCGCGGCGCGTCGGCGGCGATCGAGGCGGCGATCTCCAGCCCCTTGCCTTGCGCCTGCGGCGCCAGGAGCTCGACCACGCCTTCGACCAGCCGGTGCAGGTCGAAGGCCTCGCTGACGAGCGTCAGCCTTCCCGCCTCGATCTTGGAGAAGTCGAGGATCTGGTCGACGAGGGCGACCAGCGCCGCTCCGGAGCCGCGGATCGCCTCGACGTAGCTCGCGTGCTCGGGATCGAGCGGCGCGTCTCTGAGCAGCTCGGCCATGCCGAGGATGCCGCTGAGCGGCGTGCGGATCTCGTGGCTCATCGTCGCCAGGAAGCGCGATTTGGCCTCGACCGCCGCCTCGGCGCGCTCGCGCGCGGCCTCCTCCTCCTTCAGCCGCCACACTTCGTCGCGCAGACTTTCCGCGGCGGCCTCCGCCGCCGCGGCGCGCGCCTCGGCGCGCCGGCGCAGCCAGCCGAGCCGCGCCACCCCCGCCGCGAGCGCGAGCGCGAGCGCCGCGAGCGGGCCCGCCTCGATGGCGAGCGTCTTGAGCGACAGAAGCGCCGCGTCGGCGAGGGAGTCGATCATCGCAAGCACCGTCGCCGGGCCATGACGGTCCGGCGCGGGCGACAATGACAGCACGCGGTTGAGAAACCCTTGCCGCCGCTTGAGCTTTTCGCGCGATCGGCGCGCTTTCGCTCCGCCCGGCGGCGTCTCACGCGGCGACGGCGAAGCGCTCCTGCGCGCCCCGGTAGCTCAGCGCCTCGGCGAGATGGACGCGCTTCACCGCGCCGCCGCCGTCGAGGTCGGCGAGCGTGCGCGCGAGCTTCAGCACGCGGTGATAACCGCGCGCCGAGAGGCGCAACCGCTCGGCCGCCTCGCCGAGCAGCGCCCTCGCCGCCGGCTCCGGCGCGGCGACCGACTCGACTGCGTCGGCGGGCGCCGCGGCGTTGCAGCCGACCCCCTCGAGCCCTAGCGCGCGGTAACGCTCGCGCTGAATCTGACGGGCGGCGAGCACCCGCTCGGCGACCTCCGCCGAGCCTTCGGCGGGCGCGGGCCTCATCAGGTCGGCGGCGGCGAGCGAGGGCACGTCGATCGTCAGATCGAAGCGGTCGAGCAACGGCCCGGACAGACGCGCCTGATACTGCGCGACGCAGCGCGCGTTCGGGCCGCGCGGGCAGGAATAGCCGGGCTCGTCCGCCTGGCCGCAGCGGCACGGGTTCATCGCCGCGACAAGCTGGAAACGCGCGGGATAAACCACGCGGTGGTTGGCGCGCGCGATCGCCACTTCGCCGCTCTCGATCGGCTGGCGCAGGCTGTCGAGCGCTTGCGGGTTGAACTCCGGCAGCTCATCGAGGAACAGCACGCCGTGATGGGCGAGCGAGATTTCGCCCGGCTTGGCGTGGACGCCGCCGCCGACCAGCGCCGCCATCGACGCCGAATGATGCGGCGCGCGGAACGGCCGCCGGTCGGTGAGCGCGCCGCCGGCGAGCTCGCCCGCCACCGAATGGACCATCGACACTTCCAGGAGCTCGCGCGGAGTGAGCGGCGGCAGGATCGAGGGCAGCCGCTGCGCCAGCATCGACTTGCCGGCGCCCGGCGCGCCGCACATCAGGAGATTGTGGCCGCCGGCGGCGGCGACCTCGAGCGCGCGCTTGGCGCTTTCCTGGCCCTTGATGTCGCGCAGGTCCGGCTGCGGCCCGCCGGCGGCGCGCATCGCCGGCGCGGGCCGCGCGAGGATCTGCGAGCCCTTGAAATGATTGGCGAGCTGGATAAGCGAGCGCGGCGCGAGGATGTCGAGGTCGGCGGAGGCCCACGCCGCCTCGGGGCCGCAGGCGGCCGGGCAGACGAGCCCGAGGCCGCGCGCGTTGGCGGCGATCGCCGCCGGCAGCACGCCAGCCACCGCGCTCACCGTCCCGTCGAGCGCCAGCTCGCCGATCACGGCGTAGCCGTCGAGCGCGTCGGCGGGGATCGCGCCGATCGCCGCCATCACCGCCAGCGCGATCGGCAGGTCGTAGTGGCTGCCTTCCTTGGGCAGGTCGGCGGGAGCGAGGTTGACGGTGATCCGCCGCGCCGGCAGCGCCAGGCCGGAGGCGATGAGCGCGGCGCGCACCCGTTCGCGCGATTCGACGACCGCCTTGTCGCCGAGGCCGACGATCACGAACGCCACGGCGCCCGGGGCGATCTGCACCTGAACGTCGACGGCGCGGGCGTCGACCCCCTCGAACGCGACCGTTGCAACGCGCGCCACCATTCCGCTCGCCCTTTACGCTCTGACGCGCGGCGCCGCAGCGTCAGCGAGCGGAACATTTGCAGAACATCGCCCGCCTGGCAAGCAGAATCCGCTTCGCGCGGGCCGGAGACTCGGACGAATCGGAACGGATCGACGTCGACGCGGCGCGGCGTCGACCTCTTGGACAGCCCGGTTTTCCGATGGCCGCTTGCGGCGGGCCGCCTCCGCGCGAACCCGCGAGCCAGGCGCTTCGCCCGGCCGCCGTTCGCGAGCCTCGCGCCGATGCGGCGGATCGTCGCATCGCGGCGCTGGCGAAGGCGCCGTTTCGCGCTCGCCTGTCGCCGTGGTACGGGCGTGACTTGCCGCGCGCCGGCGGCCCGCTTCGCCCCCGCGCGCGGCTCGAAAGGCCTTTTGGCGATGGCCCGCGTCGACTTCACCACCCCGCGCCTCTATCTCGACCGCGACCTGCGGAAGGGGGAGAGCGCCGCGCTTTCGCCCCCGCAGGCCCACTACCTCCTCGACGTGCTGCGCCTCGGCGCCGGGGCGCGCGTGCTGGCGTTCAACGGGCGCGACGGCGAGTTCGCGGCGTCGCTTGCCCTCGCCGGGCGCAAAGGCGCGACGCTGACGATCGGCGCGCGGACGCGCGCGCAGGAATACCCGCCCGACGTCGAGTATCTCTGCGCGCCGCTCAAGCACGCTCGGCTCGACTACATGGCGCAGAAGGCGGTCGAGATGGGCGCGCGCCGGCTGCGCCCGGTGATCACCGCGCGCACCCAAGTGACGCGCGTCAACCTCAAGCGGCTCGCCGCCAACGCGCGCGAGGCGGCCGAGCAATGCGGCGTGATCTGGCTGCCCAAGATCGAGGCCCCGGCGCCGCTGGCCAGCGTGCTCGCGGCGTGGCCCGCCGCGCGGCTCCTGGCGTTCTGCGACGAGGACGCGCCGCTGGTGAACCCGATCGACGCGCTCGCAAGCTTCGCGCCGGGCGCCGGCGTGTCGCTGCTGATCGGGCCGGAGGGCGGCTTCGACGACGACGAGCGCGCCGCCATTCTCCGCCTGCCGCGCGTCGCGCGCCTCAACCTCGGGCCGCGCATCCTGCGCGCCGACACCGCCGCAGTGGCGGCGCTGGCGCTCATCCAGAGTCGCTACGGCGACTGGCGCTGAACGAAGCGCGCTGTTGCCGGCGCGCCACGCCGGCGGGATAGCGTCGGCGGCGGCCGCCGCCGCCTTCATGCGGCCACGATGTCGCCCGAGGCTTTGGGCATGAGTCGGACGAAGACGATAAAAGGGGCGGTTCAGCGCACGGCGCGCGCCTCGGCCTGGGCGCTGTCCGCGTCGGTCGCCGCCGCCTCGGGCGCTTTGGCCGGCGAGGCCGCGGCGCCCGGCCAGCCGCCGGCCTCCGCGCAGATCGGGCGCTGCGGCGCCTTGGGCGAAGGCTACTTCGCCGTCTCCGGCTCGGACGCCTGCATCCGCATCAGCGGCTATGTCGCCGCCGACACGGACTTCGCCGGCGCGTTGCGGTCGGCGCGTCCTCCCGGCCCTTTCGGCGGCCCGCCGGTCGCGGCGACCCGCGCGTCGGCCGGCGTCAGCCTCGACGAGCAGTTTGAGACGCCGATGGGCCCTGGGCGCGTCTACGTCGAAATCGCGCGCGATCGCTTCCAGCGTTGACGGAAGGCGGCCGTCGCGGCGGCCGCAGACGCGCGCGTCAGCGCTTCGCGCCGTCCGCGCAGAATTGGGCGAGATAGGCGATGAGGTCGGCGATCTCGGCGTCGGAGAGCAGGCCGGGAAAGGCCATTCGGGTTCCCGGAACCTTCGCCTGCGGGTTCTTCAAGTAGACCTGAAGCGTCGGCGCGTCCCAGACGAGGCGGGAGTTCTTGTTGGCGTCGGAATAGCGGAAGCCGGGGTATGACCCGCCGGGCGGCCGACGACGCCGTTGAGGACCGGCCCCACCAGATTGCGGGCGCCTTCGCCGATCTGGTGGCAGGGCCTGCATTTCTGGAAGACCTGCTCGCCCGCCGCGGGATCCTGGGCCAAGGCGCCGCGCGCCGCGACGAAAAGCGCCGCGACGGCGATCGCCGAAATCCTCCCCGACTTCACCTTGTTCTGCCCGCGTCCAGCTGGGCCGTCGCGGCGGCGGCGCAGCGCCGCGCTCCGGCGGAGCGTTTATCAATTTGGGCGGCCGGGAGGCAGAGGCGCCGAGCAAACCGGATATTCGCCGCCGACGATTTGCGGGCGCGTGGGCGCCGCGCCGAGCGCGCGCGCGACCGCGGCGCGGGATCGGCCGTGCTCGGTCTTGGCCCAGTAGAACGGCCGGGCCGCGAGATCGATCAGCGCCGTCCAGCTCGCCGCTGAGATCAGCGCGTAATAGAGCGGCAGCGAGGCGAAGGCGACGGGCGACGCGGCGAGGCCGCGTCGGCGGGCCGCCGCGACCGCCGGCACCAGCGCGGTCATCAGGCCCGACGCCATCAAGGTGTAGATCGCCACGTCGCCGGCGACGCTCCACACGCTTTCTTTAGGGAGATCGCCGCAGAAGACGCGCCACAGCGCCTCGCCCGCCAGCGCCGGCCCGAACAACCCGCCGAAAACCGAGCCGCCGATTAGCGCCGCGGCGGCGAGGGCGCGCGTCGGCCCGAGCGCGCGCAGCAAGCGCGCGGGCTCGCGCGAATGCACAATCAGCGTCTGCATCCACCCCTTCTGCCAGCGCGTGCGCTGGCGGAACCACGACCCGAGGTTGATCGGCGCCTCCTCGCGCGTGTCGGAGGCGAGCGCGCCGACCCGCGCGCCCTCGCGCGCCAGGCGGACGCCGAGATCGGCGTCCTCGGTGACGTTCCAAGCGTCCCAGCCGCCGACCCGCCGCAGCGTCCGCGCGCGAAAATGATTGGAGGTTCCGCCGAGCGGGATCGGCAGGCCGAGCGCGGCGAGGCCGGGATTGAGGAGGTCGAACAGCGACGCATATTCGATGGCGAACATGGTGGCCAGCCAGGAATCCGACGCGTTGTCGACGGCGAGGCGCGCCTGGAGGCAGTCGAGGCCGGGGTCGGCGGCGAAGGCCCCCGCGGCGAGGCGCAGCTGGTCGGGGTCGGGCTGGTCCTCGGCGTCGTAGACGACGACCAGCTCGCCGCGCAGCGCCGGCAGAGCGACGTTCAGGGCGCGCGGCTTGGTCGACGGCGCGCCCGGCGGAGCGACGATCACCTCGTAGCGCGCCGGCAAGCGCGAAGCTGCGATCGCCGCGAGCGTCTCCGTGTCGCGCCGCTCGACCACCAGCTTGATGTCGAGCTTGGCCTTCGGGTAGTCGAGCGCGTCGAGCGCGGCGACCAGGGGACGGATCATCGCCGCTTCCCGATAGAGCGCCGCGACGACCGAATAGACGGGCAGGTCCGCGTCGGCCAGAGGGGCGGGGGGGCGCTCGCCGCCGACGCCGGCGGCGACGGCGAGATTGCGCAAGACGATCGCGGCGGCGAAAACGAGCCACAGCGCGATCGAGAACGCCACGACCGGCAGCGAAGGGTCGACGCGCGCGAAGACGAGCGTCGCGCCGGCGACGACGGCGGCGGCGACGACCTGGCCGTAGCTCAGGCCGCAACGCGCGGAAAGCGCCCGATCGCGCCGCTCGAGGCCAAGCGCCGCCGCCGACGCCACGCGCGCGCCCGCCTTCGCCCGCACCAGCGCGCTCAGGCGCTGCGGCGAGCTGACGGCGAAGGCCCTCCGCAACGGCCGCGCCGCCGCGGCGACCAGGAGCCAGCGCGTCATCGCGCCGCGCGGGGCGACGACGGCGCGCAGCCCCGCGCCATTGGGGGCGAGCGGCGCGACGCCGCTCGCGACGGCGCGCTCGGCGTCGACGTGGTCGGCGATCGCCAGATCGCTGTGGAAATAGGGGACGCGGAGACGCCGCGCCAAGGCGCGGTAATAGGCCTCCTCGGCGACCAGCCCTTCGCCCAGCAGCGCCGCGTCGGCCTCGACGCCGCAACGTTCGGCGATCGTCGTCGCCTTCAGCAACAGGCCGGGATCGATCCCTTCCTCGGCGAGGAACGCGATCTCCGGCGCGACGACGAGCCTCGGGTCGTCGGCGCAGCGCGCGCCGTCGCCCGCTTTTCGCGTCCCCTCCACGCGACGCGGCCGGGCGTCCCCGCCCGGGTACGCTTGCCTGAACGAATCGGTCACGCTACGAAACTCGACGACACGCTGCCGGACGCGCGAACGCGACGAGTATTCGCGCTCTCCGACCGCCCCCGCTACGCTCACACCGAATTCGCATAAGTGTAATCAATTCTAAACGACTTTGTCATGAAGAATATTTGCATCATATTGGCGACAATTGTCCTTGCAGCGGCTGCGCCCGCGGCGAGCGAGACGCCGCAGCGCGTCGCGGCGCCGAGCTTCTGGGACCCCGGCCTCCACCTCGAGCGCCCCGACCTTTCGGGCCTGCGGGCGATCCGCTTCCTCACCGCCGACGACTATCCGCCGCTCGACTTCGCGCTCGCCGACGGAACGCTCACCGGCTTCAACGTCGACATCGCGCGCGCGATCTGCGAGGAGTTGCACATCGGCTGCACCATCCAGGCGCGGCGCTGGGACACGCTGGTCGACGCGCTGGAGACGGGCAAGGGCGATGCGGTGATCGCCTCGATCTCGGGCGGCGCCGCGGCGCGCGCCCAGATCGACTTCACCCAGCCGTACTACCAGACGCCGGCGCGCTTCGCCGCGCGCAAAGCTTCGCCGCTCGCCGACGCGACGCCGGCGACGCTTTCCGGCAAGACGGTCGGCGTCGTCTCGGGGTCGGCCCATCAGGGCTATCTCGCGCTGTTCTTCCCCGCCGCGACGCTGAAGACCTATCCGAGCTTCGCCGCGCTCAGCGACGCCTTGAAGGCGGGCGCGCTCGACGCCGCCTTCGCCGACGGGCTGACGCTCGCGGTGTGGCTCGCCGGCCAGGATTCAGGCGACTGCTGCGTCTTCAAGGGCGGGCCCTACGCCGAGAGCCGCTTCTTCGGCGAGGGCGTCGGCGTCGCGGTGCGCAAGGAGGACGGCGAGCTGCGCCGCGCGATCGACTGGGCGCTGGCGCGGCTGGCGGCGAAGGGCGTCTACGCCGAGATCTACCTGAAGTATTTCCCGATCGGCTTCTATTAGGCTTCTCTGCGATCTCGCGGAATCGGCGCGCCCCTCGCCCGGCCTCCTCGCAAGGAGACAAGGGGATCGGCGCGGAGGGGCGGCCGGCGGACGCCGCCTGTAGGCGCGGCCGTCGGCGCT
>Ga0326728_10026273_pt1 | contig 10324 bp, 10 predicted proteins | sample MB3enrmetagenome_FD_207602 | JGI IMG/M metagenome (GOLD analysis project Ga0326728, IMG submission 207602) | Lab enriched peat soil microbial communities from McLean, Ithaca, NY, United States - MB31MN | ecosystem: Environmental > Terrestrial > Soil > Wetlands > Peat | place: USA: New York... | reverse complement strand
AAGTAAAATACCGCCATATTATTGATAATGCCAACAGTGTCATCATGGAAATTGACACCATCGGTAATATTACTTTTATTAACAATTACGGCAGTGATTTTTTCGGGTTCCCGGAAAAGGAATTACTCGGCCACAATATGGCCGGTACCATCCTGCCTTACTTTACTTCCGCCGGACAGGTCCCGGATAAACTGGTGGAATCTATCGCCGCCGAACCGGCGAAGTATTTGCATTACGAACAGGAAAACCTGAAGAAAAACGGCGATAAAGTCTGGATTACCTGGACTTATAAACCGATATTTGACGAGGCCAATCATTTGAAGGAAGTATTATGCATCGGTATTGACAGCACGCAGCAGAAAAAGGCGGAAGAGTCCGAAGCGCAGCAGCTCAAAGAAAAAACGGCGGAAGAAGAACGCACCCGTCTCGCCCGCGACCTCCACGATGCCGTCAGCCAGACGCTTTTTTCCACCAGTCTCATCGCCGAGGTGCTGCCGCGTCTCTGGGAGCGGAACAAAGACGAAGGCCTGCAAAAGCTGGAAGAAGTCCGGCAGCTCACCCGCGGCGCACTGGCGGAAATGCGCACGCTGCTCTTCGAACTGCGCCCGGCGGCCCTGGCCGATGCTGAATTGGGTGATTTGCTGCGCCAGCTCTCGGAATCGGTTATCGGGCGGGCCCGCGTGCCGATAACCCTTGATGTTGAGGGCAATTGCGCCGTCCCGACCGATGTCAAAATTGCCCTTTACCGGATTGCGCAGGAAGCCCTGAATAATATCGCTAAACATTCTGGTGCCACCCGCGCGCAAATGACCCTGCATTGCCAGCCTTCTCAGGTTTCCATGGATATTATTGATAACGGACATGGTTTCGATATCGCGCAGGCTGCGCCGGGCAGCTTCGGCCTGGGGAATATGCGCGAAAGGGCAAATCAAATCGGCGCTTCGTTGAAAATTGAAAGTAAAGTCGAGGAAGGCACCGAAATCACGGTTGACTGGCATGATAATGTTGTGGAGGTGGTAAAATGACACAATCACATCCTATCCGGGTTTTACTCGTGGACGACCATATGGTTGTGCGCAGCGGTTTGAGTACTGTCTTATCCGTTTTTGATGATTTAAGGCTGGTCGGGGAGGCAGGCGACGGCGAAGAAGCCGTCCGTGTCTGTGAACGTCTGCAGCCTGATGTCATCCTGATGGATTTGTTGATGCCCAAAATGGACGGCGTCACCGCCATCAAGGCGATTAAAACCCGCTGGCCGCAAATCCAGATTATCGCCCTAACCAGTTTTAAAGAAAAGGAATATGTCGAAGGGGCGCTGAAAGCCGGCGCCAACGGTTATCTGCTCAAGGACGTCTCTGCCGAAGAACTGGTGAACGCTATCCGCAAGGCCGTGGCCGGCCAGCCCAGTCTCTCGCCGGAAGCGGCGCAGGTGCTGATGAAAAATGTCAGCGAACCGGCGCTGCCCTATCAGGAAATGACCGGACGGGAAAAGGAAATCCTGGCTTTGATGGTCGAAGGTATGTCTAACAACGAAATTGCCGAACGGCTCATCGTCAGCCAGTCTACGGTCAAATTCCATGTAAGCAATATCCTCTCCAAACTGGGCGTCACCGGCCGCACCGAAGCCGTAGCCCTGGCGGTAAAACACCACTTGGTCAAGTGACCAGTATATATCTGGCTGACTCACCAGTAATGAATCCCCCCGAACGCACGGCGTCTCCGGGGGGATTTCTTTTTATACTGTATCTAACGATGATTTTATCGTGTATGAAGGAGGTTATTGCAGCTTGGTCAATGTATGCATCGGGAGAAAAATATGAATAGCATTATCGAAGTCAATAATCTGGAGAAAAAGTACGGCGATGTCAATGCCGTCAACGGCGTCAGTTTTAGCGTGGAGAAAGGCGAGGTCTTCGGTATTCTGGGCCCGAACGGCGCCGGCAAAACCACCACCGTCGAGATGATTGAAGGCCTGCGCAAGCCGGATGCCGGCAATATCAAAGTTCGTAATATCGATGCCCTGAAGGAACCGCGGCACATCAAAGAAATTATCGGTGTGCAGCTGCAGGCTACCAGTCTGTATGACAATATCCGTGTCAAAGAAGCCCTGAACCTCTTCGGCAGTTATTACGCCAAATCCATCCCCTCGGAAACGATTATGGCCGAAGTTGCGCTGACGGAAAAAAGGAACAGTCAGGTCAGTAAACTTTCCGGTGGGCAGAAGCAGCGTCTCAGCGTCGGTCTGGCGCTGGTGAACGACCCGGAAGTTATCTTTCTGGACGAACCGACCACCGGACTGGACCCGCAGGCCCGGCATAATATCTGGAGCATTGTCGAAAAATTGAGGGAGCGCGGCAAAACCGTGGTCATGACCACTCATTACATGGAAGAAGCGGAGCATTTATGCCATCGCCTGGCCATCATTGACCGGGGAAAAATCATAGCCATGGATACGCCGGACAATCTGATAAATAAAGCCGATTTGGCAACATCCATCGAATTCACCACCTCGAAAGATATGGATGGTCTGGCAAATAAAATCCCCGGCATTTGCAAGGTCAATAAAGGCAGCGCGCGGAAATATTCAATGAGCACAAAAAAAGTGTCCGCCGTACTAAAAGACCTCACCAACCTCTGTTACGACAATCATATCGAGCTGGAAAATATTTCGGTCAGACAGGCCACGCTGGAAGATGTCTTTCTGGCTATGACCGGCCGGAAATTAAGGGAATAAAAGGAATAACCGATTATGAATATGTTAATCAAACAAACGCGGATGCAAATGAGACTGTTTCTCCGCCGAAAAGACGAACTTTTCTGGACGCTGGCTTTCCCCGTGTTATTTATCCTGCTTTTTGGCGCGATATACGGTAATTCAAAGTGGCAGGGAATGAGCATCCGTTCGATCGATTATCTCTTGCCCGGCATTATCGTGATGGGCGCCATGGTCACGGGCATTATGCGCACCGCGACCGGCATTGTCCAGGAACGCGAACAGGGGATATACCGGCGATTGGCGCTGACGCCGCTAAAGCGGACGACACTGATTGGCAGTCAATTATTGCAGCATTATCTCGTCATCATCATTCAGACATTGCTGCTGATTGCCGTCGGGGGCCTGGCTTTTAAAACTCACCTTACCGGCAATACCACCCTGTTCTGGCTGACGCTATCAGTCGGCGCGCTCTGCTTTATGAGCATCGGGTTTGCCCTGACCGGCCTGATTAAAACCCTGCGCAGCGCCACCCCTGTCATCCAGATTACCTATTTCGCATTGATGTTCCTGGGCGGTATCTTTTTTCCCAACAGCCTGCTGCCGAACTGGCTGGACAACGGCGCCAAAATTTTGCCTTCCACTCAACTGGGCGATGCCCTGAGAGCGGTAATTTACAACGGCGCCGGGATCGGCGATATCTGGCAAAAACTGGCAATCATGGGCGCCTGGATCGCTGCCTGCCTGGTGATTTCCATCCGGTTTTTCCGCTGGGAATAAAACAGTTGTAATCAATAGGTTCTTATCGTCCGGGGTAATGTAAGCCGGCATGGAGATTTGAAATCCGTCCTTTCCGGAGTATCAATATCAGTAACTGTTAAAAATTTTAACCTTCCTGTCATCTAATATTCATATTATCAATACAAATAAACATGCGAAAAGCTAACCAGTGCCGCTTGCTTCCGGCGCTATTGACAAAATAAATAATTAATGATAGCATGTTTATAATTTAGCGCAGATATCTTGAGTGATGTTGCGTAAGTTTAACATGTTTATTTGATAAGACAGGCAATGCCGTTGAGTCCGGTGTAATGGGATTATAGTGGTTGACCGCACCGGAGAAACGGGGGCTGTCGGCAAAGCCGGGCTTATCGGTAAAAGTTTATGTCAAAAGTTACAAAGTAATTTGTTTTATTAAAAAGGAGGTTCAAAAAAGGCTAAATGAAAAAAGGAATTATCCTGGCATCTCTGACCTTTCTTCTGGTAGCTTCCATGCTTCTGGCATCATGCGGCAGCAAAACCACGACGCCAACCACAACATCAACCACACAGACAACCACCACTACCACTTCATCCGTCGTATCTACAACCCAAACCACTAATTCAGTCACATCCACCACCACCTCACCCACCACCGTTTCTGTCACCACTACTTCAACGGGTAACTGGTATGACAGCCTGGGAACCCCCACCTACGGCGGGACGCTCGTTGACCGGATCACCCAGGACATTACCACGTGGGACCCATACTCCAGCACCAACGGTCAAGCTGGATACGCCCCGTATCTGGCCCAGCTATGGTACGGTAACTACGCTGTTGACCCGTCCATCTGGGACTTCGAAATCGGCTGGCTGCCGGACCAGTACGCCACCGGTTGGATGATGACCGGATATACCATGCCCAATCCTTATACGGTTATTTGTTCTCTCCGCCAGAACGTCTACTGGCAGAACCTGGCACCGGTCAATGGCCGGCAGTTCGTTGCCAGCGATGTCGTCAACCATTATGACCGGTTATTGGGTCTCGGTAACGGCTTTTCAAAAGACCCGTATTATGTTTCCGTTACCGGTTGGAACCCGCTGTTATCTGTCGTCGCGACGGACAAGTTTACGGTTACTTTCAACTGGCAGCAGGGCGCGGTCGGGCCGACTTCCATCTTAACCATTATGGAAGCCGCCGGCGCCGATAATTCCATCGAAGCCCCTGAAGCCGTGGCAGCCTATACTACGGCTACCCAACCGCAGCTGCTGAACTGGCAGAATGCTGTTGGCAGCGGACCCTTTATCTTGAGCGACTTTGTTGATTCATCCGCGGCAACTTATGTGGCCAATCCTAACTACTGGGGCACAGACCTGCGCTGGCCGCAAAACAAACTCCCTTACATCAGTAAATTATCGATGTTAATCATCCCGAATGCTCCTACGGCCGAGGCAGCCATGCGCGTCGGTAAGATTGATGGTTTCGGGTCTATGCCCACTCAGGATGCCTTGAACATGATGAAGACCAACCCTGAAATCGTCGTCAAACAGAAACCGCAGGGTAACGAATACACGATGGACATGAACAACCAAGTAGCTCCGTTCAATAATGAACAGGTTCGTGAAGCGCTTCAGCATGCCATTGACATCAAAACCATTACCGCTACTTATTATCAGGGTTACGGCACCCCGTGGCCTGCTTCCCTGACCGAAAACCAGATGGGTATCGGAGGCTGGGGTTGCGCATATCCGCAGTGGCCGGCGTCTACCCAGGCCCAATATACCTATGACCCAACCTTGTGTAAAACAATGCTGGCAGCACAGAATTTCAACTTCTCAACGACCTATTCCTTTGTGCTGGAGACTGATGCCGACCAGGGGTTGTATCAAATCGTTCAGTCTGAGTTCGCCTCAGTCGGCGTTAATATGAGCATCACGAGTTTACCGCCTGCTCAGTGGCAGTCGCAAATTATGACCTCCCATGCCTATAATGCGTTTTGCGCCAGAAACCAGGGTCTGATGGGTTTCAACTTTGATATCTTCCGCCAGTTCATGAGATATACCCCCGGATATCAGAGCAACTATATCCAGGTTAACGACCCGACATGTACTAACTTCAATAACAATGCTATCGCCGCCACCAGTGTGGCCCAGGTACAGCAGCTGCTGCACGATGAGAACCTGTACATCGCGACTCAGCACTTTGTCGTCTCTTTGGCCCAGCCGTCCACGTTCAACATGGTTCAGCCGTGGATTATGGGTGCAGTGGGTGCCAATACCTTAGGCGATGCGGTCACCGGCGCCGGCTTCGGTGATGGTTCCCCGATCGCCGTCTGGATTAACCAATCCCTGAAATCGTCATTAGGACACTAGAACAATTAATTAACTGAGAGCGTTCTCAGCAGCCATTCAACGAAAGAGGGTCTGCCTCAGGCAGACCCTCTTTTTTATTCTCTTTATCTCAAATAGTTAGAATAACGTGCAAAAAAGCTAATTGGCTATTAATACTTAGAATTGCAGGAAATTGATGGCGACCCGTGCGGGATTCGAACCCGCGGTCTTCTCCGTGACAGGGAGATATGCTAAACCGCTGCACCAACGGGCCTTAAATGAAAGGGTGTATGCATCCGCACACAAGTAAAAGTCTATCAAGGTCGGTTCACTGCTGTCAAGCCGGAGCTGAATTCCGGCGAAGTAAAAAATAATCTTTCCTGAAAAAACTACTGTATATGTTGACAAGTCTGAATTTAATGTTAGACTAGAATTGTAATATTGAATCCAGAATAGGAGGAGTTACCATGCCTGTATATGTTATGTTTACCCGGCTCACCACCGAGGGCAGAAAGTCCATGATGAATAACCCCCAGCGAGCCTTTGAAGTGAATAAGGAAGTTGAAGCGATGGGCGCCAAAGTGATTGCCCAGTATGCTTTGCTTGGCAATTATGACTTCATCAACATTCTCGAAGCCCAGAGCAATGAAGCCATCGCCCGCGTCGCTTCGGAATTAGGTTCCCGCGGCACCCTCGAACCGTTGACCATGTCCGCAATTTCCATGCAGGATTATGTTCGGGAACTAGAAACAGCTAAAATTATCCGGAGATAAATTATTCCCCCTCGCATTAATAAAAACAAGGTAAATTCCAACAGCCCTCGTTCTGTAACCCAGATGCGGGGGCTTTTTGGTATGTAAAATGATTACAAAAACAAATTCCGATGACTGGAAAGTTGTCTTGAAGGCCGACCCCACCGCCTGGCTGCTGGAGGACAGTAATCCTTCGGTGCCTTATTTTACGCTGACGGATATACTCGGCGCCGCCGAAGATGATGCCGAAGTTAAGACTGCCCGCAAAGCCATCATGTCCTCCGGCATCGTGCCCCGTATCCTGGAAAAACAGAACCCCGACGGCAGTTGGGGCGAGCCGGCGGATTTCTATCTCCGGTGCAAATATCAGGGCACGGTCTGGACTGTCATCCTTTTGGCCGAACTGGGCGCGGACGGTAAAGATAAAAGAATTCAAAAAGCGGCCGAATTTATTCTGGCTAATTCTCAGGATAAACAGAGCGGCGGCTTTGCCGTTCAATCCGGCGCAGACGGGGGCGAGCATGAAAGGGTTATCCCCTGTCTCACCGGCAACATGCTCTACAGCCTTATCCGGTTTGGCTGGTTGGACAATCCGGCCGTCCAACGCGGTATCGCATGGATAACGCAATACCAGCGCTTTGATGACGGCATCGCGCAAGCTCCTAAAGGCTGGCCGTATCAGCGGTTCCCGAACTGCTGGGGCAAGCATACCTGCCATATGGGCGCCGTGAAATCCCTGAAAACGCTGGCCGAAATCCCCGCACAAAAACGGACCGCAGCCGTCCGGAATACGATTCAGCAAGGCGCCGAATATTTGCTCATCCATCACCTTTATAAAAGCAGCCATGACCCTGCGGTTGTGGCTAAAAAGTTCTGGCTGAATTTCAATTTCCCCACTCTCTGGAAAACAGATGCGCTGGAAATGCTGGGCCTGATGGTCAAATTAGGTTACCGCGACACTCGCATGCAGGATGCACTCGATTTACTCGTCTCGAAACAGGACGGACAGGGCCGCTGGCTGATGGAAAAAAGTTACAATAAACGCCTTCTCATCAGTCTGGAAAAAGACGGTAAACCCGGCAAATGGGTCACCCTGCAGGCCTTGCGGGTATTAAAGGGAATAAATGCGAAATAATAAACCCTTTCCCATTTTCGTAACGGGAAGTGCACCTTTGGCAGTCAATTTCGTTATATATCTGACGAAACATCGGACAACCAATAGTCAGAAGTTGCCATGATTTGTTAAGTGTTATCCATTCTAATATCGCGTAATAACGAAAGGTGAATAATTGAAATCTGTACTAGGGTAGTGTGGCAAGACAGCAATGTAGGAGACATCATTGGCGAGGTCACCCCGCGTCAAGTCATGGTAGGTCAAATTTGAATCACCAAATGACCATAGCGTCAAAATGTTTGCGCCCATGCTAGTAAAATATCCCTGAATATGTTTTAATTCTGATGTCGCTAATTTAACCTATAAAACGGGGTTAATTTCCATGACTAAGATTTTTGCTTTTATGAATCAACGGTGGTTTCAGGTACTGGTTATTGGTGCAATCCTCTTCTTCGGTACCGAACAGGCTTTAAAGTTTACCAATAACATCAATTTTGTGCCCACCGTCATCCTTATCGGCGCATTTTTAGTGCCGGTAACTATGGTGACCTATTTTTACAGCCAGAGCAAGTCCTGGATAAAACCAGCCATTCTGCTGTCCCTCTCTCGCTGGTGGCAACCTGCTTTCTGGTCGGTGGCGTCATCGGCTCTGTTTTTGCTGGATTCATAGAGTATACTACTTTACGCAGTTCCAGTATTTTGATTCTTTTTGGTGTCGGTTTAATCGAAGAGACCACTAAACTCATCTTTCCGGTAATCATGTTCATTCGCGGGCGTTATCGTTCCGAAGCGGACGGCTTACTTTTCGGCGTCAGCTGCGGTATGGGATTTGCCGCGCTGGAAACGATGGGTTATGGACTGGTCAGTCTGCTGCAAACTCAGGGCAATATAGGCACGCTTCAGGAAGTGCTTTTAATCCGCGGGTTATTATCGCCCGTTGGGCATGCTGCCTGGACAGGGCTCGTTTGCGCCGTACTCTGGCGCCAGCGGGAGAAGACCGGTAAAATCTTGCGGCCCGTGGTTTTTAGCGTGTTCCTTCTTGCGGTCGTGCTGCATGCCTTGTGGGATATTTCCGGAACCTCCAGCAACGTCACGGTAAATTATCTGGGTTATTCCGCTGTCGGTGTCGTCAGTTTGACGCTGCTCATCCTGCGCCTCCGGGATGCGAGAAAAGTAAGCATGGCAGCCAAATTACCATCTGTCCCACCGCTGGGTTAATACTCTCTTGCAGGCTGCAGATATCGTAGTGGAGAAAGATGATCCGGACCAGTTTCCCTGTAGAGCCAATTGGTATCCAACCGTGCACCTCTGCAAAGGGGGATTAATGGGGATTTACTTTTAGATTGATGCTTTTTAACATGTCCGGTTTAAAGACTCTTCTTGATGCTGTTCCCTTTCTTCCCGCCTTTTATTTTGAGCATGTAACTATTGACAAGGTTAAAAACGGGTTCTAAGCTAAAATTAGCATATTCTAAGATGTGAGCCCGGTTTGTGACCAATAAACAACTTAAATGGCACTTCCATTTACTCGATATCTTTCTCTTATTCGTGCCGGTATCGATTATCTTTTACTTTTTGCACGCTGCTTCGCTGCCGTCATTTCTCATCACCGCCGCCGCCCTTATCGGCATGGCGCACCTGATGGCCGAATCCACCAGCATTATTGCTAACCGCGTTTCCAGCACCATTTCCGCCCTCATCAATGCCACCTTCGGTAATGCGGTGGAACTCTTCATCGCGGTCTTTTCTCTGCGCGCCGGTCTTTTCGCCCTAGTGACTGCTTCTATTACCGGGTCCATCCTCCTCAATGTGCTGCTCTTAATCGGCCTGGCAATGCTGGCCGGCGGCCTTAAATTCAAAGAACAGAAGTTTAACAAAGACTCCGCCGGTCTCTCCTCCACCATGCTGTTTGTCGCGGTTGTCGGCCTCAGTATACCGTCGCTTTATAAAATGATGGTCGGCACTCCGTCACATCAGATGAGCCTGGCCGTCTCCGGGATTTTAGGAATTGTTTATATTCTCAGTCTCATTTACACCCTGGTTACCCACCGCCACATGTTCGTCGTGGAAAGACAACCGCCGGAAGAAAACCATGACCGCTGGACGGAAAAAGGCGCAATTGTCGTCCTTTTAGTTATCACTATCCTGGCTGGTTTTGCGTCTGATATTCTGGTCAATTCCATCCAACCGCTGGTCGGTAAAACCGGTTTCACCGACGCTTTTGTCGGTCTGGTCTTCGTTGCTATCCTCACCAATATTCCGGAAATTACCAGCGCCATGGCCTTTGCCCGTAAAAACCACATGACACTGTCCTTGGAAATCGGCATGAGCTCCGCTTTGCAGATTGCCCTGTTCGTGGTGCCGATTCTGATTCTGGTCAGCCCGCTCATTGTGCACGGCGGATTTGACCTGGTGTTTACCCCGTTTGAACTCGTGGCGGTCGTGGTCACGGCTATGATTGCCAACTACATCGGTGCGGACGGCATCTGTCACTGGGTGGAAGGCGCCCAGTTAATCGCGGTCTACCTGCTGATGGCAACCGCTTTTTATTTTTTGAAATAAAGTTGTATTCCGATGGTATTTTCGATTAGAATATTACAGTGGTTCTTCCCGAACACATAGGAGGGTGATTTTATTATGGATATTTCTGAAGTA
>Ga0326728_10026272_pt1 | contig 10325 bp, 5 predicted proteins | sample MB3enrmetagenome_FD_207602 | JGI IMG/M metagenome (GOLD analysis project Ga0326728, IMG submission 207602) | Lab enriched peat soil microbial communities from McLean, Ithaca, NY, United States - MB31MN | ecosystem: Environmental > Terrestrial > Soil > Wetlands > Peat | place: USA: New York... | reverse complement strand
GGCCAGGCCCAGCGCCATGCTGGAGATCAGCAGCGCGAGGAAGGCATGCAGCTTCACCACCAGGATCAGGGCCAGCAGCAGCGCAATCGCGGCCGCCGTCATGAGGATCAGAAACGGTCCGTTCGCGGGCATGGGGGTATCTGCATTGTACTGGGTTGCGCGTTCGGATGCTCCCGCCCGCGTTCCCGGATCGACGCTATGCGAACCTTCGGGGTGAAATTCCGATCGCACGCGCGGCATTGGGCCGATTGACCATCGGCCTCAGTCTGCCAGCCTGCCCCACATAGCTACTGAATCGCTTCGCGCCCCACCGCCAGATTCACCTGCGCCGCGGCGGACAGGTACGCTCCCACCAGGTTCAGGTAGGCGACGTAGGTGGCGCGGTAGTCGCGCTGCGAGTCGAGGTAATCCAGGAGCGCGGCTTGGCCGTGCTGGTAGGAATACTCGGTGGTGTCGCGCACGCTCCTGGCCATCTCCAGGTATTTGGCCTTGTAGGGTTTGAGCAGCTCCACCGTGCTCACCAGCGTCACATAGGCCGAATCCACGTCGCCGTAGACCTGCGCTTCGGTGCTCTCTTTGATCTTCTCGGCGTGCGCGATGTCCAGTTCGGTGCGCAGCTTTTCGCCCTGATTGCGGTCGAAAACCCGCAGGGGGATCTGCACGCCGAAGCCGATATACCCGTCCAGCGGCGGGTTGTGGCCCGCATCGAAGGTGAAGGTGGGATCGGTGGAACCATTCGCCACGGCCAACCGGTGGTCGGTCCTGGCTTTCTCGATGGCCTGCACCGCGGCCTTCAAATCCGGCCGCGCCTCCAGCGCCATCGCGCGGAACTCTTCCACCGGGACGATGCGCTCCGAGAAATCGAATGGCCCGGCGACATCGAAGCGGTCCACCAGGGTCCGGTCGTTGAGCAATTGCAGCAACTGGATTTTGGCGGTGCGCAGATTCACCTGCGCCGTCTGAAAATCGGATTCGTACTGCACGCGCTGCAATTCCAGGCGGTTCAGGTCCACCTGGGCGATATCGCCCACCTTGAATCGGTCGCGGCTGATGGCCAGCTCTTTGTCGAAGTACGCCAGATTGTCCTTGGCCAACGCCAGCACGGCCTTGGCCTGCAAGGTCTGGACAAAGGCGCTACGCAGGTCGAACAGCAGGGTGCGTATGAGGTCCAACTGTTGCGATTCGGAGATGGCGGTGGCTTCCTGGGCGCTTTCCCGCCGCAGTTCGCGCTTGTGTTCGCGCTCGTGCAGATAGTTCAACCCGATCAACGGCAACGTGGCGGTCAACGGCCGGTAGGGCTGAAACGAGAATGGCTGAAGCTGGTCGACGCTGAACGAGAGGCCGGGATTGGGACGCAGGTACGCCGTAATCTCGGCGGCTTTGAATTCGTCGATATTGATCTGGCCCGCCCGCAAACTGGGATTGGCGGCTTCGAACCTGGCCCGCACCTGTGGCCAGTCCAGCGCCGCCCCGGTCTGCGCCGGGACGCACGGCGCCAACCACGCCAAAATCGTTCCCCACAAAAGAAGATGCCGCATGGGTGACCTCATACCTGTAACGTATCGCCGTCGCGCGCCACCAGCGCATAAAGCACTGGCGAAAGAAAAATAGAAAGCAGCAGCCGCGACGCCAACCCGCCCACGATCACGATGGCGAAAGGCTTCTGCGAATCGCTGCCGATGCCCGTCGACATGGCCGCCGGCAAGAGTCCGAAGCAGGCCACCAGCGCCGTCATCATGATGGGACGCAGCCGCAATAGCGACGCCTCCAGCGTGGCGGTCGGGATGTCGTTGCCTTCCAAACGCAGCTTGTTGATGAACGAGTACAAAATCACGCTGGTCTGCACCGCCACGCCCATCAGCGCCACGAATCCCAGCATCGACGACACGCTGAAATTGGTGTGCGTGAGCCGCAGCGCCAGCAGCCCTCCCACCGGCTCCGTAACCAATACGCTCAAGAAAATGATCACCGGAAACTTGAAGTTCCCGTAGAGCACGAACAGGATGCTCAGAATCAGGATGACGGTCAAGGGCAGAATGATTTTCATCTGCGCCTGCGAGGACAGGTATTCTTTGTACTCGCCGCCCCAATCGAACTTGTAGCCGATGGGCAGCTTGACGGCGTCCTCCACCTTCTTGCGGGCCTCGCCCACGGCGCCGGCGAGGTCGCGGCCCTCCACGCTGAACTGGATGCCGATATAGCGCGAGTTGGATTCGCGATAGATGAACGATGCGCCGCTCTCCACCTGGACGTCGCAGAACTGGCCGAGCGGCAGGTACTGTCCGTCGGGGGTCGCGATCAGCAGATTGCGGATGGCGTTCTCGTCGCTGCGAAACGGTTCCTGCATGCGCACCACCAGGTCGAACTGGCGCTCGCCCTGAATCACCTGGGTGGCGGCCTGCCCGCCTATGGCCGTCCCGATGAGGGTGTTGATGTCGCTCACGTTCAATCCGTAGCGCGCCAGCTTGGCCCGGTCGGGGGTGATGATCAGGCTGGGCTGGCCGGTTTCGCGCACCACCGTGATCTCGGTGATGCCGGGCGTCTTGGCGAGAATGTCTTTCACCAGCGCGGCCTTTTCGCTCAGCAGGTTGAGATCGGAGCCGAAGATCTTGACCGCCAGCGCGCTCTTGAGCCCGGTTTCGGCTTCGTCCACGGCGTCCTCGGCCGGCTGGGTGTAATTGAAGATGATGCCCGGGAAGGCCGCCAGCTTCTTCTGCACGGCCTCGATCAGGAGCGGCTTGCTGTGAATCTCGCCCTTCCAGGCCGGGTCGTTGTAAGGCTTCAGGCCCACGTAGAACTCGTTGTTGAAGAATCCCGTGGGGTCGGTGCCGTCGTCGGGCCGCCCCAGCTCGTTGGCCACGGTGGTGACCTGCGGGAAGCTCATCAGGATGTCGCGGATTTCGGGCGACAGCTTGGAGGCCTCTTCGAACGAAATGGTGTACGGCGTGGTGGCGCGCACCCACAGCGCGCCTTCGTCCAGATGCGGCATGAATTCGCCGCCGATATACGGGATCAACAGCAAGGAGCAAGCGAAAACCGCCAGCACCAGCGCTACCGTCGCCAGCCGGTGGCGCAAACACCAGCCCAGCATCCGGCCATAGACCGCGCGGACCATCTCATACACCCGCACGCGGGGTTCATGCACGTGCTTGCGCAGGAAATAGGCGCACAGAACCGGCAAGACGGTGAGGGCGCAAAGCATCGAGCCCAGCAGGGCGAAGGACATGGTGTCGGCCATCGGCTGGAAGAGCCGGCCGGAAGGGCCCTTCAAAACGTAGATGGGCAGGTAGCCGGCGATGATCACGGCGATGGCGTAGAAGATGGGCCGCTCCACGTCGTGCGCCGCCGCGCGAATTACGGCGATCAGGTTGTAGCGTTCGTTATGGCGCGCGGCCAGTTCGCGGAAGATGTTCTCCACCATCACCACCGAGCCGTCCACGATGATGCCGAAATCGATGGCGCCGATAGAGAGCAAATTGGCCGGAATGTGCCGCCAGTCGAGACAGATGAAGGAAAACAGCAGGGCGAACGGAATGGTCACAGCGACAATCAGGGCGGTGCGGACGCTGAACAGAAACAGCCCCAGAATCACCAGCACCAGCACCATGCCGCGCAGCAGGTTGGCCTCCACGGTTTCGGTGGTCTCGGCGATCAGGCCCTGGCGATCGTAGTACGGCACGATCTTGACGTCGGGAGGAAGCACATGATCGTTGAGCTCCTTGGTCATGTCCTCCACGCGCTTGAGGATCACCTGGGCCTGTTCGCCCACGCGCATCAGAATGACGCCTTCCACGGCTTCGTTCTGATGCATGTATCCGAACTGGCCGAGGCGCGGCGCGTACCCGATCTTCACTTCGGAAAGATCCTTCACGCGGACGGGGATGCCGTTTTTTTCCTGGATGATGATGTTGCCGATATCCTCGGTATTGCGCACCAGTCCCAGCCCGCGGATGTAATAGAACTGGCCGCCCTGCATGTAGAATCCGCCGCCGGCATTGGCGTTGTTGTTGGCGAGCTGCTGGAAGATCAGCGGCACGGAGACGCCATAGGCGAACAACTTATTGGGATCGAGCAGCACCTGGTATTGCATGGTGGTGCCGCCGAAGCCCGAATCGTCGGCCACGCCCTGTATGGAGCGGTAATGGCGCTCCAGAACCCAGTCTTCGATCACCTTGAGATCCTGCGGCGAACGGTCGGGGCTCTGCAGCACGTAGCGGTAGATCAGGCCGCTGGGACTGTAGAGTGGCGACAGGGTGGGCGTCAGGCCGGCGGGCATCTGCGCGTTGGCCATGCGCTCAAAGGTCTGCTCCCGGACGAAATACGGGTCCGCGCCGTAATCGAAGTTCATGGCGATGAACGAAAGGCCGTAGAGCGAAATGGAGCGCAGCGAGTCCAGCCGCGGAATGCCGTTGAGTTCGATTTCGAGGGGAATGGTGACCAGGCGCTCCACCTCCTCGGAGGCGTGGCCGGGCCATTGCGTGATCAGCTCCACGTGGGGGGGCGAAAGATCCGGGTAGGCGTCGATGGGCAGCTTCTGGAAGGAGAACGCGCCCCAGACCATCAAGGCCAGCGCCGCCGCCAGGATGAGAAACGGCTGTTTGAGCGCGAAGGAGACGAGTCGCGAGATCATGCGGTTTGCACCCTATTCAATGCCCTATTGGATACTGGTTGCGAACTGAACGAACAGGCTGCCGTCGGCCAGCACGCGGTCGCTCTTTTGAAGGCCGCTGGTGACGGCCACCAGGCCGTCCTGCTGCGTGCCGATGGTCACGGATCGCTGCGCGAATTTGCCCGGCTGCACCTCCACGTACACGATGGGCTCGTTCTTGTCGTCGCGCAGCACCGCCGCCACCGGCACGGCCAGGACGTTCGACCGCGTGCTGGTGGAGATCACCGCTTCCACGAACATGTCCTTCTTCAGCAGCCCGTCGATATTGTGGGTGACGATGCGCACCGGGGTGGTGCGCGTGGCCGGGTCCACAAATGCGCCGACGTAATTCACCTCGCCGTGAAAGGTGTGCGAGGACGCCGGGTTGGTTTCCTCGACGGGGTCGCCCACGCGCACCAGGGGAAGGTCGCGGTCGAAGATATGGCCTTGCACCCAGACGGTGGAAACGTCGCTGAGCATGAAGCAGACCGTGGCGCCGGCCTGGATCAGCATTCCGGGCGATACCAGTTTCTGCACCACCACGCCGGCGATGGGCGCGCGGACGGCCAGCTCCGTGCCGATGGCGGTGCCCTGGCGCTCGGCTTGGTCGATCTCCTGCCGGGTGATGCCGAAGATCCGCAGCGCCTGAAGGCTGGTCTGGACGTCGGTCATGGCGTCGTTGTAGTCGGCCTCGGCGCTCTCCGCGTCCTTGCCGGCCACGGCGCCGCGCGCCAGCAGGTCTCGCATGCGGTCCACGATGCGCTTGGCCAGCACTTCCCGGTTGCGCGCCTTGCGGAACGCGGAAATGGCGTTGGCCACATCCGGGCTGGAGACATAGAGCAGGGGATCCCCCTCGTTCACCTTGGCGCCCGTATCCACCAGGATGCGCGTGATCGGCCCGTTCACCTGGGTGATGGCCTGGGTGGTATGATCGGCGTCCCAATCCACGGTGCCGGTGGTGTGGACGGCCACCTGCCAGGTGCGGCTTTCCACCGGCGCCACCTTCAGGTGGGCCATTTGGTCCTGGGGAACCGTGAACAGGACGGGATTCACGGCCGCGGCTTCCTGGGCCGGGGGGTTCTCCGCTTTTTTCAAGGTTCCGCAGGCGGATTGCGAAACGCCCAGCGCCAGCAACAGGGCGCCAGGCAGCCACAAATTCGGGTGGCGCAACCGGTTTTGCATGCACGACAGTTGGGCCGGCATAGGGATTCCCTCTCTCCTGATTCCTAATTTCGGACAAATAGACAAATGCGCGCCCGGTGGCGTACCGCGCCACCGAACCGCGAAATCTACGACTGGAGAGGGGAAGCGGGCGGCGCCCTGGAAGAACGGGTGGGGAGCGGAACCTCGTGGATGGAATGGATGTCGGGAACAGGTTCCAAGCGCACTACGGAAAACACCGGCGTCGGGACGAACGTCACCGGGGTACTCAGGCACGGTATGGGACCCACATGGCACAGCATGCAGCAGTGACCTTGGTGCTGCTCGCTGGCCGAAACAATAGCGGCCGATTGGGCGGCAACCACCAGGCACAGCAGTAGCCACAGCGTCGCATGCCGTACCCCAGTTGCACTTCGGGCCATCTGCGTTTCAGTATACTCCGAATGACGCGCCCGATTCCGTTAGCGGTGAAAACCGGGCCGTTGGCGGGCTGGCGCGGCCCGTTTATCGACGCCCGCGTTTCCACACGCGAGCCATACCGGTGGGCGGCCCGCGCTGAGTTGCATAGCAGACTTCACGCAAAACGGCGCGAAGATGGCCGAGTACCCGACCTGGGTGAGCTGAGAGAACGCCTCGGCGCAATTCTTCGCGCAGGCCGCCGACTCCGGCTTCGGCGCGTTTTGCAGCTTGGCGCCGCCCTCAGTTCCGCAACGGCTTACCGTTCTTCAGCATGTACTGAATCCGCGCCTGGGTCCGCGGGTCGCCGCAGAGGCTCAGGAACGCCTCCCGCTCCAGATCCAGCAGATACTGCTCGGACACCGTCTGCCGGCCGGCCAAGTGTCCGCCGCTTAGCACATACGCCAGCTTCTCACCCACCACGGCGTCGTATTCCGTAATTCGGCCGAACTGGCGCGCCTGCTCCAGGCCAATCTTCAGCGCCGAAAATCCGGGCTCGCCCTCCACGGGAATGTCCTGGCGCGGAAGCGCGGGCGCGTAGCCCGGCGCCAACGCCAGCGCGGCCGCCTTGGCATCCGCCACCAGGCGCTCGTAATTCATGGAAACGCCATCCACCGCACGCAGCAGTCCCAGTTCCCGTGCGTGCGCCGCGCTGCCCGATACCCTGGCGTCGCGGATCGAATCGAAGGCGGTCTGGGCGCCGCCCAAGCGCAGCAACATCTCCTTGGTTCCGCCGGCCGCGGGGATCAAGCCCACGCCAGCCGCGTTCAGACCCATGTAGGTTTCCGCCGACGCCTGAACGTGCGTGCAATGCAGCGCCAGCTCGCAGGCGGCGTCCAACGTCATTCCGAACGGAGCCGCGACCACCGGCTTAGCGGCGCATTTCAACGCCATGAAGACTTGCTGGATGCGGCGCAGACCGGCGTCCAGCTCGTTCCATTCGCCCTTCTGCGCCGACTGCAGTACGGTCGCCAGGTCGACGCCCACGCTGAAATTCTCTCCCTGGTTGGCGATAACCAAGGCCGCGAACTCCCGGCTGGCCTCCAGCCCGGCTTCGATCAGCCGCAGAGCGTCTTCGCCGAGCGCGTTCTTGGGGCTGTGAAACTCCAGGCACAGCACGCCGTCCCCCAGGTCCACCAGCGAAGCTCCTGGGTTGTGCCGCACTACGCCGCGGGCGCGCCGGATCTCGGAGAGCACCAGCACGCCGGGACGCGGCTCCAGGTCGCGCCAGGCGATGCCCGCCAGGTCGAAGTAGCGCGTGCCGGGACGCCCGTCGCGATCGGCCACCTGGTAGAACGAATCGGCGCCCGATGCCAGCATGCGCTCCACGGCCGGCGGCACGGGGCAGCCGTCGCGGCGCATGCGGTCCACGGTGTCGCGCACGCCGAGCGCGTCCCAGGCCTCGAACGGTCCCAGCCCGAACGCGAAGCCCCAGCGCATGGCGCGGTCGATCTCCACGATGCGGTCGGAGATCTCCGGCACCAGTTGCCCGGCGTACCAGAACAGGTCGCGGAACAAAGGCCACAGGAATTGCCCCACGCGATCCTCCGCGTCCACCAGGGTGCGCAGGCGCTGGGGCAGGTCCGCGATGCGCCGCGCCGCGTCGGCGGAAGGGAAGTCCGCTTTCCGAGCGGGATGGTATTGCAGCGTCTTCCAGTCGATGGCGTGGAGTTCCTTCTCCGGACCGTGGCCCACGCGCTGGTAGAATCCCTGGCCGCGTTTTTCGCCCAGCCAGCCGCGCTCCAGCATCTGCGCCATGAAATCGGGCACGGTGTAGCGCTCGCGGGCCGGGTCGTTGGGGGCCAGCTCGTACAGGTTACGCAGCACGTGGGTCCACACGTCCAGGCCGATGATATCCACCAGGCGGAAGCTGGCGCTGCGCGGCAACCCGATCAGCGGTCCGGTCAGCGCGTCCACTTCTTCCACGGTGTAGTCGCCGTTCACGGCGAGCTGGTGAACGGTGGCGCCGAAGAAACCGCCGATGCGGTTGGCGATGAAATTGGGAGTGTCCTTGCACGGGGCCACGCCTTTGCCCAGGTTACGGTCGCAGAAGTCGGCCACCCATTCGAGCACCTCGGGAGCCGTCCCCGGCGCGGGGACCAACTCCACCAGATGCAGATAGCGCGGCGGGTTGAAGAAGTGCGTTCCCAGAAAATGCGCCCGCCATTCGGCGTTGAAACCCTGGGCGATGCCGGCCAGCGGAATGCCGCTGGTGTTGGTGGAAACGATGGCGCCGGGCGTGCGCACCTCAGCCACGCGCCCCAGCAGGCGGCGCTTGATCTCCAGGTCTTCGGCCACGGCTTCGACGATCCAGCCGCATTCCCGCAAGCGGTCGAGGTGGTCGTCGAAATTGCCCGGGACGATGAGCGCCTTGGCGGCATCGGTGAAATAGGCTATCGGCTTCTGTTTGGCGGCGTTTTCGATTCCCGCAAGCGCGGCGGCATTGCGGTCGGGCCGATCGGGAAGCACGATGTCCAGCAGGTCCACCGGGAAACCCGCGTTGGCGAAGTGGGCGGCGATGCGCGACCCCATCGTCCCGGCTCCCAATACGGCGACACGGCGTAGTGGCTTCATCACCGTTAGTGTACTGTGCGGCGCGGGGCGAGGAAGCGGCGGCCGCACGCCAAGCTATGATGGATCTGGAATCTATGGAGCCCTCACCCGCACGCGCACGGCGTCGCAAAATGCCTCCCTGGGTGCCGCAAGCCCTGGGCTACAGCCTGTCGGCCGGGTGCCTGGTCTGGGTGCTGCGCGGGTATCCGATCAACGACCTTCTGCCGGCCATTCGATCGCTGGATTGGAAATGGGTGGTGGTGGGAATTCTGGCCGATCTGGGCGTCTACGTGTGCCACGCATGGCGGTGGAACACGCTGCTTAGCCCGGTGGCCCGCCTGGGGCTCTGGCGCACCGTGCAGGCTATATACATCGGGCTGTTTGCCAACGAAGTGCTGCCGTTGCGCGTGGGCGAGCTGATCCGTTGTTACCTGTTGGCGCATTGGAACGGGCTGCGGCTGTCGCTCGGTTTCGCCTCGGCCGCGGTGGAGCGGGTGATCGACGGGTTCTGGATGGTGGGCGCGTTCCTCATCGTGGCCACCTTCGTAAAAGGGATTCCCCGCGATATCACCATCTTTGTGCGAATCCTGGGCGGGCTGCTGCTGGTCTGCGCGGGGGCCCTGTTTTGGATCGTGCTCCGCAAGCAGCGCGCCGTGACGGTGACGCGGGAAAGCCGGTGGTCGTCCACGCTGCGGCACGTGGTGGAGGGGCTGCGTCTCATGGGCGATCTGAAGTCGCTCGGCGCCACGGTGGCCATCAGCCTGCTGTATCTTCTGCTGCACATCTTCTCGTACTATGCGCTGATGCGGGCGTACGGCCTGGATCTGTCGTTCTGGGCGGCGGGCGGCGTGGTGGTGATCGTACGGCTGGCCACCGTGGTGCCCAACGCTCCCGGCAACCTGGGGCTGATCAACGCGGCGTGCGTGGTGGCGATGCACCTGTTCGAAATCGAGACCAACGACGCCAAGACGTTCTCCATCATCCTCTTCGGCGCGCTGACCCTGCCGTTGCTGCTGGGCGGGGCGGTGGCCACCGCGCTGACCGGCCTGAACCTCGGCGAACTGCGCGACAAGGCGAAGCGCGGGATGGCGGCCGCGGAGAAGTCGTAACTCAAGCGGTCGCCGGCCGCGCCCGCTTGCGGGCCGGTTTCATTCACGGCTTCTCGGGCGGGCGGTTCCGAATCAGCCCCACCCGGCCGGGTGGTGCTTAGACTCGCTATAATTAGCGCATGCTCACGCCTACCGAAAAAATCTGGCACAACGGCCGCTTAATCCCCTGGGCAGATGCCAATATCCACGTCCTCGCGCACGTGGTGAATTACGGCAGTTGTGTATTTGAGGGGATCCGCTGCTACGCCACTCCCAGTGGACCCGCGGTGTTCCGTCTGCGCGAGCACGTCCGGCGCCTGGTCGATTCCGCCAAGATCTACCGCATGGAAGACATCGGCTTCACCGCCGCCCAATTGTGCGAAGCCATGCTGGAGTTGGTGCGCGTCAACCGCATGGAA